>Ga0209013_10001575_pt1 | contig 20910 bp, 17 predicted proteins | sample Cruoilmetagenom2_FD_187291 | JGI IMG/M metagenome (GOLD analysis project Ga0209013, IMG submission 187291) | Oil polluted marine microbial communities from Coal Oil Point, Santa Barbara, California, USA - Sample 2 (SPAdes) (version 2) | ecosystem: Environmental > Aquatic > Marine > Oil seeps ...
TGTTCGCCGAACGGCCCGAACCAGTCCGAGATTTTTTTAAATTCGGCAAGGAACATTTCCTTGTCACCCTTCTCCACCATGTCAAGGTTATTTGAAAGAGAATCGAGATATTCTCTCAATAGGGTGCAACGTTCGGCTGACGCGAATATAATTTCAGAATAAAGGGATGGATCCTGAGCGAAAAGCCGGCCCACCATCCCCAGTTCAAGGCGGTATATGGGGCTGGAAAATTCCAGCGTCCGTGACAAGTCGATCTGTTTGTTACAGAGAAATTGACCAAAAGCAAAGGTGGCAAAATGTCTCACCGTTTGAACGATGGACATGATTTTGTCGTGCTCACCGGCATCGACTTGCAATATAATGCTTCCCCAGGCGCTGAACTGGTCGACCAACCATTGACAGCCGGATAGATTCCTGCCGGGAGTTACGACGACAATCTGTTTGTCCATGCTTGAGGTGGTGGGACCGAAGAGGGGATGTAAGCCGATCACCGGGCCTTTATGCGCCTCGATCATGGCATTTAAAGGCGCTTTTTTTATGCTGGTGATATCTGTCAGAACACAAGTGGGGGGAAGGTGAGGGCCGATTCTTTTAGCCACCGAAGCGGTTATTTCAATGGGCACACTGATCATGGCAAGTTCAACACCCTGGCAGAGTCTGTCAACGTTCGGCCAATCCTGGCGGTCCAGGATGCGCACCTGGTAACCGGCTTCGGCAAACCATCGATGGAAATATTGTCCCATACTCCCCCGACCCCCGATGATAAGCACGGCTGCTCCGGCGCGTATCCCTTTTCGAGCCATTTGGGCGGACTGCTCAACCCGTGACTGGCGGAGAATCCGCCGGTAGATCTCTTCGATATAATCCGGGTCAAGTCCTGCTTCAATTCCCTGATTGCGGCGGTGAGAGATCAAATTTTCTTCCCGGGCCGGATGATAGACAGGGATGTTGTAGGTTTTTTTAAGTGCAACCACGCGTTCGACTTCGGTCTGGCGTTCCGCAAGCAGTGAAACGATTTTCTGGTCAATGGCATCGAGTCCCTGCCTTAGGTTATCAAGTTTTTGCTCAACGCTGTGACCGGCCGGTTTTGCACTCGGTGATGAGGGACGTTTTGGGTCTTGGATGTTCATGGTTTTTTGAATTCGCCTAATTTTATGGTTTTGGAAAACAGGTCTTTTCAGAGCCATAACCTTTTGAAATGGCATCCAGTCCTTATGGATTTGGATTCAAAAACCCATGTTTATTTCAAAAGGTCATGGTTTATATCATTTTTACAAGGTATTTGGCAAGAGCAAGGAGTTTCGAAAAAAAACTTTATGGTATCCGGCGTCGAGGCGTTCCCATGGGACCCGGAGAGAAGGACGATTGGTCCACCAATTCGACCGACGCGCGACACAGTTAGACGGGTGAATCGATGTATTAAAATGTGAAAATTTTTCTGAGCGGGCCCCAAGTAAGGTTCAGGTTATGCTTGCCTTTGTTATTGAATCAGAGTAAAAGTCAAGCGTAAAATATTTAATCACAACATCGTTTTAGATATGTTTATGAAACCAATTCGAATAATTTTCTTCGTGACAGCCGTTCTCTTTTTATGGGCCTGCGTGCCCAAAATGGCCCCGGTTAGGCTTGATCCTGCTGACGCACTATTTTCAAGGGCTGAAAAAATGCTTCAGGCAGAATCCTACCCCGAAGCCCTTGATGCTTACGGCGAGTATCTCGAAAGATTTCCGGACCGACCTCTGGCCGATGCAGCTTTGATGAAGTTAGGATCTGTTTATGCCATTTTGGGCGACAATGAAAAAGCGCGCAGTGCCTATGAACGTCTCATCGCCGAATATCCGGAAAGTATCTTTGTTCCCGATGCCGGGATAGAAATGCTGACCACGTATTACAATCAGGGATATTATGAAGACGTCATCACGGAAGCAGCCGACCTTATTGAAGTTTTCGTTTCAGGGGTTCACCTTCTTAGAGTCTATGTGTTGCTGGGCGACACCTATATGGCCATTGGCGCTCCAAAGGATGCCGTTTATTATTATATATTGGCCGTCAGTCAAGCTGGAGAGCCGGAAAAGGAAACCATTCTCATAACATTGAAAGATGCCCTCCAACACCTTGGCTCTGAAGATCTTGTTGATCTGACAGACCCCTTGAAAGATGATGTTCCAAAAGGCTACTTGATGTTTCAGCTTGGGCTGAACTATACCGAGGAGGAAAAATATAATGAAGCGTTAAAGGTTTTGTCGGCTTTCATAGAAAAATTTCCCGTGCACGAGAATGTTCAGCAGGCAAAAAGTCTCTTGGCTTCAATTCATAAAAAATCCGTTTATAGTCGCTACACCATCGGATGTTTGCTGCCCTTAAGCGGCCCGTATAAAATTTACGGTAACCGGGCGTTAACGGCCGTTGAACTCGCCTTGAATCAATTTAGTGCTAATAACAGCGGGCCTTCTATTAAAGTCATCATTAAGGATACCGCATCTGATCCGGCCAAAGCTGCGATGGCCGTAAAAGAGCTGTATGATGAAAATGTTGCTGCGATTATCGGGCCGTTTATTACCGCCGAATCTGCTGCCACAGCGGCACAGAATAAAGGAATCCCCATAATTACGTTAACGCAGAAAGACAATATCACCCGAATCGGTGACTATGTTTTTAGAAATTTTTTTACACCCGGCAAGCAGGTTGAGACGCTGGTCTCTTTTGTTGTGGACGCCCTTGGGGTCAAAAAGTTTGCGATTCTTTATCCGGATGAAAAGTACGGTACAACGTTTATGAATCTTTTCTGGGACCAGGTGATCGCTCACGGGGGCAGCGTTGTTGGCGTCGAATCGTACAACCCGACGCATACAGATTTTGCCGATCCCATAAAAAAACTCGTGGGACTTTACTATAAGGTGCCTGAAGATCTTAAGATTCCAGATTTAGCGGCGGACGAGCAAGAAAGCAATGAATCCGTAACCGACAGCACCACAGATCCCCTGATGGCGTCCCCTGGTGAAGACGATGAAAATATCGAAACCGAGGAGAATGAGAAACCCGAGGCTATTGTTGATTTTGATGCCATCTTTATTCCAGACGCTCCCACAAAAGCCGGCCTTGTAATTCCCCAGCTTGCTTTTTATGATGTCACAGACACCTATTTGTTGGGAACCAATTTGTGGCATTCAGACCGCTTAATTACCATGGCACGGCAATATGTACAGGGTGCTGTTGTTCCGGATGGTTTCTTTGCCGAAGATGCCTCAGAGAATGTCAAAAATTTTGTCGGAATTTATCAGAAAGTGTTTGACCAGAAGCCGGGATTCATTGAGGCTGTTACGTATGATACTGCCATGATACTGTTTCAGATGGTCAGCCGGCCGGACATTCGATTTAGAAGCACACTCAAAAATGAGCTCGAAAGACTCACCGACTTTCAGGGGGTAACCGGGCTTACATCTTTTGATAATGAAGGAGATGTCCGAAAACGGCTCTATCTTCTTCAAATAAAAGGTAATCGTTTTTTTCAGTTGGAGCACCGATCCCTCAAATAAATACCATTGAAACAATCGGGCCGGTGAGGCAATCGGACCAAGCATATGAATATTATCTATAAAGCGTATAATTTTCTCATTACAGGATTCTTTTTTGTTTTTTCCCCGCCTTTTTGGTTATATTCACGCATAACCGGTCGCTACAGAGATGGCATTCACCAGCGTCTTGGATTTTACCCCAAGTCGGTTGTGGATCGTATTTCGGGCTCGCCCAAAATATGGTTACATGCGGCGTCGGTGGGGGAGGTGAGCGCCGCAGTGGCCATTATTGAATCTCTGAAACGATTGATACCCCATTGTGCTATAATCCTTTCAACCACAACAGAACATGGTCAGACTTCGGCCAGAGATAAACTCCAATCAAAGGCAACTTGCGTTTATGCCCCCATCGACTTCATCGTTTCTGTTCGCAAAGCCCTTTCCACCATAAGGCCGGATATCCTCGTATGTCTTGAAACCGAGATATGGCCAAACTGGTTGTTTGAAGCCCGCAGGATGGGTGTGAGGCTTGCACTTGTCAACGGCAGAATCTCTGTGCGTTCCATTAAAGGATACCTGAAGATTCGCTGTCTAATCCGGGAAGCCTTAAGACAGGTGGAATCCTTTAGTATGATTCGAGAGGCAGACGCACAGCGATTGATGATGCTGGGTGTCCCCCGGGAAAAGATAGTGGTCAACGGGAATGCAAAGTTCGATCTTTTGCTACCCATGGCCGATGCCTCCATCAAAGGCGAAATCGAGAAATTCTACAATTTAAATGGAAATATCCCCGTTTTTGTTGCCGGCAGTACCCGGGGATCAGAGCATGAAATCGTTGTCGATGTGTATGAGAAGATTCTCGAGACCTTACCTGAAACCCTTCTTATCATTGCACCGCGGCATTTGGAAAGAGTCCGCTACATAAAAGATATGGTTATACGGCGCGGGTTTTCATGCCAATTCAAAACTGATATTGACAAACCCGGGGGGTTCAGGACGGCTTCGGTGGTGATTATGGACACCATTGGAGATTTGCAATCCACATACAGCATTGCTTCAATCGTATTTTGTGGGGGAAGCCTGGAACCTTTGGGCGGACAGAATATTCTTGAAGCAGCGGTGTGGGGCAAACCCGTGCTTTACGGTCCGTCCATGGATGATTTTCTGGATGCCAAAGCGCTTCTGGACAAAACCGGGGGCGGTATTCAGGTAAAAGACGGCCGGGAATTGACTGAAAGAGCGCTGTATTATCTGACACATCCCGCTGAGGCCGATGCCGTTGGAAGGTTGGCCAAAGAAGCCGTCATGTTGAACAAAGGGGCTGCCGACAATCATGCAGATGTCATATGTCGATTGCTTAATCCAAATCTTTCATGAAAAATTTCAACCCCGTGAGCACAATGGATTGATTGTTTAGGAGGGGTCAATCGTTTTTCAACGAACCCTGACCTGTCGCGTCCAGGACACTCAACCACAATTTTCCTTTTGGATTGACCTGCTTGCGCTTTCCTGCCGAGGCACTCATGGGAATGTGCACAAAATGGTTGTTCCACCGGCCGATGAGGAGTTTTGTCTTGCCCGCCATGCCCGCATGAACAGCGTCACGTCCCAGGAAACTGCAGAATACATTATCGTTGGCATTGGCAGGGAGGCTCCTGATCATATAACTGGGATCGATATATTTTAGAGATATATCGATGTTTTTTTCTTTGAAATACGCCGATATAACATCTTTAAGGAAGCCTCCGATATCTTTGAGACGGATGTTTCCGGATTCATCTCGCTCGGTTTTTTTTTCTTCAATAAACTTTTGGCCTGCCCCTTCAGCCGCCACGATCACGGCATGTCCTCTCTGAGCCAGCCGTTTTTCAAGGGCGGCAAGAAAGCCGTTGGACCCTTTAAGATCAAAGTCGACCTCCGGTATCAGCACAAAATTTACATCCTGTTGAGCCAGGGCGGCGGTGGCTGCGATGAAACCCGAATATCTTCCCATCAGTTTAATAAGACCGATTCCATTGGGGTAAGCTGCGGATTCGTTATGGGCACTTCTGATGGCCTGTGTGGCAACATCCACTGCAGTATCAAAGCCAAACGTACGTGAAACCATATAGATATCGTTGTCGATGGTTTTTGGAATTCCGACAACGCTGATCTTCAGGCCGCGATCTGTTATAGAATCTGCAATTTTGGTGGCCGCCTTAAGGGTTCCATCGCCGCCGATCGCAAACAGGATGCCGATGTTCATCCTTTCAAGGGTGTCGACAATTCCGTCTATGGGTTGCGGGCCCCTTGAAGATCCGAGAATCGATCCCCCCATTTCGTGTATGTTGGCGACAGTTTCCGGTTTAAGATCCATAATTTCATGTCGATATTCTGGAATAAATCCCTGAAGACCGTATTTGAAGCCGAAAATATTTTTGACGCCGTAACCGTAGAAAAGCTCCAGAACGATTGCTCGAATGATATCGTTTATCCCGGGACACAAGCCGCCACAGGTTACCAGTGCACACCGAAGCTTGCTCGGATCGAAGTATATTTTCTTTCTGGGGCCGGCCAGCTCAAAGGCATTGAAAAATTTCTCTTTTTCAACCGTCTCGATCAGGTTTTTTAATCTTACATCCAAAACAACCTTGTCCGTATCGTCCACAAAAGTTCGGCTGAGGGTGTTTTCTTCCCTCTGGATGGGCGATGGTATTTTGAGGGGGCCAAGGGTCTGAATTGTGGTATCGATGTCATTGAGTTTCATGACGTCCTCTTTTTTCACGGTTCTCTATGTTGAACTGAAACAGCGAGCACGTTCCCTACAGCAAGACTTCGGTGAGCCTTTGATTACCCGCCTGAGGATAAGCGCCGGAGATGGGGGGCCTTTTCACGATATAAGACAATGCAACCCACAAGTCCTTAGATGATCCGGATTAGGTCCCATTGAATTTGAATTCGCCTTTCCCTAAAATATCATGCAGGTGCAAAATTCCCCGAACTTTTCTGTTAGCGTCGGTTATGGGGAGCACCGTGATCTGGTATTCTTCCATTAAGTTCAAGGCATCATAGGCCGGAGAATCCAGGTGGACGGCCCAGGGATCTTTTGTCATAACATCTTCAACGGTTAGATCGACAATAGATTTGTTTTTGGCCATCAGGCGTCTCAAGTCACCGTCTGTGATGATGCCGGCCAGTGTGCCGTCAGATTTGATGACGAACGTTACCCCCAACTCCAGGCGATTTATTTCCCGGACGGCGTCTTTCATGGCGGTGCCTTCAGGAACCTGGGGAACCGACTCGCCGGTTAACATGATGTCTTTAACTTTGCTTGAAAGCCGCTGGCCCAGAATCCCTCCGGGATGAATCTTTTTAAAATCACACGAGTTAAAATGTTTCTTGTTACTCAAAACAACAGCAAGGGCATCCCCCATGGCGAGAAGTGCCGTGGTGCTTGCCGTCGGGGCGAGGCCCAGGGGGCAGGCCTCCTTTTCAACGGCAACGTCTATGACGATGTCACTGTGTCTTGCCAGGGTCGAATTTTTATTTCCGGTAAAGGCAATGATGGTGCATCCGAATTTTCGGATGCTCGGTACCAGAACATCGAGTTCCTCGGTTTCACCGCTGTTGGAGAGTGCAATAAATATATCATCCGAACCGACAATGCCGAGATCTCCATGCATGGCCTCGGCTGGGTGTAAAAAGAGCGACCGTGTTCCTGTGCTGTTTAGCGTCGCGACAATTTTCCGGCCCACCAGTCCGGATTTGCCCATGCCGCTCAGGATTAAACGACCCTTGGATCGGCAGATGAGTTCCACCATTTCAGAAAAGTTTTCATCAATACGTTCTGCCAGTTTCAGAAGGCCTTCGGCCTCTATTTTTAGCACTTCAACAGCTTGCTTTATGAGCATCTGGGATAAACCTCTGTTATTGACAATTATGTGTAAAAGTAACGGTAACCCTAAGTCTAGGCAATTAAGTGGTATTTTGTTAAAAAAGAATGTCTCATATATAGGAATGGTATCCGGACCTTCGAAATGTATAATAAATTAAACACGTAAAAAAGTTTCCATTTTGTTTGCGCTCATTTAGAGAATTAAGATGATTTCATTAAATATATCTAATTATAATGGCTATCTGTGATATTTCAATTAACAATATTGAAAAAGATGTAAATTGTAAAATTTTCCATCGATCCACACCTGACAACTTGCCAATTTTTAAACAAAAAATCAACAGTTCTTTTGTTACGGTTCCATAATAAATTTAGCCGTATTCAGCTGCACCAACGCTCGTTAATCCTTCAAGGTGTCGAAGCAAAGCGGAGATCTTGTTTCAACCGGGCTGCCGGGCGCTTCATTTCACGCATTTTTTAATGGTAAAAATTTTTATTGACAAGCGTTGTTTGCCTGTTTATATTTCGTCAGCTTTTTCGACATGGATCCAAAAGGCCGGGAACGAAAGTCCCCAGGCTTTTTTTTTGATTTTTTTTTGAAAGGGGGTGATTCCAATGGTTTGTACAACAGTTAGGAAAGGCCTTGACTGCCCTTTTATGACGGCAAAGGGGTGTTCATACAATGGCGGAATTTGTCACGAGACTGTAGAGAAATGTGACGGCTGCAACCGAAGCGCTGAATTTTCAACCAAATGGTACTGCACAGCATGCCCTGACCCTTCGTTAAAATGGAAAACCGGGGATTGCAATTTCGCTTCACATGTTACCAAACAATCCTCTGCATCAAAGACGAAAATTAATCCGCTCAAAGCATCCAAGAGAGGAAACAGGTAATGTTGCTTTCTATCGACCAATGAACCCCGCCCTTTAAAGGGCGGGGTTTTTTGTCTGCCATCAATTCCAACCCGTACTTTCGGTACTTTCTCATCTTCCCGATTTTTCAAGCGTTTTTCACTTGACAGACTTTATGTCTAAACTATAAGATTTATTGTAATTTATGTAGATATTGTTAAAAACGAATTCCAAATATTCCATATTCAAGGAGGTTGAATTTATGAACCCTATCGCTCAATCCCTCAATCAGGTCATCGAAAAAGGCAATCCGTATCTTATGGAAATGCTGTCTGATGTGGGAAAAAATCTTTTTTTCCCTAAAGGGATCTTGAGTCAAAGCGCTGAGGCCAAGGAAAAAGCCCACAAGTTAAATGCGACCATAGGGATCGCTACTGAGAAGGGGAGAACCATGATTTTCCCTTCGGTTATGGATTCCATTTGCGGTATCCGGCCTGCGGCGTCGTTAACCTATGCACCCTCTTTTGGAATTCCGGCGTTAAGAAAAATTTGGCTCGATTCCCTGTTTATAAAAAATCCATCTCTTTCCGGTAAAAGCGTGAGTCTCCCGGTGGTTACATGTGGTATTACCCATGCCATAAGCACGTTCGCGGATGTCTGGTTAGACCCCAATGATGTGGTTGTTTTGCCGGACATGATGTGGGGAAACTATAACATGGCTTTGAATGTCAAAAAAGGGGCGGTAATAAGACATTATCCCATGTTTTCGGAAAACGGAGGGCTTAATCTTGAAGCGTTTGAGGAAACCATCAAAGCCGAAGCCAAAAAACGTGATAAGATATCTGTTTTATTGAATTTTCCAAATAATCCTACCGGTTATACAGCCACAGTAGAAGAGGGGGAACGAATTGTCGAAATCCTTACCTCGGTCGCTGATGAAGGTACAAACGTCATTGCGGTTATGGATGACGCCTATTTCGGACTTTTTTATGAAGACCAGACCTTGAAAGAATCCCTTTTTGCAAATCTTTGTGACCGGCATCCCAGGTTGCTCGGCGTAAAACTCGATGGCGCTACAAAGGAAAATTTTGTCTGGGGTTTGAGAGTCGGTTTTATAACTTACGGGTGTGTGATAGACGGTGACGAAAAGGGAGTTTACGATGCACTCGAAAGGAAGACGGCCGGAAGTATCCGGGGGGCAATTTCCAATGCGTCCCATCTGGGTCAGACCATTGTGCTCAAGTCCATGCAGGACGACAACTATACGGCGGAAAAAGAAGAAAAATTTGAAATACTGAAAAATAGGGCCATTCGTGTTAAAGAAGTTCTTTCGGATTCCAGATTCACAGACGCCTGGGATGTGTATCCGTTTAATTCCGGTTATTTTATGTGTATCCGTTTAAAATCTGTGAATGCTGAAGCACTCAGGGTCCACCTGCTGGAAAAATACGGGGTCGGGCTTATCTCCATCGGAGAGAAGGATTTGAGAGTCGCTTTTTCTTGCCTGGAAGAAAACGAAATCTCTGAACTTTTCAATATTGTTCTGCAAGGAGTGGAGGATTTGAAAAACTAACTGCATCTTAAACCGGATCGAATTTACCAATTGATGCACTCAGTATCTCGCGGGGTACGCAATCTGGTGGGACTATTGAACCGTTTAAAAAATATTATCGGATCCTTTGCCGGAAAAGAGCGGTCAATTAATATCGCACAGGCCGGAAAATGGACGCTCTATTTTGTATTAATTGGGATTATCGCAGGACTCGGTTCCGTTATTTTTCATTACCTGTGCCGGTTCGGTGTACACTTTTTTTTGGATTTACTTGCCGGCTACCGGCCCCCGGCTCCAGCCGGGGAGCATCATCTCATGCCGCCCACGGGTACGCCGTTTAACCCCCTCCTTCTATTCTTCCTTCCGGCGTTCGGCGGCCTTCTGAGCGGATGGCTGGTATATACCTATGCCCCTGAAGCCGAAGGCCACGGCACGGATGCTGCCATCGACGCCTACCACAGAAAAGGCGGTTTTATACGGGGAAGGGTCCCGATTATCAAGACCATTGCGTCTGCCCTGACACTGACTACCGGCGGTTCTGGCGGGCGGGAAGGCCCCATCGCTCAAATCGGAGCAGGCTTTGGCTCATTTCTGGCAACAGTATTGAAACTGTCGGACCGGGAACGGCGAATCATGATGGCTGCCGGGGTCGGGGCCGGGGTCGGGAGTATCTTTCGCGCCCCGTTGGCCGGCGCGCTTTTTGCCGCCGAGGTGTTGTACCGTGATCCGGAGTTCGAACCTGAAGTCATTATCCCTGCCGGTATCTCCTCGGTGGTTGCCTACTGTCTGTTTTGCCTGGTAAACGGATGGGGGTCTCTGTTCGAATCGCCGGATTTTATATTCCGCAATCCATTGGAATTGGGGCCTTATCTGGTGCTTTCCCTGGTTCTTGTGGTAGTGGGGGTTTTTTACATTAAAACGTTTTATGGCGTCATCAAAGTTTCAAAGGCCATCAAAATACCCAATCACTTCAAACCTGCCATTGGAGGACTCTGTACCGGCCTGGTGGGCTTCTTCTTACCCCAGACCCTGGCATTTGGGTACGGGTTCGTTCAACAAGCCATACACAATGAACTGACGATTCCGTTTTTACTTTTTCTAGCCGTTGGTAAGGTGTTGACCACATCTTTTTCCATCGGCTCCGGGGGCAGCGGCGGGGTTTTTGGTCCGTCCGTTGTGATTGGCGGCGCCATGGGCGGTGCGGTAGGGAAGATGTTCCATCAGATTATGCCCGGTATCGTCACCGAGCCCGGTGCGTTTGTTGTGGTGGGCATGGCAGGGTTTTTTACAGCGGTTTCAAATACGCCCATTTCAACCATCATATTTGTCAGCGAAATGACCAACTCATATCATCTGCTTCTTCCCAGCCTTCTGGTATGTTCGGTATCTTATCTAGCAGCGCGCAAGTGGACCATCTATGAAAAACAGGTCAAAAGCAAGATAAACTCTCCGGCCCATGCAGGAGATTTCTTCGTGGATATTCTGCAGGCCATCAGAGTGAAAGACCTGATGCATCTTGTGAAAAAGGTGGACGTCATTCCCCAGAACATGACGTTTGGAGATTTCAGAGAATTTTTCCCCGGAACAAAGCAGCACTACTTCCCGGTTGTCGATCAGCATAACAGACTGGAGGGGATATTTTCCAGTACGGATATTCGGGCAGTGCTATTTACCCGGGGAATCGGAAATCTTGTGGTGATGAATGATGTTGCCACCTATGACATCATATTAACAACACCTTCGGAAGATTTGAATGCGGTTTTACAAAAGTTTACCATTAAAAATATCGACAGCCTTCCTGTGGTAAAAGACGAGGATCATGGTATCCTGATCGGAATGCTGAATCGAAGAGAGGTTATTTCATATTACAATGAGCAGGTCCAAAAGATGAAAAACAGGTCTTAACCGGCTGTTGTCCAAACAGACGTCTCTTTGAGCGGGCAAGGAAACGTTTCTGCGCCGGCGAAAAATGATTTGGGAAGCAGCCCGTCAATATTTGACTTCCATCAGGAACAATCCATGTGCGGGCGCAGTTATTCCTGCAAGGTTGCGATCCTTTGAAGCGAGTATCCGCTTAACGTCGGCGGGGGTGATTTTCCCAAGACCGGCATCCACAAGTGTCCCCACAATATTGCGTACCATAAATTTAAGAAACCCGTCGCCTTCTATTTTTAAAACCAGATATCCATCATCGGTTTTCACAAGATCTGCATCTATAACAGATCGGACAGTGCTGGCTCTGGGACTTCCCGACCCTTCAAATGCTTTGAAATCATGTCGGCCGACGATATAATGAAATGCGCTCCCCATGGCATTCAGGTGGAGTTTTTTCCGGATATGCCAGGCGTACTGCCGGAAAATGGCACTAGGAAGCCGTCGATTCAAAATCCTGTAATGATACGTTTTGCTTTTTACTTCGTATCGAGCATGAAACTTTTCAGGAACCGGTTCGCAGGACCTTATGACAATATCTTTGGGTAAAAGACCGTTGAGGCCATTTTGAAAAACCTCAGCACCCAGTGACGTGTTGCATCGGAAATTGGCCACCTGGCCATAGGCGTGCACACCGGCATCCGTTCTGCCGGAGCCGATCACGGTGACCTTATTACCGGTCATGGTCATCAGTGCGTTCTCAATTTCACCCTGAATGGTTCGATCCGTGGCCTGACGCTGCCAGCCGTGGTAAGCGCTGCCATCGTACTCGATGATAATTTTGAAGTTCTGCATGAGAGATTCGGGTTAGAGCCTGTCACAGGGTATGTTGGCAAGTCGGCGCTCCAAAAAATCGTTTACGGAATCGGCGAATTCACTCAGGGGATACTCGGCGTCGCAGGACCTGCAGCGCAAAACCACCCGCCGTCACAATTTTTGGATAACCAGTTGTTTGTCGCATGAGGGGCATTGAGCCAAAAAATTTTCCATAGTTCATCCAACGTATCAATTCAGTCCATTGAAAAAGTTGTCGAATTCAGATAATTTAACGATTATGCTTTTATTATGCAGATTGACAATGTTGCGGGATTCTGTCAAATAAAATTTAAGACTAAATCTTAAAACGTGATGGATTGAGATTTTTTCAAATTCGTCAGGACAATTAAGGATAAATGAATATGACCAATAACACGTGTTCGGGTTTTAAAGCTGCCGGCATCGCCGCTGGTCTCAAGAAGAAAGGCAAAAAGGATCTCGGTCTCATGGTTTCAGAGGTTCCGGCTACTGTTGCCGGGGTGTTTACCAGAAATCGGGTGAAGGCGGCGCCGGTGATTCTTGACCGCCGGCGGATAAAAACGGGCGTCTGCCAGGCCATTATTGTCAACAGCGGCAACGCCAATTGTTGTACCGGTGAACAGGGAATCCGTGACGCCGAAACCATGGCAAATTTGGCAGCATCTGAACTCGGGATTTCAGAGGACCTGGTGCTTGTGGCTTCAACGGGTGTTATTGGGGAATCGCTGCCCATTGAAAAAATTGATGCTGCCATCCCCACCCTGGTCGATTCACTTAAATCCGAAGGAATTCCGGATCTGGCCAGATCGATAATGACCACGGATACCGTACCCAAAATGCTCTCGGCACACGGGGTTGTGAACGGGAAGACATTTACCGTCACCGGTGTTGCCAAAGGCGCAGGAATGATCCGGCCGGATATGGCGACCATGCTCTGTTTTGTCTGTACGGACGTCAAAATATCTTCGGAGATTTTAAAAGAGATTTTGGTGAAAGCGGTAAATCGGTCTTTTAACCGTATCACCATCGATGGAGATACCAGCACCAATGATACGGTGCTGGTCATGGCCAACGGTCTGTCGGGCGCTGTTATCCAAAGCCCGGCCCAAAAAGATATTTTTCAGAAGATTTTAGATGAGACCTTTTTGGATTTGGCCAAACAGTTGGTCAGAGACGGTGAGGGCGTGACAAAGCTGGTGGAAATAATGGTTCGGAATGCGCTATCGGATTCCGATGCCCAAAAAGTTGTCGATACGGTTGCCCATTCCCCCCTTGTAAAGACGGCCTTTTTCGGCGAGGATGCCAATTGGGGGCGGATCGCCGGTGCTGTGGGCCGGGCCGGTGTCCAAATAGATCCCTATAAGATCGATGTCTACTTTGATGATGTTCAGATGGTGAAAGCCGGTATGGGACAAGGAAAAACCGTCGAGGCTGAGGCCACAAAGGTTCTTAAGCGGCCGGAATTTACCGTAACCATTGATCTGAACTCCGGCAGCGGTTCCGGTTCAATATTGACGTGTGATTTTTCCGTAGACTATATCAGGATTAATGCGGATTACAGATCCTGAGCCGAATTTTTTACGATTTTTATCCGTACATTGGCTTGTCAGGGGGTAGCGGTAATCGGCTACAGGAGCAACCCTGAATGCCTTGCCCATGGAAAAATCCCTCATCGATGAATTGGGAATCGTCTTCATGTCTTTAATACGTTTGCAAAAATTTCTTTCAGAAGCCGGCATCTGTTCGAGGAGAAAGGGGGAGACGTATATCCAGGCAGGGCTTGTCCGTGTCAACGACAAGGTCGTTACGGAACTCGGCACAAAGATTGACCCCGAGAAAGATCGTATAGAATTCAAGGGCAGGGGGGTGACCTTAAAAAACGATCCGGTATATATTGTCCTCAACAAGCCGAGAGGACATGTAACAAGCTGCAGCCAGCCCGGAGACAAGACCGTGATGGACCTTATAAAAATTCCTCAGCGAATTTATCCCGTAGGCCGGCTCGACAAGGACTCCACCGGACTTTTAATTCTGACCAATGATGGAAGTCTTCATCACCGGCTATCGCATCCTTCCTTTGATCACGAAAAGGAATACGATGTAACGGTGTCAAAGCCGATAACCGATGGTGCACTAAAAAATATTTCCAAGGGGATGCCGATGATGGGAACAAAAACAAGACCTGCAGAGATTAAAAGAATCTCCCCCAAACGTTTTCGCATCGTGCTCAAGGAAGGAAAGAACAGACAGATTAGACGAATGGTTCGAAAAGTGGGAAGCCACGTTACGAGATTAAAACGGATACGGGTTTCGAATATAGAACTCAGAAGGCTTGCCGCAGGAGACTGGCGTTATTTGACGGAAAAAGAAAAAAAAAGGCTTATGACCTTAATATTCCTGGAAAATGCTGGTTGACATCCACCTCCCAATAGGTTAAGAGGAAAAGACTCCAAAGTGGATGCCAAAATTTTTCCCATTCATTCCTAAAAAAGGACATGTCATGATTAGATTTGGGCCGGCGGTCCGGGAGATGAAAAGCATGTCCAGCGAGGACATTTTTTCATCACGATTGAAACTTCTTATCATCATGGCCAAGGCGTTTTTAAAAGACTGCCCTATCGGGAAATATCGAAAGCAAGCCATTATAGAAAACTCCCACTTTGTTTTTTATCAATCTCTGAAACTGTCCAGTGAAATAGGCCCTATTAAAAACGACGATTCAAGGACACAACCCGGCAGGGCCTCCACGGGTGAATTGTACGAGGAGTATTTCTTCTATCAGAGAACCCAGCTTCTTGCGGTAATGGCCAAAGCCCTGGCAGAAGGCCGTCTGAAGGGGAAGGCCAGAAGAAAGGCCCTTCAAGACAATTTGGACAGAATCTGTGAAACGCTGACATTCAACTTCCACATCAAAGACGTGAACTTCCTAAAAGTAGCGTGAGCCAAGTCAATATTCCAAATGTAAAAATAGCGGTAATTGACGATGATTTGCTGGCCCGAGATTTTATCGTCACTGTTTTAATGTATTGTGTTAACAGGGATGTTCTAAGTTTCGACAGCGGTCTTGCGGCTTGGCAATACATCAAGGATCACGGAAGTCTTGACATTATTATTTCCGGAATCGATGTTCCCGGTTTGAGCGGCTTTAAACTCCTTTCCAAATTCAAAAAAAAATATCCGGAAAAAAAATGTATTCTGATGTCCGCCGATCCTGCCCATGAGCCATCGGCCAGGGACTCGGGAGCAGATGCTTTCCTTGCCAAACCTGTGAGTGTAAATGACCTCTTTAAGGTTGTGGAAACCTTTGTTGTGTGAAGTCAATGAACCTGTTTCGAAAAAATTTCTTCATCCGTTCTTGATCGGTGTAATGACAATGCTCACCCGTCTATTCATGGCGTCATTTGAAGAGATGGGTTGTGATTCTCCGTAGCCTACGGTCTGAATTCTTGCCGGATCGACCCCCTTTTGTACCAATGCATTCTTGACCGACAAAGCCCGTTTTTCAGACAGCGTTTGATTGTAAGCTTCAGAACCCTTTGAATCGGTATGCCCCTCCACTCGGATGGTTGTCTGCGGATATTTGTTGAGTATGCCGGCGACTCTGTCCATTTCGGTGTATGCACCGGGTTCAAGGGCCGAAGAGTCAAAGGCAAAAAAGGACTCGGACTTGAACGTCGCGGTCAAAACATCCTGGGTCCTCTGGATACTGACGGCGTCATTTTGAGCCATGGCATCCCTCATCTCTTGCTCCTGTCTGTCCATATACGCACCGATTTGATGACCGGCGAGCCCACCCACAGCGGCGCCGATTCCAGCCCCGACCAGTGTTGCTGTTGTATTTCTTCCAATGGCTTGACCGAGAAGCGCTCCACCGGCAGCGCCGGCCAAGACACCTGTCTTTGCGCCTTTTTCTTTGTTGGTCGTTCCTGCACAGGAAAAAATAAATGTCAGAAGTATCAAACATGCAATTATGGATATTGTTCTTTTCATGGTATCGCTCCTAAATTTGTTGGTGATTATCTTCATCCTAATCCTATTTTTTGAGTGCAATGTATACTAAAGTGAGAATTATGTGTCAAGAAACATAGGGCTTTCCAAAGAAATATAAAAGCATTTCAGCATGTTAAACCAGATTGAGATCGAAGTCGAAGCCGGGTGTCTGCCGGGTAAACCTTTTTGCCATATAAACGTCTAAGAATATAAAATAAAATTCTAAATTGAGTTGAAACACGAATCGACTCAATGCTAGACAGAGCGGTGGGGCCTGGATTATCACTTGCACCGCAAGAAAACTTAAGGTAAATAGTAGGTTAAATATTAGACTTCAGTTCCTGAATAGAAATTTTTTGATTTATCCGGGCCGATCCGTACAGGGGGCTTGTCGTTTCTGAGCAGAAAAGATCCGTCAGCGGGGCATAAGATTTGGAGATTGGCTTTTGTATAATAGTGCGGGAAGAGCGTTAATTGGAGCAGGTCGAAACCCAAAAGCCGGACGGGATGACTCCCCTATGTCATTGGAAGATAAAGAGTTGGTTGCTCGGGCGCAGCATGATGATCCGTCGGCTTTTGAAATTCTTGTCCGACGATATCAGGAAAAAGCATATGCCATCGCTTACAATATGTGCTCCGGGGATACCGAAGAAGCCCAAGAACTTACACAAGAGGCCTTTCTACGTGCTTTCCGGAGTTTAAAAAACTTTCGAGGAAAATCGTCTTTTTATACCTGGTTTTATCGCATTCTCGTAAATACGTGTTTAGACAGTCGACGCCGGCGGAAAAGATGGGAGAGAATATTTACATTTTGGCGGCGTGATCGGCGTGATCGAACAGACTCCAAAGAGATGGATGAAGATTATCCGGATCCGGGGGTAAATTCTAATCCCATGACTGCATTAAACGGAAAACAACTTGCCCAGGAAATCAGTCAGGCCCTGGAGACGCTCCCTGAAAAACAGCGCGTCATTTTTCAGTTGAAAGTTTTCCATGGAATGAAAATACGGGAAATTGCTCAGATTGTGGGATCGGCGGAGGGAACGGTCAAGAGCCATCTCTTCCGCGCCACCCATTTTTTAAGAGATGCTTTACAAGATTGGGTCCAGCCATAGGAGGTGTGTTTATGAAAAATTGTCGCCATTGGCAAGAGACACTCTGGTTGGAAGTGCACGGGGAACTGGGTTCTGAAGAACAGGGTAAATGGGAGAATCACCTTTCGACATGCAATGCCTGCTTGCAGGAGCGAAACCGTTTGATCCATCTGCTTGAAAATGTAAAGGAAGCCATGCCGGAACCGTCGCTTTCCCGTGAGAGCGCCCGGGCCCTCCATACCGCCGTTACAGAGAAACTCACAGAGAAACACCACAGGGGGTGGTGGCAAAATCCGTTTTTGGCAGGGTATATCAAGCCTGTACATGTGGCGGCTGTGTGCGGTATGCTGGTCGTGGCCTTTGGGTGGATCGGCATAAGGGGAATTCAACAATCACCAACGGTTAAGATAGCCTCGGACGTCGGCGTGGAAGAAAAAATGATCGTCAAACATATTGACATTCTTGAAAACCTGGATTTATTGGAAGAGATGGAGACCCTCGAAAAATTGGATCAAGTGATGGGTCGAAAAAACGCCACGATATAAGGCCCGATTCTCGTGAGCATGTTCGGGATAAAAAATACTCTGGATTTATCGACGATGATGAGAGACAAATACAGATCGTTTAAATACTTGAAGCCGTTGACGCTTGTTTTAGCTTTTGTACTTATAATACTCCTTTCTTCTCCAACCTTAAGCTTTAGCCGGTCGAAAAAGTATAACGGAGCGGATCAGCACTTTAGAACACAAAAGACCTACAAAGAGGCGGCGTCGAGCCATCGGCAGTCTATGGATTACCGAAATTTTCAAACAACTTACCCTCCGGCAGACCGGGAGAGACAATTTCTACTTCAGGTAAAAAACTACAAAAAAGGTTATAAGAAATTGTCTCCTGAAGAAAAAAAGATGCTCAAGAGAAAGTATCAGCAATGGCAGTCGATGCCCGAGGAAAGGCAGCAACTCTTGCGTCAGCGCATGGAGAAGTGGAAGCAGCTTCCTTCCCAAGAGCAAGAACTTATGCAGGAGCGCTTTCAGAAATGGCAAAAACTCCCTCCGGAAGAACGGGAGCGAACCCGGGAAAAGCTTCGAAAATGGAATGCGTTGCCTCCAGATGAAAAAGAGCAAATCCTCCAAAAATTTCGCGGCCCAGGATCCAAACGCCGTCCATAGGATATTCACACCCAAGACGTTCAACGCTAATTGAGCCTCTTACCAACTGTGCTTCAATCCTTCATACTGTTTAATTGCAGATGGATTGGCCAGATGGGCGTATGAATACCCTGCATCCATAAGGCCGTCCACCAGCCAATACCAGTTGAAGGTGGATTCAACCACAAATCCTTTGATTTGATCCCGAAAAGGGTCTAGTGTTTGTAAGATCTGTTCAAGATGATTCGGAACTCTTTTTTTGAACACGCGATTGAATGCTTTGTCCATAATACCGATGTAAGTATTTCTTGAATGAAGATCTAATCCGGCGTATAGTTCCATTGAGCACCTCCTTTTGTTAAAGGGTTATTATGTTTTCCTTAACCACCTATAACAAATCGAATCCTTTTTTGCGATTGGGAGGTGCCTTTTAGATGATTATCAAGATAACGCCGCATCTTAAAAGCATTCGATAACTGTTTTATTAATTCCATGCAGACCACTTCAAAGCTTCTATACTATCCGCTTAGATTTTTCAGGTTTTTCTTTTTCATAATATTACCCAAGATAGTTTAAAACTGGCAAAAAATAGCAAAATTACTGTCAAATATTGTCAAATACTTTTTGCGTGCAACTTGCCAATAAGATCTAACTAATTGAAATATATTTTTATATCTATTTTTAAAAATAGAATGTTAAATTTTGCACGTTTTTTGCTTTACCTTAGTTTAACCAATAGGGATTCTCGGGTGTGCGTGCATCTTTTCAGCCGGGCATCTTCAAAATTTAAATAAAAAGAGAAAATATATCCTGGTGTTAATAACGGTATTTCGGGAGACTATTATATGTGCCAAGAGCTTTGTAGGATTCTCAACCTGTCTTAATAATCTTTGGGAAAGGCGATTTAGTTGATCGCCCTTTTTTTAACATCCCATGGGAAGAATCATCAAAGAGTATAACGATATAACTTATTGCTAATAAAGCGATTTTTCTATCCAGTCGAAGAAATCTGGCAAACTCATGTTGTGTTTCAACTGTTTTTTATTCTTGAGGGGTGTGCATAGCAATGCTTTCAAATACTACAAATGTCGCGGAAAGCAAGCAAATTGAAGGTGCTTTAGAACATCGCGATGAAAAATACCGTACGATTCTGGAGACAATTCCTAATCCAGTTGTCCTTTTCGATATTGAGTGCAAAGTAGAATATTTCAATCCTGCCTTTACATGTGTTTTCGGGTGGACCTTAGATGAGTGTTTTGGCAAATCGATGAGTGTTTTTGTGCCGGAGAATGCTTGGCCAGAAATCAAAACGATGAGCGATAAATTGCTGGCTGGTAAAAGTTTTTCAGGTATTGAAACTTGTTGTTACACCAAAGAAGGAAACATTATCCATGTAAGTATAAGCGGAGCTGTATACAGGGATAGTCAAGGCAATCCAAGGGGTAGTGCCGTAGATTTAAGAGATAATAGCGAACAAAAAAAGCTGGAAAAACAATTTCAACAGATTCAGAAAATGGAGGCCATCAGCACATTGGCCGGTGGCATTGCTCACGGCTTCAATAACCTGCTAATGGGAATACAGGGTCGGACTGCCTTGATGTATTTGCAAACTGGTCCTGATCACCCCCATTTTGAACACCTCAAAGGAATAGAGGATTGTGTAAAGAGTTCGGCAAAACTTACAAAACAACTCTTGGGCTTTGCCAGAGGCGGGAAATATGAGGTCAAACCGACTGACATGAACGAAATCATCGATAAAAGCGCTGTTAGATTCGGACGAATAAAAAAAGAGATCATTATTCATGTAGAGAGCCAACCGGATATTTGGTCAGTAGAAGTAGACCAAAAACAAATTGAACAGGTGCTTTTAAATCTATATGTCAATGCTTGGCAGGCAATGCCCGAAGGGGGGGATTTATACATCCAGACAGAGAACGTTGTAGTTGATGAGAATTTTAAAAGGCCGTATCAGGTGGAACCAGGTAAGTATGTTCAAATTTCTTTAACAGATGCTGGTGTGGGTATGGATAAAGCGACCCAGGAAAGAATATTCGATCCATTTTTTACAACCAAGAGAATGGACAGGGGTGCCGGGTTGGGGCTGGCCTCTGTGTATGGCATCATCAAGAATCATGGTGGGTTCATAGATGTGTATAGC
>Ga0209013_10001576_pt1 | contig 20887 bp, 21 predicted proteins | sample Cruoilmetagenom2_FD_187291 | JGI IMG/M metagenome (GOLD analysis project Ga0209013, IMG submission 187291) | Oil polluted marine microbial communities from Coal Oil Point, Santa Barbara, California, USA - Sample 2 (SPAdes) (version 2) | ecosystem: Environmental > Aquatic > Marine > Oil seeps ...
TGTGGGGGGAGTTTGGGGAGTGGGGGGGGTAGAGGGTAGAAATTGGAATCTGGAAATTAGAAATTAGAAATTAGAAATTAGAATTTAGAAATTATCGAAACGGCGCCGCTGTGCTAACAGACTTTGCTTACGGCAGTTTTTCTCTATGCTCAAAACTGCGGGTTTAGAGTAGGGGATTTGGAGGATGTGTTGTTAGAGAAACAATTGGCCTTAACCCGATCCCAGATTCCAGGCTCAATACCGTTGAGCTTGGAGATGGGAGTATGGATTAAGGGGATTGATGGAACTAGATAGTTCTGTCGATGTGGGTAAATTAAGGAGCAATATGAAGAAGTTAATTTACATGATCATCTTCTTTATGATGATTTTTTTGTTGACCGCTTGTTTGGAGGATCGGCCGATAAGGGATTGTCCGATAAGAGAGATGGTATTAGATGAAACCGACTTTCCAGATGGAACCACATACGATGAAATATTGTCACCCTTGTCGAGTTTCCCTATAGAGTCGGCTGGGCGTACGGTAGGCTACAAGCAAGACCTCATTGACCATATGGTTGCTCGATATAAATCTCAGAAACAGGCCGAAAGCGTGTTTTTGACCAGATTTGAACACACCTTTGAGGAAGACAATATGAGCGGGCCTTGGGTTACTCCTAAAGAAGTATCGTATACAAGTCCAATTGCCGAACAATACCATATAGCGTGCAGCAATATAGGATCGGAATACCAATGCAGGATGATTGGTCAATATGAGGAGTATTATGTGTTTTTCTTTTCATATTTATCTGAGGGAGGGATGACTTTTGGAAAAATGGAGGATTTACTTCAGAAGATCGATCAACACATGGCAGCGTGTTTACTTGAGGAATGAGGCGAGGTATAAGCGAAGATCTCCTGTGAGGTTGTGGTAGTCGGTTAGGTCATGGTCGTAACACCTCCGGTGTTACTGTCGCAATGTCTACGACTATGCTTATGACAGATTTTCGCTGAGCGAAAATCTGCAAAGATTATGTATGAAGGAGGGAGGAGAGGTATGAACGAAGTTCTCCAGTGAGGTGATGGTAATCAGTTAAGTCATGGGCTGGGGGGATGAAGGATTTTATTCGAGGGAAAGAATTGAAATTCTGACGTGCTTGATCTCCAGCTGAATCAGCATCGTAGATGGCGATGATTTTCTGATAAGTGGCTAGCGAGGTGAGGGCTTCGAAAGTGGCGCGGTTGGAGGCACCGCCGAGGGTGGCGAAGTCGGCCAGGTCGGAAGCAAGCTGGTTGCAGAGCATGCAGTCCCACTCGCCTTCGACGAGGATCAGGGTGGGGCGGCCGGACCAGTGGTCGGTGCCGAAGAGTGTTTGTTTTCCACCACGAACACTTATAAACTTGGGCTTGATGGAGGATGGGGGACCGAAGACGTGGGATATTTGCTCGGGGAGGAGGTCTTCGGATGTGGGACGGCGGCGAATGTAAATACTATGCGCAATAGCTGCTTGATGAAGGTCTCGGACTGACCGGGGAGGTGATGCGTTGTATTACGGACTTTTAACCGTTGGGGATACATATTTCGGTTATACTTATTATATACATGAGGGTTATAAGTTATAGCCGTAAAATCAGATTCACCTTTCAAGGAGGAATTCAATGAAAACAAAGAAATATTTTGCCCAATTACGCAATCCATCGATTTCAATCCTTGCCTTGCTCGTCGCGCTTGCACTGATATTCGCCCAGAGTCCTATGGCTGCTATGGCAGAAGAACCGGGAGATGCTTTATTCGACCATTTCATCGCCTATAAATACGGCTCAAAAGCAGCGCTAGGACCGAGCCAGACCCTTACATACACCATCCTGTTGTACAACAGTGGAATAGAGACTGTCACCGCAGATATCCTCGACACACTCCCTGAACAACTTGCTTACGTGGCCGGCAGCGCCAGCAATCAAGGTGTATACAACGCAGGTGATCATGCCGTATCATGGACAGGCATTGAAATAGCTCCGGTAACACAAGTAAAGCTGACTTTCGAAGCTATGGCGCCCAATACTGTGGCTGAGGAAGTGGTTGTTACCAACATGGCAACCATCACTACGGGAACGAATGAATTCGACATTGAAGCCGATACGACCCTGCTGACCAACGCACCCACAGAAGATGTTGAATATCCCGTGGTAGAAAGTGTTACCATAGATGAAGGTGATGCTCTCACTACACGCGAGGTGACCTTGTACATCGACGCAACCGACAACGTTGGAGTCGACAAAATGCTCATCAGGGAGTACCAGGTATTCGAAAAGCCCAACGCTGGATGGGACGTATCCGAGGATAGTGACTGGGTTGAATACGAGGCAGAGTATGAGTACACGCTTGGCGATCTTCCGGGCGTGCATTTCATTGGCGTCTGGGTAGCGGATGAAGCCGGCAATGTCTCGCATGCCACGCAAGAATCGTTCGACTTTGCCAGCTACCTGGAAGATGAAACAACGATAGCAAACCAGATCACCAATATCCCTTACGCGATCTATTATGACACCGGTGTTGACGTGAATGCAGTTCTGACGCAAAAAAGTGGAGAGGAAAGTGTTTGCCTGAACATCTGGTATGCGGGGAACTATGACTTTTTCACTCCCGATCATGGGTGCGAGAATGATGCTTCATTCACAACAGAAGCCGCAGGCACGTATCTGTTTATCGCAGGCATACAGGCGCCTGAAGAAGTGTCTTATAACCTCTCAATCACACCCGCTGGCGGTCCAAATGCGTGGGGTGAAACACCAGAGAGAGCGTCACTCGAGAGCACGGCAGAAGCTTACTCACTTTTTGCCCAAATCGGTCTGAATCCGATCTCCACCGCACTGGCTGACCAACCAGCAGTGACACCAAGTTACCCGTCCGCTGATGCAAAGATGTTCCATCTGCCTTTACTTATGCGCTAAGAAACTTCGGGCTGCATGTAAAAAATGTGAAGGAGATCTTCACATCTAGGTTAGTAGTTTGTCTTGATCAAATAATGACCTTCCCCAATTAAGAATATCACAGGGGAAGGTCATTGATTTTGGCAACAGTACTTTCGGAATATAATCAAGAATGATTCGCCCCTTTTCTACTTATATCTTCCTATGAAATGAAACGTTCCTACTTACTCACATTCGATGCTGTTATAAACATAACCCTGGGAATACTTTTAGTATTATTTCCTCGGGCGATTGTTGAGGGACTCGGGGTGCCATATGCGACCAGTGCGTTTTACCCGAACATACTTGGAGGGGTGCTCCTTGGTATTGGAATCGCTTTGTTGATTGAAGTAATCCAACCCTTAAAGCAGTACACAGGAGGACTAGGTTTGCTCGGTGCTGTTGTCATCAACCTTTGCGCAGGAATCGTTTTAGCGTTATGGCTGATTTCAGGAGAGTCAACACTACCACTTCGAGGTTCGATCTTCTTATGGATTTTGGTAATACTTTTAGTAGGATTGAGCAGCCTTGAACTTATCACTCAACTAAAAGACTGATCCCATCAGCGAATTGTCACTCATCGCGAGGCTGCGGGAGCGACCGGCTTGGTTTGAGCGCTGCACGCCTCACCTATCGCGATCGCAGCTGTGCTCTGTATATCCAGCCGAAGAGAAAAAGTACACCGATTAAGAACAAGGGGCCGGAAATTAACAAATACTTGATGGGAGATAATTTTCCTCGATGAGCCAGAATAAATAAGATAAAATTAAAGATATGGATTAAATCCATAATGAAATATCCGGTCAGGTTTTATGGTTTTTTCCCATTCTTCAAAGCGATCTGATTGAATTGATGAAAGAGAATTATAACCCCCTTCCCCTCTCCGAACTGCTTCGGAATAATCTTGATGATATTTCGAACACATGGGCTATAGAGATTCGCAATTTGTCCGGATCTCATTACCAACAGCATACTCTGGAAGACATCACAACGTGGACTGCCAGTGCGTTAGCAGCTATCATTGAAAACTTAGAAACTGATACCGATCGAGGTATCATGAAATATAGTGATGAATTAACACGCGATCGTCTGCAAGCTGGATTCCAGATCTACGATATAACCGAAGGACTCCTCGTATCGAAGGAAGTTGTGCTTCCCCTGATCCAATCATCCTATCCCGCTGGTTCTCGAAACATAGAAGAAGCGATAACCACATTTGATAGGTGCGTGCGACAGTTAATCAGTCAATTTGAAAAACAATACTCCGAAGCAATGCACCAGCAAATACTCGATGCAACGGAACAAAGATTGGCTGAGAGTGAAAGCATACAACGAACAACGACGGCTTTACTCCAGAAACTCACACTTGACGAAGTACTTGAGATCGTATGCACTGAGGCGATAAAACTAACCGGTGCAACTGGGAGTGCAGTCTTACTAATTGAAGACGAAGGATGGTTGCAAGTATCGATCAGCACAGGGAATCCACTGCCATCAGTAGATCGTATACCAATTGAAAATTCATTAGCTGGTAAGGCTGTTGAAGATGGCATTCCAATTATATTAAATAAGCCAAAAAATCACATTCAAGCTTATCACCACAATTCAGATCTCCCTGCCCTGCTTGTTGTTCCGCTGCGGGTACAGGACGTCAACATTGGGGTTATTGATGTTGTGAATAAACAAAGCGGCTTCAATGAGGATGATATACGGATTACGGGTCTCTTCGCAGACCAGGCGGCTATCGCTATTGAGAAGGCCAGGCTGCACCAACAAACAGAAGCGTTAGCCATTATTGAAGAACGCCAACGATTAGCTCGCGAGTTGCACGATTCAGTAACTCAATCGCTCTACAGCGTGACACTTTATGCTGATGCTGCTCGCAGGGCTTTATCATCCAGGCAATATGATATTGTTAGTGAAAACGTGATGGAATTACGCAATATGGCACAGGAAGCCATGCTGGATATGCGTTTATTAATTTTCGAGTTACACCCTCCAATTCTTGAAAAAGAAGGGTTGGTGGCTGCAATTCAGACACGATTGGAATCTGTGGAGGCGCGTTCCGGGATACATGCAGACTTCAGGGTTGAAGGAGAACGAAGATTGCCTCTCGATGTTGAGGCTGAACTGTATCGAATAGCACAGGAGTCGCTCACCAATGTTGTTAAACATGCTAAGGCTCAATGCGTAAGCGTAGAATTGTTATACGACGACATCCAATGCCGGATGAAAATATGGGATAATGGAATTGGGTTCGATCCAACATCAGCAGCTCAAGAAGGAGGTATGGGGTTGCGTGGAATAGAGGCGAGGGTAAAACGAATTGGAGGGAAGTTTTTCATTGATAGTTCTCGAGATGATGGGACAACGATCATTGTGGAAGTAAAGAGATGAGCGAGGGTACCAGATCCAGAACAAAATCAACCATTCATGTCCTCATTGTGGACGATCACGCTATCGTCCGAAAGGGAGTACGGGCGCTATTGAATCAGGTTGAGGATATTGAAGTCGTTGGAGAAGCCGGCGACGGGCAAGAAGCCATAAGCCAGGTTGAATCTCTTGATGTCGATGTAGTATTAATGGATCTGGTGATGCCTGGCATGGATGGGATAACTGCCATCTCTCAGATTACGACACGTCATCCAGATGTGCAAATTTTGGCACTGACCAGTTTTGCGACCGATGATAAGGTTTTCCCAGCAATTAAAGCCGGTGCATTGGGATATCTTCTCAAAGATTCCGATCCAGAAGATCTGGTCGTATCTATCCGACAGGTTAATCGGGGAGAACCATCCTTACATCCGAACATTGCCAGGAAAGTACTACAGGAAATAAGCCAACCAGAGAGAGGCGCTCCAACCCCCGACCCCCTAACCAATCGAGAGGTTGAAGTATTACTTCTGGTTGCCAAAGGAATGAGCAACCAGGAAATTGCTAACCAGTTATTTGTTGAGGAGGTCACAGTTCGCACTCACGTAAGCCATATTCTAAGTAAACTGCACCTGGCTAATCGAGTGCAGGCAACATTGTATGCATTACGTGAAGGCTTAGCGTCCTTGGATAATAACCAGAAAGAATCGGGGGAAAATAACGAAGAATTTTAAACCCAGGATAAGAACATGATGAATGCGATAAGTTAAGATTTTTTCGATCCATTAATCCCTACAACTTTTGTTGTGGATGACATCAACAATTTATGAATAAGACCGCTAATCAGTGGTCTTATTTTGTTGATAGACAAATCATCGTTTGATCTGATGACAATTATTGATTAACTCTATATGCTATGTATAAGATGGTGTGAAGATATTTAAGCGTATCGTGATTTGATCATTAGAGCGGTGGTAATTATGTTTAAAAAGGTGTTGGTCCCCCTCGATGGAACAGAATGTTCAGAAGATATTCTGCCATATATTGAATTTATTCTCAATCGAAACCATTCAGCCAAGGTCATTTTGCTAAAAGTTGTTCAACCTGAACATCAAAGGGCAAACTTTAGTGGATCTTATATCGTAAATTATGAAGATGAAAAACGAGCGGTCAATGATGCTTTTACTTATTTGGGCTCCGTTCAAAAAAAATTAAAGGCTAAAGGATTTAATGTAGAAACCACCATCGCAGAAGGATCGCCTATCGACGGTATCGTCGAGACAGCAAAAAACCTAGATGTTGATTTGATCGCAATGGCCAGCCACGGGCGCAGTGGACTCTCCCTCGCTATTCATCACAGTGTCGCCTCCTCCGTAATAGACAAGGCTCACCGATCTATTTTTTTGGTTAGAGGAAATGGGCACTGTAATGATGAAAATTAATCTCGGGTTATTTAACCAAGAATGTCCATACTTTTAAAATGATGCAAATGGCCCACAATAGGAGCGTATGAAATGTTAGCTAGAGAACGAATGTCCTACCCTGTGATAACGATCCATCCAAAAATGCCCATGATCGAAGCACTCGACATGATGAGAAAGGAACACGTTCGCCGCTTTCCTGTCGTGGATAAGCGCGGCCGGCTGGTTGGCATAGTTTCTGAAAAGGACCTGTTGAACGCCTCTCCATCGGACGCAAACAGCTTGAGCATCTACGAAGTAAATTACCTCCTGAGCAAGCTCGAAGTAAAGGAAATCATGACTGAGCATGTCATCACAATTACTGAAGAAACACCAATCGAAGAAGCGGCCCGGATAATGGCTGATAACAAAATTGGTGGACTTCCGGTCACCCAAGACAACGAGGTGGTTGGGATCATAACCGAGACAGACTTATTTAAAATTTTCCTTGAACTTATGGGCGCGCGCGAACCCGGAGTTCGTGTATCCGCTCTTGTGCCCAATGTGCCTGGCGAGCTCGCACAATTGACCAAGACTATATCCGATCTTGGTGGCTATATCGTATCCCTCGGCACATTCCTGGGCGAGAGCAGTGAGAACCGTGAGGTTTGTGTCAAAGTCGCTGGCATCGAAATGGAAGTTATCAAGGAGGCCATTGATCCATATGTAGAAAAAATCCTTGATATTCGTGAACCACAATTGGCTTGATGGATGCTTTTGAGGACGAGATTTGTTGAATTTCCATGAGTTTGCCAACAAAATGTGCGGAGGAATAGAACATTATGTATAGCGTCAAGAAAGATGTCGGCATCGCCCTGATTGTGATTGGTATTTTGATTGTCGTTATCTTCATCATCACACCGAAAAATTCCTCATCACTTCCCGAGACTACAAATCTCAAATCGATAATCATCAGTGAAAACGAAGTTGAAGCCATTTATCTGTATTGTAAAAATGGCGTATTATCGCCGATAGATCTAGCCAGCCATCCGGAAGTTCTGGTTGTCGACTCGTTCGAGGAGTTCCTGGACGCACTTCCAATAACAGGGGCTGCTCTCTGGGTAGATAAGAGCGCCATCGACAGTATCGATCTGGATTGGCTGCATAAAGAACCACAGAAATATTACCCGCTGGTCATTGTCGGCTATAACAACCCCGTTTACGCATTCAGGGAGAAGCTTTCAGGATTTGGAATAGAAGATACATCAAATAATTGGAGTGAAATAACAGCTGCCCCTGGTTTTAGTGTGTGGAGGTTGAAGGAAGGTGGTGAAACATCGTCATCTGCTTTCATTTACGGGTACCCGTGCGAACCGAATGTGGAGTCAATCCTGAAAGTATCAAGTTCGCTGCTGCATGGCGAACCCTGGAGGGCTAATCCTTAGACATTCTTGTTAAGGACGCAAGTTATGCAAGCAAATTCATTTGGCGCTGCCATGCTCACAAGTTTTTCAGCGTGTCTTGTGACAATCGCTGGTATCTATGTTATCAGGAGGAATGAAAAGTGGGGTATGGCAAATGTCGCCTATTTCATGAGCTTTGCGGCAGGCGTGTTAATCGCTGTATCTTTTATGCATATCATTCCCAAGTCTTTCACGATGAACAAAGCCGCTCCTGCCTTCTTGTTGATTGGATATATGGCTCTCTACCTGATAAACCGGTTCCTGAACGCTTACATTTGCCACGAACACGATTGCATCAACTATTCTCTTGGTCTCATTCCAATGTTGGGCATTGGACTTCACTCATTTCTGGACGGCGTCATTTACTCTGTAGCGTTCAACGTAAGCATTATCACCGGAATATTGGCCGCAATTGGTTTGGTTCTCCACGAGTTTCCTGAAGGAATCGTAACTTTCCTGCTCCTGGAACGGGGAGGTTTTGACAAGAAAAAAGCCACCAGGTATGCAATTATTGCGGCGGCTGTATCAACTCCTTTAGGTACGTTGATCTCTTACCCGTTTATCAGCAAAATTGAAGAACAAACCTTAGGCGCATTGTTGGCTGTTTCAGCCGGTGCACTCGTTTATGTTGGTGCATCCCACCTCATACCGGCTGTGGAGAAAGAGAACCAGCGATATACCCTGGTCTCGTTGTGTACGGGAGTTATCGTGGCAGTGCTTATAGTTTTCTTGAAGTAGCGAGTACCAGGAGGTCAGGTTATGAACGCCGTAATTGGTTTACTCCCGAGCAGATGTAATATCTCTCGTGAAATCGAAATCCTTAATCTTGTTGGATTCAAGGAGGACGATATCCACTTAATAACTCAGGAAAAAAAGATACGAAGATTATTGAAATGCGAGTTGTCATACCTGACAAAAAAATACTTGTTCATGGCAGTAGTAATTTGGTTAATCGTCTCTTATTCGATCATTGGTCTGTTATCTAATTGGTATGGAAGTAAGCTAATTGACTTCAATGAGATGCTATCTACGACAACCATTGTATTTATCACCCTGTTCGGCTCTACTGTTAGCGCCGCGATTGGTTTAGTCATTTGTAGAACAAAATATAAGAATGATGTTGATCTTTTTATCAAGAGATTTCGAAAAGGAGATAGCGTGATCGAGGTATGCACGACTCACAGAGACGTTGATAAAGCAAAACGCATCCTGGAACAGGGGTGTGCGACTTGCGTGAGAACGCTTCAGGAACAAAGAGTGGGATAGCTGTAAGGATTGCATCAGGTATCCCAGAAGTGAAATATAGCAGTTGGATAAGAAAGAGGTAAAAACATGTACCAAAAAATATTAGTTCCCCTCGATGGTTCCAAACGAGCTGAAAGGATCTTGCCTCACGTGGAGGAATTGGCACATCGCTATACTGCAAAAATTATTCTTCTACAGGTGGTAGATGTCACCAATGAAATGCTCGGCTTACCAGGATCCACAATTACCATGTATGCTGAAATTGAGCAATGGCTGGATGATGCTAAATCCTACCTGGTCTCTCTAAAAGGTGAATTCCGCGAGAAAGGTATTCCTGCTAAGACCATTGTCGAAAGGGGTGCGGTGGCCAAAAAGATCATTGACGTTGCCGAAAGAGAAGATGTGGACTTGATCGCGATGGCAAGTCATGGACGCACTGGTTTACAACGAGTTTTTTATGGCAGTGTAGCGGCTGGCGTGCTCAACCAGGTTGATCGACCACTTCTGCTCATAAGAGCAAGAAGCAGCACTTAGTATTTGCAAGGAGAAGAAATTGTGGACACTGTCGTCACACATTTTAGAAGGACACCATCAGATGGCTTTGTTAGCTAATTTGATAGAAATCCTCCCCGCTGGAGATGTGAAGAAAGTTCTCATCGGCTTACACTGGACGGCTGTTATAGCAGAGATCGATGGCATAAGGCGTTGCGGTTTGGCCTCTACCCTGTGGAATGATCATAAGCACCACCAAGAGCCTGATATACCCAACGCGGGTCAATTGGAGACATATCCTGGATTATCACTGGCTGCTTTTGCCAAGTCTGATAATCCATCTGAAAGGAGTGTGGGAGTGGCGGCAATAAACGCACTGCTACCCCCACCGACCGTACCACTAAGCGATCTGAATGCGGAAGCGATGATTGCTTCACAAGGCACGAGCAAGAAGGTTGTGCTGGTTGGAAGTTTTCCCTTCGTACATCGATTGCGAACTAAGGTCGGTGAGTTAATTGTCCTCGAGCAAAACCCTGATCCAGGGGAGAGATCAGAGATCGAAGCGAAAGATGTCATCCCCAGTGCGGACATCGTGGCAATAACAGGAATGACTCTGTCAAATCATACGCTCGAGAACCTTCTCGACCTGTGTTCACCGCAAGCGATGGTCATCTTGCTTGGCCCCAGCACACCGCTAAGCCAAGTTTTATTTAATTATGGAGCCGACATACTTTGTGGATCATTGGTGACGGCCATCGAACCGGTAATGCGAGCAATTGGACAAGGAGCAAATTTCCGCCAGGTACATCGAGCTGGAGTCCGTCTGGTCAGCATGACTCGTTCAGATTTAGATTCGTAGAAACTGTCTAATTAGGAGAAAATAATGTCTGACATCGAAGAGCAAAAATCTCTCTCGGGCAAACGAATAGGTATTTTTGGGAAAGGCGGTTCGGGTAAAAGCACTTTAGCCGTATTGCTGGCCAAGGCTCTAAGTGGTGAGGGGTATCACGTATGCCTATTGGATGCTGATTCAACTAACCTGGGAATCTCGAGGGCACTTGGCTTCGAAAGATCTCCTGTCCCGTTGTTGGACTACTTCGGGGGTATGGTCTTTAGCGGCGGTGCGGTCACCTGCCCAGTGGACGATCCCACAAGGTTACCTGGGGCAGAGATAACCATAGATTCACTCCCCGCTCAATATTTCGTTCAAAGAGATAAGATAACGTTACTTGTTGCCGGGAAGATTGGCGATAAAGGACCCGGGGCTGGATGCGATGGACCGGTATCTAAAATCGCCAGGGACCTACGCATCTACAATGGGGACATACCAACTGTTACGCTGGTTGATTTCAAGGCCGGATTTGAAGACTCAGCTCGGGGTGCGATTACCAGTTTGGATTGGGCTATCGTGGTGGTAGATCCAACGTTAGCGTCAATCGAAATGGCTAACGATATGCGTCAAATGGTAGAGCGTGTGAAAGCGGATGTGTTGCCTGCCACGATGCATTTGGAAAATCCTGAAATGGTTGCTCTAGCGAATCGAATTTTTGTAGAATCTAATATCAAAAGCGTGCTGTTCGTGTTGAATAAAGTCAAGAACTCTGAGGTGGAAAACCATCTCAGGAAGGAACTCTGTGTTCGGAATATCGAACCTATCGGTGTTATCCATGAACATACATCACTGTCATACGCCTGGCTTAATGGGGATCCCCTTGATGAAATCGGAGTTAACCAGGAAGCGAGAAATATTGCCAGAGTATTGGATTGCATCGATGCGATCGAAGAGAATGATAGAGTGTCAATTTAGGGCGATCAGGTGAACAAATATGAAGTACGTATATGGTCCAGTACCTTCGAAGAGGTTAGGTCAATCGCTCGGGATTGACACTATCCCGTTGAAGACCTGCAATTGGAATTGCGTCTATTGCCAGTTGGGCCGTACAGTCCCGCTAACAAATAAACGGCGTGAGTATTACCCGCGGCAGGAAATACTCGAAGAAATCAGCGAGGCTCTTAGATCGCACAAAACTGGAGATATAGACTGGATAACCTTTGTGGGCTCTGGTGAACCTACGCTACATGCCAGCATTGGCTGGTTGATCCGCCAGGTGAAGGAAGAGATTAGCAACATCCCAGTGGCGGTGATCACGAATGGTTCGCTGCTATATCTTCCGAAGGTGCGCCAGGAGCTGCTGGCAGCCGATGCCGTGCTTCCATCCCTGGATGCCGGCACTGCGAAGCTTTATCGTCAGATCAATCGCCCTCATGGAAAGATTTCTTTTAAACGTCATGTAGAGGGTCTCGCCTCATTTAAAAATGAGTTTGAAGGCAAATTATGGATTGAAGTGATGCTTGTGCGCGGACTCAATGATACAGAAGAAGCTCTTCGTGATATCGCTGCAGCACTACAACGGATTAAGCCAGACGAGGTCCACATCAATTCTCCCACGCGGCCACCTGTAGAGACATGGGTCCAACCTGCGGATGCGGATGGTTTCACACGAGCGAACTCGATCTTTGGGGAACATGCCAAGGTGGTGTCGTCGGTTGAAGGCATATTCCAAGTAGAAGAAAGTGAAAGCATTGTGGGTGCTATCATTGAAATCATCAAACGACACCCCATAAGTGAGGATGATCTCTTAAGAACTCTCGATAATTATCCACCTGAAAAGGTGAGTGAAACACTAGCTGCCTTACAGATAAGCGGATTGGTACAGGTTGTCGAGCGAAATGGGATCCACTTTTGGAGCGCTGCTAGATCGAACTTTCCAACTGAAACTCAGAGTCAGGCGACCTCACCAGAACACTTGAAAAGACATTCTCGGAGCGTTCAAAAAGACAAGAACTCCCACAGCAGGATAATAGTATGAATGCCAGATGAGGATATTGAAAAATTCGATAATGTCAGACCTAAAGCTGCAGGAGATTACGAATGATGTCCAGCACCCAAACAGATAAAGCCAAGGATACACATGCGGCACGCAAATTCACCTGTTTGGTACAACCCAATCCGATGGAACCGCAAACTTGATAGGTACACCATTATTAGGGCATATGCCACTCGATACTCACCTCTCTTTCCTGTGCGATTTTGGATCAATCGAAGATTACCAAAGTGAGGCATTTGACCGGATTACGGATTTGGTGATCGAATCGGTATCAAATAAAGAGGAGAGTGTAGCTGAGGAAGTGTAAGCGTTTCACTCATTTGAGTTTAAGCTCGGAAAAGAATATAAGGTGAGATCATGATAACGCCCATCAAGAGAAATATTCGTCATACTAAACAGGCAAATCTATTAATGTGTGCTGTTAATGGCGATATTCAGTCGACAAACAGCACACTTGCATACCTGGGTTCAACAAATCCAGGACTCTGCAAGATGATGCAAGAAACCATACATGATCTAGGTGATGATGAAGTATGGTGTTTCCTTCTACGTTGTTTTGCCACACATCGTACGACTAATCATCAGAATTGCGATCGTAGAACCGATCGCGAGGCCTCAAAAAGGGTTGACCAAGCAATAATTGAGGTTTTTAGCAACGATGTGAACGTCGCAGAAATTTCAGAGAAGGAATTTGTCCTCATCAAAGGTCTCGATAATACGGAACCGATGACAAGAAAGGCTGCGGCTTACTTAGCCGGGCTGCGGGGAAATCAAAAGGCAATACCCATCTTAGGTGATATCATAAAAAACGATACGATAGATTGGCAAATACGGGCAGTTAAGGCGCTGGCAGCAGTGGATGATCAAGCGTGTGTCCAACATTTGGTCATGGCTTTGACAATAGATCGAGAAATACTTCACCGAGAGGCTCGGCGGGCATTGCATCACATGGGAGGAAAAGCAAAGGCAGCATGGATGGAACTGCTCCAACATCCCGACAGCCACATCCGCTGGGAAGCTGCCCGAGGTCTGGGTGAAATCGGAGATGCCAGTGCAGCCCCAATATTGGCTGAGGGTATGTTAGATGAAAATTATGCTGTCAGATGGGCAACAGCCGATGTCCTTGCTTCTCTGGGTGAAGATGCAGTTCCTGCGACTTTAACCATTCTATGTCGGTTTCCAATAACTGAAGCATCGCGCCAAGCTGCATATCACGCTTTACATGGTATCGCTGATAGTAGAGTACAAGAGCGGATAAAGTTACTGGTTGAGGCTCTACGAAATCCTGCTGCTAACGCCAGTGTCCCTGTGGTAGCACATCGTTTGTTGATGGCATGGGGAAAATGAATTGGAGGAAGTAATTTAAGCCAATGAATAAGGATGCACACATAACCTACCATCCTATCGGATACGTCGAAAATGAGTTTGACGAGATGGCTTCCGCGGAACAAATCCGAAGTACCGAATCACGCATCGTCCTTGATCAGGTTCTGCTGGAAGGATTACAGGGACTGGAAACAGGGCAACGGGTTTTGGTGGTTTTCAATTTCCACAAATCTGCAGGATACGATCTTCTTCAGCACCCCCGAGGCGATAAAAACAGGAATAAACGTGGTGTCTTCGCTCTACGCAGCCCGCGACGCCCCAACCCTATCGGCGTGACCGTGGTTGATCTGATGGCAATTGAGGGAAACGTGTTGCGCGTGCGCGGCCTGGATGCCATCAACGGTACTCCGGTGTTGGATCTCAAGCCGGCGTGATTTTTGTGGTTGGGCGATTCGGGCAGTAATAGATCAGCTAATTATGTATAGTCCGGTGTGTGATTGAGCGATGCTTCACCTATTGATTCCATTATGCACAAACATTGGACTCGAGTTGATGTAAATAGAAGAGAAGTGATGTTACGACATGTATTTTTAAGCATTTATTTTACTAACTATATACCTATCGTATTCTACTCAAAAGTATATTGCTAAAGCCTAATATGATGATAGCTGGAAAAGAATGTCGTTCAAGCGGAAGTCTCAGAAGTAGCAGAAGCGACTGTACGTTGTCTACGCCGCAATGTGCCAGCAGCTGTGCCTGGGGTTGTATTCTTATCTGGAGATCAAAGTGCAGAGCTAGCTACGGAACATCTGAATGCGATCAATAAAATAGGAGATCAACCTTGGGAACTCAGCTTCTCGTTCGGCAGAGCTTTACAACAGCTGACCCTGCATGCTTGGGGCGGGAAGCCATAAAATGTTTCATTTGCCCAGAAGGTTTTTTATCATAGAACTAAATGTAACGGCGCAGCTCGTTACAGCAAGTATTCGAAAAAAATGGAATCAATGTGAAATGCTGGTGTTTAATTGGAAACACACCTTAGCATGGAAAGATAGGTACAAAAAGAAATGCTACAACAAATGTTGAAGCTAGGTCACCGAACGTAATACACAGCCGGATCATGATCAGGCAAATAGGAGAGAATAAATTATGGAAGCTTCGAACGTGGAGGTCACTGTCACCATTAACAACGTCCGCCGAACGCTTTCGGTCGAGCCCGACGATAGTCTGTTAGCTGTTCTTCGCCGTAATGCTTACTTCAGCGTCAAATCCGGCTGTGATGATGGCACTTGTGGGGTTTGCACCGTACTGTTGAACGGTAAACCGGTCCTCAGTTGCAAAACCAAAGCCGCAGATGTGGATGGTGCAGAGATTACAACCCTTGAAGGGCTGAGTCAGAATGATAAATTGCACCCCATTCAAGAGGCCTTTATGGAGACCGGTGCAATTCAATGCGGTTTTTGTATCCCGGCACAAATCCTCTCAGCCAAAGCGCTTCTTGATCGGAACTCGAACCCAACTGAGGATGAAATTCGCAGGTCTTTGAATGGTGTGCTTTGTCGCTGTACTGGCTATGTCCGTGGGGTTGATGCTGTTCAACGCGCGGCCGCATTGTTACGAGGGGAAAATGTAGAACCCTTCACCCATATTGAGGGTACATTGCCAGATGATGTCGAGCAAATCGAACTGCCGGAAGCTTTCTACCGTCGCGACGGAAGCCGGAATCCCTTACCGCCTGTGGTTTTTACCCTGGACGAGATGGCAAAAACCCATGTTGTCGGAAAACCTGAAGTTAAATTAGATGCTAAGAAAATGGCTCAGGGACGCCCGGTTTTCACTGACGATTTTCGTTTGGATGGCATGCTCTACGGCGCTTTGCTCACCAGCCCTCACGCTCATGCCCGTATTCGACGCATTGATACAAGCCGGGCGCGCACATTGCCAGGTGTCCACGCTGTCCTGACACATCAGGATATACCGCGTGTCAAATACGCATCCGGCGGGCAGAGTTACCCCCAGCCGTTACCTTATGATCAAGTCAGCCTGGACGATAAGATGCGTCACGTGGGTGACCGCGTCGCTATTGTCGCCGCTGAAACGCCCGAGTTAGCCCAACAAGCCCTGGATTTGATTGATGTAAACTATGACGTGCTGCCTGTCGTCGTGGATCCTGAAAGCGCGATGCAGGATGGCGCGCCACTCATCCACGATGAGACGGATACAGAGGGAATCTACGACGCGCAGCACAATATCGTTCACCATATTGAAGCCCAGGTTGGTGATGTCGAGAAGACCTTTGCTGAAGCCGATCACATCTTCGAGGGAACTTACCGTACTCCGAAGCAACAGCACGTCCACCTGGAGCCGCACGTTTGCATCACTTATTTGGATGAGAACGAACGGCTGGTCATCCGCACCAGCACGCAGGTACCTTTCCACATTCGCCGTATGATTGCCCCGCTGATCGATCTGCCGATCAAAAGAATCCGCGTCATAAAACCGCGCATTGGCGGCGGCTTTGGCAATAAACAAGATCTCATTTTAGAAGACCTGTGTGCTCATCTCACGCTGGCAACCAACCGTCCGGTGCGTATGGAATATAACCGTACGCAGGAATTTACCAGCTCACGCAGCCGTCATGCGAACATCATCCGTTATAAGGTGGGCGTCAAAGAAGAAAAAGTCACTGCTGCCAGTCTGTACCTGATTGGAGATACCGGCGCATATGGGGCTCACGCTCTGACGGTAAACATGGTCGGAGGGTTTAAGGGGCTGACCCTCTATAACCCACCGAACGCACACTTTGTCAGCGATGTGGTTTATACAAATACCCCTCCGGCCGGCGCTTTCCGCGGCTACGGCGCTATGCAGTGCCAATTTGGAATCGAAGTTCTGATGGAAGAGATTGCTGTAAAGTTGGGTTTGAACGTGATCGAGTTCAAGCGTAACAATTGGCTCAAAGTCGGCGAAACGATGCATTTATCCAAATCGATGGGCGAGGGACGCGAAGGTGTAGAACAATCTTTGCAAACCAGTGCGCTTGCCCAATGTGTGGAAGTCGGCTTGCACGCGACCGATTTCGAAATCAAACGTCAAAAATATTGTGGACAAAACGGTCGCTATCGTCATGGTATTGGTATAGCGGTTGTGATGCACGGCAGCGGCATCGCCGACCTGGATATGGCCGCAGCAACGCTGAAAATGAACGATGATGGCTCTTTCAATTTGCTGATGGGTGCAACAGATCTGGGCACCGGCTCGGATACTATTCTGGCGCAGATGGCCGCTGAGGTCTTGGGCATCCCGTTGGATGACGTGATCGTCTATTCCTCGGATACCGACTTCACGCCTTTCGATAAAGGAGCGTATGCTAGCAGCACTACTTACATTAGCGGTGGTGCAGTTCGCAAAGCGGCGCTAAAGGTCAAAGAACAAATTTTAGAACACGCTGCGCTAATGCTCGATATTTCGGACGGGGCTGACCTGAAACTCGAAAATCAGCAGGTCTCCACCCCAGACTGGCGATCGGTTACTTTAGCTGAAGTTGCACTAAGTAGTTTGCACCAACAAAACCAGCACCAGATTTGCGCCACAGCATCCCATACCAGTCCGCTCAGTCCGCCACCGACAGCCGCCCAATTTGCTGAAATCGTCGTGGACACTGAAACGGGGCGCATCAAAGTAGATCGATTATTAATGGTGGTAGATTGTGGTCGGGTGATTAACCCGGTTACTGCCTGTGGACAGGTGGAAGGCGGTATGGCTCAGGCTCTTGGTTTTGCACTGGAAGAAGAAATGCTCTTTGATCAAGATGGGCAACCCCTCAACCCGAATTTGAGAAAATACCACATCCCCCGCGCTGCTAAGATGCCAGCCATGGATGTGATTTTTGTCCAAACCGACGAACCAAGCGGGCCTTTCGGAGCGAAATCGGTGGCCGAGATATCGATTGATGGGGCCGCACCTGCGCTGGCGAGTGCTGTCCACGATGCAACTGGCGTATGGATCAGGGAGCTCCCTTACACTCCCGAACGTGTTTGGCAGGCCCTCCACCCAAGTGATGAACAAAACTTGGCAAGAATACCGAATATCAGTTGAAGACCGAAAGGAGTCCCATTATGCTTGATAATAAACAGGCTCGTGACCAGGTAGCAATTAGGGCTGAGAGACTCGTTAATCGAGGCTACCACTGATCTGAAGCCATCATGCTCTCCGTGGGCGAGCAAGTTTTGGGTGATCTGGACGATCGGGCATGTAAAATGGCAACGGGCTTTTCTGGAGGCGTTGGGAGAAGCCATCGCGACCTGTGTGGGGCATTTACTGCCGGCATAATGATCATCGGGGCTCTCCATGGAAGAACCAGACTGGATGAAGATGAAGATATATGTATGATGATGGTAAATAATTTCCGTGATCGTTTTATCCAGAGGATAGGCTCTATTTATTGTTACAAGCTGCGTGAGGAGAGGTACGGCTCTCACAATCAGGAGCCCTGCTCGGTATTAGTAAGGCGTGCTGCAAATATCCTGGTGGGGGTACTGGATGGATGATGACTAAATTTTTTTCCACCTACTACAATTGTTGAAAGACCAATCAACAAATGTATCGCAAGACCGCCGTACGGCGGTCTTGTTTTGTTGAGCAAAAAATCATCATCTATCGGATGACAACCGAACTGCTTGGATGTACGATTAAATTGTCAGGAGTGTGCAAGAAGACCTTAAATTAGGAATTAAGGTGAGGATTTGCCGTGGAAGCCTTTCGATAAGATACAAACTGTGATCCAGGAGGATTTCACATGGTTCATGGGCGAGTTGTAATTGACGCAGAACGGTGTAAGAGTTGTGAGCTATGCATATCTGCCTGCCCCCAAGAAATCATCACCTTGGCTGATGATCTAAACAGCAAGGGATACCGGCCAGCCGTTCTGCTAGACCCTGAGCATAAGTGTACTGGATGCGCACTTTGCGCAGTTGTCTGTCCGGATGCTTGTATTACTGTTTATCGGCAAGTTGTACATGCTGCGCACCAAAAGAAAGAGATACAAAATCATGTCCAAGCAACTACTTAAAGGAAACGTGGCCATTGCCGAAGCGGCCATCCGAGCCGGTTGTGAAGCGTATTATGGCTACCCTATTACGCCGCAAACGGAATTGCTGGAACACATGTCAAAACGCATGGTGGAACTAAAGCGTGTCTTTTTGCAAGCCGAAAGCGAGGTGGCGGCTATAAACATGATCTACGGCGCCGCTGCAGCCGGAATGCGGGTGATGACATCTACCAGCGGCCCGGGTATTAGCCTGATGCAAGAGGGGCTGAGTTACATCGCCGGATCAGAAGTGCCGGTCGTTATAGTGGATGTCATGCGTGGCGGTCCGGGCCTGGGCAACATTCAACCCAGCCAGGCAGATTACAACCAGGTGACGAAAACGACCGGGCACGGCGATTTTCACCCTATCGTGCTGGCCCCGGCCACCATCCAGGAGGCAATTGACCTGGTAGGGCTTGCTTTCGCTCTGGCTGAAAAGTACCGTACGATCGTTTTTATAGCGGCAGATGGGGCTATCGGACAGATGATGGAACCGGCCGAATTGCCACCTATGATGCCCTTGCCCGGGAAACGGCCGTCCTGGGCCTTAACCGGTGCCAAGGGGCGGGAGAAAAACATAATCACCTCCCTCTATCTTGGCGCAGAAAATTTAGAACAACTGAACCAGAAATTACAAGCCAAACTGGCGACCATCCAGGCCAGCGAGGTTCGCTGCGCGGAGCAGTTTCTGGAGGATGCTGAGGTGGTGCTGGTCGCTTATGGCACAGCCGCACGTGTAGCGGAAACAGCCGTCCAGAATCTGCGCCGTGAAGGATTACGTGTGGGACTCTTCCGCCCCATCAGCTTATGGCCCTTCCCCGAAAAACGACTGACCCAGTTAGCCAGGCAAGTCAAAGCTTTCTTCGTTGTCGAAATGAATAACGGCCAGATGTTGCACGATGTTCGTGAAGCGGTTGGACTCACAATAGGCGCACAGGTTCCTATAATTTTCTTTGGCCGGATGGGCGGTGTAATTCCCATGCCTGAAGAGGTAGAAGGAGAGATACGTACCTGGCTAACGTACAAGATGGGAATGGAAGAAACTATGCCACTGGAGGAATAACATGACCACCTTGACAACTGAACATGAAGAAGTGGTCTATGAGCGACCGAGCTCGTTTACAGATGCATATACTATCTACTGTCCTGGTTGTACTCACGGTACCGCCCACCGCTTAGTAGGCGAAGTCATTGACGAACTGGGCATTCGAGAGCGCACCATCCTGGTTGCCCCCGTTGGCTGTTCCTCATTCGCCTACAATTATTTCAACCTAGATGCCTGCGGAGCGGCACACGGACGGGCCGCAGCCATGGCTACCGGTATCAAACGCGCCAACCCCGATAACATCGTATTCACCCACCAGGGGGATGGCGACCTGGCTTCTATTGGCATCGCTGAGACCCTCCACGCCGCCACCCGGGGTGAAAAAATCACTATTATCTTTATCAACAATGCTGTCTATGGCATGACCGGTGGCCAGATGGCGCCCACCAGCCTAATCGGCCAGAAAACAACTTCGTCACCTTTTGGACGAGATGTGAAGTTGACCGGTTATCCCATTCGTATGGCTGAACTGTTGGCGGGATTGCCCGGCACAGCCTACAGCGTGCGCCGCAGCCTGCACGACGCCCGGCACATCATCCAGGCTAAAAAGGCCATTCGTA
>Ga0209013_10001577_pt1 | contig 20886 bp, 18 predicted proteins | sample Cruoilmetagenom2_FD_187291 | JGI IMG/M metagenome (GOLD analysis project Ga0209013, IMG submission 187291) | Oil polluted marine microbial communities from Coal Oil Point, Santa Barbara, California, USA - Sample 2 (SPAdes) (version 2) | ecosystem: Environmental > Aquatic > Marine > Oil seeps ...
ATAAAAATCCATATGAACTCTTTTCGGCCCATCACCCAGAATTTCGTAAGACGTTTTGCTCGACATACCACCATGTTGCAACCACATAGGCCTATCCTTCCCTGTTCTCAACCATTCATAACAAAGCTCATCATGGTTACCCCTTAAAAAAATACATTCATGTGTAGCTCTTAGTTCAATCAAAAAATTAACGGTTTCAACAGCCTGGCTCCATCCGTCAACATAATCTCCCAAAAAGATAAGCAGATCATCTTCACCTACCCTGGCCCTTTCTAAAACTTGTTGTAAAGCTTTCAGCCCTGAATGTATATCTCCGATTACCAACGTCCTCATTTGGCAAAATTCGCTATAATTCCGATGATGACAATAATAAAAAGTATGAGAAAGAATATTTTCCAGAAGGAATAGGGTCGAATACCATGGATATTACCGGTTTGTCCGTTGATATAAAAATGATATTCTTTCCCTTTGTACTTGTAGAAACTAATATAAACAGGCAAGAGTACATGCTTAAAAGTTTCTTTTGAAAGTTTTATGTCAGAATGATGAATCCTTTGTGTATCGCCTCCAATATCTTGTCGTATCCATGAATGAGCTATCGCCTTGGCTTTTTGGAATGATTTGCGATGCCCTTCTCTCAAAGGAATTGTGTATTTTTCAGTTACAAAACCCGAGAGATATTTTGAATTAAATGTTCTAAGCTCTTTCAAATTCCAATGTGATATATTTGATGGAACTTCTCTTTGTTTTCTTTCCGAAGCATTGATCAGGATATCATCTACAAAGCCATCTACCGTTCCATAAGCAGGTGTCCAGCGTGTTTTTCTTACCTGCCTGGTTTGAGTTCCATTTTTAGTTCTATAGGTTTGGGTTTCGTAATAATAATCACCCCTTTGACCTTCGTACGATGCAAAGAGTTCCGCGTCAAAAGTCCAAAAAGGGAGGTAAAGACCGTGAATAGCTTCCGGATCTAATGCAGCACGTTTAAGTTTATTTGGTGCAAACCACAAACCTTTCACCCAATTTGTGAATATCCTTCCCGCCTTTTTACTATCAAATTGAAATGGAACCAGCGCCCCTGGCAGTATCCAACCTTCTCTTTCTATATCTTCTCTAATAAGCGGTTCTCCGCAATAAACACAATGAAGCGACTTGTAATTTTCTTCAACATGTTGGTTTGCGCCACAATTCTTACAATGCAGAAGATCTATTGTTTCGGTATACGCATTATCCCCTACTGCTTTAATATAATGTTGCAGTTCAAGTTCTTCAAAACTTTTCTTTGTTTTTTCAATAAATTCTTCATATCCGCAATACTCACATTTAACCTGATGTGAACCTGGTTTGTATTTTAGTTCCGCTCCACAATTGGCACAGGACTTTTTCTGTTCAGAATACTGGGTTTCTTCCATTTGTAATTATCACCAAAATCCGTAAAATTGACATGGAGTATTTAAGCTTTCCGTTACTACGTTTGAGGTAATGGTGGTGGTGTACTGCCACCCAAAAAAGCCTTTAACTCCTCTATTTCTTTAAGTGCTGTCCACCCTATAAGACCTTGTTTCCATACCAGAGAATCCCGGTTAATAGTCCTATTAGCAAAGAGTTCCTTTAATTTATCAAAAGTAACAGGGCCGAGTTGTTGCCCGTTTGCCGCATAGTAATACATTACCTGAACAGGAATTGGAGGTGGTAAAGCAGCTCCTTGCGGCTGTTGTGAAGTAAAGGGTTGTTGTGCCGGCTGCCCCATTAAAGTCCCCATTTGTTGTGCCAAAACAAAACCCATGCCCATACCCATTCCTGCTCCGGCAGTACCGCCTTCATTTTTGGCAGCAGCTTCCATGGCTTTTGCCGCCTTAAATTGAGTGAGTTTGGACAAGTCTAACTTTTCTAATCTGCTGTAATCAAAAATCTCCTTCTTCAGTTCTTCGGGCATGGAAACGTTTTCTATATAGAATTTTTCCAACTCTATCCCTACACGTTCAAATTCCGGTTTCATAACTTCCTGGCAAGTTTCGGAAAGTTCACTTGTATTGGCGGCGTATAATTCCAGAGGTAGGTTTGCCTCCCCTACAGTATCTGTAAAACGCGTCACAATTAAACTCTTGAGATGTTCGTTAACCTCGTAATTTGTAAAATTACCATCAGTTCCAACCACGTCTACCACGAACTTGCCGGCATCGCTAATTCTAAAACTATAGGTTCCAAAAGCCCTTATCTCAGTTAACCCAAAGCGTTCATCACTTAACATAACCGGGTTTTTTGTTCCCCACTTTTCATCTGTAAACAATCTGGTATTAACAAAATATACCTCTGCCTTAAAAGGGCTGTCAAATCCATATTTCCATCCCTTTAAAGTGGTTAGAATAGGAAGGTTCTTGGTATTTAGAGTATGTGTCCCCGGTTTAAAAACATCCGCTAATTGACCCTCATTTACAAATACGGCTATCTGTCCTTCTCTAACCACTAATTTGGCATTATTTTTAATTTCATTCTGATAGCGCTCAAATCTGTGAACTATGGTATCATTAGTTGTGTCAATCCATTCTACGATATCAATGAATTCCTGACTTAGTTTCTTTTTAATCTCATCAAATAGATTCATTTTTTTAGATTTTTAATTCCAGAAAAAGGTAATCATTTCTTTAAAACAGACCAAGTGTCTTTTCTATATATAAAGGATTAAGACAATGGTGAGAATCGATTTAATAAATAGTTCTGTTTTTTTTGGAGTAACACCTTATTTCTCATTACTTTGGGAATTGCTTTAAGTATATATCTATGAAAGAAGTGTTTTGTATAGGTGAATTGCTCATAGACTTTGTTGCCGAAAAACAAGGTTGTAATTTATCTTTAGCCAGTGAATTCACAAAAAAAGCAGGTGGTGCTCCGGCCAATGTAGCCTGTGCTATAGCCAAACTTGGAGGGAAAAGTTCATTTATTGGTTGTGTTGGTGATGATCCTTTTGGTACATTTCTATTGAAGGTGTTGGAAGATGAAGACGTGGACATTTCTTTAGCTCAACGTTCAGAAACTTTTACTACTCTGGCCTTTGTTTCTATTGATGAAGACGGAGAACGTGATTTTGTCTTTAGCAGGGGTGCAGATAAGGAACTTAAATACAGTCCGGCGATTAAGAAAAAATTTAATAAAAACATTGTTCATTTTGGCGCTGCGACGGCACTTTTGGGCGGAAGTTTAGAAGAAGCCTATGGACGATTTTTATTTGATGCCATAACACAAGAGGCCTTTATCAGTTTTGATCCAAATTACAGAGCCGACCTATGGAAAAACAAAACTGATATTTTTATAAAAAAATCTATGCCCTTTATTGAAAAATCTACACTCTGTAAGTTTAGTTTAGAAGAGGCAAAATTAATTTCAGGAAAGGAAAATATTTTGGATGCGTGTGAATTTTTCCATGAAGCCGGCTCACAAATCATCACCATTACTCTTGGTTCTGAAGGTACATTTGTAAGTTCTCAAGGGCATTCAAATACAATCCCCAGTATTATGGTAAAGCCAGTTGATACAACTGGTGCAGGAGATGCCTTTATTGGATGCTTGTTAAAACAAATTTCTACTTTGGACAATATAGAGAGTGCTAAAAGCAATCCCGATTTGCTTTTTAAAATGATCGCTCAAGCAAATAAAGCCGGTGCAATTACAACAATGAATTACGGAGCAATAAAGTCATTGCCAACTCAAATTCAACTTGACGATTAGAATGAACCAAACCTCATTACACAGGATGTTGGCTTCAAATAAGCCGGATAATCCGGAGAAAGCGAATCTAAAAGAATTATTTGATTTAAGATTATCCACAAACCTTTCAATTATACAAAACCTATTCTTATCTCTATACCCTGAGGCAACCTTACAAAATTCATTTCCTTTATTGTTGGAACTTTTACCTGAACTTTATAAGAAAAGACCTGAAAACCTTAAAATTCAGGACCTGAGAAGGCTTAAACATGCTAATTGGTATCAATCAGAAAAAATGGTTGGCATGCAATTGTATGTAGATCACTTCAATAAGAATCTTAAAGGTCTAGAAACTAAAATTGGATATTTTGAAAAACTAGGCGTTAATCTTTTACATATCATGCCTGTTACAACAAGGCCTAAAGGAGAAAATGATGGAGGATATGCGGTCAACAGTTACACCCAAGTGGACAAAAAGTATGGTTCCAAAGCAGACTTGTTGAACCTAACAAAAAAACTGCGCTCTAAAAATATGCATCTGATGATGGATTTTGTTGTAAACCATACTTCAGATGAATTTCCATGGGCAAAAAAAGCAATGGCCGGTGATAAAAAATACCAGGACTATTATTATACCTACCCGGACAGGAAATTGCCAGATGAATTTGAATCTTCCCTGCCGGAAGTGTTTCCTCAAACCTCCCCTGGAAACTTCACTTTTAATACGAAAATGAATAGGTGGGTTATGACTGTATTTAATGATTATCAATGGGATCTCAATTATACAAACCCAATGGTGTTTATGGATATGCTCACTAATCTGGTAGAATTGGCCAACTTAGGTGTGGATGTTATTCGCTTTGACGCCCTCGCATTTCTATGGAAGAAATTGGGTACAAATTCTCAAAATCTACCCGAGGCACATAGCTTAGTTACCCTCTTTCGCATGTGTTTACAAGTCGTTGCTCCCGGGGTTGTTCTGTTAGCTGAAGCTATAGTTTCTCCTCAGGAAATTATCAAGTATTTTGGAGAAGGTATTAATAAAGGTAATGAATGTGAAATTGCCTACAATGCCACTTTGATGGCGCTTCTTTGGAATTCAATCGCTACAAAAAAGACTCATCTCTTGTACAAAAATCTCATGAATTTACCAAGTAAGCCCATAGAAGGGACCTGGATAAATTATATCAGATGCCATGACGACATTGGACTTAGTTTTGATGACCGCTATATATACGAAGTGGGCTGGGATGCGTCTTCACACAGGAAGTTTTTATTGGATTACTATTGTCAAAAACTAGATTGGTCACCGGCTATGGGGCAAGTTTTTATGTATAATCCAAAAAATGGTGATGGAAGGATTACCGGCAGTGCTGCTTCTTTACTCGGATTGGAAAAAGGATTAGATCAGAACGATGAGGAATTGATAAAATTGGCGGTAAATAAAATCCTAATGTTACATGCCATTATATTATCCTATGGTGGAATTCCCATGATCTATGCCGGTGATGAAATAGGGACATTAAATGATTATTCTTATCTTAAAAATAAAGATTTAAAAGAAGATAACAGATGGGCTAACAGACCTAAACAAGATTGGAAAACTGTGGCCGGATTAGATAAAATTGACACCCCACAAACACAAATCTTCCATTCCCTAAAAAAACTAATTAGGATTAGAAGAAATACACCTGTATTTGCTGACATAAACAATTTATTACTGCATCCTACCCCAAACGCACATATTTTTATGTTCGAAAGAAGAAATAATTCTGATAAAGATGTCCTTGTAATTTGCAATTTTGATGAAAAGTTGCATATGATAGATACCGCTGGTGTTGCCTCCAAGGGTTATGTGGCAGGAGGTAAACTTAAGGACCTGGTATTAGGTGAAAGCATTACTTTAAAAAGTAGCTTGTTAGAAATAAATCCCTATCAAATTTTATGGCTCAGCAAGTCTTAGCTATATTTTACTTTTCTTAAAATTCGAAAAGACTCCTTCAAGGATTCGTAAATGTTTATATCGTATTTTTTTAATAGAGGCCGAGCTGTTTCCATTAGATCTTTCGCCTCTTCAAAACCATTAAAATAGCAAATAAGATAAGTTGCCGGTAAATGTTCCAAATCCAATTCCTCTGAACGCTTGAGTGATTCACCCTTTTTAATTTTTTGCAAAATAGCCTTGTTTGAATTAAAAATATGATACAAGGTCTTTTTATCATATTGTGGTGGTTCAAAAATTAAATCACTTTGAATTTGATAGGTTCCGTTGTCTGAGAAAAATATATCCACTTTTTCCAAAGGATAATATTTTTGTTGATTCCCCAAGCCCAACTTCACATACTCCATGATGGTAAAAGATTCATCATTAAAGTCTATTGAAATTTCATCCAGGGCAGAATAGAAAAGTTTAACCTGTTCATTAATAAGTTCTATATCCACACGTGAATAAAAAACTTCGCTTTTTACCTTTTTTTGATTTCCCGCCCAGCAGAGTACAAATTGTTCTTTAAAAACTTTATAGTTGCTAATCAGATCCTTATGTCTGTTATTTATAAAATCTATTACGCCATCAAGGGTAAGTTCTATATTATTTCTGGCATGTTGTTCTAAAGTAGCAACAGTATCTGAGTTGATATCTTTTAATACAATTCCAAAAGCCTTAGGCATGCTTATACTTCCGTCTCTGAAAAAAACTGCGCCCCCGTAATATTTCCATATATTGCGACGCAATGCGCACACCTGGCCATTAGAGCTTATCGTAACTAACCCAACCACCTTACCTTCAGGTAAGTGCGGAAACGGAATATTTTCATAAGAGATCAAAGGAGGGTTATCGAGGTAAGCATTCACAAGGTTTTGAATCTTACTGTCATCAAAGAAATCTACCCCAACAATTTTATTGTCTTCATCCTCAACACCAACAACAATAAAGGAATTATTATTTGGATTGCTATTAGCAAGTGCGCAAACATGTTTTAGGAATTTAGCTTTACCTTCTCGCTTACCTATATTGATAAACCTTTTTTTATCATAAAAACTATTCTCGTCATTATGAGCCAAAAGGTTTTTTACCAGTAGGCGTTTATTAATCATATTGTTTTCTTCACTATGGTACTACTTGCCTGTGCGGTGGGCATAACTACGAGATCTGCAATATTTACATGGTAAGGCCGTGATATTACAAAATAAATTATATCTGCTATATCTTCAGGTTTTAAAGGTTGAAACCCCTGGTAAACACTGTCTGCTCTTTCAATATCCCCTTTAAATCTGACATTGCTAAACTCCGTTTCAACCAATCCAGGGTTAACAGCACCTACGCGTATTCCATAAGTGTTCAAATCAATTCGCATTCCCTGATTAATTGCATCAACCGCATGTTTACTTGCACAATAAACATTCCCTTTGGGATAAACTTCTTTACCGGCAGTTGAACCTATATTTATTATATGTCCCGAATTACGCTCCACCATCTTCGGTAAAATTGCCCTGGAGACATATAGCAGGCCTTTAACATTGATATCGAGCATAGCATCCCAATCCTCAAGATTTCCTGTTTCTATGGGGTCCAAACCATGGGCATTCCCTGCATTATTAATCAAAATATCTATCTGAGAAAATTCTTCAGGCAATGAGCTGATCGCATTTGAAACGGCATTTTTATCCCTGACATCAAAATTCAAAGTATAGACATCAGTTAGTGGCTCTAATTGCTTCTGCAATTTTATTAAAAGTTCTTCTCTTCGTCCACAAATTATCAATCGGATATCCTTCGATGCGAAAAGTAGCGCCGTAGCCTTTCCTATGCCACTGGTTGCGCCGGTAATAAATGCTGTTTTTTTCATTAAAATAATTGTAATGATTACTAATTAGGGAACCTTATGTCCCTGAGATGCAACTAATAACAAAAACCAATCTTCCAGCTCCAAATCAATTTCAGTGGCCCCCACAGAAGCCTTTAATCGTTCCTTGTTGGTTGTGCCAACAACCGGGTGAACTTTGGAAGGATGATTTAAAATCCATGCCAGGAGAATTTGACTGTCATCTGCCTCATATTTCTTTTTAAGGCGCTTTAGCACTTTTTTTATTCGCTTCCTTCTTTTGTTATCCTCCCTAAAATAGCTCCCTAAGGGACTCCATGCCATGGCGGTCCGATTATGCATGATACAATCCTCAAAAGTACCGTCATACATTAACTTTTCGGCTGTTAAGGAAAATTCAACCTGGTTAGCGGTTACAGGTAATGCCGACTCTACTAGGGCAATTTGCGCAGGAGAGAAATTAGACACTCCAAACTCTCGTATTTTACCTTCTTTTTGCAAATAAAGAATGGCTTCTGCAATTTCATCGGGTTGCATTAACGGGCTGGGTCTGTGCAGTAAAAAAAGGTCTAAATAGTCAGTTTTAAGTTTAGACAGAGAACGCTCTGCAGACCATATAATGTATTCTTTAGAATAATCATAATGTTTTACTTTATTCTCTCTGGCCTTACAAACATATTGTATTCCACATTTAGTAATAAGTTGTAACCGTTCTCTGGGTATTGAACTTTGAAAAAACGCTTTTCCAAACGCTTCTTCATTATCATAACCTCCATAAATATCGGCATGGTCAAAAGTTGTTATTCCATTTTCAACACAATAGCCAATAAGGTCAGTCATTTGATCTTTTGTAAGATTCTTCCCCCAACTTCCCCATGTCATGGTTCCGGCAATAATTTTTGAATAAGATATCCGGTTTTTCATAAGTATGTGAAAATATAAAATAAATCCCTTAAATACTTCATAAAACTTAGGGTTCTAGGCATTTTTTAACCAATCATTAACAGCACTTATATAAATAAATTTTCAATTTGCGCCCTACTGTGATACCAACAGATTAAAAACCAAAAAATAAAAATTATTTATGGAGGAAAATACTACTGTAGATATTAGTGCTGTTAATGAGAAGATTGCACAGGAAAGTGTTTTTATAGACCTGCTTGTTCTGGAAATGAATAAAGCCATTGTAGGTCAAAAGCATATGACAGAGCGATTGTTGATAGGGTTTTTGGGCCAGGGTCATATTTTGTTAGAAGGAGTCCCCGGACTTGCAAAGACTCTTGCGATAACCACTTTGGCAAAGGCGGTTAAAGGTAGTTTTAGCAGAATTCAGTTCACTCCCGATCTTCTACCCGCAGATGTCGTGGGAACAATGATATATAATATGAAAGTAAATGATTTCTCAATAAAGAGAGGTCCTATATTCGCCAATTTTGTATTAGCTGATGAAATTAACCGCGCCCCTGCCAAAGTGCAGTCTGCGCTGTTAGAAGCCATGCAGGAAAAACAAGTTACAATTGGTGACGAAACTTTTATACTTGATAAACCATTCCTGGTTATGGCTACTCAAAACCCGGTGGAACAGGAGGGAACATATCCGCTCCCTGAGGCTCAGGTGGATCGTTTTATGCTAAAAACGGTTATTGATTATCCTAAGATGAATGAAGAACAACTTATTATAAGACAAAATCTTCAGGGAATACTTCAGGATGTTAAACCTGTTATCTCACTTAAACAAATTCTTAGTGCTCAACAGGCAGTACGAGAAGTCTATATGGATGAAAAAATTGAAAAATATATCCTCGATATAGTATTTGCCACAAGATATCCGGAAAAATATAATTTGGGAGATCTTAAACCACTCATAAGTTTTGGAGCATCACCTCGTGGGAGCATTAATCTGGCAAATGCAGCTAAATGTTATGCTTTTATAAAAAGACGTGGTTATGTAGTTCCGGAAGATGTACGTGCCGTTGTGCATGACGTACTAAGGCATAGAATTGGAATTACCTATGAAGCGGAAGCAGAAAATATTACTTCAGAAGAAATAATCAACCGGATTGTTAACGAAATTGAAGTGCCATAATAGTTCAACCTATGTAGTTCAGTGCTGTAAAGGGCATTTGCTTATATAACTAAAAAGCTTGAACCCGAATGGATACAAAAGAGTTATTAAAAAAAGTTCGTAAGATTGAAATTAAGACCCGCCGTCTTTCAGATCACATATTTGGAGGGGAATACCATTCTACATTTAAGGGTCGTGGGATGACTTTTAGCGAAGTCCGTCAATATCAGTTTGGCGATGATGTAAGAAGCATTGATTGGAATGTCACGGCCAGATATAACGAACCTTTTGTAAAAGTATTTGAGGAGGAAAGGGAGTTAACCATGATGCTTATGGTAGATGTCAGTGGCTCTGAACTTTTTGGTACAACGAATAGGTTTAAAAAGGATATTATTACAGAAATATCAGCAACTCTGGCATTTTCTGCACTCCAAAATAACGATAAAGTTGGTCTTATACTTTTTTCTGATGAAATTGAACTTTTTATACCCCCTAAAAAAGGAAATAGTCATGTTCTGAGAATAATAAGAGAATTACTGGAATTTTCTCCAAAAAGCAATAAGACTAATATTGCGGAAGCACTTAAATATCTAACTAATGTCATGAAGAAAAAAGCAATTGTATTTGTGCTTTCAGATTTTATGGCGACGGATTATAAACAAACACTAAAAATTACGGGTAAAAAACACGATGTTACAGGTATTCGAGTTTATGACGAAAAGGAAGAGCATATTCCAAATTTAGGGGTAGTGCAAATGCTGGATTCTGAAACTGGTTCACTGAAACTTGTAAATACGCAATCAAAAAACGTTAGGAATGCTTACGGGGAATACTATAGAAACAGGGTAGGCTATTTCAAGGAAACTTTCAATAAATCGGGATGTGGTATTTTGGATTGTCGAGTGGATGAGAGTTATGTTAAAAAGTTATTGGGTTATTTTAAGCGAAGAGGATAAATGAATAAGTTTTCAATGAAATTAAGACGTATTACTAGTTCCTGGTCTGGCCCGGCGCTCTTCTTATATCTTTTATTTTTTGCGAATTCTATAATTGCTCAGTTGCAACCCGTAATAACATCAAAAATAGACACTACCAACATTAAAATTGGTGAACAACTTCATTTTACGGTTACAGTTGAAGCAGATTCAACTGCTCAGGTATTCTTCCCTGAAGGTCAGACTTTTTCACCATTGGAAACTGTTGAAGCTTTTAAAACGGATACAACCCGAAAAAAAGATAGGATAACTCTGCAAAAAATATACGCGCTAACACAATTTGATTCCGGATCTTATGTGCTGCCTGCTCAGCGCATTGAAATTAACGGGGCTGGGTTTTTTACAGACTCACTTAAGGTTGATGTTGCCACGGTACCCGTGGATACAGTGAACCAAAAAATGTATGATATAAAACCTTTAATAAGCGTCCAAAAAAGTAATAGTGCATTTTGGAAAATCTTCCTGATTGTTTTGCTTATTGCCGGAATTGCAGGCGGCCTTATTTATTGGTTCATATTTCGAAAAAAACCATTGACAGAAGAGGAAAAAGTGGCATTGCTCCCTCCTTATGACAGAGCACTTTTGGAATTGAAACGATTAGAAAATTCTAAATATTTAATTCAGGATAAGTACAAAGTGTATTATTCAGAATTAACGGCAATAGTACGATCCTATCTTGAAGAAGAGGTACATATTTCAGCGATGGAAAGCACCACAAGAGAATTGATTCAAAAATTAGAATTGCTGCGGGATGCAGGTGAATTAACGCTACAGGATAATACAATTAAACAATTTGAAAAAATACTGCAAATAGCTGATCTTGTAAAATTTGCAAGGTCCAAACCCCTTACATCAGTTGCCGAACAGGACAGAAAAGCTATTGAGGAGATCGTTGTTAAAACGAAAGAAGCCCTGCCTGAACCTACTGAAGAAGATTTGTTGGAACAGGAAGAGTACCAGGAGGTTATTGCTCAGAAAAAACGGAAAAAGAAAATAATATCAATTGTGTCTGCTGCGGCAATTGTATTACTTGTCTCCCTTGGTGGCCTTATAACCTATTTAGGTCCTTCTTATGTTTGGGACACTATGACAGGCCATCCTACAAAAACACTTTTAGAAGGAGAATGGGTTTCCAGTTCGTACGGATATCCACCAATAATTGTTGAAACTCCAGAAGTATTAGTAAGACAACAAGTTAAGCTCCCTCCGGATTCAAAGGCCAATATAAAAGAGCTGCAGGCTTTTATGTATAGAAGTGAAAAAGGTTTACTCACTATTGGCACAACTTCGACCACATTAAATAAACCTGAAGAACCAGATTTCAATCAGGTTGTTGAGCAAATATTGCAAAATTTTGAAGACCAGGGCGCAAAAAATATTATTACGAAGCAAGAAGAATTCGTGACCGTATCTGGTGTAAAAGGAATTAAAGTTTTTGGCCGGGGTAAATTTACATTACCTAACTCAAAAGAGTTAGTTAGCGGACAATACACAATTATTCTTTTTGGCGGAAATGGTTTTCAACAGCAGTTAATCTTATCATGGTTAGATAAAGATACTTACGCTGAAGAAATTGTAAATAGGATAATAGGTTCATTAGAAGTAAAAACAGAGGCATAAATGTTAGATAATATAGAATTTGCAAATCCTCAGCTTTTTTGGTTGCTTTTATTGCTTCCAGCGGCTTTGATATGGCATATCTTCAAGCATAAAGAGGAGACTGCCTCTCTGAAAATTCCGAGTGTTGATGGGTTCACTGCTAACGACCTTTTGCCAAAATTAAAACCAGTATTATTTGTGTTCCGTTTATTAGCATTGACAGCAATTATAGTAGCAATGGCGCGTCCTCAAACTGAAGATATTTCCACTCGAACCAAAACCACCAAAGGTATTGATATTGTGATGGCAATAGATGTTTCTTCAAGTATGTTGGCAAGGGATTTAAAACCAAACCGACTATCGGCGCTTAAAGAAGTGGCAGCAGATTTTATTAGACAAAGGCCAAATGATAGAATTGGCTTAGTGGCCTATGCAGGCGAAAGCTATACTAAAACACCAATAACAAGTGACAAATCTATTGTATTAAATGCGCTTAAAGAAATTACCTATGGTCAATTGAACGATGGCACAGCCATTGGTATGGGCTTAGCAACTTCGGTTAATAGGTTAAAAGAAAGCAAATCTATAAGTAAGGTAATTATTTTACTTACTGACGGAGTTAACAATTCCGGGTTTATTGAACCACAAACGGCCGCTGATCTTGCTGTGGAATTTGACATCAAGACGTATACTATTGGCTTGGGCACTAACGGAAATGCTCTCTCACCAGTTGCTTACAATGAAGATGGCTCCTATAGGTATGGGATGAGACAGGTTGAAATAGATGAGAAATTACTTAAATCTATTGCCGATGCAACAGGAGGACAATACTTCAGAGCAACAGATAATGAAAAATTAGAGGCAATTTATGATGAAATAAATAAATTGGAGAAAACAGAAATAGAAGAATTTAAGTATTATAAATATGAGGAGAAATTCAGACCATGGATTCTGTTGGCAGGGGCATTACTTATTGTTGAATGGTTCCTGAGAAATACCCTCTTCAGAAGTTTTATTTAAAATATGATCCAGTTAGACGAGAAAATATATTTCTATCTTTTGTCCATTATTCCGGTAATGGTCGTTATTTATGTATTGCTCCAAATTTGGAAAAAAAGGGCCCAAAAGAAATTTGCAACTTCCGAGCTGTTGAAAAGACTATCCCCAAACAAGTCTAATTTCAAATCAGTATTGAAATTAATTTTCCTGATATTAGGGCTTTCATTTTTGGTTTTGGGTCTGGTAAATCCAAAAATTGGAACGAAATTGGAAACAGTAAAACGAGAAGGAGTTGATATTGTCTTTGCCATTGATGTCTCAAAAAGTATGTTAGCTGAGGATATTGCTCCAAACAGACTGGAGAAATCTAAACGCCTGGTTTCCGAAATTATTAATCAATTGGCAAGTGATCGAATTGGTATTATAGCGTACGCTGGTCAGGCCTTTCCTCAGTTGCCAATAACCACAGATTACGGTGCGGCCAAAATGTTCCTCCAAAGCATGAATACAGATATGCTTTCGTCACAAGGGACTGCTATAAATGAAGCAATTGAGTTGGCATCTACTTATTTTGATGATGAGGAACAAACGAACAGGGTTTTGTTCATTGTTTCAGATGGTGAGGATCATTCCGAGGGTTCAACAATAGACGCTGTTGAATTGGCGGTTGACGAAGGAATAAGAATTTTTACCATTGGTGTTGGAAAGACAAAAGGCAGTCCAATTCCCATCAAAAGAAATGGTATAGTAGAAAGTTTAAAAAAAGATTCACAGGGTGAAGTGGTAATCACTAAACTAAATGAAGATATCTTAGAGGAAATTGCCGACGAGGGTAATGGGGAATACGTAAACGGATCAAATACAGAAGATGCTGTGGATTTTATTAAAGAGCAATTAAATCAAATGGACAAAAAAGAATTTGAAGCCAAACAATTTGCCGAATATAAAGATCAATTTCAATGGTTTCTGGGCATTGGTCTTTTGTTTCTATTATTGGAGGTTTTTCTCCTAGACCGAAAAACCCAATGGCTTAAAAAAATGAATTTGTTTAACGAGAAGGAAATTCACTAAAATGAAAAAGATTGTTTTATTTACCTTTATTATAAGTACTGCCGTTTTTCCGCAAGAGGATTTGAAAGAGAAGGAAAAAGCACTTAAAGCCTCAACGGATATAACCTTTGAAGCGAATAAGGAACTAGCTGATAACGATTTTATTGATGCGGAAGTGAACTACCGAAGAGCCATTTCCAAAAGTAATGAGAATACGGCTGCCCCATATAATTTAGGAAATGCTTACTATAACGAAGAGAGTTTTTCAGAGGCTTTTGGCCGATTTAAGCAGGCAGGAGAATTGACATCGGAAAAACCCGTTAAACATAAGGCATTTCATAATATGGGTAATGTATTTATGAAAAACAAAGAATACGCAAAAGCAGTCGAAGCTTATAAGGAAGCGTTGCGTAATGATCCTTCTGACGAAGAAACCCGTTATAATCTGGCACTAGCTAAAGAGCTTCTAAAAAAAGATAAGAATAATCAGAATAAAGACGATAATAAGGAGAATCAGGATCAGGAAGACAAAAAAGACAAAAACCAGGATCAACAAGACCAGGGAGACAATAAAGACGAAAACAAAGGTGATCCTAAAAACGAAGAAAAGGACAAAGAAAGTAATGAAGGAGATAAAGGTGAGCAAGAAAAAGAAGAAAATAAAAAAGGGGATGGAGATGAAAAAGAAGAAGAAAAAAAGCAACCGGAGCAGGGAGATCAACAACAGCAGAAAAAACCCAGACCAAACCAATTGTCTCAACAACAAATAAAGAATCTACTTGAGGCAATGCAAAACGAAGAGAAAAAAGTTAAGGAAAAAATGGATGCCCAGAAAGTTAAAGGTGTCAAAACAAAAAAAGAGAAAGATTGGTGATATTTAATAAACCTAAATATTATATAATTTGTATTTCTTTTCTATTACTGGCCTCTAACCAGATAATGGCACAAGATAAAGAAGCTATTACGTTTGAAGTAAAGCTCAGTAAAAGCAAGTTGGGAATAAACGAACGTTTGCGTGTAGATTTTGCCATGAACAAAGATGGAGACAATTTTACTCCTCCCGATTTTCAAGGCTTTAGAGTACTCATGGGGCCTTCTCAATCTATTAGCTCTTCCTGGATAAATGGTGTCAGAAGCTATTCCAAAACGTATTCTTATACCCTCGCACCTACCGCCCAGGGTAAATTTGCTATTAGGCAGGCAACGATTACCATAGACGGAAAAGTATACAAATCCCTATCCAAAAATGTAGAGGTTACGGCAGCAGTAGATAAACCAAATGATCAGATGTCTGTAGATGATATTGCAGATGATAATTTACATTTGGTAGCAGAAGTTTCTAAAATTTCGCCCTATCTCAATGAGGCTATCAGTGTTGTTTACAAATTATACGTCAGTCCTTCAATTAATGTTTCAAATTTTAGGCCGCTGGACAATCCTAAATACAATAATTTCTGGAGCCAGGATATGCCCTTTACAAGATATGATGTCCAAAATGGCTCTTATGAAGGCAAGGCTTATCGTTTCGTAGTTCTTAAAAGAGTCGTGCTTTATCCTCAAAAGAGCGGCCAATTGACCATTGAGCCTCTTTCTTTAGATGTAACATTGGAAGTGCCTTCCAACAAACGTGATTTTTTTGGTGGTAGAATATATTCTCAAACAAATAAAACGGTTTCTGCTGGAAAGCGTGTGATAAATGTAAAACCCTTACCATCTGAAGGTAAACCTGCAGATTTTGGTGGTGCAGTTGGCAATTTTGAATTTTCTGTTTCGACGAGCAAGACAACATTAAATGCTTCAGAATCCCTGCAGGCTACAATTACGATAAAAGGGAATGGTAATTTAAAACTGTTTCAGCTACCTGAACCTTCGCTTCCCGGCGCTTTAGAAGTTTATGAGCCCGAATTTAATGAAGAGGTAAGAACCACTCTATCGGGTATGAAGGGTAAGGTGAGTAATAATTATACAATAGTTCCTTCATTCAGAGGTAAATATCCTATTCCCGGTATTTCTTTCAGTTATTTTGATCCGGAATTAGAGCAGTACAAATCAGTAACTTCAAATGAAATTATGATCAATGTAATGGAAGGCCCATTGGGATCAGGTGCAATAGCAAGCAGCCCTTCCTCAGTAAATAAGCAGGCGGTTATCAGCTCAAATGATCAATTTAATTTTATTAAACTTAAGCCAAACTTAACTGCAATTGGCACAAATTATTTTTTTGGTTCTACAAGGTTTTATTTTTGGTTGTTTTCACCCTTTTTGCTTATCCCAATTGCTGTGTTGTTTGGTAAAAGGCGGGAAGCCATTGCCAGTGATGTAGCCGGCAACAAAATAAAGAAGGCCAATAAACTGGCAAGGAAATATCTCTCTGAGGCCAAAAAAGCATTAGGTAAAAAGGATGCATTCTATATTGCACTTGAAAAAGCATTACACAACTATCTGAAAGCAAAACTAAAAATAGAGACCTCTGAATTTAGTAAAGATAAAATAGCCTCTCTCTTATCTAAAAAAGAAATAGACGAAAACACTATCCACGCTTTTGTAGATCTGCTTAAGAATTGTGAAATGGCCCGATATAGCCCTTTCTCAGATGTCCAAATGCAGCAGGATTACAACAAAGCCAGTGAAACAATTTCATCAATAGACAAAAAACTTTAGTCATGAAGAATTTAGTCGTCTTAATAATGATGTTGCTTTCATTCATAGCTAATGCACAAAACGAGGCTCTTTTTAACAGGGCGACAACGTATTACAATGAAGGTGAATATGAAAAAGCTTCCGAGAACTACTTTAAAATAATAGAGAACGGCGAGCATTCGGCAGCTGTTTACTATAATATAGGCAACTGCTACTACAAATTAAACCAGATAGCGCCTAGCATTTACTATTATGAAAAGGCTTTGTTACTTAAACCCAATGATAGGGAAATCAAAAATAATCTGACATATGCCCAAAACATGACCTTAGATGCTTTTGAGCCACTTCCGGAGACAAGCCTTTCAAAGTTATACAAAAACATCACCCAATTGCTCTCTTTTGATCAATGGTCATATACGGCTGTTTTTTTTGTGTTCCTGTTTGTTCTGGCCTATATTTTATTTTATTACTTCAGATACTCAACCCATAAGCGAATAGCTTTTATAACTAGTATTACTTCATTCTTTATTGCAGTTTTCTGCATAGTATTGGCACTAGTTCAATTCCAGGATTTTGAAGCAGACATACCAGCCATTGTTTTTTCTGAAGAGCTAATAGTTAAATCTGAACCTAATAATAGAAGTTCACAAGCATTCCTATTACATGAAGGAACTAAAGTATATGTATTGGATGAATTAGATGATTGGAAAAAAATAGAACTGAAAGATGGGAAAACAGGTTGGGTGCCTTCAAACGAAATTAAATTGTTGAAAGATTTTTAATTTTTCTTTAACAAATATATGATGTAGTTCCCTTTATATTTGTCCTTTAACCAAATTCAGGATGATAAAATCTTCCATTTTAACTTCAATTATTTCGATTTGGCTGTTTGCGGTTTTTGCACCGTCTATTATTTCATTGGTAAATAATGAGGATGGTATTTTTATTTCTGTAAACTTAAATGAAGAGGAACCACAAGAACAAGGTAAGAAAGACGACAGTGAAGAAAAAACATTACTTGAATATTGGATAGCACAACTACACGTCTCTTCACAGGAAAGAACATTTCTTTCAGATCAATTGGAGATAACTATTTCTTCTCATGCAATTGAAATTCCATTGCCTCCACCGGAATTTTTAATCAAACAAGCATAAATCCATTTACAAATTAATTTCTAATCAACCTTTAATATTCTATTAAAGGAAATATATATTTAGTTATGTTGAGATATTTAAAAAACGACATACCCGCCAGTATTGTGGTATTTTTTGTTGCACTTCCATTGTGTTTAGGAATTGCATTGGCCAGTGGCGCACCCTTATTTTCAGGCTTAATAGCCGGTATTGTAGGAGGCATTATCGTAGGAACTCTTAGCGGATCCCAGATAGGCGTGAGTGGCCCGGCCGCCGGATTAGCGGCTATAGTTTTAACTGCAATTGGTGCATTAGGAGGTTATGAAAACTTTTTAGTAGCAGTGGTTTTGGGCGGGGCAATTCAAATCATATTCGGGATCCTTAAGGCCGGCATTATCGGCTATTATTTTCCATCTTCTGTTATTAAAGGAATGCTCACCGGTATTGGAATCATTATAATTCTAAAACAAATTCCTCACTTTTTTGGATACGATGCAGATCCGGAAGGTGATTTTGCATTTTTTCAGATAGATGGAGAAAATACGATCTCTGAGATATTTAATACTGTGAATTTTATAAACCCGGGTGCCACCATGATAGCCTTTCTTGCCCTTGGAATATTAGTCCTTTGGGATAATTTTCTTACCAAGAAAGCTAAAATATTTCAACTAATTCAAGGACCCTTAGTAGCCGTATTTGTTGGGATACTATATTATAATTTAACAAAAGATAGTGCCTTTTGGGGTATCTCTTCTGATCATCTGGTAAGCGTGCCTATTCCTGATACCCTGGATTCATTTATGGGTCAGTTTAGTTTTCCTAATTTTCAGGTTATAACTCGTCCGGAAATATGGATAACGGCCTTTACCATTGCCTTGGTTGCAAGTCTTGAAACCCTTTTATGCGTTGAAGCTACAGACAAACTGGACCCTCAAAAAAGAGTAACTCCTACCAACAAAGAGCTTTTGGCTCAAGGGACCGGAAATATTATTTCAGGGCTTATTGGAGGCTTGCCCATTACCCAGGTAATAGTGAGGAGTTCTGCAAATATCCAATCAGGGGGAAGATCAAAAATGTCTGCAATCATTCATGGTTTCCTTCTTTTGATCTCGGTAATTCTCATCCCCAGACTATTGAATATGATACCTCTTTCAGTTCTGGCAGCGATTTTATTCATTGTGGGTTATAAATTGGCCAAGCCCGCTCTATTTAAAAAAATGTATGAGATAGGCTGGAAACAATTTATCCCGTTTACAGTTACCGTACTTGGGATTATTTTTACAGACCTGCTTATTGGTATCGGTTTGGGTTTAGGCGTTGGAATTGCAGTCATTCTAATTAAAAGTTATCAAAACTCTCATTTTCTTCATATCGAGGATATAAGCAATGGCAAACATAGAATCAAAATAACGCTTGCGGAGGAAGTTACTTTCTTTAACAAGGGTGCCATTTTGAAGGAGTTGGATAGCCTGCCGAGAGAAACATTTTTAGAACTAGACGTTCGAAAAACAAGATACCTTGATAATGATATCATTGAAATCTTGGATGACTTTGCATTTAAAGCAAAAGAAAGAAATATTGACATTCATTTAATCTCTGAAAGAGGTGTTGTCGAAAATCCAAATAGTTTTTTGGAGTTTTTTAGATTAAGACCGAAATCAGCATAAATCCTATATCATGAGAAAATATAAAATAACTGTACTAACAGACCTGGAGAGAGACGCAGGTGCAACCCTTAAAAGTGCGATTGGACTCGCAAAAATTATCGATGGTGAAATTGAAGTTTTTAGTGTTAAAAAGGCTTCTGAAATTGTGCATAGCGAAAATCAATTATCCGCCATGAGATCTATTAACAGTGGGCATAACTCATTTCGCAAGAAAATGAAAAATTTAATTGCCCCCATATCAGAACAGTACGACATCCGAATTGATTCTTCTTTTTCAATTGGTAATATCAAAGGTGAAATTGGTCAATATATTGATACAAAAAAACCTGATATAATTGTCTTAGGTAAAAGGAGAGAGAAAGTGCTAAAATTCGTAGGGGATAGCATTATTCCTTTCGTTTTAAACAAATTCAAAGGAGTAATCTTGATTGCAAATAATAATAGTGTAATTGAGCCAAATAAAGAAATAGTCCTAGGTATGTTTAATAATTTGGGGGCAGATTTCAATCTGGATTTTGCAGAAGACTTGATAGAATATTCGCATCAACCTTTAATATCTTTTAAGATTGCACAAAATTCAGATGTTTCAGAGGGCTCAAATAAACCTTCAAACAGAAAAACCATTGAATATGTTTTTGAACAGGGGGATGGAGCAATAAGAGGTATTTCCACTTATTTAGTCAAAAATAAAATCGATGTTTTGTATATCGATAGATTTAAAAGGCGAAACGGTAAAAAAATAAATACATTAAAGTCGGACATTAATAAAATCATTGATAAACTTAATGTAACTTTATTGTTGACCGGTGAAGAGCGATATAATTTGCAGTAACTAATTAGTAAACCAGAAAAATAATATGATGAAAGCACATACAAAAATTACACAAGCGGCAATTACACCGAATAAAGCCATAGAACTATTAAAAGAAGGTAATCAACGCTTCGTTGCCAGCAATATGGCTAATCGTGATTTATTAGATCAAGTAAATGATACGGCTTCAGGTCAATACCCTTTTGCAACGGTCTTGAGCTGTATTGATTCAAGAGTTTCGGCAGAGCTTATTTTTGACCAAGGTGTCGGCGATATTTTTAGCGCGCGAGTCGCAGGTAATATTGTAAATGATGACCTACTGGGAAGTATCGAATTCGCCTGCAAGTTAGCGGGCACAAAAGTATTGGTTATTCTTGGCCATACGGCTTGTGGAGCA
>Ga0209013_10001578_pt1 | contig 20873 bp, 16 predicted proteins | sample Cruoilmetagenom2_FD_187291 | JGI IMG/M metagenome (GOLD analysis project Ga0209013, IMG submission 187291) | Oil polluted marine microbial communities from Coal Oil Point, Santa Barbara, California, USA - Sample 2 (SPAdes) (version 2) | ecosystem: Environmental > Aquatic > Marine > Oil seeps ...
TAGTGCTCTTTGGCCGTGGGCCGTTAGCTCAATTGGCAGAGCAAGTGACTCTTAATCACTAGGTTGGAGGTTCGATTCCTCCACGGCTCACCAACCCCTCACCGCGAAAGTGGCGGAACGGTAGACGCGCGAGACTTAGGATCTCGTGGGGGTCCCCCCGTGGGGGTTCGAATCCCCCCTTTCGCACCAGCCTGACGATAACGCCGAACTCACCGGAGAGTCCATTCATGCCTTATAACCTGACCCGGGGAGCGAACCACTCCATCGAGGTTGCAGCGCACCTCGACGCCGAGGCGGTGGATCGCGAACGCAACACGATCATTCGGACTCTCCGCGGCAAGGCGCGGATTCCAGGCTTCCGCCCGGGAAAAGCCCCAGAGGCCGCGGTGCGAGCGCACTACTCTGAAGAGATCCGTGGAGAGCTCGAGGAGCACCTCACGGGTCTTCTTTGGCGTGAGGTCCTCGACGAAGAGAGCGATCTCCAGCCTCTCACCGATCCGCGGATCTCGAATCTCGAGTTTGATACCGACGGCGGCTTCCGCTTTTCCGCCGAACTCGAGGTTCGGCCCAGCTACGAACTCGAAGAGCTCGCCCCGCTCGACCTCCCAGAAATCGATCTCGACATCGCCGAGGCCGAGATCGAAGAGGAGCTTCACAAAGTCCAGGAGGAGCAAGCGGTCTGGGAGCCCGCCGACGATGAGGCGGCCGCAGACGGGATGTTGGTGGAGGCGGATCTTCACGGAGAGGTCGACGGGATCGACGACGAACCCTACGCCGAGGAGGATGCTCGCTTCGTCATTGGCTCGGAGGCGGTGCCCCCCGAGGTCAACGAGGCGCTTCAGGGTGCGAAGGTCGGCGAGGAACTGGTTGCTGACAAGGTTCTTCCGGAAGACCTCGAAGACGCCGACAGGGCCGGCAAGACGGTGCGCTATACCATCACGGTGAAGGCGCTCAAGCGCAAGGCCTTGCCGGAGATCGACGACGATCTCGCCACGACCATCGGCCTGGACTCTCTCGACCATCTTCGTCAGCGAATCGCCGAGGTTCTCCTTGACCAAAAACGGTCCGATCGCAGGACTCGTTGGCGCCGCGCCATACTTGATCACCTGGAGGATGGGATCGACCACGCCGAACTGCCGCCATCGCTGGTCCAGTCGTCTCTTCGCAACCATCTCGACCGCTACTCCTACGCCATGGCCATGCAGGGGGTGTCGGTGGATCCCGAACAGGTCAACTGGCAGGAACTGGCGGCAAAGGCCGACCCCGCTGCGCGGCAGGAAGTGATCGACACCCTGGTTCTCGAGCAGCTGGCTGATTCCTGGGAGGTTCCGGTTCCGGAAGCCGAGGTGGATGCCTACCTTCAATCCGAGGCCGCGCGGCTTGGAATTCCCCTGGCCGAACACAAGGCGAATATCGCGGCAGAAAACAAGCTGGAAAACGTCCGTCACGCGGCGCGCATCGCGGCCACGGTCGATGAAATGATCCGCCGAGCTGGCGGGGAGATTGAGCAATGACCTTCACGATTCCGTACGTCATCGAACAGACAAGCCGGGGGGAGCGATCCTACGACATCTTCTCCCGTTTGCTGAAGGACAATGTGATCTTCCTGGGTACGTCGATTGACGACCAGGTGGCGTCGTTGGTGATCGCCCAGATGCTCTTTTTGGAAGCGGAGAACCCCGAAAAGGACATCTTTCTCTACGTCAACACCCCGGGTGGTTCGATCACCGCCGGTCTCGCAATCTATGACACGATGCAGTACGTCAAGCCCGACGTAGCGACCATCGCCCTCGGGCAGGCGGCTTCCATGGGCGCCATACTGCTCGCCGGCGGGGCCAGCGGCAAACGCTTCGCCCTCCCGCACAGCCGCGTGCTGCTGCATCAGCCGCTGTTGTCGGGGCTGCAGGGGCAGGCCACCGACATCGACATCCACGCCAAGGACATCATGCGGTTGCGCGAGCGCCTCAATGCGATCTTCGCCCGGCATACGGGTCAGGCGATCGACAGGATTCACATCGACACCGAGCGCGATTTCATCCTCGAACCCGAGGCCGCGCTCGAATACGGCCTCATCGACAAGATCATTGTTTCCAGGGAGTAGACCAGAGGGCTGAAGATCGTGAGACCTGAATTGGTATACAATGGTGCCTGGAGGATAGATGTCCCAGCGCGACAGTGACATGCTGCGTTGCAGCTTCTGCGGAAAGAGCCAGCACGAGGTGCGCAAGCTCATCGCCGGACCGACGGTTTATATCTGCAACGAGTGCGTCGAAGTCTGTCTGGACATCATCGCCGAGGACCGTGTCCACGAATCCAAGACCCGTCAGCAGATCCTTCCGAAGCCGCACGAGATCAAGGGCCACCTCGACGAGTACGTGATCGGCCAGGAGGCGGCGAAAAGGAAGCTATCGGTTGCGGTCTATAATCACTACCGACGCATCGAGTACCAGTCTGGCCGCAACCGCAACGACGTCGAGCTTGCGAAGTCGAATATTCTATTGATCGGGCCGACAGGCACCGGCAAGACCCTCCTCGCCCAGACCCTGGCGCGCCAGCTCCAGGTGCCGTTCACTATCGTCGACGCGACAACCCTCACCGAAGCCGGCTATGTCGGCGAGGATGTGGAGAACATTCTCCTTCGTCTCTATCAGGCTGCAGGCGGGGATCGCGAGACCGCAGAGCGAGGAATCGTCTATGTGGACGAGATCGACAAGGTCGCGCGCAAGGCTGAGAACCCCTCCATCACGCGGGACGTTTCCGGCGAGGGCGTGCAGCAGGCCTTGCTCAAGATCCTCGAGGGCACGGTGGCCAACGTGCCCCCCCAGGGAGGACGCAAGCACCCGCATCAGGAGTTCCTGCAGATTGACACCACCAACATCCTGTTCATCTGCGGAGGCGCTTTCGTCGGCCTCGACGATGTCATCGCGGACCGTCTTAACCAGAAGCGGATGGGCTTCGGCGTCGATCTCGGCGGCAACGAACCGGGTTCCTCCGAGCTCCTAGCCCAGGTCCACCCCGAGGATCTCATCAAGTACGGCATGATTCCAGAGTTTGTCGGGCGCATCCCGGTGGTGGCGAACCTCCACGAGCTCGACCACGAGGCCCTGGTCCGTATCCTGACCGAACCCCGCAACTGCCTGGTGCGCCAATACCAGACCATCCTCTCCTTCGAGGGAGTCGATCTCACCTTCACCGCCGACGCCCTCGACACGGTTGCCAAAGAGGCGATCACCCGCAAGGTCGGCGCTCGTGGGCTGCGTATCATCCTCGAGGAGCTGATGCTCGACATCATGTATCAAATCCCCTCCCTTCCCGACCTCAAGGAATTGGTCATCTCGCGCGAGGTGGTGGAACGCCGTGTGCCGCCGCTGCCCGTTGTCCGCAAAGTGAGCTGAACAGCATCGGCCGGACCAAAGCTGGCCGACTGCGAGGCAAGAACACAACCCTCTCACCGATAAAGAGATCCAACCATGACTTCAAAATCCTCTACCGTGGAGCTTCCAGTTGTCCCGCTTCGGGACATGGTGGTCTATCCCCATATGATGGCACCTTTCGTTGTCGGACGGCGGCCGTCGGTGGTTGCTCTCGAGCACGCCCTCAGTCGCCCCGACAAACGGATTTTCCTGGCCACCCAGCGCGATCCCAAGGTCGACGACCCGGGCGAGGCGGACATCTATCCGCTGGGCGTCATCGCGCGGGTTGTCCAACATCTGCAGCTGGCCTCGGGCAACATCAAGGTGATGGTCGAGGGGTTGAGCCGGGCCCACCTCGTCGACCTGGAGGTCGAAGAGGACTGTCTGATAGCGCGGGTGGAACCGGTGCAGGTGGAGGCGTCGGAAGACACCGCCATCACCGAGTACATGGCGCAGCTGGTGGAGCTCTTCAAGGAGTACGCCAAGCTCTCCCACCACCTCTCCGCCGAAGGAGTGCTCGCCTCCCTTCAGACCGAAGACCCCGAGCAATTTGCGGACATCCTCGCAGCCCATCTCTCACAACCAACCGCGGAGAAGCAGGAGCTGTTGGAAATCCTCAGCCCGGTCGACCGTCTGCAGCGCCTCAACGATCTCCTCGACATGGAAATCGAAAAGCTCAACATCGATCGTCGCATCTCCTCCCGGGTCAAGAAGCAGATGGAGAAGGCCCAGCGGGAGTACTACCTCTCGGAGAAGATCAGGGCGATCAACGAGGAGCTCGGCCGTAACGACAACACCGAAGAGCTGGAGGAGCTCAAGCAGAAGATCGAGGACTCGGGTATGAGCGACGAGGCCAAGGAGAAGGCGGAGATCGAGCTGCGCCGCCTCGAGGGGATGCCGCCGGTCTCAGCCGAGGCCGGTGTCTCCCGAAACTACGTGGATTGGCTCCTGGCGGTGCCGTGGAAGAAAGCGTCGCGGGAGATCCGCAACATGGATCGCGCAGAGACGGTGCTCCACGAAGACCACTACGGACTGGAAAAGGTCAAGGACAGGATTCTGGAGTTTCTGGCCGTTCGCCAGCTCGTGCGCAAGACGACCGGTACCATCCTTTGCTTTGTCGGTCCGCCGGGGACCGGAAAAACCTCGCTGGCGCGCTCGATCGCCCGCGCCACCGGCCGCCGTTTCGTCCGGCTGTCGCTGGGAGGGGTGCGAGACGAGGCCGAAATTCGCGGCCACCGCCGGACCTACATCGGGGCCTTTCCCGGTCAGATCGTGCAGATGATGCGTAAGGCGGCGACGGTAAACCCGGTGCTGCTCCTGGACGAGGTCGACAAAATGGCGGCCGACTTCCGCGGCGATCCTGCGGGCGCCCTCCTCGAGGTCCTCGATCCCGAGCAGAACCATACCTTCCACGACCACTATCTCGATGTGGAGTACGATCTCTCGAAGGTCTTCTTCATCTGTACCGGCAACGTGACCCACTCCATTCCGCCGGCGCTGCTCGACCGCATGGAGGTCATCCAGCTCTCCGGTTACACCCACCAGGAAAAGATGGAGATAGCCCGCCTGTTCCTGGTTCCTCGCCAGCTCGAGAAGCTCGGTCTCAAGCGCTACGGAGTCGAGTTCACCGATGACGCCCTGATGCTTCTCATCGAGCGCTACACCCGCGAGGCCGGGGTGCGCAACCTCGAGCGGGAGATCGCGTCGGTGTGCCGCAAGCTGGCCAGGCGAGTGCTCAAGGAGAAGCTCCGCCGCGGTTCCGGCGGAATCGAGGTAACTCCCGAGATGGTGGGCAAGCTTCTCGGGAAACCCCGTTACCGCGCCCAGCGACGGGAGCAGGATCCCGAGATCGGCGCCGCTTCGGGGCTGGCATGGACGCAGGTGGGCGGGGAGCTGCTGCTCACCGAAGCCACCCTGATGCGTGGCAAGGGCCAGCTCACGATTACCGGTCAACTCGGCGACGTGATGCAGGAATCGGCGCGAGCGGCGCTTACCTTTGTGCGCTCACGCGCCGAGATTCTCGGCATCGACACCGAGGTCTTCGAGAAAACGGACGTCCACATCCACGTTCCCGAGGGAGCCATCCCCAAGGACGGGCCGTCGGCGGGCATCACCATGGCCGCCGCCCTGGTCTCGGCATTCACCAAAACCCCGGTGCGGGTCGACGTGGCGATGACCGGAGAGATCACCTTGCGCGGCTATGTGCTGCCGGTGGGTGGACTCAAGGAGAAGATCCTCGCCGCCTACCGCGCCGGCATTCGCGAGGTGATCCTCCCGGAGGAGAACGAAAAGGACCTCGAGGACATCCCCGAGAACGTGTGCGAGAAGATGCGCTTTCACTTCGTCGGGCACATGGACGAGGTTCTCTCGCAGGCGCTCGTGGGTGGTATAGAAGCAGACGTCACCCCCAAGCCCGGGGACACGGAGGCGAGACTCGACTCGCCGCCGCTTGCACATTGAGAAAGCATGGAGATCACCGACGTCAGCTTCCGCGGAGCAGCGCTCCGGGCGAAAGAGCGGCCGGGAGAGTGGTTTCCCCATGTGGCCGTCGCCGGAAGGTCGAACGTCGGCAAGTCGAGCCTTCTCAACTGGCTCTTCCGGCAGACCCTGGCCCGTGTTGCCAAGGCGCCGGGCAAGACACGGACCCTGAATTTTTTTCTCGTCAACCGCTCTTTCTACCTGGTCGATCTCCCCGGCTACGGTTATGCGAAGGTCGGCCGCCAGCTGCGCGAGGAGTGGGGCCGGGAGCTGGGTCGCTTCATTGCCTCCGAGGACCGGCTCGCAGGAGTGGTGGCACTTGTGGACATCCGCCACGGCCTCACGGCCCGCGATCTCGACCTGCAGGATCTCCTGACGGCCGAGAATCTCGACCGCGAGGTCGTGCTCACCAAGGCCGACAAAGTGAAACGCGGGCAGCGCGCACAGATGCAGCAGAGCGTTCAGCGTCAGCTCGGGCTGCACGTGCCGCCCATGGTGGTGAGCGTACGGACGGGCGAGGGGCGGCGCGACCTCCTCAACCGGATCGACGAAATGGTGAATTCCTGGAAAGAACGTCAACGGAGTGAATGAAAATGGTACGTAAGAAGAAAGAAAACGGAACCAAGGAAAAAGAAGAACCGGTGGTCATCCCTCTCGACCTCGAGGAAGAGATCGAGGAGTACGAGCAGTCGACCGAAGACATCCCCGAGGGCCGCCTCGATCTCACCCAGCTCAAGGAGATGGACATCAACCGGCTCTGTGAGATCGCCCGCGGTCTAGAGGTGGAAAACCCAACCGGCATGCGTCGTCAGGATGTCATCTTCAGCATCCTTCAGCGCCAGACCGAGGCCGAGGGCCTGATCTTCGGCGAGGGCGTGCTCGAGGTTCTGCCCGAGGGTTTCGGCTTCCTTCGCGCCCCGGAGTACAACTACCTTCCGGGTCCGGACGACATCTACGTCTCGCCCTCCCAGATCCGCCGCTTCAATCTGCACACCGGCGACACGGTCTCGGGCCAGATCCGTCCGCCCAAGGAGGGGGAGCGCTACTTCGCGCTTATCAAGGTGGAGGCGATCAACTTCGAGCCCCCCGAGGTGGCCATGGAGAAGGTCCACTTCGACAACCTGACGCCCCTGTATCCCGAGGAGCGGGTCAAGCTCGAGACCTCCGAGAGCATGACCTCCCGGGTCATGGACCTGTGCACCCCGCTGGGCAAAGGTCAGAGAGGCCTGCTCGTGGCATCGCCGCGCACCGGCAAGACCATGATGTTGCAGGCCATCGCCAACTCCATTACCTCCAATCATCCTGAGATAGCCCTGATCGTGCTCCTGATCGACGAGCGTCCAGAGGAGGTCACCGACATGGAGCGCTCGGTGCACGGCGAGGTCATCTCCTCGACCTTCGACGAGCCGGCGACCCGCCACGTTCAGGTGGCGGAGATGGTTATCGAGAAGGCCAAGCGCCTGGTGGAGCACAAGCGCGACGTGGTCATTCTCCTCGATTCCATCACCCGGCTGGCGCGGGCCTACAACACGGTCGTTCCGCCGTCGGGAAAGGTGTTGTCGGGCGGCGTCGACTCCAACGCGTTGCAGAAACCGAAGCGGTTCTTCGGCGCAGCTCGCAACATCGAAGAGGGTGGCAGCCTGACTATCGTCGGCACCGCCCTCATCGATACCGGGTCCCGCATGGACGACGTGATCTTCGAGGAGTTCAAGGGCACCGGCAATATGGAGGTCCACCTCGACCGCAAGCTGGTGGAGCGCCGAGTCTTCCCCTCAGTCGACATCCACAAATCGGGCACCCGCAAAGAAGAGCTGCTGATCGACGAGTGGGAGCTGCGCCGCATCTGGGTGTTGCGCAAGGTACTCTCCTCGCTGTCACCGGTCGAGGCGATGGAACTGCTCCTGGAGCGTCTGTCCAAGACCGAGGACAACCACGAGTTCTTGGAGGCGATGTCGCAGGGCTAGCCGCTCGCGTTCGCGAATTGCGGTAGAGGGTGGCGCCGCGCCGCTTGACAGGTGAAATCTAAAAGGTGAGACTTCGTCGCATGAATGTTTCGGAGATCTTGGACAGGGCGGTGGCCGGCGAGCGCCTCGAAAAATCCGAGATCCAGACGCTCTTCGACGAGGGCGGGTTGCTCGAACTCGGGCAGGCGGCGGATGCGGTGCGGAGACTGAAAAACCCCGCCGATAAAGCCACCTACATCATCGACCGCAACATCAACTACACGAATGTCTGCGTCTACCGGTGTCGGTTTTGCGCCTTCTACCGAATGCTCGCAGACGACGAGGCCTATGTGCACCCGCTCTCCGAGATCACCGCCAAGGTGACGGAGACCGTAGCCTCCGGGGGAACCGGGATCCTGCTTCAGGGCGGCGTCCACCCCGAATTGCGCCTGGATTATTATGAATCTCTGCTGCACGATCTCAAAGAGCGCTTCCCCCAAATTCACCTGCACGCGTTTTCGGTACCCGAGATCTGGTTCCTCGCCAAGGTCGAGAAGATGCCGGTATCGGAAGTCATCTCTCGTTTGATCGCAGCGGGGCTCGATTCCATCCCCGGCGGCGGGGCCGAGATTTTAGAAGACGAGACTCGGCGCCGAATCTGGTCGCGGACCAAGGCCTCGACCGAGCAGTGGCTTTCCGTTCATCACGAGGCCCACAAGCTCGGGCTGCGCACGACCGCCACCATGATGTTCGGCGTCGGCGAAGAAATCGCCGCTCGGGTCGAGCACTTTCTCGGCGTGCGCGATCTGCAGGACGCCACCGGCGGCTTCACGGCCTTCATCCCATGGACCTTCCAGGATCAGAGTACCGACCTGGAGGGCGAGGTCGAGACCTCCGGGGGATACGACTACCTGCGCACTCTCGCGATTTCCCGGCTGGCGCTGGACAACATTGACCATGTCCAGGGGTCTTGGGTGACACAGGGAGCGAAGATCGGCCAGCTGTCGCTGCTCTTCGGCGCCGACGATCTGGGCTCGATTATGCTCGAGGAAAACGTGGTGGCGGCGGCGGGGGCGCAGTACCAAATGAGCCAGAGCGACATGGAGCGGACCATCCGCGGGGCAGGCTTCGAGCCAATGCAGCGGCGAACGCTTTACGAAGAGCTGTAGTTCACGTTAACCCGCACAGTCACCGGGTTAGCCCGAAATCTCGAACTGCTCCTGATGGAATAGCGGGTTCTCGCACAGGATGATCTGTAGGCCGTGGATCTCCTCGAGCTCACGCAAGAGTTCCCGAAAAGGTCCCTGAAGGTAGTGCGAGACCTCCGGGTGGACCACAAGTGAAACCTGCTCGCCGACATTGCCGGCTGCCACCGCCAGGAGCTCGCGGCGGATCTCCAGGCACACGGTGGGCAGGGCCTTGATCCTCCCGGAACCGTGACAGTAGGGACACTCGCGGCTCAGGGTGTGCTCGAGGCTTGGCCGGGTTCGTTTCCGGGTGAGCTGGACGAGGCCGATATCGCTCATGGGCAGGAGTTGGGAGCGTGCCGGGTCGGTGGCCAGCTCCTCGGCCAGGGCGTCGTAGACCGCCTGCCGGTGCTCGACCTCCTCCATGTCGATAAAGTCGATGACCACGATCCCGCCCAGATCGCGCAGGCGCAGCTGCCGAACGATCTCACCTGTCACCTCGAGGTTGAGGGCAAAAACCGTTTCCTCGAGCGAGTGTGATCCGACGAACTTCCCGGTGTTGACGTCGATGGTCACCAAAGCCTCGGTCTGATTGATCACGAGGTATCCACCGGATTTCAGCCATACCTTCGGCCTGAGTGCCTTCTCGAGCTCGCGGTCGATGCCGAAGGAGTTCATCAGGTCGGTGGCCTGCCGGAAGAGCTTGACCCTGGGCACGAGGTTGGGGTCCGATTGCTCGAGAAAGTCGAGAACCTCCTGGAAGCTCTCCTCGTCGTCGACCCATGCCTCCTGGATGGTGTGACGGAACATGTCGCGCACCGCCCGCAGGATTGGGCTCAGCTCGCGGTGGACAAGGCTCGGGGCGCGAGCCTTGTCGCCGAGGTCCTGCACCCGCCGCCACAGGCGAAGCAGGTAATCTCGGTCCGCTTCGAGCTCCGTCCTGCCCTGGCCCTCTGCCGCGGTGCGGATGATCCACCCGCCGGGTTGGCCGAAGTCTGTGACGATTTCTCGCAGACGGTCGCGCTCCTCGTCGTCGGTGATGCGTCGCGAGACCCCGACCTCGCGCACGTTGGGCAGGTACACGAGGAGCCTCCCGGGAAGGCTGACGTGCGTTGTCAGGCGCGCACCCTTGGTTCCGATGGGGTCCTTGACCACCTGGACCAGCACTTCCTGTCCCTGGCGGAGAAGATCCGAGATGTCCGAGTCCACTGGATCGAGAAGCGGAGGCGCGCCGTCATCGGCGAGGAAGATGTCGGTGAAATCGTCTAGGATGCCGCCCGCCTCGCGGACGTAAAGGAAGGCGTCCCGGGGCAGTCCGATGTCGACGAACGCAGCCTGCATTCCGGGAAGAACCCGGTTCACCCGGCCCTTGTAAAGATTGCCCACGACCGACGACGCGCGATGCCGCTCCGCCCGGTAGGACACCAGACGCGAGTCCTCTCGCAGGGCCACCCGCGTTTCGAAGGGATTGACCGAGAGAAAGAGGACGCTGGTCATCACAGGTTCACCAGGCGAGATCTCCACACCGATTGGACGACTCCCAACGCGGCGCAGGTGGTGATCAGCGAGGACCCGCCGTAGGAGAACAGGGGAAGGGTGACACCGGTTGTCGGCAGCCAGCCGAGAACCATGCCGAGGTTCACCACCACCTGAAAAATGAGCCACGAGCCGACGAGGACGGTCAGGATCAGGCCGTGCCGGCTCTCGGTGTTGAGGGCCACCAGGCCGATTCGGCCGAGCAGCAGCGCGTAGGCCAGAAGCAGGGCCGTGGACCCCACGAAACCGGTGGCCTCCGACCAGACCGCAAAGGCGAAATCCGTATGCTGCGCGGGCAGAAATCGGAGCTGGGACTGGCTGCCGTGCCCGAGGCCCTGCCCGCCCGCTCCGCCGGAACCCACCGCGATCTTCGACTGCCTCACCTGGTAACCGGCGCCATAGGGGTCCCGTTCGGGGTCGAGAACGGTGTGGACGCGTTCTTTCTGGTAGGGCTTGAGGACAAAAATCCACCCAATCCCTGCACCGACCGCCGCGATCAACAGAATTGCCACCCACGCTCTTCGGGGCAGGCCGCCGAGCCACAGGACGGCACCGAGAACCGGGAAGAATGTGAGGCCGACGCCGAGGTCGGGCTCCAGGATGATGAGGAGCACCGGGGCAACGACGATTATCGACGCGACGAGAACCTCACCAAAGCTGAGATTTGGCCCACGACGTCGGGTTAGCCATGCTGCGGCCATGAGGATGGTCGCGAGGCGAGCGAACTCGCTCGGCTGAAAGGTGAGTGGACCGACCGCGAACCAGGCGCGGCTCCCCCCGCGGACAACACCGAAAATCAGCACCGCGAGAAGAGAGGCCAAGCTGGCGGCGTAGAGAACCGGCGCCATTCGCTGAAAAAGAACCAGCCGAACCCGTGAGAGCAGCCACAGAACGATGAGGCCCGCGAGGCCCCACGACAGTTGGCGCAGAAAGAGGTCGGCACCGACAACCCTGGAAACCGAGTGCAGAGTCACTAAAGAGGCCCCGAGAATGCCGGTAACGGCCAAGATCATCCAGGGATCGATGCGATGTTCCACGACGCGATTCTATCCCGAGTCGGTCACGGCGTGTCGACCACGGGAATCGCGGCTTTGCCCCGCGGCGCTCCACTGCCGCCGCCCTCGGTTCGGCCGCTGAGGAATGTGCGGAAGACCTCGCTGGCTGCCGGAGCGGCAACGCTCCCACCTCCAACGCCGTGCTCGACGATAACGGCGACCACGAGCTCCGGTTCCTCGAGGGGCGCCCAGCCCACGAACCAGGCGTGGTGGCGCAGGTGCGGGGGAAGCTCGTCCGCCTTGACCCCCTCCTGGAGACGGGCGACCTGGGCTGTGCCGGTCTTCCCCGCAACCGGCATCGAGCCAAGTCGGCGTGCGGTTCCGCGGGCGCCGTGAACAACCTGCTCGAGGCCGCTGGTCACCAAATCCAGGTGCGCCGGATCGATCCAAGATTGCGTCTTCGGGGTCTCGGGCCGCGGCACCAGGTGCGGGGTTACCGGGTGACCGCCGTTGGCGAGGAAGGCGTAGGCCCGAGCGAGCTGAAGCACGGTCGTGAGAACCGGTCCCTGGCCGATGGAGACCGACACCGACTCGCCGGGGTACCACGGCGTGCCACGAACCCTGCGGCTCCACTCCGGTGTGCCGATGAGACCCGCGGCCTCGGACGCCAGACCGATTCCGGTGCGCGTTCCGAATCCGAAGCGGCCCCACCACCGGGCCATGCCCTCGATGCCAAGCCGCTGCCCGAGCAGGTAGTAGTAGGTATCACAGGACTCCTCGAGAGAGGTCTCGAGATCTACGACCCCGTGCCCGCCGCGCCGCCAACAGCGGAAGCGATGACCGTAGAGCACAACCGACCCGGTGCAGCGCACGGTCGTCTCCGGGGTGATCAGTCCCTCTGCCAGGCCCGCCAGGGCGAGAAACGGTTTGATGGTGGACCCGGGAGGGTAAACGCCCTGCAGACACCTGTTCTGGAGTGGATGGAGGGGGTCCTCCTGAAGGGTCAGCCAGTCCGCACTGCTCAGACGCCCGACAAAGATCTCAGGGTCGAAGCTGGGTGCCGAGTAAAACGCGCGAACCGCCCCGGAGCGCGGATCCAGAGCCACCACTCCTCCGGCGAAGTCTCCAAGCGCACGCGCCGCAGCCCTCTGCAGCTCGACGTCGAGGGTCACACCCAGATCGTGGCCGGGCATCGGTTTCGTTTCCCGGACCACGCCGAGTTGCCGCCCGACGGCCGAGACCATCATCCACCGCTTGCCGGGTGTGCCTGCGAGAAAGGCATTGTCGTCGGCCTCGATTCCGTTAGCCCCCACCAGAGTGTCGGGTTCGAGGCGCGGGTTGTCCTCCGCTTCTGCCTCTGTGATCGGCCGCAGGTGGCCCACCACGTGGGCGGTGAGCTCCCCGAACGGATAGTGACGTCGAAAGCGGTTGACCACCGAAAGCTGCGGGAAGTCGCTCTGGTGGGAGCGAACAGCAGCGACCTGGTCCCAGCTGAGATTCTCGCCGACCACCAGCGGCGCCATGCGGCCGATGCGCCGCTCCGCGAGACGTTGACGGAATGTCTGAACGTCGCTCACGCCGAGCTGCCCCAGGAATACACCAGTGGCGTCGAGATCCTGGGCCTCATCTGGGAAAAGGAGCAGCTCCCAGTTGGGCATGTTCTCGGCCAGCACCTGTCCGCGGCGGTCATAGATCCAGCCTCTTGCGCCCGGTAGAGGAAGCCGGCGCAGGCGGTTGTTTTCCGCCAGGTACCGCCACTGAGTGCCGTGAACGAGCTGGAGATCGACCAACCGCAGATGGAGAATACCCAGACTGCCAAAGACGATCAGGAACAACAGCGCGGCGCGGCGGCGGAGCGGGTCAATGTCTTCGCTGAGCTTCATTATTCCTCAGCGCAATCTCTTCGCCTTATAGCGTTTCCATCGCGCCGGCAGGCCGAGGCTCACGACGACCCCCACGAAACCACACCACAGGGCGGTGAGCAGAATGCTGCGCACCACGTGCTCAAGACTCAGAGGCGCGGCCAGTCCCAGGGGAAGGAGTGCCAGGTGGCGGGCGACAATAACGACGGCTGCACACGCGGCCCCGAAGCCCACCCAGGCCTTGGCCGATCGGTCCGCCACCAACCCGGCCAGGGCGTACATGCTCAGGGAAGCCGCGGTCCAGGCGATACCGCCGGGGCCGACAATCGGTTCCAGCAACAGATCCCAACCCAGACCGAGGAAAAGGGCATGGTAGGGCCATCCCCGCTCGTGGTGGAGCAACGGCGGCGCAACGATCCACACCGCGGGCAGGAGGATCTCCGCGGGCCACGCGGGCAGGCCCGGCATGCCCAGAATTCGTTGCACGACGAGCGTCAAGATCGAGAGCAGGACGATTCGAATCATCGCGTTTCACCGGTGCTCGTCGGCGACCATGCAGGCAGGAGGAGAACCACGCGGGCGACACCAAGGTCGGCGCTTGGGGCCGCACCGATCTCGAGGAAGGCGGCATCGCTCTCCCGGACCCGAAAGACGGTTGCCGTCGGAATGCCGGGGGGATAGATGCCGTCGGCGCCGCTGGTGACCAGCAGCGCCCCGCGCACCAGCTGCGCCTGGCGGGGCACATAAGCCACCCGTAGTTCCGCGGTCCCGGTGCCCATCGCGAGGCCCTGCACCTGCCCATCTTCGGTCTGCACCGCCACCGCAGCGGCCGCGTGGTTGAGGACTTGCAGCCAGTGACGGCGGCTTTCGCTGCGTACCACCCGGCCGACCAGGCCTTGCGCCGTCACCACCGGGGTGTCGCGGGGGATGGTGGCTGGAACGGCCGTGCGCACTTCCATAGTGCCGGCGGCGAGATCGCGGTAGGTGCAGCGGGCAACGACCGAGCCAGCCTCGAGCTCGAAGCCGGGCCCGGCCAGGGCCAGGCCGTTGACCTCACGCAGGGCGATGTGGTCCTCGCGGAGCAGCAGTTCACGGGCCCGCACCTCGTCGAGCTCCAGGCGCATTTTTCGGTTGTCCACAATCACCCGCTGGAGGTTGCGGGTGCCGAGGCTGAGGTCGACGGCAAGGTTGCCGAGGCGGTCCGCAGACCACTCAACGGGAAGGACAACCGCGCGCAGCCAGGACACCAAAAGTGTACCTCCTCCGGCGGTGCGTACCTGTAAAGCGGCGAAAAGTTCGAGCATGATCCAGAGCAGCAGAGTACGCCGAACGATGAGCCGCGAACCGGTCACGAGCGCTCACCAATAGGCGCAAGCGCAGGCCGTCCGCACGGCTCGTGTTTGGGGTTCGCCACCACGCCATCATAACCCGATGGTGGGCCGGGAAAAAATTCAGGGGATGGCGATCTTTCGCAGCAGATCGATATCGGTGAGCATCATACCGGTGCCGCGGACCACCGCCGATCCCGGCTCCTCGCAGTGGGCCACGGGAAGACCGGTCTCCTCGCGAAGGCGTTTGTCGAGGTTCTTGAGCAGGGACCCGCCCCCGGCGAGGATTATGCCCTTGTCGATGATGTCCGCCGAAAGCTCGGGTGGTGTCTGTTCGAGCGCGTTGCGCACGGCATCGACGATGGTGGAAACGATCTCGGTCAGGGCCTCGCGAATCTCCTCGTCGGTGATGGTCAAATTCTTGGGCACACCCTCCACCAGATCGCGGCCCTTGACCTCCATGCTCAGCGGTTCGTCGAGGGGATAGGCGGAGCCGATCTCCATCTTGATCTGCTCGGCGGTCCGCTCGCCGAGGAGGAGATTGTACTTCTTCTTCAGATAATGGATGATCGCGTCGTCCATCTCGTTTCCTGCAACCCGCACCGAGCGCGAGTACACAACGCCGGCGAGGGAGATCACGGCGACGTCCGAAGTGCCCCCGCCGACGTCGACGATCATGTTTCCCGAAGGCTCGGTGATGGGAAGACCGGCGCCGATCGCCGCCGCCGTCGCCTGCTCGATCAAATAGACCTCGCTCGCGCCCGCCTTCAGCGCGGTGTCCTTCACTGCCCGTTTCTCGACCTGGGTGATCTCGGAGGGAACCGAAATAATGATCCGAGGGCGAACCAGGAACGACCGCCCATGAGCCTTGCGGATGAAGTGCTCGAGCATTTTTTCGGTGACCTCGAAGTCGGCGATCACGCCGTCCTTCATCGGCCGGATGGCCACGATGTTGCTCGGCGTCTTGCCCAGCATTTCCTTGGCCCTGGCGCCCACCGCCTCGACCCGGTTGGTGATGCGGTTGACCGCCACGATCGAGGGTTCGACCACGGCGATTCCCCGCCCGCGCACGTAGACCAACGTGTTCGCGGTTCCGAGGTCAATGGCAAGATCCGAGGAAAACAGCCCCAGAAGGCTGGAAAAATGCATCAATAGACCTCCACGAACACGCGTTCACGGCGCTCGGTCCGATTGCCCGAAGGATCGATGGCGACAACCACGAGATCGGTCCACCCCTCCTCGAAGACCTCCACCGCCTTGCGGAAGTGGCCGTCGGAGTCGAGCTCGACTTCCTCGCCATTAACGGTGACGGTGGTCCCGACCTCGGTGAATCCCTCGAGGATGAACATGTGCCCAAGCTGTTGCGGTGGGCTGATTTCGAGCTCGGGGGGCACCCGATCCTCGAGGAACTGCCCCGGCGATGAGGCGAAGACCCGGAAACGACGGACCGGGCTCCACTCGGACTCGACCTGGTCCTTGCCGAGTGCAGCTACCCGCCAGAAGTAGGTTCCCGGTGCGATCGCCTGCAGGCGGGCTGCGTCCTTTGCCAAAGAGGGAGCGTCGACATCGAGCTCATCTGCAACGAAGCGTTTTGACTGACTGACCTGGAGATGGACCTGCCCACCGGCTGGTCGCCCCCGCCAACTCAGCTCGATCGTCGGTCGGCGGCTGATATCGAAGCCGGCGTTGTTCCGCGGCTGCACCGGAGTCGGCGGCGCCGGAATAGCGCGTTTTTCCGAGAAGGTGCCGTCGGCGGTGGCCGCAACCTGCTCGCGATCCGAAATCAGAACCTCGACTCCCTGCGGGTTTCTCAACCGGGCGCCGCCCTGATACGCGGCGACGGTGGTTGCCTGGTCATCGGGGTCGACGTCGAGGGCGACCCGGCTGTCGCTCTCGATCTCGGTGGAGACGGCGTCCGTGGTCACCGTCGATGATGTTCCCGACGTGTATACGTTGATGCGACCGACCACCATCTTCACCGTTCCCGGCGATGCTTGCGACTTCTGATGGTGGATCTCGAGCAGGGAGTTCGGGGCGATGCGATAGAGACTGCCGTCGGCGAAGAGAATCTCGGCGCTGCCGTCACGTGCCGTGCGAACGAAATCACCATTGAACACCGGCATTCGCTGATGAGCGGTCTCCCACTGCGTCTGCCCGGCACGCTGCAGCTGAACGCGGCCCTCGATGCTGAAGAATTGCCCCGCACCCACCAGCTCATGGCTGCCAGCGCCGGCAAGCGCCGCGAAACGGCTCCGGGCGCTATCCGCCAGGCCTTCTGCGTTCTCCCAATTTTCCTCGGCATAGGCCGAACGGGCATGGTTGAGTTGTTCGGCGGCCTGCAGCAGCTCCCCACGCCACCGCGGTGGGAGAGGCTGTGCCGCCGCCTCCTGGTAAGCGGCATCGGCTCGCTCGATCGCCTGGCGGGCCCGCGCCTCCGGGGAGAGATCGAAACGGCTGTAGGCGAAAAAGACGAGGGCTGCTGCGATGAGCCCAACGACGGCGATTACCATCACCTTCTTGACCGTGTTCGTTCGGATGAGAACCCAATCCAGCTCGAAGCTTCGTGCCACCTTGGCCGCACCTCCAAACCTCACCGTAACATGCCCGAATTCAAGCAGCAAGGACGGTCGTCACACGGTTGCGCCCCCATCGACAGTCCGGTACACTTTGCTGTCCCGATATCGAATTGGGCGGAGGACAAAGATGGCTCTCAAGTGGTTACGCGACAATCTGCGACACCTCAAGTTCATCCTCTGGGGCGTTGTAGCCGTTTTCGTGCTTCTGGTCTTCGTGGACTGGGGCGCCGGCCGTGCTGGAGGGCCCGGCGGAGGTGGAGCGGCGGTCCGCGTCGGCGACCGCTCGGTTTCCGAGGAGGAGTTCCTCTCCGAAATGCAACGCCTTAACCAGCGATTCTCCCAACTTTACGGGGAACAGTGGAGCGAGCTGCGATCGCAGGTTGATCTCGCCGGCCAGACGGCGAGCTACTTCATCGACCGAGAACTCCAACTCGAGGAAGCGAAACGCGTGGGGATCCGGGTCACCGACGAGGAACTGCGGGAAGCGATCCTGAAAAATCCGACCTTCACCGATGAGAACGGGGAGTTCCTGGGAGCTGAGACCTATCAGCGGATCATTCGCGCCTACTTCCGGATGAGCCCTCAGGAGTTCGAGCGGCGTTATACCGAGGATCTGATCATCGGCAAGCTCAACGGGCTGCTTGAACGTGGGGTCTGGGTGAGCGACGAAGAGGCTGAGCAGGCGTTCCGCCAGCAGCGAGAGGTCGCCGACTTCGATGCCGTCCAGCTTCGCTACGAGAACCATCTGGGCGACGTAACCGTCTCCGAGGAGGAGGCCCGGGCCGCCTACGATCTGACCGCAGAGGACTACCACCGCGACGAGCAGCGGGTGATTCGTTATCAGTTGGTCGAGACATCCAAGCTGCGCCGCTTGCTCCCGGTGGAGGAGGACGATCTCAGGGCCTTCTACGAGGAGCACCAGGAGGAGTTTCTGGAGGGCGAGCAGGCGAACGCCCGCCACATTCTCATCCGACTCGCCCCCGATGCCTCCGGCGAACAAGAGGCCGCCACAAAGCTCCGGGCCGACGCGGTGGCACGGATGGCAAGTACGGGTGCCGACTTCGCCGAACTGGCTGCCGCACACTCCGAGGACCCGGGGTCCAAGGACAACGGCGGCGATCTCGGGTGGTTTGCGCGTGGACGGATGGTCCCGGAGTTCGAGGAAGCGGTTTTCTCCGCCAAGCCCGGAGACCTCGTCGGGCCGATCAAGAGCCAGTTCGGTTACCACATCATCCGAATCGAGGGCTTCCGTCCGGAGCACCAGCGGCCGTTCGAGGAGGTCGAGGAGCAGGTGCGCTTCCGGGTCACCGAGGGCCGCGCTTCGGCCGAGGCCGAGGTTCGCGCCACTGCACTGGCCAATCGACTGAAATCAGAGCAAACGGAGGGCCAGGAAGCGTGGCAAGCCATCGCCGATGAGGATGAGGCCGTTGTCCTCAATCAGAGCCCGCCTTTTGCTGCCGAGGAGGTGATACCCGGCCTCGGAGAGGGTTCACAGATCGCCGAAGAGGCCTTTGCAGCGGGGGTCGGCGACATCCGTGGGCCCGTGGCGGTGCCGCGGGGCTGGATCGTGTGGCAGCTCGACGAGATCAAGCCCGAGGGTGTGGCCCCGTTCGACGACGTGCGCACACAGGTGGAGCAGCTGCGGCGTCGCGACAAGGCGTTGGAGATCACCGCCGAGCAGGGTCGACTCCTGGCCGATCGCTGGCGGCAGGGCGAGGACATCGCCGCCCTTGCCGAAGAGTACGGCTCCACCGTCACCGAAGCTCGCGACCACCGTCGAGGCGCCCCTGTCGGCGCCATCGGCGTGATCCCGGCTCTCGAGGAAGGAGTCTTCGAGTCCAGCGAGGGCGAGGTCCTCGAGCCGATCTCGGCGGGTTCGCGCGGGGTGGTCGTGGCAAAGGTCCAGGGTCTCACCCTGGTCGGCGCCGAGGAGCTCGCCCGCGAACTCGACACCGCGCGCTACCGGCTCACCGCGGAGCGGTCGAACCAGTTGTTGCGCTCGATTCTCAACGAACGTCGCCGCGAAACAGTGGTCACGGTCGACAACGAGCTCCTACAGCGCTTCGCCCCAACAAGCTCATGATCGGCCGCCTCGAGGGCCGCCTCCACCGGGTGGACCCGGGTATGGTGCTGATCGAGGCTGGCGGTGTCGGTTATCTGGTCTCAACGACCCTGCGCGCCCACCAAGACCTGGCCGGGCAGGAGTCCAGCACCTTGTGGATCCACACCCAGGTCCGTAGCGATGCGATCGTTCTCTTCGGATTTCCGGATCGCGAGGAACTCGAGGCCTTCGAGAAGCTCATCGCAGTGGCTGGGATCGGACCGCGGACCGCTCTGGGCGTGCTCTCGGCCATGACCGCGACCGAGCTGGCGCAGACCGTGGAGGCCGGAGACCTGGCGCGTCTACAGCGAAGCCCGGGAGTGGGCCGCAAGACGGCGGAGCGGATCCTCCTCGAGCTCAAGGATCGCCTCGCCGTTGCCGGTTCGGGGGGCGACAACCGGCGCGGAGATGCGGTCTCGGCCTTGGTCAACCTGGGCTACTCCCAGCGTGACGCACAGCGGGCGGTGAACGGGGTTTGGTCCGAGGTCGAGGGAAGCGACCTCGGTGAGGTCCTGCGGATGGCGCTTCAGAAGCTGACCCGCTAGCCTGCATATCTCACCAGCTTCCTGCTGCGGACGGCGATGCGCCACACCCAGCGTCGTTTTCTCGCCTCGGTGTGCTCGACGTACCGTCGAGTACGCCTCCGCGCCCCTCGGGTTGAAAACACCACTGTGCACGGCGCCTCGCCGCCCTCGCGACGGAACCCGGTGAGATATGCAGGCTCGCCGCAAAGAGCGCTTAGCCGTTAGCTGTTAGCGATTAGCCATGTCCCGGGTCGCAGGTACCAGGCCGCAGGTCACACAGGTTGCAGGCTGCCGGGCACATCCGTGAAAAATGAGACCTGTGACCTGAGACCTGAGACCTGTGACTTTATCCCTGAGACCTAAGAGCTGACGGCTAGCTCCCGGCGGAGACGGAATTTTTCTGCGTACGTCTCCGCTTGAGTCAGGTTGGGCGTGATTTTGGTGTTCTGGGCGCCGGGAGGATGTCAGGTAGCACACTTGGGCTCAACGACAGTCCAACGGTTATCACGCGTAAACCACTAACAAATAGCCAGATAGACCTCAAGCCCAAGTGTGTACCAGGCACGCTCCCGGCTGCGCCATGCTGGCTCGGGGCGCTGATATGTCCGTTCCCTGACTCAAGCGGAGACGTACGTTCCAAATTTCAGTCCTACCGTAGATCAACGATCTCAGCCCCCCAGGTCGAGGAAACCAGTTCCTCGACCACAACCGCCATGCGCCTGGCCTTCTTCGGCCACTTGATGCCGGCGCCGAAGGACCACGTTCCCCCGGTCAGGTCCCAGTCGATGTCGATCTCCTGGTGGTGAATGAAGGGCGATGCGTTCTCGATCTCGACCACCACCGTGACCCGCATCCGTCCGAGGTCCACCGGGCTGAGCACGGAGCGCAATTCCTCGAGGTTTGCGCTCACATCCAGGTCTCCCAGACGCG
>Ga0209013_10001579_pt1 | contig 20873 bp, 18 predicted proteins | sample Cruoilmetagenom2_FD_187291 | JGI IMG/M metagenome (GOLD analysis project Ga0209013, IMG submission 187291) | Oil polluted marine microbial communities from Coal Oil Point, Santa Barbara, California, USA - Sample 2 (SPAdes) (version 2) | ecosystem: Environmental > Aquatic > Marine > Oil seeps ...
TACGGATCGGTAAAACTTACTTTTTCTTTTCCGTCTCTGGTAATTGTATAACCCAATGCTATGATATCTCCATCACCTCGATTTAACATGGGTATTACTGAATCAACATTTTTAGCTAATACAACTTCATATCGGACTTCCAGATGATCTGCCAACCTTTTAAATAATTCATATTCAAATCCCATGGTTTCACCTTTATATAAAAAATAACCTGTAGGTGAGTAAGTAGTAATTACCCTAAGAACACCGGCTTTTTTTATTTCATTGAGATCATAATTTACAGGATCAATAAATTCTGAAGAAGACTTCTTACTTTTCTTTTTTTGTTGATCTGTTGAACAACTAATTAAAAATGATGTGCCAATCACTATTAAAATGAAAAGTGAAAAGAGACGTAAAGCAATCTTGTTCAGATTTAAAATATTTTCCATTGCCAATTTTTATTTATTATGTTAATAATAGATATGTGCATCTTTATTCATTTATTCAGGATAGGCCAAGTTTGAACTACATAGCCATCAAATATAGGTAAAAAAACAGAAATTGAAAATCAGCTTATTTCGGTAAATTTATTTTTTCTCAAAATAAAATGCTGCCATACGATGCTGAAAGATTGAAAATAATTGGTTTGTTTAAAAGAAATTGATCTTCTTTTTCGAATCATTTTCGGCAAGTTTTTGTAAAAACTAAAATGCGCTTTTATAATGGCCCAGGTATGGACCGGTCTAAATTCTAATATAAATTTCACCCCTGCAATGCCGTCTAATAACAACCTGAAAATGACAACAAGAAATACAAATCTTTTAGGTACATTTTTTGCGATGGTAAATAAGCTATTTCTAAAATTTAAGAAAGTTTTATGCGGGTGGGTTTCTTTCAATGTAGCTCCACCTACGTGATACACCGTTGAATCACCAACAAACTGTATATTGAAACCTTCGTTTTGTGAACGCCAACATAGATCAATTTCTTCCTGATGAGCAAAATAATCTTCATCAAAACCATTTAATTGATGAAAAACACCAGATCTAATAAAAAAACATGCGCCAGATGCCCAAAAAATATCGCAAACATCATCGTATTGATGCAGATCATTTTCAAGCTTCATAAAAATCCGACCTCTGCAATATGGATAACCCATAAAGTCAACAAAACCTCCTGCAGCTCCTGCATATTCAAATTTAGATCTGTCTTTGAAATCTAATAGTTTGGGTTGAATTATAGCAGTGTTAATATTATCTTCAAATTGTTTGATCACCGGTTTTAACCAACCATCAGTTACTTCAATATCAGAATTCACAAGAGCATAAATATCAGCATCAATATGTTTTAACGCGTCATTATACCCTTTCGCATATCCACCGTTGATTTTGTTTTGAATGATCTTAATTTCCGGATAATTGTTTTGGAGAAAATCAATGGAATCATCATCAGAATTATTATCAGCTACATAAATCTCAGCCTCATCTTTACTGAACTCTATGACAGGTGGTAAGAATTTTTCAAGTAAGGTTCTCCCGTTCCAATTTAAAATTACTATTGCTACTTTCAAGGTATATGAAAAGAATTGATTTTAACGTTTGCAAACATATAATATTTAGAGGTTCTAAAACAATAAATAAGATAAATTTTAAGAATACTCGGGTATTTCTTTTAAAAAAACATATTTCATTTGTTGATGATCCATTTGGCAATAAAAATGTTGTATTCCGTTGGTAACAATTAAATATTTTGCTTGCAATTTTAAATTATATTTTGCGATTTGATCAAAAACATCCTGTGTGATTTTAACTTTAGGAGATTTGCATTCCACAATAATATACGGCAATCCATTTTTATCAAAGATCAATATGTCGGTACGTTTAATTAAATTATTTATTTTTAATTGTTTTTCAATGGCGATAAGTGATTTTGGGTATTTCTTTTCAGAGATCAAAAATTGAATATAATTCTGGCGAACCCATTCCTCCGGTGTTAAAACCACATTTTTTTTTCGAAGTATATCAAAAATATAAAGTATATTTTCTTTACTTTTGATCTTGAAAGAATATGTTGGCAGGTTTAAATTTGTCATTGGATAAATTTAAGAAACTTCTTATAATTTATGAATAGGTTAGATCAAATAGTTGAGGAAATAAATTCTGGTAATACCAAGCCCATTTACTTTTTAATGGGTGAAGAAGCCTTTTATATAGATAAAATATCGGATTTTATTGAAAGCAACATCTTAAAAGAAGAAGAAAAAGGTTTTAATCAAATGGTACTTTATGGAAGAGATGTGACCATTGAAGAAATTATAGCCAATGCCAAACGTTTTCCGATGATGTCAGAGAAGCAAGTGATCATTGTTAAAGAAGCCCAAGACTTGTCAAGGACCATTGAAAAATTGGTTAGTTATGCCGAAAATCCTCAACCCACCACGGTATTGGTTTTGTGCTATAAATATAAAACCTTAGACAAGCGTAAAAAATTATCAAAAACCATTGGAAAGATTGGTGTCTTGTTTGAAAGTAAAAAATTGTATGAGAATCAGGTCAGTGAATGGATCTTGTCTAATTTAGAGGAAAAAGGATACAAGATCGAACCTAAAGCAGGGCATATGCTCGTCGAATTTTTAGGGTCTGATTTGTCTAAAATTGATAATGAGTTAGAGAAATTGACTTTAATACTGCCAAAAGGTTCAAATATTTCAGCAACACATATTGAAGATAATATAGGAATTAGTAAAGATTATAATAATTTTGAATTGCGTAAATCAGTAGGAGAGAGGCAAATAGTTAAAGCAAATCAAATTGCAAATTATTTTGCGCAGAATCCTAAAAGCAATCCGTTGATAATGACTATTTCTTTACTGAATAGTTTTTTTACTCAGTTATTAATGTACCACGGATTAAAAGATAAAGGTAAAATAAATGTAGCAAGAGTATTACGAATTAATCCTTATTTTGTGAATGAATATCAAAGTGCAGCTCGTAACTACCCTATGCGAAAAGTATCAAAAATTATATCAGCATTGCGTACTGCTGATCTTAAAAGCAAGGGTGTAGGTGCATCTAATCTACCTCCGGGGGATATACTGAAAGAGTTACTTTTTAATATTATGCATTGATAAATGTTTCGAAATTCTTGTTTGTTTTGATTTTTTCACGGCTTATCTTGGTTTTACTAAATACCGGGACTCTATAAACCAAACAAATCAAGCAATATAATTTCTCTCTCCAAAAATGGCACTCCCAACTCTGATCATATTACTACCATTAGCTATAGCAATTTTATAATCACTGCTCATACCCATGGATAAGGTTACCAATTGAAAGTTTGGAGCTTCAGGTTTTTGTTTTTTGAGTTTATCAAAAAAGGTTTTTAATGATTTAAATTCCTGAACAATTTCTTCTTTATCAGATGTAAAACTAGCCATTCCCATTAGTCCAATAATTTTTATGTTTTGAAGTGCTGCAAACTCCTCAGAACTAACAATTTGCTCAATATCAATAAAGTCCAGACCAAATTTAGTTTCTTCTTTTGCAATTTTAGCTTGTAACAAACAGTTTATAATTCTATGGTGCTTTTTAGCTTGTTTATCGATCTCTTTTAGTGTTTTAAAACTATCTACACCGTGAATTAGATCAACAAAATGTGCCATATATTTTACTTTATTGCTCTGCAAATGCCCTATCATATGCCATTGAATATCTTTGGGCAAAACGTCGTATTTATTAACCATTTCCTGTATTTTATTCTCACCAAAAATCCTATGACCAGCATCATAAGCTTCCTGAATATCAACAATTGGTTTGGTTTTTGAAACAGCTACAAGATCAATATCTTTAGGTAAATGTTTTTTAAAACTTATAAGATTTTGTTTTACAAGCATTAGTTATATTTTTTAAACTATTATTTTAATTGAAATATGGTTAGCCCACTTCTTAGTTTTGGCTCGACATAAGTACTTTTTGGGGGCATTGTTAAATTATTATCTGCAACGGATTTTAATTGAGATACAGATATAGGAAAAGAGCCAAATCCAACTTTATATTTATTAGAATCAACCTCATTTTTTAATTGCATTTGATTTAAAATTTCTGGTATGTAAGTAATATTATTGTCATTACCTGGATCGTCAATTCCTAAAATAGGTTGTAATATGGTTTTATAAAGAATTTGTGAATCAAGATCATCTAAAACATTGTTAATTTTATAGAGAGATTTTCTTAGGTACAATTTATAGAATTCCCCATCAAGATACATGCTAAAATGATGTTTCTTAGATGGTTTATAATATTCTTGCCCTAAATTTTCAATTCTAAAATTTTCATCTAATTTAATTAGAAACTCTTCCTTGCTTAAATTATACAAATGCTTTACAAAACGATTGAATGATGATATCCTTAGGCTGGATTCAGGGATCAAATAGGTCATAAAATATTGATGCAAACCATGAATAGGTGCATCACTTTCATTCTCTATTTTCTTAAATAAATAATGTGAAGATGCTGTTCGATGGTGACCATCTGCTATATAGACAGCATCCATTTTTTTAAATTCATTCTCTATCTTTTTAACTTCTTTGTCATTCTCTATCAACCATAATAAATGGGTTCGATCCTTATTCGTGGTGAATTCATATTCAGCTCTTTGCGTTTTATACTTAAGGTATATTGAATTCAACAGATCATTATCAGGATAGGTAATCAAAACGGGTTCAGCGTTAAAGCCTGTTATATCCAGATAATGACCAAAAAGTTCTTCACGGTCCTTTATCGTTTTTTCATGTTTCTTGATCACATTATTTTCATAATCTGCTAAACTGGAAAGTGCAATGATCCCCCAGAAGGTTTTATTCTTATATGTTTTTTGGTGTAAATAAAATTTAGGTTTTTCATCAGTAATGAAAATACCATTTTCTTTAAATTCAAAATAGCGATTATGAACCATTTTAAATCGCTCAACTCCACGAACAGATTTTTTAAATTTAAACCCAGGTTTGAGTATATGCAAAAAAGAGAAAGGATTCAATTTCATAATAAGTTTCAGTTCCTTTGCCTCATAAATATCAAAGGATCTTGTAGTTACCAAAGCAACTTTGTCACGTGTAGGTCTAACAGCTCTAAATGGTTTAACAATAGCCAAATCTTATTATATATTATAGTGAATAAACAAAAATAGAGATTTACTATATAAAAAATAACAAATCTCTATTGTTATATGGATTGGAGGTATTAACCTAAAATCTCAATAATTTGAGTTGCCAATTCTTCTCCGATCCTGTTTTGAGCTTCTTTTGTAGCAGCACCAATGTGTGGTGTTAATGATATATTTCTATTCATCAACAACTGTACTTCAGGATTTGGTTCATTTTCAAAGACATCTAAAGCCGCATTTGATATTATACCATCATTTATGGCTTTGACAAGAGCAATTTCATCAATTACACCTCCACGGGCAGCATTTACTATACCAGTACCTTTCTTCATGATCTCAAACTCCTTAGTAGATATTACATAATCTTCTTGGGCAGGTACATGTAATGAAATAAAATCAGCTTGTTTTAAAACATCTTCTTTGGAAATAGTATCCATGGTAAAATTAACGGTTTGACCGTCAAAAAATTCCAACTCTATATGAGCGCTGTCAATAAAGGGGTCAAAAGCTACAATTTTCATACCCACACCCAAACCAATTTTTGCAGTTGCCTGACCAATACGTCCAAAACCCAAGATCCCTAAGGTTTTACCTTTTAATTCAACACCTTTCGCATATGCTTTTTTCAATTCCTTGAATTTTGAATCTCCTTCAAGGGGCATATTTTGATTTGAATCATGTAAGAAGCGAACCATACCAAAAAGATGAGCAAAAACCAGTTCAGCTACCGAATGAGATGAAGCGGCAGGAGTATTGATTACTTTTAACCCTTTATTTCTTGCATATTCCACATCAATATTATCCATTCCCACACCGCCACGGCCTATAATTTTCAAGGATGGGCAAGCATCAATTAATTCTTTTCTAACTTTTGTTGCACTTCTTACCAAAAGAACATCAACCTTATTTTCATTTATATAATCAGCCAAATTATTCTGGTCGATCGTTTTTAATATAACTTCAAAACCGGCTTTCTCTAAAGCAATTACGCCTGAAGTAGCAATACCGTCATTTGCTAAAACTTTCATATAATATTTTTTAAAATTGTTTTTTATTTAACTTAATCCATTTAAATGGAATATTTTATTTTTTAAAAGCTCATTTAAAGCTTTTGCATCAAATCAACTAAAACCTGAACACTCTCTATTTGCATTGCATTATAGATACTAGCGCGATAACCACCAACAGAACGATGGCCTTTTATGCCATTGATGCCATTATCTTTACACATTTGATCAAATTTTTCTGTTTTACTATCATCAGTTAGTAAATAGGTTACATTCATATGTGATCTGTCTTCTTTAGCAGCAGCACCTTTAAATAATGGGTTTCTGTCTATCTCATTATATAATAATTCCGCTTTTGCTATATTTTTCTTTTCGATAGCTTCAATACCTCCTGAATCTTTTAACCATTGTAATGTTAACATAGACACGTAAACTGGAAAAACAGCAGGTGTGTTAAACATGCTATCTTTAGAAATATGCACTTGATAATCGAGCATAGCAGGAATTTGGCGTCCGGTTTTACCTAATATTTCATCTTTAACTATAACCAACGTTGTACCTGCCGGTCCCATATTTTTTTGAGCCCCGGCGTAAATCAGGTCAAATTTTGAAAAATCCAATTTTCTTGAGAAGATATCTGAACTCATGTCACAAACCAATAAAGCATCAGTTTTGGGCATTTCTTTAAATTGAGTGCCGTAAATGGTATTATTACTTGTAAAATGTACATAATCAACATCACTCGGAATTGTATATTCTCTTGGTATATAATTGTAATTTTTATCTTTTGAAGAAGCAATAATCTCAATTTCACCCAATAACCTGGCTTCTTTAATAGCTTTTGAGCTCCATGTCCCGGTATCAAGATATGCAGCTTTCCCATTTTTGGTCAGTAGGTTGTATGGAGCTATTAAAAATTCCAAACTGGCACCTCCTTGTAAAAAAAGCACACTATAGCCTTTATCTTTCAAATCTAATAATTCAAGAACCAGAGATCTTGCTTTTTCCATCACATCCACAAAATCTGCACTTCGATGTGAGATTTCAATTAATGATAGATCTAAATTGTTAAAATTCACAACTGCTTCAGAAGCTTGTTTTAAAACTTCCTGTGGCAAGATGCAAGGGCCTGCACTAAAATTATGTTTTTTCATTTTTTTTGTGATTTTGGTAGTACAAAATTCTACAATTTCTTTTATATATTAACTATGAATTTCATAAAATTTAGTTTAAATATTCATGAATAATTAACAAAATATGAAAGTTTTTCAACAAAGTGAGATACTTAAGGTGAGTTCTGAAAATTCATTCGTATCAAAATTTTCAGAGTTTTTCGGAGAAAACTAAATATTTTGAAGTACTATCGGGATAATACAATAAAATTTTAGGAAGTATATGGATAACTCTGGAAATCTTTATGGGAACAAAGATAACAAACAATCTACTTGGTTATATTTTTTCCATAACTAGGCTATTCAAAATAAATAGTGCCCTGCATCTCATTTATTCTCTTTGCTTTTTGAAAGAAATGAATTTTTAGAACCCACATTATTATAATATGTGGTATCAAAATAAGTAAATAGAACTAATTAAAAAATTGTTTTCTTAAATGATCAATGGGTTGGATTTATTATACTTTAATCTTTAATAATTCCAGGTATGGATTCCCTTTTAAACCTAAAAGTTTGGCAAATGCAGGTTCAGTCTTTATCCCCTTAGCTTTTAATCCTTTTATTTCATTCTTAAATTCTAGTCCTTTACTATTTAGAATTTTGTATTCCGTCAGCATATGTCTGTAGGCATTCTGTTGATCTGATGGAATATTTTGTCCGAATATTTCAATTGTAAACCCATTTGACTCAAACTTTGCAATTGTGGCTTGTTTCCCGTTTAAAATTTTAACATTGATTCCAAATCCTTTTTTGTTTTGAAACAATTTGGTAAGCAACTCTGAAAAGTCATGATGATTTTTACATTCGCAAATAATGTCCAGATCACTTTCAGGCAGATCAATTTCAATTGGAATCGTACCTGCTAAAATTGGATGGTGATTTTTAAGATTATCGAATATCTTTAATCCTTTCAATTCAGAGTAAGCATCTCTTTGCCTGACATTACCAAACTTCAAGTATTCAATATTTTTAAAATCCAGTATCAAATCAATTTAGATTTTTTAACAAGAACAGAAATATCCTGTTACTTTTTTATTTTGGATCAAAAGTCATACAAGGAATAATCATTTCTTCCAAAGAAACACCACCATGCTGATAAGTATTTTTATAGTATTTTACAAAATGATTGTAGTTATTTGGATATGCAAAGAAGTAATCTTCTTTCGCAAATATAAATGAGCTGCTCATATGAAGTGTCGGCAAGAAAATTTCTTTTGGATTTCTTACCTCGTACACTTCTTTTTCATTATAACTCAAGCTTTTACCTGTTTTGTACCTTAAATTAGAACTGATATTCTTGTCACCAATTACCTTAGAGGGTTTTGAAGTATTAATGGTACCGTGATCCGTAGTTATGATCAATTTTTGTCCCATTTTTTGAGCCTTTTGAATAATTTCCAACAGCGGTGAATTTTTAAACCAACTAACCGTTAATGATCGGTACGCTTTATCATCACTTGCCAGTTCTTTTATCATTTCCATTTCGGTTCGTGAATGCGAAAGCATATCCACAAAATTATACACAACAACTGTAAGATCATTATCCTTGGTTTTTGCAAAGTTATGTGCCAGGTCCCTTCCTTTGCTCAAGCTTGTAATTTTATAATATTCATGAGAAATATTTAAATGGAGGCGTTTGATCTGCTCTGTTAAAAACTCATTTTCATACAGATTTTTCCCTCCTTCTTCCGTGTCATTTTTCCAATAATTTGGATATTTCTTTTCCATTTCCAATGGCATTAAACCCGAGAAAATAGCATTTCTGGCGTATTGAGTTGCCGTTGGAAGGATACTGAAAAAAGTGGTTTCATTAACTGTTTTATAATACTCATTTATTATTGGTTCTAAAACGCGTAATTGATCATACCTTAAATTATCAAGTACAATGAGTAAAGTTCCATTTTTAGAATCTAACTGCGGTACTATAACATCTTTGAATAAAGTGTGTGACAGTATTGGTTTATCCCCGCCATAGAACCAGTCGCTGTAATTTTTTTTGATAAACTTAAAAAACTGAGAATTTGCTTCTTCTTTTTGACTTTCTAAAATTTCTGTCATTCCAATATCTGCAATAGATTCCAGCTGGATCTCCCAATGAACCAATTTTTTGTATAAGGCTACCCAATCTTCATAAGAATTTACCAATGCCAGATCCATGGATATTTTTCTAAATTCTTGCTGGTAATTAGAAGTGGTTTTCTCCGAAACCAAACGAGAATGTTCCAGATTCTTTTTTAAACTAAGTAAAATTTGATTAGGATTAACAGGTTTGATCAAATAATCAGCTATTTTCGACCCTATTGCCTCTTCCATAATATATTCTTCTTCACTTTTAGTGATCATAATTACCGGTAAATTAGGAAGTTTTTCTTTTATCTGTGATAGAGTTTCTAAACCGGATAGGCCGGGCATATTTTCATCTAAGAAAACTATATCAAATTGTTCCTCACCTATGGATTGTACAGCATCAGCCCCGTTTGTACAAGGTACAACTGTGTAATTTTTTTTCTCTAAAAATAACATATGGGGTTTCAAAAGTTGTATTTCATCATCAACCCAAAGTATTTTTGCTGCACTCATATAAATATATTAAATGTGATTATTTAAATTAATCCTTTATTTTTGTTTTCCAAATTGTGTTTTGGATAAAAATTTGAATCCTGAAAATTACAAAAAACAACGACAATATTTTGAAAGGAATGTAAAAAAATTATACTTTTAATTAACATCATGGTCAAGAATGGTTTTATAAAATGATATTGAAATTGAAACAGTCATGCTTGATTTTTTAATAAGCACGTATACAGGTATTTATAAAAATTTAACAGAGTGAAAAAAATTAAGATTTTTAATGATCCAATTTATGGTTTTATTACGGTTCAAAGTCCTTTAATTTTTGATATTATAGAACACCCTTATTTCCAAAGGTTAAGACGAATAACTCAAATGGGTTTATCCTATTTGGTCTATCCGGGAGCTCATCATACCAGATTTCATCATGCATTGGGTTGTGCTTTTTTAATGCAAAAAGCTGTCGAAACGTTACGAATGAAAGAAATTGATATAAGCAAAAAGGAAGAGGAAGCACTAATTATAGCCATATTGTTACATGACATAGGTCACGGACCATTTTCACATGCTTTGGAACACAGTATCGTTGAAAAAGTTACCCATGAAGAAATATCCTTAAAGTTCATGGAATTGTTGAATCAGGAATTTGACGGTAAATTGAATTTAGCCATTAAAATATTTAAAGGTGCGTATCACAGAAAATTTATGCTTCACTTGATCTCCAGTCAGCTGGATATGGATAGATTGGATTATTTAAAAAGAGACAGTTTTTACACTGGTGTAGCAGAAGGGAATATCAATTCCGAAAGACTGATCACCATGTTAAATGTATATAACGACCAATTAGTGATCGAAGATAAAGGTATCTATTCTGTGGAAAAATTTATTGTTGGTCGTAGATTGATGTATTGGCAGGTATATTTTCATAAAACCGGATTAGCTGCAGAAAATGTTTTGGTAAGGATCTTAAAAAGGGCAAAAGAGCTTACTAAATCTGGTGTGTATTTGCATGCAAGTCATGCTTTGCAGTATTTTTTACAAATCAACATTAGCCATGATGAGTTTGATGACAAGGTATTAGAGTTATTTACTAAGCTGGATGATTATGATATAGTAACGGCAATAAAAAGTTGGTGTGAGCATGATGATTTTGTTTTATCTTATTTGTGTAAATCTATTATTCATAGAAAATTGCCGAAGGTTGAAATGCAAAGCCAAGCATTTACTGAAAAGTATTTCAAAAATATCAAACAAAAAGTTGCCAATGAATTCCCTGTAAGTAAAGAAGAATTAACCTATTTAGTATTTAAAGGTAAAGTGCATAACCAGGCCTATAATGTGGAGAATGAACGTATAAATATATTATATAAGAATGGTGAAATTATAGATATTGCCGATGCATCTGATAACTTAAGTATACAGGCTCTGTCAAAATTGGTTACAAAACATTTTATTTGTTATCCTAAGAAATTATAATAATATCAATTGAATACTAATTTTTATTATTTTTGCACCTAAGAAATAGTCATTCGTTCATTAAAATGTATTAAATAATATTAAAATTTTAAATATTTGAAATTTACAGCTATACAAATCTCAGAAATCCTTGACGGAGAAATTAAAGGAAATCCAAATGAGGAAGTTTTTAAACTTTCTAAAATTGAAGATGGTGAAAAAGGATCATTAACTTTTTTATCCAATCCTAAATATGAAACTTTTTTGTATACAACAAATGCTTCAATTGCCATTGTCAATAAAAATTTTGTACCGGAAAAAGAAATTAAAAGCACTCTGATCAAGGTTGATGATGCTTATAAATCATTCTTAAAATTATTAGAGTACTATAATCAGATCAAATTGCATAAATCTGGCATTGAATCTCCAAGTTTTATTCATAAAAGCGCGAAATATGGAACAGATCTGTATCTGGGAGCCTTTTCATATATAAGCGAAAATGCAATTATAGGAAATAATGTTAAAATTTACCCCAATGTTTTTATAGGAGACAATGTTATTATTGGAGATGATACTACTATATTCGCCGGAGCAAAAGTATACTCCGAATCACAAATAGGAAAAAGATGCACGATACATTCGGGATCTATTATTGGTAGTGATGGTTTCGGTTTTGTACCGGATGAAAACGGAGAGTATAAAAAAGTACCTCAAATTGGTAATGTACTAATTAAGGATAAAGTGGACATTGGTTCAGGAACTACAATTGATAGAGCTACTTTAGGATCGACCATAATTCATGAAGGAGTTAAATTAGACAACCAAATTCAAATTGCTCATAATGTGGTTGTTGGTAAAAATACAGTAATTGCCGCACAAACAGGTATAGCTGGTTCAACAAAAATTGGAGAAAATTGTAAAATCGGGGGGCAAGTTGGAATTGTTGGACATATAAGTATTGGAAATAATGTAAGTATACAAGCACAATCAGGTATAGGAAAATCTATTGATGATAATAGTGTTGTTCAAGGAAGCCCTGCCTTACCATATGGAGATTATAACAAATCATATGTTCATTTTAAGAATTTACCTGATTTGGCAACAAGAATTTACAATTTAGAAAAAAAAATTAATACTAAATAATTAATAAAATGAGTATTAAGCAAAAAACAATACAAAAAGATGTTTCATTAAAAGGTATTGGCTTGCATACAGGTAAAAAAGTAAATTTAACTTTTAAACCTGCGCCCGTTAATACCGGTTACACTTTTATAAGAACCGACTTGGAAGGAAAGCCGGCTATTGAAGCTTTGGCTTGTTATGTATCTGATACACAGAGAGGTACCAATATTGAAAAAAATGGTGTTGTTATCAATACATCTGAGCATGTTTTGGCTGCTATTGTTGGTCTAGATATTGATAATATTATTATAGAGCTGGATTCTCCTGAACCACCAATTATGGATGGATCATCTAAATATTTTATTGAACTATTGGAAGAGGCGAATATTGTAGAACAAGATATCGAAAGAGAGGTTTATGAAGTAAAAGAGATTATTTCATTTAAAGATGAGGAATCAGGTAGTGAAATAATGATAATGCCTTCTGATAAATATGAAATCACTACAATGGTTGATTTTGGCACAAAAATTTTGGGAACGCAAAATGCTACCTTAAATAAAATGAGTGATTTTAAAAAAGAAATCGCTAATGCCAGAACTTTCAGCTTTTTACATGAAATAGAAATGCTTTTGGATAATGACCTGATCAAAGGTGGCGATCTTAATAATGCCATAGTTTATGTTGATAAAAAATTATCGGATGAAACTATGAAAAAATTAAGCAAGGCCTTTAAAAAAGATACGGTTAAAGTAAAACCTAATGGTATTTTGGATAATTTAACTTTACACTGGGCAAATGAAGCAGCCCGCCATAAATTATTGGATGTTATTGGCGATTTAGCCCTAATTGGTACCAAAATTAAGGGAAAGGTTATAGCTACAAAACCAGGACACAAGATAAATACTAATTTTGCGAAAAAAATGATGACCTTGATTAAAATTGAGAAACGAAATAAAGTTCCTCATTATGATCTAAGTCTTCCGCCATTAATGGATATTCATAAAATAATGAGTATTTTACCGCATCGACCTCCATTTTTATTAATAGATAGAATATTAGAACTATCTGAAAGTCATGTGGTGGGGATGAAGAATGTTACTATGAATGAATCATTTTTTGTTGGCCATTTTCCGGGTTCTCCAGTGATGCCGGGAGTTTTGCAAGTAGAAGCGATGGCTCAATGTGGTGGAATTTTAGTGTTGAGCACAGTGCCTGACCCCGAAAATTATTTAACATATTTCATGAAAATGAATAATGTAAAGTTCAAGCAAAAAGTGTTACCAGGAGATACACTGATTTTCAAAGCAGAATTAATGGGAGCCATCAGGAGAGGTATTTGCCATATGCAAGCCTATGGCTATGCAAATAACAAACTGGTTGTTGAAGCAGAATTAATGGCTCAAATTGTAAGGAATCCTGATTTACCAAATTAATAATAATTAACAGAGAACAAATTATATGAATCAACCTTTAGCTTATATACATCCAGGAGCAAAAATTGCAACTAATGTTGTAATAGAACCTTTTTCAACAATACATAATAATGTGACCATAGGTTCAGGAACCTGGATAGGTTCAAACGTAACCATTATGGAAGGTGCAAGAATTGGAAAGAACTGTAGAATTTTTCCTGGCGCAGTTATTTCTGCCATACCTCAAGATTTGAAATTTGAAAACGAAGATTCACTGGCTGTAATTGGAGATAATGTTACTATTCGAGAATGTGCAACGGTTAACAGAGGAACAAAAGCCTATGGTAAGACCGAAATTGGAAATGATTGTTTGATCATGGCAACTGCACATATTGCGCATGATTGTATAATTAAAAATAATGTAATAATTGTTAATGGAGTTACATTAGCCGGCCATGTTGAAATTGGAGAATATGCCATTATAGGTGGCCTTTCCGGGATACATCAGTTTATTCATATTGGTAAACACGCCATGATCTCCGGTGGTTCATTAGTAAGAAAAGATGTGCCTCCTTTTGTAAAGGCAGCTAAAGAACCTTTATCTTATATCGGAATAAATTCCATTGGCTTACGTCGACGTGGATTTGATTCAAAAAAAATCAACGAAATTCAAAATATTTATAGAATATTATTTCAAAAAAATAATAATACCACACAGGCTTCAAGAATATTGGAGGCAGAATTGGATGCCAGCCCTGAAAGGGATGAAATATTGACTTTTATTCGGGAGTCGCAACGTGGAATAATGAAAGGCTATACCAGTAATTTTTAAATAGTAAAAAAAAAATGGCAAATACATCAGATATAAAAAAAGGACTTTGTATTGTTTATAATAATGATACTTTTAAAATTGTTGAATTTCAACATGTTAAACCTGGAAAAGGACCTGCTTTTGTACGAACAAAATTAAAAAGTTTAACCACAGGTAAAGTAATTGATAATACTTTTTCTGGAGGGCATAAAATTGAAGAAGTAAGAGTGGAGACTCGTAAATATCAGTATTTATATCCTGAAGGGGATACTTATCATTTCATGAATACCGATGACTACAATCAAATCACTTTACAAAAAGAATCTCTGGATTCTCCCGACTTAATGAAAGAAGGTGAAATTGTAACTATAATTGTACGCACTTCTGATGAGTTACCTTTAGCGGTTGAAATGCCAACTCACGTGTTTTTAGTAGTGACTCATACCGAGCCGGGTATCAAAGGTAATACAGCAACTAATGCAACTAAACCGGCAATTGTTGAAACTGGTGCAAAAGTTAATGTTCCCTTATTTATCAATGAAGGTGATAAAATAAAGATAGAAACAGAAAAAGGAGCTTATATGGAAAGAGTAAAAGAATAAAATTCATGAAATTTCCTAGAACTTATACTTTAAAAGAAATATCTCAAATAACACAAACAGAGTTTATTGGAGATGAAAACTTTCCTGTAATTGGCATTAATGAAATTCATGTTGTAGAGTCTGGTGATGTTGTATTTGTTGATCACCCCAAATATTACGATAAAGCATTAAATTCGGCTGCTACTGTTATTTTGATCAATAAGAAAGTTGATTGTCCGGAAGGAAAGGCTTTGTTAATTTCTGATGATCCGTTTCGGGACTTTAATAAATTATCCAGTCATTTTAAACCATTTGAAAGATCTGATCGAAATATTGCCGCATCGGCAAAAGTTGGAAAGAACAGTATAATTCAACCAAATGTATTTCTCGGAAATAATGTGATCATTGGGGATGATTGCTTGATCCATGCTAACGTAACCATTTATGATAATTGTATCATCGGTAATAATGTTACCGTCCATTCCGGAACTGTATTGGGAGGAGATGCTTTTTATTATAAGAATAGAAATGAAGGATTTGATAAATTGCTTTCCTGTGGAAGAGTAGTTGTAGAGGATAATGTAGATATTGGTGCTGCATGTACCATAGATAAAGGTGTTACCGGTGACACAAGAATAGGATTAGGAACAAAAATTGATAATCAGGTACAGATCGCTCATGATACAGTTATTGGAAAAAAGTGTTTGATCGCTTCTCAAGTTGGCATTGCGGGCTGTACAATAATTGAAGATGAAGTCACTCTGTGGGGGCAGGTGGGAATAATAAGTGATGTAACCATAGGGAAAAATGCTGTTATTTTGGCACAAGCAGGTGTTTCAAAATCTCTGGAGGGAAATAAAGTGTATTTTGGTTCTCCTGCAGCCGAAGCACGTGAAAAATACAGAGAATTATCCCTAATTAGATCCCTTCCAAAAATAATAGAAAAATTAGAAAAATAATCTCAATTTATCAATTCATTAATTTACTTTTGTATGATAAAAAAACAATTGATAAAATTTTAAATAATCAATAAAAAAATTTAAAATGAGTGTTTTAGTAAATAAAGATTCAAAAATTATAGTTCAGGGATTTACGGGTAGTGAGGGAACATTCCATGCTACTCAAATGATCGAATATGGAACAAATGTTGTTGGTGGTGTTACCCCGGGAAAAGGAGGACAATCTCACTTGAACAAACCTGTATTTAATACGGTTGCTGATGCTGTTAAAGAGGTTGACGCAAATACATCTATTATATTTGTGCCACCGGCTTTTGCAGCCGATGCTATTATGGAGGCAGCAGAAGCAGGTATTAAAGTAATTATTTGTATCACCGAAGGAATTCCTACCGCTGATATGGTAAAGGTAAAATCTTATATTGATCAAAGAGATTGCAGGTTGGTTGGTCCTAATTGTCCGGGTGTTATAACTCCTGAAGAAGCAAAGGTTGGAATAATGCCAGGTTTTGTTTTCAAAAAAGGCAAGGTGGGAATAGTATCTAAGTCAGGAACATTAACTTATGAAGCTGCAGACCAAGTAGTTAGACAAGGCTTAGGAATAACAACAGCAATTGGTATTGGTGGCGATCCAATTATCGGAACAACGACAAAAGATGCTGTTAAAATGTTTATGAATGATCCTGAAACTGATGCCATTGTAATGATAGGTGAAATTGGTGGTCAGCTAGAAGCCGAAGCCGCCCGCTGGATAAAAGCTGATGGTAATCGTAAACCGGTTATTGGTTTTATTGCCGGTCAAACTGCTCCTGCAGGTAGAACCATGGGACATGCAGGTGCTATTGTTGGCGGTAAAGATGATACGGCTCAGGCAAAAATGGACATTTTAGCTGAAAATGGAATTTACGTTGTTGAATCACCTGCAGAAATTGGTTTAAAAGTAGCAGAGGTATTAAGCTAACTTTTTTTTGTTAAACTTATCTTAATAAAGATATATAAACTTTTATTAAAGTCTGTTCTTCAATATATTTGAGAACAGACTTTTTTTGATTATAACTTAATCTTATTTAATTATGAAAAACCTTCAAATAATATTTTTTACTATGCTCACTATCATGTTTATAAGCTGTAAACAATCAGATAGTAATAGTACTTCTTTAACCGTTGAACAAAATAAAGACAGCAACGGCTTTACTTACGAAAGCGTTACCAATGACCCAACCGGCTTGCGTTTATATACACTGGACAATGGATTGACCGTATATTTAAGTAAAAATAATGATGAACCAAAAATTCAAACCTATGTAGCAGTAAGAGCAGGATCAAATTATGACCCTAAAGAAACTACAGGCCTGGCTCATTATTTAGAACATATGGTGTTTAAAGGAACCAGTGAAATTGGAACAGAGAATTGGGATGCTGAAAAAATATATCTCGATTCAATTTCCAATTTATATGAAACTCATAAAGAAGAAAACAATAAAGAAAAGAAAGTAGAGATCTATCGTGAGATTGACAGGGTTTCTTTAGGAGCTTCGAGCTATTCCATTGCAAATGAGTATGATAAAATGACTACCTCCTTAGGTACCCAAGGTTCAAATGCACATACCTGGTTTGAGGAAACCGTATACCATGGTAAAATACCCGCAAATGAATTGGAAAAATGGGCAAAATTAGAAAGTGACCGTTTTAGTGAACTTGTTCTACGATTATTTCACACAGAACTTGAAGCTGTTTATGAAGAATTTAATAGAGGTCAGGATAGTGATGGAAGGAAAAAGTTTGCTAAAACCTTGGAAGGTGTTTTTCCTGTTCATCCTTATGGTCAACAAACTACCATTGGAACATCAGATCATTTAAAAAATCCATCAATGGTTGCCATTCATAATTATTTTGATAAATACTATGTACCCAATAATATGGCTGTTGTATTAGTAGGTGATATTGATTTTGAACATACAATAAAATTAATAAATGATACTTTTGGTAAATTAAAAAATAAAGAAGTTGTTTATCCCGTATTTCCTGTTGAAAAACCTATTACTTCTCCTGTAATTAAAGAGGTTTACGGACCAACATCCGAATCGGTTTATGTAGCATTTCGTACAAATAAAATTGGAAGTGAAGATGAGAAAATGGTTACTCTGGTTGATATGATCCTGGCAAATAGCCAGGCCGGGTTGTTTGACCTGAATCTAAATCAACAACAAAAATTACAAAGGGCATCTTCTTTTGCAATATTTCAAAATGATTATGGAATTCACTTTTTAGATGGCTATCCTAAAGAAGGGCAAACTTTGGATGAAGTTAAAGAATTGATGTTAAATGAATTGAATAAGATTAAAAATGGTGATTTTGATGAATGGATGTTAAATGCTGTAATTAATGATCTAAAGTTAAGTCAGTTACAGCAATATGAGAATAGTACTGCATTGGCAACATCTTATTATGATGCTTTTATTCATCAGCAAAATTGGGTAGATAGAATTGAATTTTTAAACGAACTAAAAAAGGTATCAAAAGAAGATCTGGTATTTTTTGCCAATGAGTTTTATAAAGAGAACTATGTAGTTACTTATAAACGTAAAGGAGTAGATAAAAACATAACAAAAGTTCAAAACCCGGGGATCACACCTGTTCATTTAAATAGAGAGAAACAATCGGAATATTTAAAAAGCTTTAATGAAATTAAATCTGGTGATTTACAACCAGTATTTGTTGATTATAAAAAAGAAATACAAAAATCAAAATTAGATAATGGACTAGAAGTAGCCTATATTGAAAATAAAACCAATGATCTGTTCAATTTGAATTTTATATTTGACATGGGTAGTGATAATAATAAAAAATTGGCTTTGGCGGTTGGTTATCTGGATTTTGTTGGTACCGAAAAACTTTCTCCCAAAGATGTAAAAAAAGAATTCTATAAATTAGGAATAAATTATGGGGTAAATACAGGTGGAGACAAATCCTATGTTTCTCTTTCTGGCTTAAAGGAGAATTTACCAAAAGGATTAGAATTATTGGAGAGTTTATGGGAAAATGCTGTTGCCGATCAAGAAAGCTATGATAAATATGTAGCAAGAATCTTAAAATCCAGAATAGATGGCAAAACCCAAAAAGGTAATATTTTAAGAAACGGGTTGGTGAGTTATGCTAAGTATGGTGAAAATTCTAGATTAAGGAATATTTACAATGCTGATGAATTGGCAAAAATGAATCCAGATGAATTGGTTCAAATAATTAAAGACCTTAAAGCATATAAACAGCGTATATTTTATTATGGTAAAGATGTTGACAATGCGATCGCAGCTTTAAACAAGACCCATATTTTGCCTGATGAGTTAAATGATTACCCAGAGGCCGTTATATATAAAGAATTAAAGACAGGTGATGTAGTTAATTTTGTAGACTTTGATATGGTACAAGCAGAAATGATTTTTGTTGGTAAAGGTGACAGTTTCGATTCTGATAAGCTCGCAAAATCTTTAGTTTTTAATACTTATTTTGGCAGTGGTTTTACTTCTATTGTTTATCAGGAAATAAGAGAATCCAAATCTTTAGCTTATTCGGCTTATTCATATTATAGTAATGGAAGAAAGAAAGGCGATTCTAATTATACCGTTGCATATATTGGTACTCAGGCTAACAAACTACCTGAAGCAGTGGATGCCATGTTAGATTTAATGAATAATATGCCTGAAGCAGAAAAACAATTTGAGGATGCTAAAACCGCAACATTAAAAAAGATAGCAGCGCAACGAATTACAAAATCAAATATTTTCTGGAAATATGAAGGTTTAAAAAATAGAGGAATTGATCATGATAATCGTGAAGAAATTTACAAAGAAGTTGAAATGATGACAATGACTGATCTAAAAACTTTTTTTGATGAAAATATTAAAGGAGGAAATTATACAACTTTGGTTATTGGGAATAAGACAGATCTTGACCTAAAATCACTCGAAAAACTTGGAAAAGTTCAAGAATTGGAAATTGATTACCTTTTCAATTATAAGGATCTTGAGGTAAAGCAATAAGGATATATGCCAAATTAAGATTTCGGATAATACATCCTTCCATAGGTGAAAACCCGGATGTGTCATATGGATAGAAAAATGAAAATTAAAATCTCTCTGATCACCTAAGAGAGATTTTTCTTTTAATAATATTTTACACCAACACAAAATGATTATCTTTGAGATCATCTATATTAAATTAGAATAAAATGAAATTACTCGAAAATAGAAATGCTTTAATTACAGGTGCTTCACGGGGTATTGGCAGAGGTATTGCGATAGAATTTGCTAAACAAGGTGCGAATGTGGCCTTTACCTATAATGCTTCTACGGAAGCAGCAAAGGCATTGGAAAAAGAATTAGAGACTTTTGGTATCAAAGCTAAAGGTTATCAATCAAATGCTGCAAATTTTGATGCTGCACAAGAACTGGTTAAAGATGTTTTACAAGATTTTGGGTCCTTAGAGGTTTTGATCAACAATGCCGGGATAACAAAAGATAATTTATTAATGAGAATTTCTGAGGAGGATTTTGATAAGGTGATCGAAGTGAATTTAAAATCGGTTTTTAATTTGACTAAAGCTGTGATCTGGCCAATGATGAAACAACGACTTGGATCAATTCT
>Ga0209013_10001580_pt1 | contig 20864 bp, 19 predicted proteins | sample Cruoilmetagenom2_FD_187291 | JGI IMG/M metagenome (GOLD analysis project Ga0209013, IMG submission 187291) | Oil polluted marine microbial communities from Coal Oil Point, Santa Barbara, California, USA - Sample 2 (SPAdes) (version 2) | ecosystem: Environmental > Aquatic > Marine > Oil seeps ...
GGCAGCCAACCGTTGTGTTATACCCGAACATCAGTTCGATATCACACACCTCACCGAATTGCTGGTGGAGGACCGGATACAGAATCCCAGCAACTACTCGGTGGTGCTGGTCTCTGAAGGAGCAATCTTCCAAGGGATGGAAGAGATGATGTTCAAGGACGGCGAAAAAGATGCATATGGTCACGCCAAATTAGGTGGAATTGGCACATTGGTATCTGATCAGATCAAAATAGAATCGGCTAAGTTCAACAAAGGGACCCCTATTAATGTCATAAACCAGCACCTGGGTTACCTGGTGAGGGGAGGAGATCCGGATGCCATTGATTCAATAGTTCCCATGGCCTACGGAAACCTGGCCCTTGATTTGATACTCAAAGGATTTCATGGAAGACTTGTGGTGTTAAGGAATGGCCGGTATGACAATGCTCCTTTAGATGTTGTGACCAGTTCCAAGAAGCTGGTCGATGTAAAGAAGCATTATAACATTGACCGCTTGCGTCCGCATTTTAAAAGCTTCGAGTTTCAGCCACTCTTCATCATGAGTGGTTAAAGCACCACTAGCGCGCTGCAAGTTGGAAGAGGCTGTCTCAAAAGGGTCAGCCTCTTTCCACTCTTCTACTCTATATAGATCCACGCAGTTTCAATCACATCATCTCTGATGGCGCCAAGTGCATTAAGGGCCGCCTGAATCGATTCATGGGAACTCGCAGATACAAGGTTGAAGTTATATGGGCCAGCCATAATTTTGCCATCATACCCCATCCCTTTAATCTCTGCAGAGTATTCATCTGCGTATGAGGAAATCTTAAATGCTCCAACAATAATATGAGCTTTAGAGTTAGCTGCTTCTTCACAAGCTGCCAGTTTTAACATGGCTTCATCCACTTGCATTCGTGTAAGGGCCAGTTGGTCCTCCAGATTTTTGGCGTCCGAAGTTTGCGCCTTTAAGGCCTGGTTCTCAGCGATCAAGGCATCAATTTGTTCCTGGGTCATAGAAGGTTTCTGAAACAAACTGCATGATGAGACGATCATTGCGAGCAAAACGATACTTACTAAATTCTTCATAACGAATACGTTTTGGTTCTATCTGATTAAAGATAAATAAAATACCTTATTCTGACATTTGATTATAAACCGAGTTGTTAATAACTCTATATAGTTGTTAATCAATTTATTAAACTGTTTTATCGTACTTTTATTGTATGAATGACCAGTTTTCAGACAACTTTTTACACGGTGCCAAGGAGTATTTGTGGTTGTTGTCAAGGGGATATCCCCAGAAGGCATCCCTTAAACTGGTTGGGGATAAATTCATGTTAACCAGGGATATGCGTCAAGTGTTGTATCGGGGGATTTCTTCAGAAAACCAGGCTGCTGCACGAAGAGATATGATTGGTTCTGTAAAGCCGGGCGATGTTGTGTTAATCGATGCTTACAATGTGCTATTCACCATTAACAATTACCTGTTGGGGAAACCTCTGTTCATCAGCAACGATGGATTGTTACGCGATGCAGGAGAAATGAGGGGCAGGATATTAAATAAACCTGTATTTAGCAGGGCCATTGGCCTATTTCTGGACGTTTTGAAGGAATGGGATAAAGCATCTTATATATTATACCTGGATGAACCGGTCTCTTTCAGCGGTCGTCTCTCCATAGAACTTTCCAAAGACATGGTACAGATGGATATCGATGGTGAGGCGCTCACTGTCCAATCTCCGGATTACATGCTTAAACATGAAAGTAGTGATGCCATTTGCACTTCCGATACAGCTATCATAGACCATTATCAGGGACGGGTTGTAGATCTTCCCCGTTACCTCCTGGTTAAATTCTTCCAACCAAATTTCCCTTCAGTTATTTTGTAAGGAGGTATGAGAGTACAGGAAAGTTGCTGATACAATGCTAACCGGTATTATTCGGTACCAGTCACTCTGGGTAAATATAGCCAGGTTGTGATTGGAAAATGATCGGAATAGTCGGGTTTTAGACGTTTGAACTGATAAGAGACCATGGGATTGCTGTACATGATATAGTCAATCCTCAACGACGGTAACTCTCCTGCATAGGTATTGCCAAATCCTCTGCCAGCTACTTTGAATGCGTCATGCATACCCTTTTTGATCTTTCGATAGGCATAGGACTGCGGGGTATCGTTATAGTCTCCCATGACAACCACCGGGTATGGAGAATCCTTGATATAATTTGCAATCATTTCAGACTGTTCTGCCCGCATTGCAAAGGCCTTCTTTAGCTGGGATCCGATATTCCTGATTCCTCCTATCTGCTGAGGGGTGTATTTGAGGCGTACTGTATCTATAAAGGCGTAATCTTCATGTCTGAAATTGATGGATTGAAGATGAATATTAAAGATCCTGACTGTGTCGGATTGGAACAGAATATCTGTATACATGGCTGCATTGAAAGAGGTATTGAAAGGAATGCGGCTCTTTTTGATAATTGGATACCTGCTGAATGTGGCAATCCCGAAACCATTTCTGTTAGTCTGATCGGCCGAATAGTAAACGGCACTTTCAGGAAGCGACTTCAACTCCCTTGACAATTCGGCATGTGATTCTCCTTCCCGGGTGGAAGTATAATACTCCTGAAAGCATAGAATATCAGGCTTCTGCTGTTCAATAAAGCCAAATATCTCCTCCTTTATCTCCAGGTCACTGGTCCAATGGAAAATATCGAATCCCCTTATATTATAAGAGAGTGCTTTGAACATACGGTCTGTGGAGGCAGTCGGGGGAATTTTTGCGTCTTTGAAATTCAGAGGCAATAAACTATTCAGATGATTCCACCCAAGCAAAATGACAATAAGAGAGATCAGTATCTCCTTTTTCAGTTGTATGAGCCAGTAGCAGAGAAAGAGCAGGTTTAGCATTAACAGGAAGGGGTATGCCAGCCCGAACAAGGCTGGAAGGATCACCTTTGAAGGATTCACAACCGGTGCCAGGTAGGCCAGAAGCAATCCGGCTGCAGCCAGAGCATTCAGAACCAGGATAATTCTGTCTGCGAGCTTTTTCACAGCATTATTTTTTATTACTCATTTTGAACAACAGCTCCTTCTCTTTTGCAGACAAACTGTCATATCCTGCTTTGGAGATTTTTTCCAGGATCTGATCAATTTCTTTCTGCTCGTCGGACTTTTGCCTGTTGTATTCGATGTCGTTTGATGAGCGTTTGTGGGTAACTTTCATCTTCTGTTTTCCCGGTTTAAACCAGGTAGCCATCTGATCCATCATGCGGTCGAATCCTCTGGATATATCCTTCCCTTGTTTATAGTAGTAAGCAAAAAGAAAACCTGCCAGGGCACCTCCAATATGTGCTATTTTGCCGCCTGTATTGACAGAAAAGTCAACCATGGAAGTAAAAATAAACATGACCAGTGCAATGTATACGATCTTGACTGGTCCTATCAAAACCAGGTGCATCCTCCTGTCAGGCTGGTAAGTGGCAGTTGCAACTACCACTGACATAACCGATGCAGAGGCACCCAACGCAATGGAGCTTTCCCTGACCTCACTGAAGACTGGGAAAATGTTATAAAAGAGTACGAACAGGATACCCCCGGCCAATCCGCCAAGCAGATAGGTGCTGAGAAGTTTTTTCAGCCCAAGTTCCTGGATAAATACCGTCCCAAACCAGTAAAGCCATAACAGATTAAACAGAATGTGGATGAAATCCACGTGCAGAAACATGTAGGTCACCAGGGTCCATGGACGCCTGGCAAACACATCCAGATTTGCAGGAACGGCAAGGGTATTCAGGAAATCATCAAACAGATCGTATGAATTTGACAGGAAAAGAATGATCCTGACAATTTGTACGGCCAGAAACAGTCCAAGATTCAGGTATATCAGCTTATGAAGGATAGTTCCGTTCCGAAAGGATTCCTTGATTTCGTTAGTAATGCTCATATAACCAATTCGTTAGTAGAAATTTTGAGTGAATCTGTTCCAGTATTTGATCATTATAAACCCAAAAATCATACCACCAAGGTGTGCAAAATGAGCAATGTTGCCGCCCATCTGAGTTACTCCCAGGAAAAGCTCCAATCCGGCAAATCCGATAACCAGCCACTTGGCTTTGATGGGGAAGGGGATGGGAATGATATAGAGCTGTGTATTTGGGAAGAGCATGCCGAAAGCCAGCAAAACTCCATACACTGCTCCTGATGCTCCCACTGTAGGTGTGATCAGCGCTCTACCTATGGAGTAGAACTGATTACCAGGTTGCAGGATTTCATTCAACAGGGCCATATTTATTCTGTCCACGGAATAAGCAGCTTTCAGTGCAGAGATTTCCGGAGCAAATTGGATGTAATTTACAAGCATATGGAAAAACGCTGCACCCAGACCAGTAACCAGGTAGTAGATTAAGAATCGTTGACTGCCCCAAACACTCTCGAGTGTTTTTCCAAAGATCCAGAGGGCCCACATATTGAAAAAGATGTGTGTAAAACCTCCATGCATGAACATGTGGGTGACAATCTGCCACGGTTTAAACATTGGGGATTGAAAATAGAAAAGCCCCATAAGCCCGTTCAGGTTCGTTTGAAACATTTGTCGAAAGATGTATAATCCCACAAACATCACCACATTGATAAGGATCAGGTTTTTTACTACCGGGGGTGTATTGCTTAAAAATCCAGAAGAGAATCTACTCATAATTTTATTCTTTAAAATGGTTGTCCAGTTCCTCCAGCTCTATAATTTTTACGATGAGCTTTCCGGAAGGCGAATAATTGGGGTTGCTACAGGCAAAAAGCTGATCAACAAGTTCCTGAATCTCCAAATCTGTTAGTTGTTTTCCATAATCTATGGCAGAGGCATGTGCAGCAGACCGGGCAATCCGTTCAGAGGTCCCTATATCGATATTTCCCTGCAGGGATTTATATTGTTCAATCATCATATCCAACTTGTTCCCTACACTGGTGGCAGACATATCTGCAGGGAAACCATGTACTATTATGCTGTTGTTACCAAAGTCCCTGACATCAAACCCCAGTTTTTCAAGCTCACCAATCATGTCGAGACAAACCTGGTAATCGGCAGCATTCAGTCTGATGGTTTCAGGAAACAGGGATTGTTGTGCCAGCGGTAGCCTTTTTTCCTGGGATTCAATCATTCTTTCATAAAGGATGCGCTCATGTGCCCTTCTCTGGTCAATCACCATCAGTCCAGATTTAACAGGTGAAAGGATGTATTTGTTCTTCACCTGCAAATTTCTGCTTGTGGAGACTGCAGTTCCGGAGGCAGGTTCAAAAAGCTGCTCCCAACCATCAAACCGGTCATCCAGATAAGGAGTGCTCCTTTTTTCCCTCTCAAAGGATTTTTCGCCCTCAAAAGGATTATACCCGGGATTGGTGTCGATGCCGGGTATACGAACCTCAGTATCTTTAGTCAGCACAGGTATATCAATTACACCCTCCTTATGGAAATCCAATGATGGAGAGAGGTTGTTTCTTCCAATTGCTTCCCGTACCGATGCAAGCAAGATCTGCCATATTGATCGTTCATCTTCAAATTTGACTTCTGTTTTTGAAGGGTGGATATTTACATCAATCTTTGAAGGATCTGTTTCGAGAAAAATGAAATAGGAAGGAATGTGGTCTGGCGCAAGAATCTGATCGTAACCGTTCATGACCGCTTTATGAAAATAGGGCTGTTTGATAAACCGGTTGTTCACAAAAAAGAACTGTTCCCCGTATTTTCTCCTGGCATGCTCTGGTTTCCCAATAAATCCAGTGATCTTAGTGAGAGATGTTTCAGTTTCCAGGGGGATCAGATACGAATTGACAGCTTTCCCAAAAATGCCGATGACTCGTTGTCTGAGGTTTGCCGGAGGCAGTTGTAAGATCTCGGCCTGGTTGTGGATGAGGGCAAACTCAACTTGGTGGTGGGTGAGGGCCACATGATTAAATTCATTAATAATGAGCCGCAACTCGGTTCGGTCACTTTTCAGGAATTTCCTTCTGGCAGGGATATTGAAAAAAAGGTTCTTTACCTGGAAATTGGTTCCGGGGGGAGTTTGAACCGGTTCCTGGGATTCAAATCTGGATCCTGCTATGCGGAGATGGGTGCCCAGTTCATCACCTGGTCTGCGGGTTTTTAACGAAATTTCAGCCACAGCAGCCATGGATGCCAGTGCTTCTCCCCGGAATCCGCGGGTCTTTATGGCAAAAAGATCCTCAGCACTGGTGATCTTGGAGGTAGCATGTCTTTCAAAACAGATTTTCGCATCACCCTCAGACATCCCACAACCATTGTCCACTACCTGTACCATGGTCTTTCCTGCATCCTTCACCATGACCTTTATAGAAGTGGCTCCCGCATCTATTGCGTTCTCCATCAATTCTTTGACCACCGAAGCGGGTCGTTGGATCACTTCACCTGCTGCGATCTGGTTGGCCACCGCATCACTTAATACATGGATGATATCTGACATCTACCTGAAAAATAAGAGATATGCAAGCAAAAACAGCACGACAAGAATGACAAGGAGTCGAATATTGGAACTCCGCGATGCTTTTACTTTAGTTTTCTGGGTTGCCTGCCTGAATGAACCCCTTCTGATGGTGGACCGGTTGGGATCCGATGGCATATCAAATCCCATCTCTTGTTTGATCCTCCTGATCCGCACTTCCCGCTCTTCCTTCTCCGGGTCCCAATACCTTGGGGAGTAATTGAACTGCTTATGCCCCGGGAGTTTTATAAACCTGGGTATTCCCATTCTGCATCATTTAGCCGGTAAAGTTAGCGAATAATGTTTAATGCCCATGAAGAGAAAGTTTTTTACTCAGGACGGTTGTAAGGTGATCATTGAAGCCAATCTGAATATCATTCCATGTTACAATGCAAAAGAGGCCATCCTTTTTGAGATGACCCCTTTTCTGAATTGGCTTATTTATCCAGGATTATTCCTCGCCGGCATTAAATCTGACGGGAACAATTACTTGCACATTGACCGGTTTACTCCGCTGTTTTCCGGGATTCCAGTCTGGCATTCCTTTAAATACATCCATTGCAGGCTTATCAAATCCTTCATGTGTGCTACTTGCTACTTTGATATCCTCCAGTTTGCCTGAAGTGGTGACCAGGAATTGAACATTGACCTCTCCGCTGGTTCCCTTTTTCTTTAGCTCAGAAGGATACTCCAGGTTTGAGTATATATATCTCTTTAATGCCTCCTTCCCACCGGGAAACATGGGCATATCTTCCACGATATAGAATACCTCTTTACCCTTTTGCTGGGATGCATTACCCTCAGTGAGAGCCTTGGTCTCTTTGGGTGTGAGCACAGTCTTTGCGTCCTTTGAGGTAATCAGGATCAATCCATCTTTGGCATTATATTTCCTTGCTATTTCCGAATCAGGGTCTTTGAGTACGTGAATATCCTCGATGGTTTCCGGATCGATGCTTTCGATTCCTTTTACCACCTTCCCGTCCAGCACGAATACCGGTTGTTTTTCTGAGCCATCTGTGGTTCTGATGGAAAAAGCATCTTGTTTTTCTTTTGTTTCGGAAATTGGTGTCGACTCCAGGTCTAATGTGAATGCTTCGCGTTCTAGGCTTACAGGCTTCTTCCCAATTTTTGAGGCATTAATAGATTTGGTCGAGTAACCCACAAAAGAGAAGATTATCTCTGGGTCTCCGTCCACATTAAGCATGAAAGTGCCCTCAGCATCGACCACAGTTCCTGTGGAAGTTCTCCTGATAACCACAGATGCACCAGTTGCTGGTTCACCTGTGTCAGCAAAAACTACTTTACCCTTGATGGGCTTTTGCTGGGGTGTCATACCTATGGTCAGTCCAAGTGTAACCAGGACCGCAGGGATCAGCAAGGCAATCTTAACAATCCCCAGAGGAGATTTTCTTGGCTTTTTCATCATGTTGAATCTTTTAAATGTTAATGAATGATTAAACTGGTTGCCCAGCCTGAACACATTCACACCCAGGGTGTGATTGAGTAGTTGGGCCCTGTAACGAGCGGGATTTACACCAGCAGATAGTACTTGCCTGTCTGCCAGGTGCTCGTGGTTCTCTTTAATCATCCTGGAAATAAGCCATGAGAAGGGATTGAACCATGTAAGCAACAGTGTGAGCTCCATCAGTGTCAGGTCGATAAAATGAAGCTGTTGTATGTGTGCTTTTTCATGGAGAAGTACATTATCCAGGTCCTGCTTATCCTGCAGTTTCCCGGGGATAAATATTTTTGAAAAAATGGTAAAAACCTGATCATTCCGGGTGAAGGACACGCCCTCTTCATTCTTAGTGCGTCGCCAGATAAGGTTCCATTTAACTAGAATGAAAAGGTTTTTAATGAACATGAAAATCAGTCCGGTTAGATAAGTAATCAACAATACCTGGATCCAGTTAATGGTGATGCCAGGATTGGATCCGGAGCTGTTATAGTTAATTGGCTGAACGTCGGTCTCGTTGATATCGATGAAGACCATGGGGGTAAGGTTCACAAACATTTCGGGTTTCCCGAAGGTGATCAATGGGAAAATCCAAGCTGCCAGTACCCCGGAAAGCAAATAGAAACGTTTAATAACCAGGTTAGGGTCATTTCTAAAAATGAAGTAGTATGGCAGGAAAATGATACCCAATCCTGCCGAAACTTTTAACAGGTAAATGAATAATTCATTCATTGCGCTCATTTTCTTTTAGTTCATTTTCAATTTCGCCGATCAAATCCTGCAATTCGCTAAGATTCAGGTCATTTTCTTTGGCGAAGAATGCTGTTAATCTGGAAAAAGAGCCATCAAAGTAATTGGACACGATTCCTGTAAGATGTCCTTTCAGGTACTCCTTTTTATTGAGCAACGGATGGTACAGGTAGGTAGTGCCGACCGCCCTGTGACCCACGATACCTTTTCTCTCCAATACCCTCACCACGGTGGATACGGTGGTGTAGGGAGTTTCGGGTTCATCAAGTTCATTCATAACATCCCTGACGGTCCCCTCTTTCAGATTCCATAATATTAGCATGATCTCCTCTTCTGCCCTGGTGAGTCGTTTTGTCATCACGTTGCTTTATAGTATAACGCAAATATACAACTTAATATTACGTAAGTCAACTATAATTACAGTAGAACAACTATGAAATAAGTTAATTCATTGGGTTTGATGGGTTTGTGATTGAAAAAATATTTCTCAAGCTGTAAGGATTGTAAGTTACATTCATGGTAAACAGGAGCGCTTCATTATATAAATGATAAGAAAATCTGAGAATTGTGTAAGGGGGTTGCGATATATTCCACTTCGGGCACATTAATGGGTGTTCAGAATCAAACCATTCGGAAATAACAAACAATTAATCGATGATTCCTCGCAGCTTGCTGCGAGGAGAGTCAATAATTCATGCTGGTAAAGACATACAGCTGTGCGGTGAGAGGCATAGAGGCTATAAGGATCGCTATTGAGGTGAATGTGACCCAGGGGATACGGTTCTTTATTGTCGGTCTTGCCGATAATGCCATCCGGGAGAGCCAGCAAAGAATTGAGTCGGCACTCACGAATAACGGATTTGGCTGGCCCCGGTTCCGGGTGGTGATCAACCTGGCTCCGGCAGATATCCGCAAGGAAGGGACCCATTTTGACCTTCCTCTGGCCATTGGGATCCTGGCAGCTACCCACCAGGTGAGTTCAGCCCGTCTGGATGATTATATGGCGTTGGGTGAACTGTCGCTGGACGGAAGTGTAATGCCGGTAAGAGGAGTGCTTCCCATGGTGTTGATGGCAAGGAAGGAGGGATATAGAGGGGTGATTGTCCCGGAGAAGAATGCAGGCGAAGCATCCGTGGTGGATGGCATTGAGGTGGTTGCGGTTTCGGACCTGGGTGGTGTAGTCTCCTTCCTGAATGGAGAACTAAGGGTGATTCCTGATAAACCGAAAGCAACTTCGGTTTTCCGGGACCAGGTAGACCCTTATGAGATTGATTTTGCCGAAGTGAGGGGACAGGAAGCCGTGAAACGGGCCATGCTGATCGCGGCGGCCGGAAATCACAACCTTATCCTGATTGGTGCACCGGGATCGGGAAAGAGCATGCTGGCCCGGAGGTTGCCCACCATAATGCCGCCCATGTCTCTGGATGAATCCCTTCAAACTACCATCATTCATTCGGTAGCAGGGGGGGTAGGACCTGATGAGGGACTGGTCAGGTTACGGCCTTTCAGAACACCTCACCACTCCAGTTCGCGCATCGCCCTGATTGGGGGAGGAAGTTCCCCGCAACCCGGGGAGATCTCCCTGGCCCACAATGGAATTCTCTTTTTAGATGAATTACCTGAGTTTAGAAGACATGTGCTGGAGGTCTTGAGGCAACCGCTGGAGGAGGGTGAGATTCATGTAAGCAGAGCCAATTACAGGGTGGTTTATCCGTCGGATTTTGTGCTGGTGGCTGCCATGAACCCCTGTCCCTGCGGATTTTATAATCATCCTGAGAAGGAGTGCAGTTGCGGACCTGGAATCATCAAAAGATACCTCTCCCGGATCTCCGGTCCCCTGCTTGACCGGATCGATATTCATATGGAGGTGGTTCCGGTAACATTCAGGGAGTTGTCAAAGCAGGGCGATGCAGAGAGAAGCGAAGTCATGCGTAACCGGGTTATTGCAGCAAGGATGATCCAGCAGAAAAGGTTTGCCTCGATAAATAATGTCTTCAGCAATTCACAGATGGGACCTACACTGCGGAAGCAGCACTGTGAGGTCGACCGGGCCGGACAATCGATCCTTCGAATGGCCATGGAACGGTTAGGACTTTCGGCGCGTGCTTATGACCGGATTCTGAAGGTGGCCCGTACCATCGCTGACCTGGAAGAGTGTGAAAATATCCAGGCTTCCCATGTGGCCGAAGCTGTCAATTACCGAAACCTGGATCGGGAAGGGTGGTCCGGTTAGATTAGATTTTGAATTATAAAAGTTAGTTACTATATTTGTAATAATTGATAAATGCATGTGATATCTTATAAACGCATAAGAGAGTTCATTCAGGAGCATCCTGACAGTAGTATTCAGTTAAGGTCATGGTACAGGCGCTTGATGCGGTTGAGACCATCAAATATCCATGAACTAAGGAGGGTTTTCCCTGGGGTGGACTATGTGGGAAACTACAGATATGTCTTTAATATCAAGGGGAACCGGTACAGGGTTGTTGCCAAGATATTGTTCACTACCCAGATTGTATACATCAGGTTTGTGGGAACACATGTGCAATATGATCAGGTCAATTGTAAAGAAATTTAGAAATCATGGTGGAGCTAACAAGTGAAATACAATATGAACGGATTATGGAGCGGATTGAAGAACTCCTTGAATTTGTCGGTGATGATACACCCCGTTACGATCAAGATATGGTAGAGTTAGAGATTCTTTCACTTCTGGTAGCCGACTACGAGGAGAAGCATTATCCCATTGAACCACCCACCCTCATTGAGATGGTTCAGGAACGAATGTCTGAAATGAAACTCTCCCAAAAGGAGGTTGCCGAACTATTGGGAATAAGCCCTCCACGCATCAGTGAATATTTGAATGGAAAATCCGAACCTACACTAAAGGTAGCCCGGCTCATGCATCAAAAACTGGATATTGATGCAGAGATTTTGCTGGGTTAATGGAAATTTTCCAAGAGCCATATCTGCGTAATTCTTGCTCCTCTTTAAAGTTGTTCCCATTTGATCCCGAGCCGTTTTAGTGCATAACCAGTTTCCCGGGTATAATCGCCATAGACGGTCATCCAGTGAAATCCGGGCATCCGTTTAGCCAGGGTATGACTGTCAACATCAAAACTGATGTCAATTTGAGAACGACAGATATCCATAAAAGGATGATCCACAATGGTCCCTTTTAAACCCATGTAATGAGAGACCTGAAAATCGGGTATGATGTTGGTTACGATCTGTCCCTTATGCATTTCCACCTTTGGTGCTGCTCCGTAATCAGATTCAAAGTGTGTGAGAATCCTTGCTGGTTCTTTGTTCTGACCATCCATTCGCCTTGGGGCGGTACAGTGAGCCAGGGTAATGATCCCGTCATGAGGATAGGTTGGATCATTCAAGAACGCAGGCTTTCCTGATATATTGGCCAGTAAAATGCCAGCCGGGATTACCACAAAATCAGATTCACAGAATGAAAGATATCCGGCATCATTCAACAAGCTGAGTGTCAGGCAGGCTGATGTTTCTGCAAGAGGCATAATCGTTCCCATACAACCATTTATGGTTAGTGCCCGGCAGTTTGCACTATCCATAATTTTTCGAAAGACCTCATCCAATAGAAAACAATTATCCACAAAATTCCGATTGGTTTCTAAAGTGATACCGTTTTCACCTAGATACTCGGCTGCCCTACTCTCAGCACGACTAACGGCGGATTTATCTTTGCGGGCTTCACCAATAAGATTCCCCAGCTCATCATAGGATAAGGTTTGAATGTTGAACTTGAATTTATCTTCGACCAGTCCTGGAACTACTCCTCTGGGCTGTGCCCATGCACCTGGGCCACCAATGGCAATGATTCCTGTATTTAAAGTGTTTTTCAAACCACACAAAGCCCTTAAACGCCATAATATCTCATCCTGGTTATCGATCACAACATCCTGTTCGTCTATGCCAGATATGGCGAGCTTGTCAGTATGTTGCCGGAGATATCGTGGACTGATTATTTCATACCATAGATAAACGGGGCCTGATTTATGCCGGCAGAAGAAGATCATCTCTTTCTTCATTTTATGCAGGATATCAAAGGTGTCCATCCCTCCACCTGCTGCATAAATCAGGAATACATCGGCAGATTCCAGGTCACTGATTCCTTCAATATCGGCAGGACCTTTAATGCCGGTTACAGGTAAGAATTTTAAAGGAAAATCCGCTATGGATTGCAGTTTGCTTTGTTCTCCTTTAATTCTGTAGATCTCTTCATCAGCATCTTTCTCAGTCTGAATCCCTCCCCATGCCCTCCAGCTTGTCTGATGCTTATATTTTGGCGTGCTATAGACCAGAATTGGCTTTACCACCAGGGTTTTCCGAACAATACCAAACTGTTCTTTAAGAGGTGAACCAGCAAGAGCCGACCAGGACAGGCCTGACAGAGCAGCGACAGACAGGGTTGACCCCCCTGCAACCTTGATAAACTTCCTTCGGCTTATGTAATCAGAATGTGGATCATCCATATTCTGAGAAGGACAACAGTTATGGGATCTCATGTAATATTGGGAATTTTTGGAGGAGTTCATGATGATTTTGTTGATTCGGGTGCAATTAAAATTAGTCAAATTCTGGTAATGAAACAATTTGTTCTTAGTTCTGTCTGATCCTATTTTCAAAAACGGGAATTGTGGCGTATGTTTGGGTTTAAATCCATTTTCATGGATCAAAACATTCGAGAGTTCCAGATCTTTGTCAAACCGGTGGGTCCTGTCTGTAACATGGGATGTACATATTGTTATTATCTGGAGAAGGAGCAGCTGTTTCCCGGAAGCGAAAATTACCATATGCCTGTGATCCTTCTGGAGGAATACATCGTTCAACACATCGAAGCTTCCACAGAACCGGTGATCAGTTTTTCCTGGCATGGGGGTGAACCCATGCTGGCTGGCTGTGACTATTTCAGGCGAATCGTGGAAATTCAAAAAAGATACTGTCCGCATGGCAGGAAGATTGTCAATGGGATCCAGACCAATGGAACATTGTTGAATGAGGATTGGTGCAAGTTCCTCTCTGCTGAAGATTTTTCTGTGGGAATCAGCATGGATGGGCCGAAAGAGTTACACGACCGGTACCGCATGAACCTGGATGGGGATTCGACTTTCGAACTCACTTTAAGGGGATTCCAACTCCTTCAGCACTATGGGATCTCCCCCGAAATCCTTTGTGTGGTCAATGCCAGTAATGTGCACCATCCTCAGGAGTTGTACCATTACTTCAAGGGTCTTGGGGCGAAGTATATTACTTTTCTGCCCCTGGTTGAACCAATGCCTCAAACAGAAACTGGAGTTAGCGAAAATAGCGTTCCGGCAGAATCGTTTGGTGATTTCCTTTGCTCCATATTTGATGAGTGGAGGGATCAGGATATTGGGAAATTGAAAGTGCAGATTTTTGAAGAGGCTATCAGAACTGCATTCGGCCAGGATCATACCTTGTGCATATTCAAAACAACATGCGGAAACGTTCCTGTGGTGGAGCATAACGGTGACTTCTTTTCGTGTGACCACTATGTGAATGATATGTATCGATTGGGGAATATTCTGGAGACTCCACTTGCTGAATTGCTTGACAGTCTGGAACAGAAGACCTTCGGCCGGGCCAAACTTGGCACTTTGCCTCGCTATTGCCTGGAATGCGGAGTACGTGATATGTGTGGTGGGGAATGCCCTAAAAACAGATTTATCAAAACTCCTGCCGGGGAGGAGGGATTGAACTACCTTTGTGCCGGGTATAAAAAATTCTTTAAACATTGCCGGCCATTTGTGCAGGATGTTGCTGCGGTATGGCGGGGTTAGGCTCCCAGTTTTTCCCTGAAAAACGCAATGGTTCGCTTCCAGGCAAGGGTGGCAGCCTCTTCATGATACCGTCCACAGCTGCCACAAAATTTTTAATGGTCGCTTCATAATCGAGTTCACGTATCATGGAGCGGGCTTTTAATTTTCTCGTCCATTGTATGAGATGTAGTTTTCAAATGGTAAAGTGTTCAATAATCAAATGTATGGAAGAATAGAATACAAATCCAGAGTAAGGTGATCAGTTCAACTTTTTTCTGACACTTCATTCTTCATTCATTTGTTGTAAATTGGGAATATTAATCCTTAACAAAATGTCATGACAAATACAGTGAAACTGAAAAGGGATGAGTTGACTTCAAACTTTTCCAATGGTGATAAATATGATTTGGTGATCATTGGATCTGGTCTGAGCGGACTCTCCACAGGCTTGATGTGGTTGAAAAATACGGAGGGAAAAAGAACCCTTATCATTGAGAAAAATAGTTATCCGGGTGGTTACAGTACAGCATATGAACGCAGTGGATATGTGTTTGAAACCACCCAGCTTTTACCCGATATTATTGATATCCTGGATTATCTGGAGATTGAGTTGGATCTTAAACAGTTTAAAGGGAATTTCATGCGGCGGTTGGTGGTTGACAGGGATCATGTTGAGGAGTATAAGATCCCTGCCGGATCCGAAAATTTCACCAATTACCTGGTTGAGAAATTCCCGGAAGATGCTGGTAAGATCAGGGCTTTAATGGAGTATTCTGTAGAGATGTTCAAGCAGGTTCGAAAGCTGAAAGCACATTCCAAACTGAAGGATAAACTGATCATTCCGTTTCAGGCTCCGAAAGTTGTGGCTAACCTGAATCGCACCTATTCAGGATTGTTGGATAAGTTCGGGATCACCAATCCCAAATTAAGGGAAGTGATGGAGACATTTACCTCTTTCTCCGGGGTTCCGTCAGCCAGGGCGTCTGCCATCCTTGCCACCGGAGCCATGCTTTCATCCATGACCCGGTGTTTCCGTCCCTATGGATACTTTGATGAGTTTCCTGCAAAAATGGCTCAACTTTTCCAACAGCGGAGTGGTGAAATTCTATTTGATTCAGAGGTGGAAAAGATTATTGTTGAAAATGGGAAAGCTACAGGGGTGAAGCTTAAGGATAGTGACGGGATCATCAGGGCAGATAAGATCATTACTACAGTTGATCCGATGCTTGCCATGCGAAAACTGGTGGGGGATGAGCACCTGCCTTCCAAATATGTTGAACGGCTGGAAAATATCATTATGTCAACATCCTCCATCAATGTGGCATTGGGGCTGGACGATAAGATCGATATGACCAAACTTGACCTGGACTATCCGTACAATGTGGTTTCCACCGGGCTGGGTACGGCCGAGAGATTGTTCGATGGCTTCCTGGCAGGAGATAACGCATTTTCTGAGGATTGCTTCCACGCTGCAGTCATCTGTCCGTCGCTTACCACAGGGGCAAAGAACACCATTACCATCCGGTGTACTCCCTTTGCCCTGAATGGCTGGAAGGAGTGGAGAGAAAATGATTTCGAGCGGTACAAGAAGGAAAAGGAACGGTGGGGTGATTTCTTTATCAATATTGCCGAGAAATATTTCATACCCAACCTGAGTAAGCATATTGTGGTAAAGGATATCTCAACCCCTGCTACTTATGCCCGATATTCAGGATCGCCAACCGGAAGCCTTTATGACATGGCTTCTCTGGTAACACAATTCGGACCCAAACGTTTGTCCATGAAAACGCCCATCGAAAACCTGTATCAACCAAAATTTGCACATGGATTATATGGCACCATGATGAATGGTGTTCAGGTAGTGGATTTGTTGCTGGATCGGAAATTCAACAATGGTAACTCACTTTTCGCTCCGGTTTCCAAGTAAAAGAAGCAATATTTAGACAGATCCTTAAATTCAGAAATGTACCAACTAAACCTAATATCACATGCATACAAACAGGAGAGATTTTATTAAAAAATCTGCAGTAGCAACTGCAGCAATAGGAATCACATCCTCATTTCCCACCTTAAGAGCTGGCATACTGGGGGCCAATGAAAAACTGGTTTGTGGTGTGATTGGTGTCAAAGGAATGGGTTTTGCAGATTTGAAAGCTTTCCTTGGTCAACCTAACACAGCGTGTGCCGCACTGTGTGATGTGGATGAAAATGTGTTACAGCAACGGATCAGTGATGTGAAGAAGATTCAGGGTAAGGCCCCCAAGGGGTATAAGGATTTCCGGGAGTTGCTGGAGCACAAAGGACTGGATGTGATCATTATTGGCACTCCCGATCACTGGCATACCATTCCATTTGTATATGCGGCACAGGAAGGATTTAACATTTATTGTGAGAAGCCTCTGGCCAATTCTATTGAAGAATGCAACATTATGGAGCGGGCAGCAGCACGGTATAAGAACGTGGTACAGATCGGGCAATGGCAGCGCAGTGACAGGCATTGGCAGGATGCCATTGCCTATGTACATTCGGGGAAACTTGGTAAAATACGTACGGTGAGGGCATGGTCATACCAGGGCTGGATGGGTTCCGTTCCAGTGGTGCCTGATTCCCCTGTACCTGAGGGTGTGGATTACGATTTCTGGTTGGGACCGGCGCCTAAAAGGCCCTTCAATAAAAACAGATTCCATTTTACTTTTAGATGGTTCTGGGATTATGCAGGAGGAATGATGACCGATTGGGGAGTTCACATTATCGATTATGCCCTGTTCGGAATGCAAAGGTATGCCCCTAAATCTGTGATGTCACTTGGAGGCAAATTTGCTTATCCGGACGATGCCTGTGAGACCCCTGATACCCAGCAGGCCCTTTACGAATTTGATGATTTCACCTTGCTATGGGATCATGGTATTGGGATCGATGGTGGTTATTATGGCCGCTCACATGGAGTTGGCTTCGTGGGCAATGATGGTACACTGGTGGTGGACCGGGGGGGATGGGAAGTAATTCCTGAACCCAAAGGAGGCAATCCCACCCTTGAGAAAGTTGATCTGATCAAGGGGGATGGAAAGGGCCTGGAAAATCACATGGTCAACTTCATTGATGCCATTAAGACCGGTGCGAAATTGAATTGTCCCATCGAGATTGCCGCCGGGGTAGCAAAAACCTGTCATCTGGGGAATGTTGCCTATAAAACCGGTAGAAGGTTGTATTGGGATGCTGCCAATAGCAAATTCATCAATGATGCTGAGGCTGACAGCTACCTGGTACCTGAATATCGAAAACCATGGACAATCCCGGTTGTGTAACTGATACTATTGTAACCTAATACGCATCAGGTACATATCGGCTGTCATATAAAGGTATTGATTATTCGCATCAAGGGTGCAATTAGAAGTAGCCTCTCCGGTCATAATTGTACCCAGGTGTTCGCCACCGGAATTGAAAACCCAGACACCACCAGGGCCTGTAGCAAATATAATACCATCCGAACGCACGACCAATCCATCCGGAGCTCCTTTAAGTGTATCTGATGCAACACTGGCATCATGAAAAACCCTGGCGTTGGTCAATGAACCTTCAGTGGCAAAATCATATGCCATCCAGAAGGAGTTTTTACCACCACCGGAATTGGAAACATATAATACGCTTTCATCGGGTGATAAACCTATACCATTGGGAGCACTCATTTGATCCGTAAGCAGTGTGATCTCTCCATCGATGCCATATCTGAATACCCCTGTAAAATTCATTTCTCGTTTTGGATCCTTGTAACGAAGTTCCATACCATAGGCAGGATCGGTTATAAAAAGATCACCATTGTTAGCGAATACAGCATCATTGGGGGAGTTAAAACGTTTCCCTTCCCAGCTGTCAACGATGGTTTTATATGCAGCTTCGGGTTGGTCCAGTGGAGCATTCATCCAGGCCATTCTACGGTCTCCATGCTGGCATAAAACGAGGCGACCTTTTTGATCCAGCAACAATCCGTTGGATCCGGTTTCACCTCCCCGGGAGTTGGTGTCGGTATACCCTGAGGGCTTAAGGTAAAGCTTCAGACCATCCTTTTCAGACCATTGATAGATAGAGTTTTTTGGAATATCAGAAAAGATTACCATCTGTTGGTCAGGTAACCAGAGTGGGCCCTCCGACCAGTCGAATCCCTCAGCAAGGATTTCCAGTTGTTCTCCGGGTGCGATAATCTGATCGAGTGAAGAGTGAAATCGCTCCACAAAACCTGTTTTGGGATATTCCTTTACGGGACTCTCACTGCTCTTTTTTCCTTCATCTGGCTTTTGTGCACCCGTGCAGGATAGTAACATGATCATCAATAAGAGCAATGTTGGAAAAGTGATGAGATGTTTCATAATGCTGTTTCTTTTTTGTTGTCGTTTGACATTAGCCAGGATATTGTGTGCTCAATACCCTCTTTTGCCCCCATAGGATTATAGTCCAGATCACTGATTGCTTTGTCAGAGGATACAATCCAATTGTGGTTAAATTTTCGTACCAGGTTGGGGACAATCAAGGGCGGCCGACCAGTTAGCTCTGATATGAGTTTCATCAGGCTGGCAGCCGTGAGCATCACCCAGAGGGGTATTTTAAATAGCCGTTTATCTATGCCGCTTGTCTCCCTGGTATATTGAAAGAGTTGATTGTAGGAGATATTCTCCCCACCAAGCACATAGCGTTCCCCAGGAATACCCTTTTCCATGGCCAACAGGTGACCTGTCACCACATCCTCCACATGGACATAATTTCCTGAACTTTTACCATTCCCGGGAACAAGTCTCCACCTGCCTTCTACATACTGTTTGATCATCTTTGTCACCCCATTTGACTCACTCAGAAATCCCGGACCATATACCCGGGTAGGATTTACAAGAACCACTTCAGGAACAGTTTCATACAGCTGCATAACTTCCTGTTCCATTTGAAATTTGGATTCTTCATATAGAGTGAAGAATGAAGAGGGGGACGGACTTGATTCATTCACAGGGACCTTATCTGACGGGCCCAGGATACCAGCCGTTGAGGTGACAACCACACGGTTGATACCACTATTTTTTGCAGCATCAATCACATTAAGGGTGCCTTCAACATTGAGCCGAAAAACAAAGCTGCGATCTTTCGCCCAAACACCTGCAAATGCTGCTGTGTGATAAACCTGACTGCATCCATTCATGGCCCTGGCCAGAGAGTCCTTATCCAGAATATCCCCTTTAAACAGTTTTACCCCCTTTATCCTGATCAGATCAGCTTTTGTTTCAGAGCGATAAAGGGCATGGACTGTATTCCCCATTCCCACCAATCGTTTGACCAGTTGAATCCCGATAAATCCCGTTGCCCCTGTAACAAATACTATCACAAATCCTACTTTCTAACTTTTACCATGAGATCAGGATTTGCCCCGATCGAGAACCATTCATTGGACAGAGCCATGACAGAATGGATGATCACAGCAGTCCAGATATTTCCTGTGAGCAGGGTTAGGTAACAGAGCATTATCCCCAGCGGAATAGCGCCAAAGATTTCACCCGGACCCTTATAAAAATGGGCAATTGAATAGAGGGAGCAGTTCAGGGCTATGGCAGCCCAGGGTCCCATCACATCCAGAGAGGCGTATAACAGGAATCCCCTGAAAAGGAATTCATAGCCTATAAGGAAAATGACCCAACTGAATCCGCTTAGTGCAAGGATATCCGGGGTCCAGTAATTGATCCTGATCTGGGGATAGAGGGCCAGGTTTCCGGGTCTTGCGGCGCTGAAATAACCCATAACCAGAATCACAGGGATCACCAGGAATACCCACCATGGAGGAGGTTCCTGAAATGAAAATCCAAGTCCGTAACCATGCAGAGGTTCACCCAATACAAACAAGATGAGCATGACCGGTAAAATACCCAGAAAAAGAAAACCCCACCCTCTTTGGAGTATCACCTGTTTCACCTGGAGATCAAGATCCGGATTTAACTTCCAGATTTTAGAAGCCATTGATCTGTTCCTGGAGAGAAAATAGTAACAACCAAAACCCAAGACACTCCACAGAACAGCAATTATGAAATGCGCGTATTCCGGATCCCAGGAAAAATCAACCATGGAGAGGATCAATTGGCATCCGGATTGTCCACCATATCACGCACCAGCTCAGTTACAGTACGGAAGTCGATTTTCCCCGTTCCCATCATGGGTAGTTCCTCAATCACAAAAAACTGTCTGGGAAGGGCTATGTTAGGCAATTCCCCTGCCATTTTCCTGAGAATGGCAACTTTATTGATCTCTTTTGTGATCGCTGCAACAATGGTAGCTCCTTTTATTTCGTCGGGTATCTCAATAATGCAACATGAAACTCCTTCGGGCAGGAATTGCTCCATCAC
>Ga0209013_10001581_pt1 | contig 20862 bp, 15 predicted proteins | sample Cruoilmetagenom2_FD_187291 | JGI IMG/M metagenome (GOLD analysis project Ga0209013, IMG submission 187291) | Oil polluted marine microbial communities from Coal Oil Point, Santa Barbara, California, USA - Sample 2 (SPAdes) (version 2) | ecosystem: Environmental > Aquatic > Marine > Oil seeps ...
GAGCCTGTCACCGAAGAACAGATCGACGAGTACCTGGCTGGCCTCCAGCAGGAGCATGCTCAGTGGGCGCCGGTGGAGCGGCCGGCCGCTATGGGCGACCAGGTCGTGCTGGACGTGAAAGCCGCGGCTGGCGAAGTGGAGGTCATGAACAACCAGGAGCAAGAGATGCTCCTGGAGGCTGACGCCACCTATCCGCTGCCCGGCTTCCACGAGGAGGTCGCGGGTATGTCGACCGGGGAGGAAAAGATATTCAGTCTGACTGTGCCCGAAGATGATGATGCTCTGGATGCTGCAGGCAAAGAGGCCACGATCACAGTCCACCTGCACTCGATCAAGGAGAAGGATCTTCCTCCCCTGGACGATGACCTGGCCTTGCTTGTCGGGGATTACGATACCTTGGACGATCTCAAGGCCGGCGCGCGGGAACAGATGGAGACCGAGGCCTTGCAGAGGGCCGAGAGTCAGTATATTGACGCGGTCTTGGATGCATTCATCGAAGCTGCGCCCTCAATTGAGTATCCGTCCCAGGCGGTTGACCGGGAGGCCGACGCAGCGCTGAACCAGATGGAGAATAACCTGGCTTCTTCTGGCATCCAGCTTGATACCTATCTGGGGATGCTGGGCAAGACACGTGAGGTCTATAAGGAGGATCTGTACCCCGCGGCCGAGGAGCGTTTGAAGAAGCGCCTGGTACTGGGCGAGATCGTCAAGGTTGAGAACCTGCAGGTTGAGGATGATGAGATTGACGCCGAAGTAGAGCGCATGATCGAGATGATGGGTCCTCAGGCTGAGGAGATGCGGGAGACGCTGGAAAGCCCTGGAGGGCGCTTTATGATGGCCGACGACCTGATGACAAACAAGGCGCAGGAGAGAGCCATCCAGATCGCCAAGGGCGAGGCTCCACCGCTGGAGGTTGCGGACGCGGATGAAGTCGGGGCAGAATCGCCTGTCGATGCGGAGGAAGATGAGGTGATGGAAGCGGAAGTTGAGCCCGATCCTATTGCAGGGGCTGACATCGAGGACACTGCGCCGGTGGTGGGCGAAGAGGATGATGCGCTGGAGCCTGTAGAAGAACCTGACAGTGACCAGGAGGGCTGAGTCGCCTTGGTGCTAGACCTGGTGCTGGCTGGGCGGACCCGGTTCCCACTGGGCGGCATCTTACAGATTTCTGCCAGTCAAGGGGTTAGAATGGGTTCTTGGAGGCTGAGAATCTGCAGTAGTTGGTGCATTCGGGCCCGTCAGCCCCTTACATCGAACTTCCAGGAGGTTTTGTGATGCCTAATAGCTTGATCCCGATGGTGATCGAGACGACAGGTCGTGGTGAACGCGCCTATGACATCTACTCGCTTCTGCTCAAGGAGCGGGTTGTCTTTCTCGGAACACCTATCAACGACCAGGTGGCCAACCTGATCGTGGCCCAACTACTGTTTCTCGATCGAGAGAATCCCGACAAAGAGATCCAAATGTTTATTAACTCGCCGGGTGGGGAAATCTATCCCGGTCTGGCGATCTATGATACGATGCAGATGCTGCGGGCGCCCATATCCACCATCGCCGTGGGATGGACTGCCAGCCTCGGTACGGTGATGCTGGCAGCGGGCAAACATGGACGGCGTTTTGCGCTGCCGCATGCAACGATCCATATGCATCCGGCCGGAGGCGGTGCGCGGGGTTATGCGCCGGACGTAGAGATCCAGTATAAAGAGCTGAAGCGGATGCAAGACCTGCTACACAAGATATTGGCCGGACACACAGGCCAGAGCGTTGAACAGATCAGCGAAGACTCCGACAGAGACTTTTTTATGGATGCCCATCAGGCGGTAGAGTATGGTCTCATTGACGAAGTGCTCAGTTCAGAGGATGAGACCGAAGCCTCGGATGAAGAGCAGGTCGAAGAGGATAGCGCTGATCAGGCGGAGGCGTAGGAGAATACCACATGGGGGGACGGCAGGGATCGGAAACGCAGATCTGTTCTTTCTGTCACAGGAACCATGAGGAGGTGGACCGGCTGATTGCCGGTCCTGATGACGTCTATATCTGTGACGAATGCGTGGCGCTCTGCGAAGAGATCCTGGAGGAGGAAAAGCTACAGGAGGAGCAGGACCAGGCCATAGATGGCATCTCTGAGCTTCCTTCTCCTCAGGAGATCTTTCGGCGGCTGGGTGAGTATGTCATCGGCCAGGACCGGGCGAAAAAGGTCCTGTCGGTGGCCGTGTACAATCACTATAAGAGGATCAATGCCGGCTCTTCCGTGGACGACGTGGAGCTGCAAAAGAGCAACATCTTGCTCACGGGCCCCACTGGTTGCGGCAAGACCCTGTTGGCCCAAACGCTGGCCCGGATCCTTGATGTGCCTTTTTCCATCGCTGACGCCACAGCGCTCACCGAAGCTGGCTACGTGGGCGAGGACGTGGAGACGATTCTCCTTGGTCTGCTGCAGGCAGCCGACTATGACGTTGAGCGAGCCGCGAAGGGTATCATCTACATCGACGAGGTCGATAAGACTGGTCGTAAATCGGGTGACAACCCCAGCATTACCCGTGATGTCTCGGGTGAAGGCGTTCAGCAGGCACTGCTCAAGATTATTGAGGGAGCAGATGTGAATGTGCCCCCACATGGTGGGCGGAAACATCCCCAGCAGGAGTTCATCCAGGTCAACACGACGGACGTCCTGTTCATCTGCGGCGGCACCTTTGAGGGTCTGGATCAGATCATCGCTGAAAGGATCGGGACCAGGGGGCAGCTGGGTTTCGCCGCCGGCCAAGAAGGGCGTCGTCAGCGGGAGATGACCGCGGCTGAGCTTTTCCGTGAGATCACACCCGACGATCTGATGGCGTTTGGTCTCATTCCGGAGCTGGTGGGGCGGCTGCCTGTGACGGTCAGCATCGAGCCCTTGGATGAAGCGGCCATGATCGCCATCCTGACTGAGCCCAAGAATGCCCTCGTCAAGCAGTTCAAGCGTATGCTGGAGCTGGATGATGTGGAATTGGTCTTTACCGAGGATGCCCTGGAGGCTGCCGCTGAAGTGGCGATCGGGCGCAAGACAGGGGCGCGGGGTTTGCGGGCCATCATCGAGGAGACGCTGCTGGAGGTAATGTACGAAATCCCGTCTCGCTCAGATGTAGTCAAGTGCGTGGTGAGTGCGGATAGCATCCGGCGCAATGTGCGTCCCCTGCTTCTGACCCAGTCGGGTCGCTCGGTACCTTGGGAGGAGGAGGAACTCCAGGAGACGGCTTGATTCGTACCCTGGCTCGATCACGAGCTTTAGATCACCAAGGCCCGCTTGCTTTCTGGCAAGCGGGCCTCATCGTGCCCGAGCCCCCGCAGCTTCTAAAAGGGGATCATTTTGCTCTACCGAACGGAAAAGTCAACTCCGGGAGCAACCAAGTCTAGGGATCGAGATAATTTCCCCATCCCGAGAAGGTTTCGCCTTTGGCGACGACGACCACGGTGAAGCGCCAGTCCAGAGGATACCATTCGTCGGGGTCCTCGCCGTTCCAATCCCAATCCTGCTTGGCGCTAACCGGTTTCCCATGCTTGTTTCTGATCACCGCACCATGTCTCTTCCTCTCCACTGCGTAGTCAATCGGCTCGTACTTGGTCCACATGTCCTCGATGGCCTCGAACCAAGTGGCCTCTGCGCCAGGGTTACCAGTCAGCTCCGCCCGATCCGCACAGGCCTCGCGCAGCTCTTCCTCACTCTGTATCTTCTGCCAGACGCAGAACTGTACCTGCATCTCTTTTGCGACGGGCTGGCTGTGTATCTCTACGCGAAAGTGATACGTACCTTCGGCGAAATTTGGGGGATGGGTCCAGTTATCATTGGCCGCGCCTGCAGGATCTTCACCCGGGAAACCACTGTCACTCTTGACGACGGGCTTGTTCCAGTCAAAGACCAGCAATTCTGTCTTCGGACTGACTCTGACCACGGCCCTGGCAACGTCGCTTCCGGAGCCATTCGTGGCGCTAAGGGTATAGGTTGTGGTCTCGGTGGGCGAGACGCTCATCTGATTCTGGCCTGTTATGTCTTCAGAGCCTGGCTCCAGGACAAGGTTCTGGACCGTGCCGGACACCGTCCAGCTCAGCATTGTATCGTCCCCTTCGTTGATGGCCTCTGGGTCTGACTCAAAGCCTGTGATTATTGGAGGGGGAGCAACTGTGACCCCGACCTGTGCCGTATCGCTGCCAGCCGAGTTGTAGGTGGTAAGGGTGTAGACCGTATTCTGGCTGGGCGAGACAATGACCTGGGTTTGGCCAGTGACATCCCCGATACCGGGTTCAAGTGTGAGCCTATCCACCCGGCCAAGAATTGACCAACTGAGGGTGGCTTGGCCATCCTGGTAGATCACCGCTGGGAGTGCAGTGAAGCTAGTTATCACTGGCTTACCGACTGAAACAATGGTTTGTGCTGACGTCGTACCCTCTTGGTTTCTAGCAGTGAGGATATAAGTGGTTGTCTCGCTGGGAGACACGACAATGTGGTCGCGCCCCGTGACGTCGCCAATGCCGGGCTCCAGGGTCAGCGTGTCAACGGTATTGCGGATATGCCAGCTCAGGGTTGTACTGCCCCCATGGTCGACGTGAGGTGGCGTGGCCGTAAAATGCACGACGATGGGGCGGGGAGACTTGAGGGCGCTTCTGACGGCGGGCAGGAAGGCCGAGTGTGCCATTGTACCCTCGTCTCCAATGGGGGGAAGGAGGTTTGGATGTGCTTGATCTGCCCTGACCGGCATTGGACCAAAGCCTGACAGACCGGCGGCCAGTAGCCATGAGCCGGCCAAGAACAGAAACAGCAGTAAAGCCATTACCGTCGTTGAACGGGTCTTGGGAGCGATCGCGAGTTTCTTGTGACTCTTACGCACTTGCACGCCTCCTCATGGATCAGAAGTAATTGCAGTCCTTGTCTTGTTCCTGGATAGTGGTTACCGTGTTGCCGCCTGACGATACGGCTCAGCCCAATGGTGGCTTTTCCAATCTACCGGGATGGGATCGCCCAGCACCGGAAGCGGTCGGAGAAGGTTCAGATCGAGCCATGCGCGTACCAGGGCCAACACCTCCCGAAAGCTGAACCAGGGGGCGCGATGATAGCGGCGCCGGTCGGCCTCGATGCCTGCCACCTCCATTCCGAGGCGGTCGCAGGTGTGCAGTGCCCTGGGCAGGTGAAACGCTTGGGTGACCAAAACCGCGCTTTCTACACCAAAGATCGCTCGGGCCCGGTAGCAACTATCATAGGTGCGTCGACCGGCATAATCCAGTACCAGATCCTGGCGCGGCACTCCCCGGTCCAGCGCATACTCGGCCATCACCGCTGGTTCGTTATAGTCCACTACCCGGTTGTCACCGCTCAGCAGCAGTTTGTTCACCTTGCCGGCTCGATATAGGTCGATGGCCGTCTCCATGCGATCGGACAATGCGTCGCTCAGACGGCCGCTGGGCCAGTAACCCGCACCGAAGACGATGGCCACTGGCGTGGCCGGGACCTCGGCTACCTGGGTGTAGATCTGATCCCTTTGACGCTGTTGCACCCATACCCGGAGTGCCAGAGGTGCCAACACACAGAGCGCAAGCGTAGCCAGCAACGCCAGGAGGAGGCATGATGAAGTCCTTTTCACGGCTTTGCTTCCAGGGTGCCTGCTAGAACGCTGTCCTGGATAGCCAACAGTTGGCGAATTCCGGATGCGGCCAGATCGAGAATCGCATCCAGAGACTGGCGGCTGTACGACTTGCCCTCAGCGGTTCCCTGTACCTCCAGAAAGCGGCCATCGTTGGTCATGACAACGTTAAAGTCGGAGCTTGCGGCAAAGTCCTCGCTGTAGCAGAGGTCCAGCAGCAACTGGCCTTCGACCAGCCCCAAGCTCGTGGCGGCCACCTGTCCAAGTAAGACATCCTGTGGCACCTTTCCCTTGGCCTCCAACCGTTTCAGGGCAAGAGCCAAGGCCACGTAGGCGCCTGTGATGGCTGCCGTGCGTGTGCCGCCATCGGCCTGGAGTACATCACAGTCGAGGATGATCATACGTTCCCCAATCTTCTCGAGATCCACTGCAGAGCGTAGGCTGCGGCCGATAAGCCGCCGGATCTCTTGTGTGCGCCCACGCAGCCCCCGAGTCTCGCGACGCGTTCGCGGATGTGTCGAGGTGGGCAAAAGCGCGTATTCGGCTGTCACCCAGCCAGCGCCGCTGCCCTGACGCCAGGAGGGCACAGATGCCTCGACCGTGGCACTGCACAGCACCCGAGTCTTCCCCACCTCGATCAGTGCCGAGCCATCCGGATAGTCTGAATAATCGGTTGTGATCTGTATCGGACGGATTTCATCCCATTCTCGCCCATCTCTGCGCATGGATCACCTCCTACAGCTCATTAGGACCTGGGCTTCTGCATCATCGCACCTCGGTGACGATGATGTTTGTCGCGCCGGCCAGGCGCAGCATTATGTCTGTGCGCCCTCGTGTACTCTCCGTAATCAATGCGATCAAGTTGCCGCCCCAACCTGCTCCTGAGAGCTTGGCCCCAAGCGCGCCCCCTTCTCGCGCGGCGATTGCCAGCCGGTCCAACTCCGGGCAGCTAACGCCCATCTCCTGGAGAAGCATATGATTTTCGTTCATCAACTGACCGAGAATCTCAGACTTTCCCTGTTCGATGGCCGAACGGGCCTCAATCGCAATCTCTCCCACACGCAGAAAAAGAGGATTGTACGAGTCAGGATCAGCTTCATAGCGCTGCCTGAGGTCCCCAACTACCTTCCTGGTTGAGCTCTCAATTCCTGTGTCAGCGATTGCCAGCAGAAAAGGGTGTCCAACCCAAAAGACCTCGCGAACCTTGTCCTTGACAAAATAGACCGGCTTTTCGAAAGCGATGACCGTGTTGTCTATGCCAGAAGGAGTGCCATGGTAGATCTTTTCCGTTTCATAGACCAGGTCCGAAGTGGCTTGCGACGAGAACCAATGAGCAAAGTGCTTGCTCAGACCGCGGACGACTGCAGTAGACACGGCAGCCCCGCTGCCCATGCCCCGGGCAATGGGCACCGTGGAAGTGATCGTGATGGTCAAGTCAGGATCTACTTCCTGGCCGATGGCCACCCGTGTCTGCCGGACGATGTGGGCGAGTGGATCATGCTCGGGCGCCGTTCGTACGACGATGCGCCGGTTGAGATCCGGTGCGACAACAACCATACCCTGTCCTGGGACGCCCGGTTCGATCTGAACCTGGGCCTGTGTCTCAGAAACCGGTACGGCGACTGCAGGGTGGCCATAAACCACCGAGTGCTCGCCAAAGAGGATAACCTTGCCCGATGCAGATGCCAACGTCATCACACAACTCCTGGTTGGAAACCGGCTTATTGTACCATAGCTTGTTCTCAAGCTGCAATTGCTTTTGGGTGGGAGGCACTCCGGCAACCAGCCTGGTCCAGGCTCAGATCCCCAGCCGCACTTTTCCAGACAGCCCAGCTCGAGACCTGCGAGGTGGGGCACTGATCCGAGATAACGGCTGGGATGGTGTTTAGGGTGCCTCTGTCGGACCAGTGTCAGGAGAACTCAAAGTCCCTGGGCTGGGGTTAATCCTGAAGTAGGCTTCGACCACCTGCCGGAAAAGTGGGGCAGCCGCTTCGCCCCCCATTCCGGCGTGCTCCATGACCACAGCGATAGCGATCTCTGGGGATTGAGCCGGGGCATAACCTGCGAACCAGGCATGGGGGTTGTCCTGACCGCTCTCTGCTGTGCCTGTCTTGCCCGCCACTTGCATCTCTAGTCCCTTAAATGCATCATATGCCGTGCCTTGGGCAGTAGAAGTCGCCTTGTACAGACTCTTTTGGATCACAGTCAGGTTCTCTGGGCTGATTGGAATCTTTCCCACGGGCGCCGGCTCAAATGTCCAGTCTGGATCCTTTGGATCAGATGCGATAGACTCCACTACGCTCGGGCGATAAAGCGTGCCACCATTTCCCACGGCAGCCAACGCCGCAGCAATCTGTAGGGGGGTGACCTGCAGCTCACTCTGGCCAATGGCCAGGTTCACGGCATCCCCCGGCGCCCAGCCCTCGCCCTTGGTTTCCATCTTCCATACCGGGTCCGGCACCATCCCTGCGTTCTCCTCTATCTCGATGCCTGTCGCTGTACCGAGCCCAAAACGACGAGCATAGTCAGGCAGGATCGCTGGGTCAAGATTATTGAGTACCAGTCCTACTTGATAGAACGTGATGTCGCATGAAACGGTCAGTGCTTGTGACAAGGTGATCTGCCCATGACCGCTGCCGAGCCAACATACCTTTGGCAGTTCCGGACCCAATCCATTCCATACCCCTTCACAGTTGAACGTGCTTTTTGCTGATAGGCCCCCTGCCTCCATTGCAGATGCCATCGTGATGACTTTGAACACACTCCCCGCCGGATAGGCCCCTTGTGTGGCCCGGTTGAGCAGGGGATGGCGGGGATCATCCTTCAATCGCTGCCAATCCTGCTCGCTGATTCCCCTGGAGAACTGATTGGAGTCAAAACTGGGATAAGTGGCAAGGGCCAGCACGCGCCCTGTTCCCGCCTCCAGTACGACAATAGAGCCCGTGCGTCGTCCCAGGATCTCCTGGACCTGCTGTTGAAACTCTCGGTCAAAGGTGGTATAGAGGTTGCTGCTCTCCGCCGGCGGCTTGTCGGCCAGTACAGCAATCTGCACGCCCTGAGCAGAAACGACCTCCAGGCGGCGGCCCCGATCCCCGGACAGATAGGGCTCGCCCCAGCGCTCCAACCCCATCCAGCCCACCATCTCATCGCGGCCATAACCCTGAGCATGCCACTGCTCGGCTTCTTCCGGCGGGATCGGGCCGATGACGCCCATCACGTGGGGGGCGATGAGTTCTGGACGGTAGGAACGCTCCCAAGCTTCGCGCAGCTCAATGCCCGGTGTGGAACTGAGGGTCTCGTAGTAGCGCTTCCCCGTTTCAGCACTGACCCGGCCCAGGGGGACATACCAACTTGGATTGACATCAGCATATCGCGCCCGGAGCCCGGAATGATCTACCTCCAGGACCTCACCAAGCTGAGCCAATACGGCCGTCTCATCCTGTATCTGACCAGGAACCACGCCAATCTCGACAATCTGGCCTTGCACGGCCAAGCCGAGACCAGTGCGATCGTAAATGTTCCCTCGTGATGGAACCTGTGTTATCATGCGAACCTGGGTGCCATCACTCAACTGGGGGAAGACCAGAGCCGGTGACCAATCCACTCCCCAGCGGCCTTGCACGAAGCTAAGGTTCATCTGGTTCTCAACGCCAAAATCCCCGACCTGGTCTGTCTGGAAAGCGACAGCAAAGGCAACTTCAGCATAGGTATCCGGCTGGTAGGCGGCGAGAATACGCGTTGCCTTGGTTGTGATCGTCGCCTCTTCGGTCACTTGGCGATAAATGGAGCCAAAGAGATCCTCTGGGTAGGCTACCTGAGAGCCTGGAGAGAGCAGGCTGTACATAGCCGGATAATCATCACGCTGCCAGGCCTGGAGAAATGCCTGGGCTACCTCGTCCGCTGGCGGCAGGCTCGGAGATGGTGTGGGGCTCACGGCGGGTGAAACCCCCTCCACTGGTAGTGGCAGGCCATCTGCGAAATTGCAGCCCGTGACTAGGGGGAGTAGTGTGGCCAACGCGAGCAAGGCGAGCCGGGAGGCGAGTTTCATCACCATGCAACTCCAGAGGCACTGGTCGGAAGGGGTGTCCCGGCTGAGACTATGGGGGATCTCTCCTGGCGCTGCCCACGCCGTTCGTCAGCCAATCCGGTGGCGGGTAGGATGCAGCGGGCTGAGAATCCTATTGTCCTAGGGGTGAAGCAGTTCGTCGGTATCGGGTTTCGTCTGGGCATTTCCGGTACTGACTCCGTCTGGATACCGTACTGGTATCTCTTTATCAGGGGACACACCTTCTCTCGTATCGAGAGGCGCAGCCGCCAGTGACACGTCGTCTACGAACAAGTTGCTGTTTCTAGCGTCATTCGTCTTGACTCGGATCTGCAGCAGTACTGATTGCCCTTTGTACGCGTCAAGATTGATGCTGTGTGGCTCCCAATCTTTAGTGCTTACCTGAGAACACAGATCATACTGGTCGACCGTGGTACCGTCAATCAGGACAGCCCCAAAATCATAATCGTGCCCGCACTCGTCAATGGAATCAATCTTATGCCAGTAGGTCAGGTGGGGCCTATCCATTGGAATGGTCACCATCTGTTGGATGGTAGAGACCTCGTTGCTCAACCCACCAAGCCAGGATACCCAGTTGCCTCCATGGGGCGCCATGCCTGGGGGAAAGCCCGAGTTGACGATCAAAGGGAATTGGTTGGATGAGACTTCGTCCCAGTCCTTTTGGCCATCCTCAAATCCCCCGTTCTTGATCCCGAACACATTGCTCTCCGCCTCATGGTTCTTCACTGCCGTTGGCAGGTAGAGTAAGGTTCTGACGCTCACGGGCCGCTGGTTGCTCCAAGGACTTTTTCCGGCCGGCCCGGATGCCCGAACGCGGTAGTGCCAGAAGCCTCCAGCTTGGCTAGTCGCCACATATTTGCGGGCTGATCCCGAATAGACCTCCATGGGATGGTCAAAGTACTCGTTGGGGCTCTCCTCCAATGTGTAGCTCGTCGCGTCTTGGACTTTCTTCCACTCGACGACATAATCCCCGTCGCCCTCGGCATTGTCAATAGCGAGTAACTCGGGTGACGGCAGCGCAGCAGGATCCACGGTCGTGGCCGCCCTGTTGCTCCAAGCACCATCTCCTGCCGAGTTGAAAGGAAAGACGACATATCGCCAGATGCCCCCTGGCTGCCCAGTCACCTTGAAATGGGTCTCAGCTCCGATGTAGCGGGTGGTGTAGCCACCACCTGTGGAACTTGACGACTCGGCAAGTTTGTAGCCAACTGCACCTGCTGAGAGCGCCCAACGGAGCTCATATTCATCTTTGTTGCCGGGATTGTCGATAGGCGCCAGGACGGTTGCTTTTGGGATGACGAGGACCCATTCAATATTGCTCCAGGGACTGTCACCAACTGCGCTGGAGGCGAAGACGCGATAGTGCCAAGCACCTCCATCCTGACCGGAAACCTGATAGTTGCTCTTGCTTCCATGGTAGCGTACCGCCGGCGATGAGAAGGCCGCGTCGTCGTCCTCTTGCAGCGTGTACCTATCGGCGCCTGGCACGTCATTCCAATCGAGTAGGTACTCGCCAAACCATCCCTCCTGAATAGGCGAGAGAGTTGGGGCTTCTAGGGGAGCTATGGCTTGCAGCGCCACGTGCGCATTGATGCGGCCATGGCCAAAGTCGTTGTCTGGGCCTGGGTTGCCCAAGTCATCGGCAGAGTTTTCGATGGCATCTTGCACCTGGCCGGCGGTAAGAGAGGGGTCCACAGCCCAAATGAGGGCTGCCAAACCAGCGACGTAGGCGGTTGCCATGGACGTCCCCTGCAAGTAGTCATAGTCCTTCTCATAGCCATAAGTTGTTCTGAGGTAAAAGTCGGAATAGGTGGGCAGGGTGCTGAGGATGCCTTTCGCGTCGCCGAGGAAGCCAATCTCACCGCCGGGAGCAGCGATATCACAGTAGGCGCCGTACTGAGAGTAATCCGCGTATCCATCCGAGATGGTTGTTGCGGCTACCGCAAAGGTGTTTTCATACGCTGCAGGATAGCTGATGGGGTTTGCGACGGGACACTCTGGTGGGCTGTAGGTCCGGCAGTTGCCCATGGCTGCCACGACGAGACTGCCTGCCGTGTGAGCGGCGTTTACCGCATCCCGAATGTGCTGGGAGTAATCGGGTCCACTCAAGCTCAGGTTGAGTACCTTGGCTCCATTCTGATAGGCCCAGTGTATGCCTTGCCCAATGTCCCAATTCGTCCCACCGCCATCTGCTTCGAGCACGCGCACCGGCATGATCTGTGCCTGCCAGTCCGTTCCTGCTACCCCAATCGCATTATCGGTCACCGCAGCTGCAATGCCGGCGACATGAGTCCCATGTCCATTTTCATCCTGAGTGATGGCATCACCATCCACAATGTCCTGGCCGCCCACGATCTTGGCCTGAAGGTCTGGATGATTGGCGTCGATGCCAGAGTCGATGATGGCGATAGTCAGACTCCGGCTGCCGGTAGCTATGTCCCAGGCCGCGGACGACCTGATAAGGGTGTGCGCCCATTGCTTGCTAAGGCTGGGATCGTTGGGCACAGCGGCGGCATGGTACAAATAGTTCGGCTCCGCATACTGCACACGGGGATCAACAGTCAGGTCTTTGATCGTGGCAAGTTCCTGACCCTCCGGTATCAGCCACAGCTGGGTAGCGCCAGTGTTGGCGGACTGTAGCACCGTGGCATCGTACTGCGCCAGCATGATCTGAGCTGAGGCTGCTGCCACACGCTCCTCTAGTTTTACCACCACTTCACCAATCCTGTATCTGGCCTGGCTATTGGCATCGGAGGTTTCTTCTGGAGGAGCCGTCTGGCCGGGGGGATTGTACGGCTCCTGGGCTGTCACCGTCCAGAAGCTACTTCCTGCCAGGCTGACCAGCACAAGTATGGTACTGATTGCGTGCATGCTCGCATGCACAGAACGATCCATAGTCATACTTTTTCTCTTCTCAGCCCCTAACAAGCCATGATTCTATAGGATCAGTTTCCAACACAGTTTCTGCGGTACTCGCTGGTTTCGCTCGGGCTCGGCTGACAATGCTTCGATGAAGCAAAGCGGCCTCTGAGCTAGTTGTGCTTCAAGCCAGGCGTTCCACTCGGCCTTTGCGGCCGCACTTGATAGGGCACCATACCACTCCTGCAGGACCAAGCTATAGAAGTCCAGGCTAAAGCTTTGTCCATCGGGCTGGCACGACGTCCCTCAACGATTTGCAGGTAGTCCGATGCGACACTGTCACGCAACCAATCGCCAGGACAGCAGAGGCGGCATAGATGGCTGACATCAGATTGAGTTGTAGCCCGATGTTGCCAAAAGGGAGCCAGCTGAACCCATGACCCAGCAAGATGTAGAAGAGTTGATGCGAGAGATGGCGACAAACTTGGCGTGGGAGACGGCAACAGAGTTGGCGTGGGAGACGGCGACAATGTTGGTGTGGGTTCGGCGGTAGGTGACAGAGTTGGCGCCGCTGTGGGTGAAGGGCTTGGCTGGCCCGTGGGAGGGCCGGCCTGTCGAGGTTGAGGTCAGCGCCGGCGTGGTCTGGCGGTCCGGGAGTTTGGCAGCAGAGACCGGCAGGGCACCAGCACTTGGGAGACCCAACGATTCCCTTGCCGCCAGCCGAATTCTAGAGACATGCGCCTGCTCTTGTGCTGCCAGGAACCCCGTGGCGAGCAAAGTGAGCACGACCAGACTGGCCGCAGCCCGTCCAATCACAGTGTGCCTGACTCTTTCGAAAAGGCGAACATGTCCTGCGGGCTGTCTTGCCCCGTTCCGCCGCTTTGAGTTCATGTTACCCCGCGACGACGCCCACTGGGGCGGGTTGATCCCGCTCGCTGGCAATCTGTTCGATGAGAGTCTGTGCTTTCGGTCTGTCAACTGGTAGGATGAAGCTGAAGGTCGTGCTCACTCCATCTTCGCTGTCAACCTCAAGATGCCCTCCATGGGCTTCCACGAGCTCCTTCACCAGGGCCAGTCCAGGCCCAGACTCACCAAGCCCAGGAGGCGTCTGGCTGGGACGGGTCCGGTCAAATACCTGGCCGATTGCCGCGTCGGGCAGGCCGCCACCCTGGTCCCTAATGGACACGGCGATGAAGCCATGGGCGCCCTGCTCCAAGGGGAGGTCGGACGGAGGCCCATCCGATCGGTAGCTCTGCACCCGGATCCGCCCCCCGACTGGCGACGCCATGCAGGCATTTGAGAGCAGGCCAGACAGGATCCGCTGCAAGTAGCCAGGATCTTCCTCAATGGCTGGAAGGTTGTTGGCCAGCTCTAGATCTACAGAGAGCGCCTTGATGTCGAACAGGGAGCGGGCTGACGTCAGGGATCCCTCGATCGCATCATTTACGTATACGGCCTGGTGCTGTGGTTGGGACCAATTTTCCTCACCGCCGGCTTCGCTGGCGATGTCATTGATGACATGGATCATCTGCTCAGCGTCTGCCTGGATGCGCAACAAGAACTTGCGTTGTACACCGGCCTCACCGCCCGTCGCTTCGCTGAGGAGTAGGTCTGCGTAGCCGATCACGGTGCTCATCGGGGTTCGCAATTCTTCCGCCATGGAGGCAATCGTCTCCAACCTGGCTTGCTGGGCCTCCATCTCGGGCGAGATGTTCTGCAGGATCACGACAAGCCCTTCCATGCTATCCTGATCCGCGCCAGGCTGTGGTAGAGGAGCCACATCACAGGTCAGCATGTTGCTGCCAACCCGCATTCCCAGGTGGACCGCTTCACCGCCATTGGTCATCGTGACTGCCTGCCGCCATTCTCCGTCAGCGCTTACCGCACCGAGATCCAGCCCCCGTAGTTCGTTGCCTCCCCGCCCTAGCAGAATTTCGGCGGCCATGTTCGCTGCCCGGATCACGCCTTGGGCATCGGTCACGAGAACACCGGCCGCCATGCCGGGCAGCATCGCTTGCTGGGTCCCCTGCCACTCCGTCTGCTGTCGGGTCAGATCGATCTCCAATGTGGTCAAAAGCTTGGTCAGCGTGTCGACCTCAGATTGGCTAGTCTGGAGCTTGATCGCTAAATCATTCCGTGCCTCACGGAGGGTTTCGCTCCCTGCTTCCGACCTCGTTAGTTGCTCCGTTAGTTCCTGAAGCTGAGCCAAAGCGTTCTGAAACGTGCCATGTTCCTCGGTCTGGGCCTTTTTCAGCTCTTCGATGTCTTCCTGGGCAATCTGGTAGTGGCGGGCATTCTGGATAGCGTTTTCGAGTTGCGCCGCGATAGAGTGGCACAATTTTGCTTCGTTCAAGGTGAAGGGTCGATGTGAGCGGGCATTGCCGACGATGATCGCTCCCATTGCTTCACCTCTAAGAAGCAGAGGCTGAACCAGGAGCGGCCCGGTCTCTTTGGCGCCCATGAGACCAAAAAGTGCCCTGATCTGGACATTGTCCGATTCTTCTACGATCACGTGCTGCCTGCAATGCATAGCTTGCTGAATCGCCAACTGGAATTCAATGGGGAACGTTATCAGCGCGCCGCGCCTTTGACACTCAGGGTTATGGATGGCAGCCAGACGCATCTGGCTAGGATCATCCTCCAGCAAAAGAGCGATGGCGCACAGATCTGCATCCAGGGCGCGGCTCACACCTCGTACTGCGCTGTCGAGTACAACCGGGAGATCCAGGGAGCTGGACATCCGCCGGCTGGCTTCAGAGAGATGCAGCAGGCTTTTGATCTGGTCCAACGAGGCTTGGCTGATGTTCTGCAGTTGGCGGCTATGGTCGCGGAGTCCAGCCAACGTGCGCTGGTAGACGGCAACCGCTATGAGTGGATAGGCAACCAAGTTAGCCAGTCTTGTCCAGGTAGATAGGTGGGGTGTGGCTGCCCCCTGTGGGAAGGCTATCTGCAATACCTGGCCCGCGAGCATGAAGATCATGGCCAGCATGACCGTGCCCCAGCCTTCTTCCTGATTCCTTCCTACGCCGAGGATGCTCAGCAGGATGAGGGCTATTTGCCAGGTGCTCCAAAGGGTTGATTGCCAGTAGGTGTTCAGGTCTAGGGTGGGCGTGCTCGTCAAGGCTCGTTGCCAGAGCATGGTGGACACTGCCAGAGCACCGATGGCGAGTACCAGGTTGACTCCGAGTGCCACGTTCCAGAGCCTCGTCCCGACCTTGGTCGAGGGGGCAAACGCCCAGGCCAGAAAAGCGATGCTCACCGTATTGGCGAACCGCTCATAGGGAGGGAGAAGGATCACTGCATCGACCCAGTTGGCTCGAGCGATCAAGGCAGCAACCAGGTAGCTGAGATTCACCAGAGCAATCCCGATCATAGCCACCAGCAGCCTCTGAGCCTGCACCTGCCGGGCGCGATGCCATTCACCCCAGGCCATGGCCAGGGCTGCCTGCACCACAAGAAGCAACAGAAGGTGGTAAACTAGGCTACCTAGCGGGTCACTCATGAAGCCGCTGATCTGCAGTTGGGCTGGCATGCCTGTGACTCTCGCAATCAACAGTCCAGATTGGTACTCCTGCGGAGCCAACCTGAGATAGGATGGGTTACCTGGCCAGGGCCACTGGCCAGGTGCATAAACTATCCCTATTATGCCATTTTTCTTGAAAATCGGCAATATCTGAATGACGCGACATCAAATTTCACGCATCATAGTCTTTCAGTCGCCAACCCCGCGGTTACATAGGGTTGTCATACCTGCATTCTCTCTCGCGCTCTCTGCAAAGAGCCAGGCATCTGTGGCAGCCGAGAAACCCTCCACCCCAGCACTGTACATTCCAGTTCATGCCCCCCGGCTGGTTGGATAGCAAAAGGGGATGAGCCGATCGGCTTCATCCCCTCACTGCCAAAGTGGATCATGTGCGAGAGCGGTTTCCCCCTCTCGACCTGGACACCTTTACCCGATTACCCGGGAGAAAGGAACTCAGTGTCTGTCTATCCGGTTGCAGCGCTGGCTGACATTTACCGTTTGGTGTACTGCGGCGCCTTCCTGGCACGTTTGAGACCAGGTTTCTTGCGTTCCTTCTCCCTGGGATCGCGCGTCAAGAAACCGGCCCTGCGCAAAGTTTTCCTCAGATTTGGGTCAACCACCAGCAATGCCCTCGCCACACCGTGACGGATGGCATGGGCCTGACCGGTAATGCCACCGCCTTTGACCAGGACTGAGAGGTTGAACGCATTCTCATGGTCGGTCAACTGTAGTGGCGCTAGCACACTCTGCCAATCTTGGGACCGGCCAAAGTACTCCTGCAGTTCCTTTTCGTTGATGACAATCTGCCCATCACCGGGGTAGAGCCGAACCCGGGCTACTGCTCGCTTGCGCCGACCTACCGCCTCATAGTACCGAATATCATTGGACATAGTTCTTCTCCCTACAGATCCAAAGGCTTGGGCTGTTGTGCCTGGTGAGGATGCGACTCGCCGGCATACACCTTCAGCTTCTTGATCATCCGTCGTCCCAGCTTGTTTTTGGGTAGCATGCCCTTGATTGCGGACTGGAGCACACGCTCTGGATGCTTATCCAGTTGATCTCGCAAACTTACGCTCTTTAGCCCACCAGGATAGCCGGAGTGCCGGTGATAGTATTTCTGATCCAGCTTGCGTCCGGTCACTCGTACCTTCTCTGCGTTGACTATGATCACAAAGTCACCGCAATCCAGGTGAGGGGTGAAAGTTGGTTTATGTTTACCTCTAAGGATTGGGGCAATTCTTGAAGCCAACCGGCCAAGGGTTTGGTTCTCTGCATCTATTACGAACCACTCGCATTCAGTTTCCGCTGTCTTACCCGTAAAAGTCCTCACCGCAAACTCCTTCACGCCTAGCATAGTCGACCCGCATCAGGCACAAGCCCTGAGCCGGTGCGATTTTCCTGATCCTGCTGCGATCTCGACCTTGCAAGATCGCCTCAAACTCCTTCAAGGACGTTTGTCCCAAACCCACCAGCACCAGTGTTCCCACTATGCTGCGTACCATCCGGTAGAGAAAGGCATTGGCTTCAATGTCAAAGGTGAGATAGGTGTCTCGCTTCCGCCATTCGGTACGCTCTACCCTACGCACCGTGTTCTCACCTTGTGGAGCTCGGCCAAACGCCGCAAAATCCTGGGTGCCTATCAGGCAACGGCTGGCCTCGATCATTCGGGCCATATCGAGCGTGCCAGCTATGTGCCAGACGCCTCGCCTCTCCACTGGCGAACGCCACTTCCGGTTCAGAAGGGTGTAGCAATATGCCCTACACGTGGCACTGAAGCGGGGATGGAAGTCTTTTGTTGCCAAGCCCATCTTCAATACAGCCACATCGTCAGCGAGAACTGCGTTTAGGGCCCGATGCAACTCTGCCAGGTCATGCCGCCACTCAGCCTGGAAACTAATAACCTGGCCTTGAGCGTGAACACCGCGGTCTGTTCGTCCAGCCCCGGTCACTCGGGTCGCTCTGCCTGATACCTGCTCGAGCGCTCGCTCAAGTTCCCCTTGTACCGTCCGTTCCTGTGACTGGATCTGAAACCCAAAAAAGTCTGCGCCATCGTATTCTACTGTGGCCCAGAGCCGGTGCGACGGGCCCATCGCGTCACCCTTGAGCCCCGCCACTGTTGCCAGTGACCCTGCCCCAGAACTGGCGGCAGCTGGACAGATGCCTCACTCCACCAATTCCAGGAGCGCCATCTTGGCAGCGTCTCCCTTGCGCATACCCAGCTTGAACATCCGGGTGTAGCCGCCAGGGCGGTCTTCAAAGCGTGGCGCAATCTCGTCGACTAGCTTGTGGGCAATCTCTTTGTCCGTCAGCGTCGCCAGAACCTGGCGTCGGGCGTGAAGGGCCATTCCCTGGGCCATCCTGAGCAGTGCCTCTTCTTCCCCCTGATCAGCTAGCTCGATGAGTTGTTCGGCTCGTCTGAGGTTGAACCAAGCAGAGAGCTTGACCGTGTCCCGCTGCTTGGCCAACTCTACCAGCCTCTCGGGCCTGGCCTTGCGCGCCTTGGTGAGTGTATGTTCCGCCAGGGGGCGGATCGCCCGAGCCTTGGCCTCCGTCGTCCTGATCCGCTCGTGACGGAAAAGCTCCGTCATCAGATTGCGATACAACGCTCGCCGGTGGCCGCTTGATCGTTTTAGACGGTGACCTGCCTTACGATGTCTCATCTCTCGTCAATGCCTCCAAAGAAAACCTATCTTCCGTCTACGCAACTGGTAGAGGCCAATAGCCTTTTGCTTCCAGCTTTTCCTTCAGCTCGTCGAGTGACTTTTGGCCGAAATTACGGATGGCCAGGAGCTCGCTTTCGTCCCTGTCCAGCTTTTCCAGGATCTCACCTACGTTGGCGATTCCTGCTCGTTTCAAGCAGTTGAATGCACGCACCGATAGATCCAGATCCTCGATACTCGCCTCAGCAATTCGGTCGGGGATCCAGCTTTCCTCAACCTCAGGTTCCAGCTCCAGGGTTACATCCCCGAACTCTGCAATCAAAGCCAGGTGTTTGACGAGGATCTCGGCGCTTGTGCTCAATGCTTTCTCGGGCGAGATCGTACCATCGGTCCAGATCTCCATGACCAGACGGTCAAAATTGCTCACCTGCCCGATTCTGGCCCGTCTGACCTTAAAGTTTGCCTTGCGGACGGGGCTAAAGATCGCGTCGGTCGGAATCTCGCCTACAGGTAACTGTCCCCGTTCCTCAGCTGGCGAATAACCCCGTCCCTTGGCGACGGTCATTTCCATTTCCAGATTGGCGTCGGCCGAGTCGGTAGTCGCAAGGTACAGTTCGGGATTTACTACCTCAACAATGGGGGGACACACGATGTCACCCGCGGTCACGACACCCGCACCTTGCACTTCCAAACGCAATCGGGTCGCTTCTTCCACCTCATCTGCAAACCTAAACCGCACCTGCTTCAGATTGAGAAGCAGAGAGGTCAAGTCTTCCCGAATGTGCGGGATCGTCGAGAATTCGTGGTGGATGCCTCTGACCTGGAGAGAAGTGATAGCGGCTCCCTCCAGCGACGACAGCAAGACCCGACGTAATGTGTTTCCCAGCGTGATCCCGTAGCCACTTTCAAGCGGCCCGATCACGAAGCGGCCATAGTCCCTCGCCTGGGCGTCGGCTTCAATTTTAGGCAATACCAGATTCAACAATCGGCACCCCCTCGTTCGAAAAACTACGAACTGCTGAGAAGAGCAACCCCAAGCTCAAAGCTGTGGACAGGCTTGCTCTCTGCTTGGCTCAGCGGCTGTAGTACTCGACTATTAGCTGTTCATCAAGTGCAACATCAATGTCGCCCCGCTCTGGCAGGGCAAGGATGTGCCCTGTCATCGTCGCGTCGTCCCGGCTAAGCCACTGGGGGACCGACCGGTGTTCCAAGTCCAGGGCAACCTCTTTGAAGAGAGTCTTGTGGCTGCTGTTGGGGCGCACTGACACAACATCACCAGTCCGGACCAGGTACGACGGGATGTCCACTTTACGCCCGTTTACCGCCAAGTGGCCGTGCCGTACCATCTGCCGTGCCTGCGGCCGGGATGCTGCAAAGCCTAGACGGTATACAACACTATCCAGCCGGCTTTCCAACAAGGTCAGCAGGTTGCTTCCTGTCAGCCCTCGGCGGCGCTCAGCCTGTTCGAAGTAGCGACGGAACTGTCGCTCGAACACGCCATAAACTCGCTTGGCCTTCTGCTTGGCCCGCAATTGGAGCCCATAGTCGGACGCTTTCCGTCGACGGAACTGGGACTGCTTGCCGTGCAGACCCGGCGGATAAGCGCGTCGCTCCATGGCGCACTTGGGCGACACACACCGCTCCCCCTTCAGAAATAACTTTTCCCCTTCGCGGCGACATAGCTTGCAAACCGCGTCTCTGTATCTTGCCATTCTACCTCCAAGACCAAGTACCCAACAATCCGTCAACGGTGCCTAAAGACTCTGGATCCTCCGCTGCCCGAATCGGTGATGTCTGGTTGCTAGACTCGACGTCTCTTGGGCGGGCGACACCCATTGTGCGGGATAGGGGTCACATCGGTGATCGTCTTGACGGTCAAGCCCGCTGCTTGCAGCGAACGGATAGCCGCTTCGCGACCTGGCCCCGGCCCTTTGACATAAATATCTAGTTCGCGCATTCCGTTGTCCTGAGCTAGCCTGGCAGCGCGCTGTCCTGCAAGCTGAGCCGCGTAAGGCGTACTCTTGCGCGAACCCTGGAACCCTGCGGTCCCGGCACTTGCCCAGGCGACAGTATTCCCCAGGGGATCGGTGATCGTGATGATGGTGTTGTTGAATGTAGCTTGAATATGGGCCCGGCCTCGTG
>Ga0209013_10001582_pt1 | contig 20862 bp, 19 predicted proteins | sample Cruoilmetagenom2_FD_187291 | JGI IMG/M metagenome (GOLD analysis project Ga0209013, IMG submission 187291) | Oil polluted marine microbial communities from Coal Oil Point, Santa Barbara, California, USA - Sample 2 (SPAdes) (version 2) | ecosystem: Environmental > Aquatic > Marine > Oil seeps ...
GTGCATCGGTTATTGGTGTACAACAGGTACCTGACAATGAAACAAATCGTTATGGGATTATTGCACCTCTTGAAAAAGATGGAAGACTTTATAAAGTAGATAATTTTGTAGAGAAACCGGCACTTGGAACTGCACCTTCGAATCTTGCGATTATGGGGCGTTATATTTTAACACCTGAGATTTTTAGTTTTCTTGAGAAGCAAGGAGCAGGAGCTGGTGGGGAGATTCAATTGACCGATGCGATTGAGCAACTTAATCAGATTCAACGTGTGTTTGCTTATGATTTTGAAGGTAAGCGGTTTGATGTTGGGGAGAAGATTGGATTTGTGAAGACTACTGTTGAGTTTGCGCTTCAGCATGAAGAATTGCGGGATGAGTTGTTGGAGTATCTAGAGGGTGTTTTGGAGAGCAAAAAATCTACCATATAGGTTGTTTGTTAGGTAATAGTACCCATTTAAACAACTGATTATGTTGTTTAAATGGGTACCTAATTTATAGAAAAACTTTAGTAGTTACGTAGATGGTTGGAAGAAAATATGATGTTCCAATTAAGTACAAAGCAACTATTGGAAATGGTATTGTTTAAGACAATACTACACTTAGAAAGGAATTCTAACATGGCAGAAAGTCTAACGAAATCAGAAAGAATATTCCTCTCTTCACCTCATATGAGTGATGAGGGTTATGAAATGCAATATGTAAAGGAAGCTTTTGATACAAATTGGATTGCTCCACTTGGAGAAAACGTGAATGAGTTTGAAAATGAACTTGCTATGAAGGTAGGCAGCAAAGCAGCTGCAGCATTGACAACTGGAACAGGAGCTATCCATTTAGCACTTAAAGCGGCTGGTGTTGGAGAAGGTGATATTGTTTTCTGTTCAACGTTAACATTCTCTGCTACGGCTAATCCAATCATCTATGAAAATGCTATTCCTGTTTTTATTGATAGTGATTATGAGACTTGGAATATGTGTCCAAAAGCTTTAGAAGCAGCATTTGAGAAATATGCGGATGTTAAGGCCGTAGTTTTGGTGCATCTTTATGGAATGTCTGCAGACATGGATAAAATCTTAGAACTTTGTAAGAAGCATAGTGTTGCTTTAATAGAAGATGCTGCGGAGAGCCTAGGTACTTACTATAAAGGAAAGCATACTGGAACCTTTGGTGATTATGGTATTTTCTCATTCAATGGTAATAAAATCATCACTACTTCAGGTGGTGGGATGCTGGTTTCTAATAATGAAGAACGCATTGCGAAAGCTAGGTTTTGGGCAACACAGTCAAGAGATCAAGCAAGTCATTACCAACATAGTGAGTTAGGGTTTAACTATCGTATGAGTAATGTTATTGCTGGAATTGGTAGAGGCCAGCTTAAAGTTTTAGATGATAGAGTAGCAAAGAAAAATTATATCTTTGACTTTTATAAAAAAAGACTTAGTGAACTTGAAGGTATTCAATTTATGCCTAGCAATGACTGGAACGAGCCGAATTATTGGTTAAGTTCAATGACACTTAAAGGTAAAATTAGACCGATTGACGTGATAGAAGCTCTTGAAAAAGAAAATATCGAGTCAAGACCTGTTTGGAAACCAATGCATATGCAACCGTTCTTTGAGAAGTATGATTTTGTGGGGACGGATGTCTCTGAGAAGTTGTTCGAGGATGGGATTTGTTTGCCTAGTGATACGAAGATGAGTGATGGTGATCTTGAGAGAGTTGTGGAGATAATAAAAGGATTGTGGAGGTAGATATGCAAACTACAAATAGTATGATATATAGCAAGATTATTAAAAGGCCTATGGATTTCATGCTTTCTTTAATTGCTATTATTGTTCTTAGTCCGGTCTTTTTGATGGTTACTTTGCTTGTCAGAACTAAGCTAGGGAGTCCTGTGCTTTTTAAACAAAAGAGACCTGGGTTGCATGAAGAGATTTTTATGATGTATAAGTTTCGGACTATGACGGATGAGAAGGATGATAGGGGCGAGTTGTTGATGGATAGTGTTAGACTTACGAGTTTTGGTAAATTTCTCCGTTCCACTTCATTAGATGAATTGCCTGGACTTATTAACATCTTAAAAGGTGATATGTCAATCGTCGGTCCTAGACCTTTATTAGTTCAGTATTTACCTTTATATAATGACCATCAAAAGCAACGGCATAGTGTTAGACCGGGGTTATCGGGTTTGGCTCAGGTAAGTGGAAGGAATGCGATTAGTTGGGAAGATAAGTTTAGGCTTGATGTGAAATATGTTAATCAGATTAGCTTTGTAGGAGATTGGAAGATTATATTTCTTACTTTGAAGAAAGTTCTTGTTAGGGAAAATATTAGTTCGGAGACTGCGGTTACTATGGAGATATTTAGAGGGAATGAAGTCATGAATAAATCATTGAAGAAGAACCTTCTTATAATTGGAGCTAGTGGTCACGGTAAGGTGGTTGCTGATATTGCTTTAAAAATGAGGGAGTGGCAAAGCATTGCTTTTCTTGATGATTACGAGAATTCAAAACCATCTCTTGGTCTTGAAATTATCGGGAATTCAAAAGATGTTAATACATATCTATATGACTGGGAAATTTTTGTCGCTATTGGACATAATGCTACAAGAGAAAGAATTCAAGAAGAGCTAGAAACCCAAGGTGCTACCATTCCTGTATTAATTCATCCAAGTGCACTAATAGGAGAAGAAGTTAATATTGCTGCTGGGACAGTGATAATGGCTGGTGTTGTTATAAACTGTTCTACTAAAATTGGAAAAGGATGCATTATTAATACTGGTTCTACTGTAGATCATGATAATTTAATTGGGGATTATGTGCATATTTCCCCTGGGGTCCATTTGGCAGGGACGGTAAGAGTTGAACATGGATCTTGGCTGGGGATTGGCAGTGTGGTTAGTAATAACATCGAAATAATAAAAGGTTCTATCGTCGGGGCTGGGGCTGTGGTGGTTAAAGATATTAATGAGGCTGGGATTTATGTTGGTGTTCCGGTGAGGAGAGTTAGTGATGGCAAAGATTCTAATTTTAGCTAATAATGATGTAGGTTTATATAAATTTAGGAAAGAGCTTTTAATTGAATTAGTTAAAGAGAATGATGTCTATATTTCTCTTCCTTATGGAAACTTCATACCCCAGTTAGAAGAAATAGGATGTAAATTTATTGATACACCTATTAATAGAAGAGGAACTAATCCAATAACTGATTTAAAGTTATTAATGAAATATAAACGCATTATTAAAGAGGTCAAACCTAAAATAGTGTTGACATATACAATCAAACCTAATATATATGGTGGATTGACATGTAGGTTATCTGGTATACCTTATGTTGCAAATGTTACAGGATTAGGTACTGCAGTAGAAAGTGATGGGCTTTTAAAGAAAATTACTTTGTTTTTATATAAAGCAGCTTTAAAGGATGCAAATTGTATATTTATGCAAAATAAAGGGAATAAAGATTTTTTAAAAAGGAAAAAAGTTATTAATGGTAATTCTAGATTAATTCCAGGATCGGGAGTTAACCTTAAAGAATATTCCCTTTTGAGTTATCCACCAGACGATACAATTAATTTCTTATTTATTGCTCGTATTATGAAAGAAAAAGGTATTGATCAATATTTAGATGCAGCCAAGTATATTAGAGAAAAATATCCTCAAACTATTTTTCATGTCTTAGGATTCTGCGAGCAAGATTATGAAAGTAAACTAAATGAAATGCATGAAAAAGGGATTATTCAATACCATGGTATGCAGAGTGATGTACGTAAATTCCATGAAATATCACATTGTACTATTCATCCTACTTACTATCCGGAAGGTATGTCCAATGTTTTGCTTGAAGCTGCGGCTTGTGGGAGACCCATCATTACAACTGATAGAAGTGGCTGCAAAGAAATAATTGATAAAGACATTAATGGATATATTGTAGAGCAAGAAAACTCGCAAGATTTGATATTGAAAATTCAGAAATTCTTAATTTTGGATAATAAAACAAAAAAGAAAATGGGAATTAAAGGAAGAATAAAAATGGAAAAAGAATTTGATAGGCAGTTTGTAGTGAGTGCATATATTGAAGAGATAAAGTCTGTGCTAAGGAGATAAGAAATGAATTATAAAAAAATGATACCTAGCCAAGAATTAAGAATAAAAATTTTAGGATTGTCAGACTTTGTGCCAGATAAAGAAATGATTAAAGTACAATATAGAATTGCAACAGGACGAAAATTAAACCTTAAAAAACCTAAGAGGTTTACTGAAAAATTACAATGGTACAAGTTATATAATAGAGATCCACTCATGGTAAAATGCTCTGACAAATATGATGTAAGAGAATATGTCACTTCCAAAGGTTATGCAGATATATTAGTTCCTATATATGGAGTTTATGATAGAGCAGAAGATATTGATTTCGAAAAATTACCAAATAAATTTGTTCTTAAAACTACTAATGGAAGCCATACAAATATATTATGTGAGGATAAGTCGAAATTAGATGTTAAAGCCACAGTGGATACTTTAAATGAATGGTTAACAAAAAGGTCTTCTAAATTAGGAAGAGAATGGTCTTACTATGATATAAAACCAAGAATAATATGTGAAGAATATTTAGAAAAAGATGAAAATAACGATTTAATTGATTACAAGTTTTTTTGTTTTAATGGAAAGCCATTCTCTTTGTATGTTATTACTGAAAGATTTTTAGAAGATGGAGTAAAGTTAGGAATATATGATACCGGTTTTAATAAACTACCTTATAAAAGATCTGATATAAGGGGTTTGACATCTGAAGCAGTAAGACCTAAAAATTTCGAAAAAATGCTTGAAATTGCTGGGGAATTGTCTGAGGATTTTCCGCATGCCCGTGTAGATTTATACAATATAAATGGCGAAATTTATTTTGGAGAATTGACTTTTTACACTGCAGGCGGTTACCAAAGTTATGAACCTGATGAATTTGATTTTATTTTGGGCAAACAGTTTAGTTTGCCTATCGGAAAATAATTATTCATTTTAAATTGATAACTTCTAAATTAGGAGAGATAATATGCCCACTGTTAGTGTAATAATGGGGATCTACAACTGTGCAGATACATTGCCAATCAGCATAAAATCTATAATTGATCAGACATATACCGATTGGGAACTTATATTATGTGACGATTTTTCTACAGATGATACATTGTCTATAGCGGAAAAATTTGCTAACCTTCATAGTAACATAGTATTAATTAAAAATGAGAAAAATAGGGGATTAGCATATTCCTTAAATCAATGTCTTCAAATTGCAAGAGGGAAGTATGTTGCAAGAGCTGATGCTGATGATATCTGTCTTCCGACTAGGTTTCAAATACAAGTAGATTTTCTTAATAAAAATCCAAAGTATCAGGTTGTCGGGAGTTCAGTTATCTTATATGACGAAACTGGTGATAAAAATATTAGAAAAATGACAGAGATACCTGATAAATATGATTTAGCTAAAAGTGTTCCCTTTATCCATCCCACAATAATGATGTATAAAGAAACTTATAATATTTTAGGCGGGTATACAGTATCGAAAAGGACTAGGAGAGGCCAAGATGCTGATTTATGGTATAGATTTTATGCTGCAGGATTTAAGGGATTTAACATTCAACAACCTCTCTGTAAATATCACGAAAGTTTAAATGATTATAAAAAACGTAATTTCAAGGTTCGATATATGGGAATGAAAACTAAATTTATTGGGTTTAGAAGGTTAAATCTTCCTATTAAGTATTATATATTTGTATTTAAACCATTAGTATCAGCTATTATTCCAAATAGGGTTATGTATTTTTATCATAAAAGATTAAAAGGTAAAAAATATGATTAATTTTGGAAGTTTGCTATTATATTTAAGTTTTTTTATATTTACAATTTTATTAATTAATTTAAATATAAAAAATAAAAAAGCGAATATTCTTGTTACAACATTTGCTCTGAGTATTCCTATAATTTTCGCGACCTTTAGATATGGTGTAGGTACAGATTTTTTTAATTATATTAATTCAATGAATCAAATCGGCAATCTCAGTATAAAAGAATATATTAATTCGAACTTTTTATTTGAAATTGGGCATTATACGATTAGAAAGATTTCATCTATTCTAAACAATTATAATTTAATGTTTGGACTTTACGCGAGTATTACTTTGATTTCTATATATACTGCACTGATGAATCATAAAAATAAGGTTTCTCTAACTTTAGCTTTATTTCTTTACCTATGTATTTATTATCCACTCTCTTTAAATTTAATGCCTCAGTTTGCTGCAATTTCATTGGTAATGATTTCATTTAAATATGTATTTAGTAGAGAGTTCTTTAAGTTTAGTTTATTAGTATTTAGTGCTTCCTTGTTCCATACAACTGCTTTAGTAGCTTTTTTAGTATATTTTCTGTGGAATAAAAAAACAGATAGCCTTACAAACAGTTGGAAAGTTGCTTTATCACTATTTTTCTGTATATTTATTACGTTAAACTATCAGACATTAATTACTAGCATGTCTCAACTTGATATATTTAGCAATTATGAAACCTACGCTTCTGAAAACAACCAAGGAAGAAACAGGGACTTTATTTTAAAAATTTTGATAGTATCCATTTTTGTTTTTTTTAGAAAATCCCTAATAAAACATGATAATAGAAACAAATTTTATATACTTCTCATGGTTTTTTCTTTAATTATAGGATTAACTGGATTTACATCGCCTTGGGTAAAAAGAATTGCTTTATATTTTGAGGTTGTTCAAATATTTTTGATTCCTTCGCTTATTTATGTATTTGTACATCAGCGAGATCGTATACTCATATATTTGTTAGTTTTTATGTATGGAATTACTTATTTTACATTAGTTTACTATATTTTAGGTCAAGCTAATATAATTCCTTATAAATTTTATTGGTGAAATGAATGGGAGATGTAGTTAAAATGAAAAAAGTTCTCTTTCTTATACCTACTTTAACCGGTGGAGGAGCAGAAAAAGTATTAGTGAATTTAGTAAACAATATTAATAAAGAAAAATATAGTATTACTGTTATGACGTTGTTCAATATCGGAGAAAATATTAAATATTTGAATCGAGATGTTGAATACAAGTATTTTTTACAGAAAAGGTTTAGGGGAAATAAATATTTTTTTAAATTTTTTAGTCCTTCTCTTTTGTATAAACTTATTATCAAAGATGAATATGAAGTTGTTATTTCTTATTTAGCTGGACCGACAACAAGAATAGTAGCGGGATGTAAAAATAAAAATGTTAAATTAATAAATTGGGTTCATAACGAGTTTCATAGTGTGAAAAAATTAAGTACTTCATATAGAAGTGTTAACGAAACTATTGACTGCTATAACAAATACCACAGCACAGTATTTGTAGCAGAAACAGCAAAGCAAGCTTTTGAAAAAATTTTACCGGAATATAATGGCAGTTATAAAGTATTATATAATACAGTCGAAACAGGACAAATTATTAAAAAGTCTGAAGAACCTGTAATAGATATTATTTTTAATAAGAATACTATAAATATAATTTCGGTCGGAAGATTTGCCAAGCAAAAGGGCTATGAAAGATTATTGGAAATTATAAACTATTTGGTCACTAAAGATAAATTGAATATTCATTTATACTTGCTCGGTAAGGGTGAACTGGAAGAAAAATATAAGAAAATTATTTCCACATATAATTTAAGCAAACATGTTACACTTTTAGGCTATAAAGATAATCCTTATAAATATGTAAAAAAAGCAGATTTATTTGTCTGTTCTTCTTATCACGAAGGATTTAGCACAGCCGTGACAGAGGCCCTTATTGTTGGAACTCCAGTGATTAGTACTCGTTGCTCTGGAATGACTGAACTTTTAGGAGAAAATGATGAATATGGCATCATAGTGGAAAATGATGTTGAGAGTTTATATGAAGGATTAAAATCTCTTTTAAAAGAAAAAGAAGAACTATATAAACTAAAAGAAGTAGCTAATAAAAGAGGGATATATTTTAATACTGAAAGTACAGTTAATAAAGTAGAGCAATTTCTCGGAAATTTATAATAGAGAATTGAACTTCAGTTAATTATTAAGATTTTAAAAAGTATTTTATAGTTTTATTAAAGAGGTGCTAGTATGAAAAATTTAGTTACAGTAATATTACCCATTTATAATGTAGAAGCATATTTAGTGAAATCTGTGAATTCTATAATTAATCAAACATATTCAAACTTAGAAATTATATTAGTGAATGATGGGTCTTTAGATAATTGTCCTAAAATATGCGATGATTTTGCGAAAAAAGATCCAAGAATAAAAGTCATCCATAAAAAAAATGGTGGATTGTCTGATGCAAGAAACGTAGGAATAGAATCAGCAAAAGGAAAGTATATAACATTTTTAGATAGTGATGACTATGTTGAATTAAATCTAATAGAAATAGCTATTACTTCAGCAGAATTAACTAAATCCGATATAATAACATGGGGTTATTATGTAGATTTTATGAGTCAAGATGAAAATTTAAATAATACGATTATCCATAAATATGCACCAGGAATTTATACAAAAAAAGAATTCAAAAAAATTCCTATAGACACAAGTTTTATTGCAAATATTGGTTATGCATGGAATAAAATGTACCGTCAAGAATTTATAATGGAAAATAATTTGAGATTTGAAAAAGGACTTTCTTTAGTTGAAGATATAGTTTTTAACTCTACCGCTTTTTCATTAAGCGAAAAAATCGTTTGTTTAGAAGATATCTTGACACATTACATGAAAAGACCTCATGAAACTTTAGGAAGTAAATTCCATGATAATTATTTCCAACTAAAATTAAAAGGACGAACCGCTGTAAGAGAATTATTAGAAGCATGGCATTTTGATAAAAAGGAAATATCAAGAATTATTTCTTTGTTAGAGTTTAGTATATTAAAAAATATATTAGGTTTATTAACTAAAAGTAATACAATGTCTTATACTCAAAAGAAAGCATATTTAAATAATGTCTTTCAATCATTAGATATAGTGTTAGCTCATGGTGTGAAAGTGAGTTCTTTAAAAGATAAGATAATATTAAGTCTAATTAAAAAACGTAAAACTAGGACACTACTATCTTTATATGAAAAAATTCAAAAGAATTAAAATCTCAGGAGGGCTTCTTATTGCTATTCTAACTAAAAATAAAGAGATTAGATTTAAATTATATATTAAATACATATTAAGTAGGGCAAATGCAGATTTCTATCCCGTTGATTACAATAAAAAAAAAATTATAGTGGCATTAGCCGCAGACTATGGGAATTTAGGCGATGTAGCAATAACATTTGCTCAGACTAAATTTCTTGAGAAAAATTTTCCTAATCATGAAATTATAGAATTCCCTATTAGCGGAACTTTTACTAATATGAAGTCTTTGAAGAAAATTTGTAATAAAAATGATGTTATAACTATTGTAGGAGGAGGAAATACTGGTGATATGTATGATTATATTGAATACTGTCGCCAATTTATTATAAAAAAATTTCCTCTTAACCAAATCATATCTTTTCCCCAAACAATAGATTTTTCAAATAGCGTAACAGGTAGGAAAGCTCTAAAGCAATCGCAAAAAATATACAGTAATCATAAACGCTTAATATTATCAGCACGTGAAGAAGAGTCTCTAAAAAAGTACAAAGAATTTTTCCCGCAAAATAAAATTTTATTTTTACCAGATATCGTTTTGTCTTTACAACAAGAAATGTCAAGTTTTAAAAGAGCAGGAATTACTCTATGTTTGCGTAATGATAAAGAGAAAAATATTGATATTTCACAACAAAATATCCTAATTAAATTTTTGGAAGAAAAATATGAAATTAGATATTATGATACACATATTTCAAGGGATAATCTTTCAACTCAGGAAAGAGATGACGAATTGAAAAAAATATGGACAGCTTTTAAAAAGTCTAAAATAGTAGTAACAGATCGGCTTCATGGGATGATTTTTTGCGTAATAACAAAAACACCTTGTATAGCAATAGATAACTCAAATCATAAAGTATCTGGTGTATATAAGGTATGGTTGAAGAACTTGAATTATATTAGAATGACAGAGGCTAATAATGTTAAAGAAATTACATCCGCTATTGATGACCTTTGGGAATTATCAGATGAAAAGATTATCGGCTATGAATCCGATAATAATTTCGATATTCTTAAGAATTTAATTAAGTAAAATACTGTTTTGCAGAATTAATTATGTTACAGCCGAAGAAAATATTATGGATTGGAAGGATGTTATGATGTATAAAATTGCTGTAGCAGGAACAGGGTATGTTGGTCTAGTGGCAGGAGTTTGTTTTGCTGAAAGAGGGCATCAGGTGATTTGTGTTGATATAGATGAAAGCAAAGTAGGATTAATGAAATCAGGCATATCTCCTATATACGAAACTGGATTAGAAGAACTGATGAAAAAGAATTACAAAGAAGGTAGACTTGATTTTAGCACTGACTATAAATCCGCTTATAAAGATGCAGATGCAGTCTTTATAGGAGTCGGGACTCCTGAAAATGAAGATGGTTCTGCGAATCTTTCTTACATAGCTACTGTCGCAAGACAAATTGCTGAGACGATTGAAAAAGATTGTCTAGTTGTAGTGAAATCAACAGTTCCAGTCGGTACAAATGATAAGGTTGAACAGTTTATTCATGACTTTTTGATTAATGGCGTTAGGGTCGAAGTTGCTTCAAATCCTGAGTTCTTGGCACAAGGATCTGCAGTGCATGATACACTGAATGCTAAAAGAATTATCATTGGCACAGAAAGTAAATGGGCAGAAGGTCTTTTACACAAGATTTATGAGCCATTTAAGTTACCAGTTGTTTCTGTTAACAGAAAGTCTGCTGAAATGATTAAATATGCTTCTAACGATTTCTTGGCACTGAAAATTTCTTATATGAATGACATAGCAAATCTTTGTGAGTTAGTAGGAGCAGATGTTCAAGATGTGGCAAAAGGAATGAGCTTTGATGATCGTATCGGCAGCAAGTTCTTGAATGCAGGCATTGGTTACGGTGGTTCATGTTTCCCTAAAGACACGAAAGCGTTAGAATATCTAGCTGTTCAACATGGTTATGACTTGAAGACTGTTAAAGCGGCTATTGATGTAAACAAAAATCAAAAGACCGTAATGTATAAAAAAGCCAGCAATCGACTTATCACTTTTAATGGTCTTAAAGTAGCAGTTCTTGGTCTTACATTTAAACCTGGAACAGACGATTTAAGAGAAGCTCCTTCTTTAGAAAATGTTCCTTTGTTATTGAATCAGGGGGCAGAAATTTACGCTTATGATCCAATTGGGACAGAGAATTTTGCCAAAGTTTATCCTGAAGGTAAAATTGGAAAAGGTAGCATAAAATACGTTTCAAATATTGAAGAAGCTCTAGAAGGCGCGAACGTGTGCTTCATCTTTACTGAGTGGGGAGAAATCAAAGCGGTTGATTCAAAAGCTTATAAAAAATTAATGAAAACGCCTTTAATCTATGATGGAAGAAATATTCATAACGTTGAAGAGATGAAACAAGCAGGAGTAGAATACTACTCTGTAGGAAGAGCACCTGCAAACAAAGACGGATTGAAGGAGTTGAGAAAGTTTGAACTACAAGCATCTAGACTCTAATAAAGTATATTTTATTACTGGTGCAGCTGGATTCATAGGATATTACCTTTCAAAAAAGCTATTAAAATTAGGGTGTCGAGTAGTTGGCATTGATAATCTTAATGAATACTATGATGTAAATTTAAAACATGATCGTTTAAGCCAGTTAGAATCAAAGGAAAGTTTTACGTTTATAAAAGGTGATATTTCTGATAAAAGCTTACTTGTTAAGATTTTTAAAGAGTATAAGCCGAATATTGTTGTGAATCTAGCGGCGCAAGCTGGAGTGCGTTATTCTATCGAAAATCCAGATGTTTATATCCAGAGCAACGTCATTGGATTTTATAATGTCCTTGAAGCCTGCCGCCATTATCCAGTTGATCACCTATTGTATGCATCATCAAGCTCAGTTTATGGCGCGAACAAGAAAGTGCCCTTTGAGGAAACAGACTTTGTGGATAATCCGGTATCATTGTATGCGTCTACTAAAAAATCGAATGAATTAATGGCTCATACATACAGTCATCTATATAAAATTCCTGCAACTGGGCTTCGATTCTTTACGGTTTACGGACCAATGGGACGGCCAGATATGGCTTATTTCGGATTTACCGATAAATTATTTGCGGATGAAGAAATAAAAATCTTTAATAACGGTGACTTTGAGAATGACTTGTACCGTGATTTTACTTATGTGGATGATATTGTAGAAGGGATTCAAAGGCTACTATCCAATCCGCCTAATGAAGTCGATCAGGTTCCTCACAAAGTTTTTAATATTGGAAATAGTAACCCAGAAAAGTTGATGGTGTTTATTGAAACCCTTGAAAAATGTTTAAGCAATAGTTTAGGCAGAGAAATAGAGTTTAAAAAGAAATTTGAACCGATCAAACCAGGTGATGTACCGGCTACTTACGCTTCTACTAAGTTATTAGAAGAAGCTATTGGATTCAAGCCTCAAACCTCGATTGAAAAGGGGCTTCAGAAGTTTACAGATTGGTACTGCCAATATTATAAAATGGTGTAGGTAAATTTTTTTCTTTTACTACATCATTTAACAAAAAACAAGACTTAATATCGGTAATAAATTATAAATAGGTGCAAAAATGTGAGTTGAAAAAGCCATTATTCCAGCTGGGCTAGGAACAAGATTTCTCCCAGCTACAAAGGCGATGCCATAAGAATTGTTACCAATCGTCGATAAACCGACGAGTCAATACATAATAGAAGAAGCCATTGCATCTGGAATTGTAGAATTATCAACGTGAAGGAAAACGTACGATTGAAGATTACTTTGATCATGCTATTGAATTGGAAGTGACTTTGAAGAAAAATGGAAGCTTGATATGTTGGATCCTGTGTTAGAGACATCTAAGGTAGAAATTCATTTTATTCGTCAGAAGCAGCCACTTTTTTTAGGCAATGCCATTTGGTTACACGTAAATTTATAGGCAACAAACCTTTTGCTGAGCTATTAGGAGATGATTTTGTTGGAAATAATGAACCTTGCTTGACGCAAATGATGAATCAACATGAGAAGACTGTAATAGTTATTGGGGTTCAACAAGTTTCAGATGAGGGTAAACGTTGAAGTGAACATGTTTGTAGTAAAACCAGTTGTTGGAACAGCACCATCAAATTACGCCATCATGGGCCGCTACATCCTTACACGACTTTCGAATATTTGGTGAACATCAACTAGGTGCTGGCGGAGAAATTGAATTGACTGATGCCATTCAAAAAATTAAATGAGGTTCACTCTGTATTTACTTATGAATTTTTAACGGAAAGCGTTTTGATGTCGGGGAGAAGATTGGGTTTATTGAAACGACAATTGAATTTGTTATTAAGCGTCCTGAATTAAAAAATCAGTTACTAGAGCTGTTTGAGAAAAAGCTAGAAGAATCTTCCATAAAAAATAACGTGATTTTAGAATTTTAAGTACAAAACAGTATTAGGTTCTTACTAAAATATTAATGTTATAAAATAGATTGAAACTTTAAATATATATAATAGAAGGGGAAAAATAATTTTTTGTAGCGATTATTTATCTTATCAAAAGAGCCGGGGCGTTTTATTATGAAGAATTCGAATAGCCGAACAGCCAACTCGTTAAAAAATACAATTTTCGGTATAAGTTCTCAAGTATTAATAGTGCTTATGAATTTTGTAGTAAGAACGGTATTCATTCATTATTTGTCAATTGAATATCTTGGTGTAAATGGACTGTTTACAAATATTTTAACTTTGCTTTCCTTGGCCGAATTAGGTTTTGGCAGTGCTATGATTTATAGCATGTATAAACCTGTTGCAAATGATGATCATCGGAAAATTGCAGCATTGATGAACCTTTATAAAAAGGTCTATATATCCATGGGCTTTGCTATTGCAGGCATGGGTTTAATATTGCTTCCATTCTTAGATAACATTATTAAAAAGTCTCCCAATGTTGAGCATCTTACTTTCATTTATTTGTTATTCTTACTTAACACAGTGGTTTCTTATTTCTTTGCATATAATCGATCAATTATTACCGCTCATCAAAAAGAATTTATATTATCGAATTTCAAATTATATATTAATATTCTTAGAGCGGTTCTTCAAATACTTATACTGGTTATAACCCAAGATTTTATTTTCTATTTATGTGTTCAAATATTATGTACTTTACTTGAGAATGTGCTAATTACCATCAAAGCTAACCGTCTTTATCCTTACTTGAACAAATTTAAAAATGAAAGATTAGAATCTTCAGAAAAGAAAACTATTTGGATTAATGTTAAGGCCCTAGTTATCTATAAACTTGGAAGCACGGTTATGGATGGTATGGATAATATTATTATTGCCGCATACATAGGTTTTGCAACTGTAGGGATGCTTTCGAATTATACTTTAATTTTGGGTTCATTGGCAATTGTGATTTCACAGTTCACAAATGCGATTACTGCAAGTGTCGGAAATTTTGTTGCAAAAGAGAGTGGAGAAAGACAAGAATTTTTATTGAAAGTAATAACATTTGCCAACTTTATAATATATGGTTTCTCTTTTATATGTCTAGTTTCTTTACTCAATCCTTTTATCGATTTATGGATTGGTAATGAATATAATTTAGATATGAAAATAGTATTTATTATTGCTTTAAACTGGTATATATTGGGTATGATGAACTCTATTTGGACATTCCGATCTACAATGGGATTATTCATACATGGTAGATATCGACCGGCTGTTTCTGCTGTAATCAATTTGTGCTTATCTCTTTATCTAGTGAATTATTTAGGTCTCCTTGGAGTGTTAGTTGCTACTACTATAACTAGAGTCATAACAAATGTTTGGTTTGATCCTTTGATTGTTTATAAACATGGTTTAAATAAGAGTGTTTTTTCATATTATATTATTTGGGTTAAATATCTCATTATAGCTGTTCTTAGTATTTTTATGATTCAATATATCTTTATTTTCATACCAGAAATCAATTTAATATCATTTCTTTTAAAGATTTTAATTTGTTTCGTAGTTATAGGTTGCACTTTTATTAGTTTATTTTTTAAGACAGTTGAGTTTGGATACTTAGTAACTTCGGTAAAGAGCATAATAAAGAAAAAATATAATTAATATTTAAAGGACAAAGACTCCATTTACTTATTAAAAAAGAGATGGTAAAAACTGTCCCAATCCTAGGTAAGTTGATAAACGAAAGCGATTATTCCAGCAGCAGCTTCAGGAACAGGAACACGTTTCTTGCCAGCTACAAAAGCAATGCCGAAAGAAATGCTGCCAATTGTCGAAAAACCGAAAATCCAATACATTGTTAAAGAAGCGATTGCTTCAGGTATTGAAGATATTATCATTGTAACAGGTAAAGGGAAGCGAGCAATTGAAGATCATTTTGATCATGCTTTGAACTTGAAGATACATTGATAAAAAAGGCAAATTCGATGTATTGGATTCTGTTACACAAACATCCAAAGTGGAAATTCACTATATTGCCAGAAGCAGCCTCTTGGATTAGGACATGCCATTTAGTCTGCACGTAAATTCATCGGTAATGAACCTATTGCTGTTTTACTTGGAGATGACATAGTGCCAAACAAGGAACCTTGTTTGGCACAATTGATGAACCCGAATGAAATACAGGTAAGAGTATAATCGGTGTTCATCAAGTTTCAGATAGCGATACACAACGCTATGGAATCATTGACCCGGTTTCTGTAGGCTTTATAGAAACTTACGATTGAGTTTGGCTTGCAGCGTCCTGAATTGAGAAATCAGTTGTAGGAGTTGTTTGAAAGGAAACTGAAAGAATCTTATGCAAAAAAGGAGAATAATATGACAATCCTAGTATGTGGTGGTGCCGGTTATATCGGCAGCCACACCGTTAAAGAGCTACTTGGTAATTATGAAGTCATCATCTTGGATAACTTAACTACTGGTTATCCTTTTTTATTAGATGGCAACGCAATTTTTGAAAAAGGAGAGTTAGGAAATGAAGCTGTCTTAGACAGGATTTTCACCAAGTATGATATCGATGCAGTTTTTCATTTTGCTGCGAATAGCTTAGTTGGAGAATCAGTTCAAAATCCTATGAAATATTATAGAAACAACGTAAATGCAACAGTAGTATTATTGGAGAAAATGATTGAGCATGGAATTGGAAAGTTTATCTTCTCTTCAACTGCTGCCACTTACGGAATCCCTGAAACCGAATTAATTACTGAAGACACAAAAACGAATCCTATTAACCCTTATGGCAAATCGAAGTTAATGATAGAAGATATATTAACTGATATTTCCAAAGTACATAATTTTGAATACATCGTTTTACGGTACTTTAATGCTGCTGGTGCACATATCTCTGGAGAAATCGGTGAAAGCCACGATCCGGAAACACACTTGATTCCAATCGTTTTGAAGCACCTTTTAGGAGAAAGAGATAAAGTATCTGTTTTTGGAACTGATTATGATACTCCAGATGGTACTTGTATTAGAGACTATATACACGTCACTGATTTAGCTAATGCTCATATTTTAGCTTATGAAGGCATGGTAAATGGACATGTATCAAATGAAGTTTTCAATTTAGGAAATGGTGCAGGTTATTCCGTTAAAGAAATCATCGATATTTGTGAAAAAGTTTCAGGTAAATCGGCCGTTATCGAATATGCAGATCGTCGGCCTGGGGACCCAGCAGTTTTAGTGGCGTCTTCTAAAAAGATTGAAGAAAAGCTATGGTGGAAACCTAAGTTTAAATTGGAAGAGATTATTGAAAGTGCATGGAGATGGCATTCTAATGAAAAATAAGAATTTAAATCGTTACCTGTGCAAAAAAATATTTAAATAATTCACTAGATATGCAGAGTGAGTTTAATGAAAGTTGAAGTAGATGGGTTTCTCCAAATTGATTTCTTGTAAACAATCATTTTCGTGAATTTTCATTAATTTAGAGGTGCCACCCACAGCTATTTAATAGGGTATTTAGTTTAGAAAAGGCAAGTATTTTTTTATTGTTTTCTATTTATTGTTCAATTTAATCACAGAAGTGATTATGGATGGCACCTTATTAGTTCTTGCAAAGGTCAGGTTACCACTTAAATTTGAATACAAAATCAATCCTTGTCAGAAATTTGCTGAATATCATCCGGTTAAATCATAAATAGTATTTAAGTTCAGCAAGGGGTGCCACTTTTAGAAGCTGCGCTGAATATATGGCATTCGAAAATTTACAGGAGATTCAAGGGCAGCCGAAATTAATTCTCCTACAAGATAAGCTTTAAATATTGTCCAGACGCTCGATTACGGTCTGACTACACTAAAGTTACTTGACAGTTGGCAGAAAAGTTGAATCAAGGTGAAGTATCAGTAAACGATATTGACAAGAACTTAGGTAAGTTCGACCAAACATATATGACCGATGAATTCATCCAACAAATAGCAGGGACGACACCTGTTAACGCAGTAACGTCATCTTTAAGTGTCACGAATGTTAAAGTTGTAGACAAAGCTATTACACAATCTAAAACAACATTTATCAAAAAAAAGAGTAATCTATTTAATATTGTTGCCAGCACTAAAGATTATACAATTTCATTAAGTGGGTTTTAACTTCTTTAGTCGGATATTCGGTGTCAGATTATACAGATGTTACACAGTCAAGAAGTTATTATTTTATGGATTTTTAGAAATAGCACAATTTGATGCGAATTTCCAATTCATCTCTAGAATTACCGCAGTTGCGACAGCTCATGCCACGACACTAGCCTCAAATTGTTATTATGTGCGTCTGAACTATCAACATAAAAATGGTAATTATCTAGGATTACGGAGAATGAATTTAGGGATTACACTTTTAGCACATGAAAATTATGAATTATCTTTAGAAAGTGTAAAAGTAGAAATTGATCCAATCACTCCTGACGCAACAACTTTTTAGAGTTTTCGAAACAATCACGAATGTTAATTTATTTAATGAAGTGAATGTTACAGTAAATGGGTACTACGACTCATCTACATTGTCGTGGGTATTGAACACTGGATTTGTACAAAGCGAATTTATAGATTGCGAATATGGCGATGTTGTAACTTTGTCCGTTATATCCACATATAGCAACATGGTTGTTTTTAAAAATGCTAGTGATGTAATTATCTCTGGTATAACAGTTGGTACTGGTATACCTAGAAGTGTTACAGTACCAAAAGATGCAGTAAAGTTTAGTGCGAATCACTTAATTAGATACTTTTATGATTGTGAAAAATAGGAGTATCCCATTAATCTATCTGCCATTTAATTATGTAGGTGACGGATGAACGATTGCAACAAAATATAGTTGACATTATTAAAAAAAAATTTCCACTACTTAGCGCAAAAAAACGTTATTATGTAGGCGATGGCATTACGTGGGGGGATAGTCCGATAGACGGTAGTTACAACGAAAATAATTTGGTTAAATTAGTTAAAGATATATTAGGTTTAGCGACTGCGAATAATTACGGTAGTAGTGGATCAACGTTAGCTTCGCCGTTAAATGGGACAAGGAATCCGATGGTTGACCGTTATACAAGTATTGTTGACGCTGATTTAATTTGCGTTTTCGGTGGTCGTAACGACTGGAATTTTGAAGTACCATTAGGAACAATTAACGATACTTCTTCACGCATTTACATGGTAGAGATAGCACAAACCATCCGTCTAAGGGCGACAATATTAACTACCGAAATGCCGTAATTGAAGTGGGTGCAAGATTTGGTATAGCGGTATTAGATTTATATAACAAGTGGGCTATATCCCGAAAACGCAACAAATTACGCTACATTAGTTCCCGATGGTCGCCATCCGAATGAAGTAGGAGATATAAAATTAGCTAATAGAATTAGTGGATTTTTGAGGACACTATAAAACCACCTATTGCTTAATTATTGTAATTTTGAGATTATTACCCTAGAGGTGATTTGCATTGGGAGAATCAAAAAAAGAAAACAAAGTGTTACCGTTCAGAAAAGATTGGTCACTTGAAGAAAAAATAGATATTGCGAAAAAATTCAAGTCCTAGACGATCTGAACAGAGATGAAATTATTTCTGATAGACAGCGAATTAAAATAATAAGAAAAATATTCAATTCTTAGCATATAGTGTTTAATTAAAGATAACAATTTCCAAGAAAGATGGTAATCTTATCTTTAAAGGAGTGGTTAAAAGTGTTCAGCAAGATATATAAGTTAATATTTTTAGAATTTAAAGAATCGCTTTTCTTAGGACTATCAAACCACTTGCCTAGAAGTCCGCTGACCAATAAACTTAGACCAAAAATTTTGAGAATGGCTGGAGTGAAAATAGGAAAAGAAACTGCTATTTATAGTGGAATTGAAATAGCACCTATTGGGGGCGGAAAGAACCTTTCCATCGGAAAAAACAGTTTTGTGAACACAGGCGTTCGTTTCCAGTGTCCCGAAGGTGGGGAAATTAAAATAGGTGATAAAGTTCTGATTGGACCACGCTGTCAGTTTGAAACATTGAATCATGAAGTAAATTTAAATGTAGAAGGTCGGAGACCCAATTTGCATCTTCCGATTACAGTAGAAGATTGTTCTTGGATAGGAGCAAAAGCGGTTATATTACCTGGCGTCACAATCGGTTACGGGAGCATTGTGGCAGCAGGTGCGGTAGTTACAAAAGATGTACCCCCGAATGTAGTAGTAGGCGGAGTGCCTGCTAAAATCATCAAAAGAATTAATGCTACTTCAGAAGTGGATATTACTGCGCAGTTGGAATTGCAGACGGATCGATCACGCCAATTAATAAAATCGGGTACCTGTGTAAAAAACTAATCAAATTATTCACTACAATTGCAAGTGTGAAATCTGATTCGCTGTTGGGGATGGCTTTTATTTAATTGTTGATGCATAAATGATCAAACCTGTGAATTGTCATAATTTAAGTGGTGCCACCCATAAAAATTAAGTTGATGATCTTTAATAAACAATTTTGAACTACACCAATTTTTTGATCTTTTTCTTCAAATTTTACTAGAAATTGCAACCGTATTTAGCATGGGTGGCACCTTTAGCTGAATATCAAGGTAAAGCAATGAATACCGATATGCTAGAAATCTATCTATAATAAGCGTCAAAAAATGAACACATTGTATCTTTCAAAGTAAATAAAAATTGGGTACCTGTGTAAAAAACTATTCAAATTATTCTCTACAATTGCATGAAGAATTTCTATAAAGATGCAGAGAATGGATTTCAAATAATTGCTTTTGCATAAATTATCAAACCTGTAAATTGTCATAATTTAAGTGGTGCCACCCATAATAATTTAATCAAAAATTTTTGATAAACAATTTTGAAGTGTATTATTTTTATGCTGTAACGCTGATGATATAATCAGAAATTGTAACAACAATTAGCATGGGTGGCACCTTTTGTTTTTTTGAAATCGTCAAGCTGCCTCTCAAAATTATATAGAAAATCCAGCAGTAATCGAAATTGTTTCTTCGGTTGCTTTTTTTTGTGAAGGTTTTAAACTCATATATTTTTTCCAATAAAGGTTTTATCACTAGTATTTAAATTGAAGGAAATTTCTTACATATATTGATGGAATGGATTAAAATGAAGAGAGAGTTGTTTTTGTAATTAGCAATAAGGAGAGTGACGTTAAATGAAGATTAATATTCATATCATCAATGGGTTAAATCAAAATTCAATTGGACC
>Ga0209013_10001583_pt1 | contig 20847 bp, 18 predicted proteins | sample Cruoilmetagenom2_FD_187291 | JGI IMG/M metagenome (GOLD analysis project Ga0209013, IMG submission 187291) | Oil polluted marine microbial communities from Coal Oil Point, Santa Barbara, California, USA - Sample 2 (SPAdes) (version 2) | ecosystem: Environmental > Aquatic > Marine > Oil seeps ...
CCAAGAAGACAGATCTAAACCAGCCAACCAACGCAATGAAATGACCCTAACCGAAAAATTGCATTTTGTGATCGATAACAGTTTTAAAAGAGTTAGTTATACCGAAGCCATTGATATCCTAAGAAACAGCAAACCCAATAAAAAGAAAAAGTTTAAATTCCCTATTAATGAATGGGGAACAGACCTTCAAAGTGAGCACGAACGATTTTTAGTTGAAAAACACTTTAAATGCCCGGTCATATTATTTGATTATCCGGCAAATATCAAAGCATTTTACATGCGATTAAATGCTGATGGTAAAACTGTACGTGCTATGGATGTTCTTTTCCCTGGAATTGGAGAAATAGTTGGCGGAAGCCAAAGAGAAGAACGTTTAGATGTATTAAAAGAAAAAATTATAGCCTTAGACATTGATGAAAAAGAACTATGGTGGTATCTAGATACACGTAAGTTTGGTACAGCAGTACACTCTGGTTTTGGATTAGGCTTTGAAAGACTGGTACAATTCACCACAGGTATGGGAAATATTCGTGATGTAATTCCTTTTCCAAGAGCACCTCTAAGTGCCGAGTTTTAGATCATTATATTTCTGAATAGTTTAACTTTTAAGATCTTTCAAAGCAAATATTTTTTTTGTATTTTTATCTTGAAGAGAATTATCTTATGCTAAAACAAAGCTTACAACAAAAACTACAACAAAAATTATCTCCTCAACAAATACAGTTGATGAGGTTGATCCAATTGCCTACTCAGGCTTTTGAGCAAAAACTAGCACAGGAAATTGAAGAAAACCCTGCTTTAGAAGGCGGTAAAGAAAATTTGGATGAATTACAGGATTCTAATCAGGATGAATATGATGATACCGGTACGGAAACTATTGAGACTGACATCAATATCGATGATTATTTAAGTGACGATGAGATTCCGAGTTATAAATTACAAACAAATAACTACAGTGCGGACGATGAAGATACCCGTATACCTTATTCTGGTGGAATCACTTTTAATCAGCACTTGATCAATCAATTAAATACCTATAGTTTAAACGATCAGGAAGAACAGATCGCTGAATTTATTGTTGGTTGTATAGATGACAATGGTTATATTCGAAGAACAACAGATGATATTATTGATGATCTAGCATTTTCTGAAAATCTTTATACAACATCTGATGAAGTTGAAAAAATTCTTGATATCGTGCAACAATTGGATCCTGCGGGAGTTGGTGCCAGAACTTTAAAGGAATGTTTATTACTTCAATTATATAGAAAAAAAGTTAATCCGGAAAGAAATTTAGCCATCAGTATCCTTGAAAACTCCTTTGATCAATTTGTTAAAAAACACTATAACAAATTATTGCAAAAATATAATATATCACGAGAGGAGTTAAAAAATTCTATTAAAGAAATTGAAAAACTAAACCCAAAACCTGGAGGTTCTTTTTCAGGTAATTTGACCCCTATTGAACATATAGTTCCTGATTTTACGATTCGAATTAATGATGGCACTTTAGAATTGAGTTTAAATGCACGTAACGCTCCTGATTTGCATATTTCAAGAGAATACGACAATATGTTAAAAGGTTATGCTGAATCAAAAGATAAATCAAAAACTCAAAAAGATGCAGTAATATTTATCAAACAAAAATTAGATGCTGCTAAATGGTTTATTGATGCAATAAAGCAGCGGCAACAAACTTTGATGTTAACCATGAATGCTATTTTGCATTATCAAGAAGAGTTTCTCTTAACAGGTGATGAACGAAAATTGAAACCAATGGTTTTAAAAGATATAGCCGATAAAATTAATATGGATGTTTCAACAGTTTCAAGAGTAGCTAATAGCAAATATGTTGATACACCTTATGGAACGAAATTGATCAAAGAATTTTTCTCAGAATCAATGAAAAATGAACAAGGTGAAGATATTTCAACTCGTGAAATCAAGAAGATCTTACAAACGATAATTGCAAAAGAAAATAAAAAAAAGCCCTTTACTGATGAAAAACTTTCGGAATTACTTAAAGAAAAAGGTTATTTGATCGCACGAAGGACAGTTGCCAAATACCGTGAACAATTAGATATCCCGGTTGCAAGATTAAGAAAAAAAATATTATAAGTTATGCGATTTTTTAAGTTTATCTCCTATGTTTTTCATCCTTTGTTGCTTTCTTTTATTGGCACTTTTTTCTATTTATTCTTATCTCCAAAACATATTATAAAACAACAAGAATATATTATTCTTATCGTTGTATTTATCAGTACTTATATCTTGCCAATATTCTTTTTAGCACTATTAAAAAAAATGAATCTGATTAAAAGCTACCAACTCGAATCCATAGATGAAAGAAAATTTCCTATTCTCTTTTTCATATTATTATCTTTTATGATAGGTAAAATATTATTGAATATACAAATAGTAGATCTTCTGGCTTTTTCTTTTTTTGGAGTTGCTATAGCCTTATGTACAACTTATTTATTTTTCAGTTTAAACACGAAAACAAGTTTACATACTTTAGGAATAGGTGGAATTATTGGTTTTGTTATCGTTATGAGTTATGAATATCAATTAAATTTTAATTTGATCATTGCTATTTTAATTTTGCTGGGAGGACTTATAGCTGTTTCCAGATTAATGCTAAAAGCCCATAAACCTAAAGAAGTGTACATTGGTTTTTTATTGGGCATAATTTCACAATTAATTAGTTTTCAATTATATCAAAGTATGTAAAAAATTAATCCGAGACGTATATCTTGTATGTTGAAATTATACGAATTGTCTATTGTATTATTAAAAATTTCATTTAGACCATAATACACATGGAGATTCCATTTATTAAATCCAGTTGATAATGTGAGCCCATAAAGAAAATCATTGATTTCCACAACTTCTTCCACATCAAAATCTTCTCTTTGCCTCAAATTTGTATTGGTTGCAAAAACATAAGCCATTTTAAATCCTGGATAAATTCTCCAAAATCTATATTTTTGAGGTGTAGATGTACGAAATCTTAATTCAACCGGCATTTCAACCGTATGCATCACAATTTTATTGCTTTTTAGTGTTGTATTGGAATCTGAAGGTAATACATTGTCTTCCTGTACATTAAAATAATAATTATTCAAGCCATAGCCTAAACCTAGCCCTAATCCAAAATTTCGTTTTGAGTTAAGCGGCAGATCCTTTATAAACCCTAAACCCAATCCAAATGAAAATCCTGATTGTGATATTTGATCCGGAAGTTCCAATAGCTTGATATAGGTTATGTTTACATATATCTGATCCTCCAAATACTTATTATCAACAACAGTACTATCCTTTTGTGCTATTAGAAATGATGAAAAAAGAAGAAAAACAATTACAATCTTTCGCATAGTATATTGTTGAAAAATCAAAGGTAACTTTTTTAAAGAAGATTTCCCAAAGGGATCAAAACTGAGAATTAAATATCAATTATAATAAAACTGTTCCAACTTCTCCCAAGTATACATAGTTATATAAATAAGCACACTAATATTATATGTTAATCTTTAATTTTTTACCTAAAATAGTTCTAAGCTCTTCAGATGTTTTTGGATCTATCAAATTCAAGGCTTTTACATGGCATAATTTTTCAATCAATTCAGCTCCTGCATAGGTATTGGTTGCAATACCACTCACAATATCAGGCTTCAGGTTAAAACTTTTCATAACTCCATAAACTGCATAAGGATCGGATGCGCATAAAACCGTGCATTTTATATTATCCTTAAGTTCTTCAAAGGCAACATCTCCATTATAAGGCTCCAGAGGTGATGCTCCAAGTTCAATTACTGCAACATCAGCTTTTACAGTGTTAATTCGGCTAAGTAGTTGAATAAGCTTTTTTCTGAATTTTTCACGAGGATAAATAGTTGATGGCAAACCAATATCTACAAAATCAAAAATAAACTTGGCTCCTACATCTTTTAAGGACAAAGTATCTCTATACCTACTGGCTCCGGTTAATTTACCTGCAACAATATTTAAGCCCGCCCCTTTAAGTTGATTTACAATAATTCTAGCTGAAGTTGTTTTACCGGCTGACATTGAAGTACCAACCAATAAAATGATCGGTATATTAAATTTAGAATACTTAACCTTATGTACAAAATCATCCATAGTACAAATTTTTTCACCACGCATAGCGTGACCTAAATATTCAATTTCTATTAAGTTGGGAAGATAAACGGATTTTGATGTACATTTTCCAAATAATCCTGCACCGGTTAATAAATGCATTGTGCCGTCCTCTTCAACTTCTTTCCATGTACCGGTAGCTTCCAAAGTAGCATATCTTTCCCCTAAGGCTCCTACAACCAGATCCTCTTTCATAAAGCTTCTCATCCTACCATTAATTAATTCTATCTGAAGGCGATCGCTTCCAGTATTAGTGATCCTTCCAACTACATAATCACCTGTTTTCCATTTAACCTTATCTAATTTTTCGACAGAAAACGGCTTTTTGTCCAAATCAGAAATTCTAAGCATTGAAGTAAAAATATATTGCGGATTCATTATTTTACAAATATTTAAGTGTCATTATCATTTAAGGCTTTTGACGTTAACAGTATAGTTAACAAAGCTGTTCTTTCAATTAATTTATCACTAAAGATGAATTCATGTTTTGCATGAGCTCCACCACCAATGGTGCCTAAACCATCTAAAGTTGCGGTAAATAAACTTGTTGTATTACCATCAGATCCACCGCCTGCAGTTGATTCTTCCAATTCCAAACCAATCAATTCACCAAGATTTTTTGCCATTTTCCATAGCTTTTGGTTGCGACTGGTCCTCTCCATAGGGGGTCTCCCAAAATATCCTTCTACTAATAATTCAATATCCTTATTAATTGGTTTTAAGCTCAAAATTTCTTTACTGATAAATTCTGCATCTTCATTATTGTGTACTCTTACATCAATAACTGCTCTACTTTCGGCTGCAATAACATTAGCTGATGTTCCTCCTTCGATCATTCCTACATTTACAGTTATTCCTTTTTCAAAATCATTAAGAGAGAATAAATGTTGAATATGATAAGAGAGCTCAACAATAGCGCTAACTCCCTTATCGGGATTCAATCCAGCATGTGCAGGTGTTCCTCGAACAGCCAAAGTAAACCGACCTATACCTTTACGTGCCGTTTTTAATTTTCCTCTTATTCCTAATGGAGGTTCTAAAATAAAGGCACGTTTGGTTATTTTTGATATATTCTTAATTGCATTTGTTGATTCTTTACTTCCAATCTCCTCATCTGAATTTATTATTATAACCGGTGTTAAAGGACAATTCAATTTCAAATCTCTAATGGCTCGTAAAGAATAGATCATTTGCGTTAAACCGGCCTTCATATCAAAAATTCCCGGTCCCGTAATTTTAAAATCTTTATGAGTTATAGGCATTTCTTTAATAGTATTTGTTTTCCAAACAGTATCGCAATGTCCTAACATAAGCTGAATAGGATTGTTTTTTAATCTTTTAAGGGGTCTGGCAAATAAATAACCTCCGGTTCTCTTCCCAGGGATATACAATACATAATAATCGAGATCTTCTAATGCTGATTTTAACAAGTTTATAATCTTAACTTGTGTATTTGCATCTGCCGATGGGGACTCAATTGCTACAAGTTTTTTCAAAAAGAAAATCATGGATTCTTGATTTTCCTTTAAGTAATCTACAATATGTTTAGCTTCTGATTTTTTCATGCTAAACTTCAATTTTATTAAATGCTATCGTTGAAAATCTTTTGGGTATGGAAAACTAAATGTTTCTTTAATACTTGCAAATCTTCCTTGAGCTATATACGCCAAAAGAGGGTTATCATAAATATTTTTTTGTTGGGAATATTCATCAAATATTTTGTAATCTTTATGTACAAATGCCGCATCAATTTGTCCGGTAATGATACTATAATCATCAAACCCATCAATTATTTTATACAAAGTGCATTCTAATAAAACATAAGAGTCAGCAATAAAAATATTGTCGTTTTTTGTAGTTGGAATTGTAGGTATTTTCTTAACTATATCTTTGGAGTATTGGTTATCTTCACATCTTGGAATTGCAGCCAAAGAAGTTAATAAAATTTGATTTGGTCTAACGAAGCTTACAGTAAAATTTTTTTCTTTTTTAATATTATGATAGGTTCTATGTCTTGGGGTACATACAAATCCCAAATAATTTGAAAACCCAATTGGTGTAACCATGTGTTTGGGTGATAAATCAAAAACATCATTTTCTTTAGAACCAATAACTACTAATGGAGCCACAGTATAAAAATCATCCCAAATGCACTCTTTAACATTTAAGGATATAAAATCTTTAAAAATATTCTTTTCTTTCATAACCCATCTGCATTTTAACTAGTTCACCTCTATAAAGTTACAAAAACAAGGTCTAATTAACAAGTATTTATAATGAAATAATTGCAAAAAAAATGCGAGCCCAGGCTCGCATTTATAATTTATTTTCAAGTGAAATATCTTATTCTTTTTTCTTTGCTACTAATTTTTCAACTTCTTCATCTTCCAAAGTTTCTACGTCAACTTTTTCTTCACCATCAACAGTAGTTGTTGTTGTAATGGTAGCTGTTTTTTCACCATCAGCATTTACTATAACTTCAACTTCTTTTCTTATTTCTTCCGAAGAAGTTGCTTTTTCATATAATTCAATAGTAGTGCTATTATGAGCTTCAATTTTATCAGCATCCAGGGCAATGCTAGGCGCAATTACCAAAGCAACAACCGACATTAATTTTAATAATATATTTAGTGACGGTCCCGAAGTATCTTTAAAAGGATCTCCAACCGTATCACCTACAACTGCAGCTTTATGAGCATCAGTTCCCTTTTGTCCTTGTTCCTCGATCATTTTCTTAGCATTATCCCAAGCACCACCGGCATTAGATTGGAAAATTGCCATTAAAACACCTGAAGTAGTAACTCCGGCTAACAAACCACCTAACATTTCGGCGCCTCCTATAAAACCAACTAAAACTGGCACAGCTAAAGCTAATAAACCGGGTAAAACCATTTCTTTTATGGAAGCTTTGGTTGAAATTTCAACACACTTTTCATACTCTGCATAACCATCAGCAGCATCAAATATTTTTCTATCTTCTTCATTCGCTTTTGACATATCTGAATCGTACTTTCTCATTACAGCTAATGCAGCATGTAACTGAGGAATATCTCTAAACTGACGACGAACCTCTTCAATCATAGCCATGGCAGCTCGTCCAACCGCATTCATGGATAAAGCTGAAAAAACAAATGGTAACATCCCTCCAACCAATAATCCGGCCATAATCTCAGCCTGAGAAACATCGATGGATTTAACATTTGCTGTTTTCATAAAAGCAGCAAATAAAGCCAATGCTGTTAAAGCAGCAGAAGCAATTGCAAAGCCTTTACCAATTGCAGCAGTTGTATTTCCTACAGCATCCAATTTATCTGTACGTTCACGAACTTCTTTAGGTAGTTCTGCCATTTCAGCAATACCACCAGCATTATCAGATATTGGCCCATATGCATCTACAGCTAACTGTATTCCTGTATTTGCCAACATTCCTACTGCTGCGATCGCTATTCCATAAAGTCCGGCAAAATGATGTGAGATTATAATTGCTGATGCAATTAAAAGAATTGGAATAGCTGTTGACATCATACCAACACCTAATCCGGCAATAATGTTTGTAGCCGACCCTGTTTCAGATTGTTTTACTATGGATAAAACAGGTTTAGATCCTGTTCCTGTATAATATTCGGTTACTTTTCCTACAAAAAAACCAGCTATCAAACCAGCAAGTGTTGCCCAAAAAACTCCCATTGCACCAAAAGGTAATCCTTCAACAGTTTCGGGTATCATCGCAGTAATAATAAAATAAGAGGCTACAACCATTAAAAATCCTGATCCAAATTCACCTAGATTTAAAGCTTTATGAGGGCTTCCCCCATCTTTTACCTTTACAAAAAAAGTTCCTATAATTGACATAACTATACCAACCGCTGCTAGCACTAATGGTAAATAAACAGCTCCTAAACCATTATAATCGGGAGTTAAAATAAATGCTCCTAACACCATTGTACCTATAATAGATCCTACATATGATTCAAATAAATCGGCTCCCATACCTGCAACGTCTCCAACATTATCACCAACATTATCTGCAATTGTAGCAGGATTTAAAGGATGATCTTCTGGTATGCCTGCTTCAACTTTACCTACAAGGTCAGCACCAACATCGGCAGCTTTGGTATAGATACCTCCACCCACTCGAGCGAACAATGCTATGGATGATGCACCTAAGGAAAATCCAGATAGTACATTCAATACCATTGATAAATTTTCAGCACCAGGCCATAAATTCTGGTAAATCATGAATAAACTACTCAAGCCTAAAACTCCTAAACCAACAACACCTAAGCCCATCACTGCGCCACCGGCAAAAGCAACTTCTAGTGCTCTTCCTAAGGATGTTCTAGCTGCATTTGTTGTTCTTACATTTGCTTTAGTGGCAACTTTCATACCAATAAAACCAGCCAAAGCCGAACAAATTGCTCCTACAACAAATGATAAAGCCACCATTCCGTTAGAGCCTTCTTCATAAGTTCCTTTAAAATATAATAGGATTGCAACAGCAACTACAAAAATAGAAAGGACTTTATATTCTGCCTTCAAAAAAGACATTGCCCCATCTGCAATGTGTTTAGCTATATTTGACATTTTTTCACTTCCGACTTCTTGCTTTGAAACCCATGCATTTTTAATAAAAACAAATACAAGTGCCAAAACACCGAATAAAGGCAAATAATTTACTATCAATTCCATACTAATTATGATTAATTAAATTTTTAATGTTCGCAAAAGTAATAAAACTACTCATATATAAAAAAAAAGACTTAATATTTCTGTTAAGTCTTTTTAGTACCTTGGGAGGGATTAGCTTCGCTGTTCCCTTCAAGCTTCGCTTGAAAACCGAAAAAACAATCGTTTCACTTTTCTTCAAAAAAGAAGCGAGCTCCCTTTTTGAAGCTCGTTTACGATTTACCGTTTTTCGGTTTATTGTACCTTGGGAGGGAATCGAACCCTCACTCCGTTGCCAGAACTGGATTTTGAATCCAGCGCGTCTACCAATTCCGCCACCAAGGCTTAATTTTGGTGTGCAAATATAATCTATTTGTTCAAAATATCTTTATTTTTTTCTATGCTTTTAATTACAAATATTAATATTGAGTTTCATTAAAAATTCTTTGTCAATATTCTCTTTACAATTGAATTAATTAATTAATTTTGCAAAAAAAATTCACATTAGCAACATCCTAAAATACATAACTTTATGGAATCAAAATTTCTTAAACCAAAACTTTTCGCATCTTCACAAAGTACAGAGTTAGCTCAAAAAATTGCAGCAGAATATGGTGAAGTTCTAGGGACAGTCAGAAAAAACATATTTAGTGATGGTGAATTTCAGGTTTCTTTTGAAGAATCTATCAGAGGCCGACGGATCTTTTTAATAGGTTCTACGATGCCTCCTAATGATAATTTAATGGAAATGCTGTTGATGATCGATGCGGCAAAACGTGCTTCCGCCAGACATATCACAGCCGTAATACCTTATTTTGGTTGGGCAAGACAAGATCGTAAAGACAAACCTCGTGTTCCCATTGCGGCGAAAATGGTTGCCAAAATTTTGCAATCTGCCGGCGCTACCAGAATAATGACCATGGATCTGCATGCTGATCAAATACAAGGATTTTTTGAAATCCCTGTTGATCACTTATATGCATCAACTATACTTTTACCATATATAGAAAGATTAAAGCTAAGTGATATTACTATCGCATCTCCAGATATGGGAGGGTCAAAAAGAGCTTATGCATATTCTAAGTTCTTAAAAAGTGAAGTAGTGATTTGCTATAAACAACGAAAGAAAGCAAATGTGATCTCACATATGGAATTGATTGGAAATGTTGAAGGTAGAAATGTGATTATTGTTGATGATATGGTTGATACTGCAGGAACCTTAACAAAAGCTGCTGACCTTATGATGGAAAAAGGAGCCCTAAGTGTAAGGGCTATAACAACACATGCGATCTTATCTGGTGAAGCCTATGATCGGATAGAAAAATCTAAGTTACAAGAGTTGATAGTAACCGATACAATTCCTTTAAAACAGACTTCTTCTAAGATAAAAGTTGTATCTTGCGCCCCTTTATTTGCGGACGTGATGCACAAAGTTCAAGACAATACGTCAATAAGCGGTAAATTTTTAATGTAAAATAAATTAATTTAAAACAATGAAATCGATTACAATCAAAGGGTCTCAAAGAGAAAGCGTGGGCAAGGTATCAACCAAGGCCTTACGTAATGCTGGAAAGGTTCCTTGCGTTTTATACGGAGGAGACAAAGCTTTACACTTTTCAGCTGATGAATTAGCATTTAGTAAATTGGTGTATACTCCTAATGTATACACTGCAACGGTTGAACTTGAAAATGGTGAGAAACATAAAGCTATTTTACAAGACATTCAATTCCATCCGGTAACGGATAAAATCTTACATATTGATTTTTATCAATTATTTAAAGATAAAGAAATTACTATGGAAATTCCGGTTAAACTTATTGGTACTGCTCCGGGAGTTGTAGATGGAGGTAACTTGCGTTTTCCATATAGAAAACTAAAAGTAAAAGCTTTACCCGATAATTTACCTGATTTTCTCAATGCCGATATTTCAAAACTTAATATTGGTGACAAGCTTTATGTAACTGAATTGGAAGAGGGTAATTATTCTATTCTTCATCCTGACAATACAGTTGTAGCACAAGTGAGAGTTTCTCGTTTGGCTCTGGATCTTGAAGAGTTGGATGCTGAAGCTGAAGCAGAAGAAGGAGATGACGTATTAGGTGCTGAAGAAGGTGAAGGTGCTGTTGAAGGTGCTGAAGGAAGTATTGAAGGAAGTACTGAAGAGGCTAAGCCAGCTGCTGAATAAGTTTTATTAAATTTTGACTAGTTATAAAAAAGCTTTCCGTTGATCGGAAAGCTTTTTTTTATATAGAGTTTAAATATATATTAAACTAAAAGACTAATAGAAAAATGTGATAAGCTGATTGCATTGAGTATATTTATAGCATGAATTTTTTGACTTTACTCAAATCCTTTTTTCAAACTGAGAAGCAAAATCCGGAAAGTATGAAGAAATTTCTAATTGTTGGTTTAGGTAATATTGGCGGTAAATACATAAATACAAGGCATAATATTGGTTTTAAAATTTTGGAGAAATTAGCTGACAATGAAAAAGCTATCTTCGAAACAAAAAAACTTGGGGATATAGCCCGATTCAGATATAAAGGAAGAACTTTTATCTTATTAAAACCAAACACCTATATGAACCTCAGTGGTAAAGCTGTAAAATTTTGGCAAAAGCTGGAGAAAATTCCGATGGAAAACTTGCTGGTCATAGCTGACGATCTGAATTTACCATTTGGGACGATCCGGATAAAAGCAAAAGGAAGTGCCGGTGGTCACAATGGACTTACTGATATCATTAATCAGTTAGAAACTCAAAATTATGCCAGACTGCGTTTTGGTGTTGGTGACGAATTTAAAATGGGCAGACAAGTAGACTATGTATTAGGGGAATGGGATCAAGATGAAGAAGAAAAATTAACAGAACGCCTTGAAAGATCAGCTAAAGCCATAACTTCGTTTGCCTTAGCCGGAATTAACAATACTATGAATGAATTTAATGGAAAATGATCATTCCACCGTATTGAGTTATTCCATAGTGATGTTTAATCTTACTCTTGTAGGGGTAAGGATATTTATCACAGATTATTCCACCGTAACTGATTTCGCTAAATTTCTTGGTTGATCAACATTACATCCTCGCATTACTGCAATATGGTATGACAGTAACTGTAATGGAATTGTAGTCAACAAAGGCGATAAAGCTTCTTCAGTTTCCGGTATTTCTATAACATGATCAGCCAGATCTCTTACAGTAGTATCTCCTTCTGTAACAACCGCAATAATTTTTCCGCTTCGTGATTTTATCTCCTGAATATTACTCACTACTTTTTCGTAATGACCTTTGCTTGTTGCAATAACTATAACCGGCATTCTATCATCAATTAAAGCAATAGGGCCATGTTTCATTTCGGCGGCCGGGTATCCTTCCGCGTGTATATAGGAAATTTCCTTCAATTTTAATGCGCCTTCTAAAGCAACCGGAAAATTATACCCTCTTCCCAGATATAAACAATTGGTTGAAAGCAGATATTTTTTTGCAATTGCTTTTATATGGTCATCAATTTTTAATAACTGTTCAACTTTATTAGGAATTAACTCCATTTCTTGCAGATACAAACGAAAATCAGCACTTGTCATCGTTCCTTTTGCTCTGGCCAAACGCAATGCAATAAGTGTCAATAATGTTATCTGAGTTGTAAAGGCCTTGGTTGAAGCAACCCCTATTTCTGGTCCTGCATGTGTATATGCTCCCGAATCATTTTCTCTTGCAATAGATGATCCAACAACATTGCAAACTCCAAAAACAAATGCTCCTTTCGATCTCGCTAATTTGATTGCTGCTAACGTATCAGCTGTTTCTCCTGATTGAGAAATAGCAATCACTACATCCTTTTCTGTTATTACAGGATTTCTATATCTAAATTCGGAGGCGTATTCTACCTCAACAGGAATCCGTGCAAATTCCTCAAAAGTATATTCTGCAACCAGGCCAGCATGCCATGAAGTACCGCAGGCAACAATTATGATACGCTCGGCATTCAAGAATTTCTTCATATTATTTTCAAGTCCTGAAATTTTAATTATACCTTCGTTTGCCAAAAGTCTTCCTCTAAAGGTATCTGTAATCGCTCTGGGTTGCTCATAAATTTCTTTGAGCATAAAATGTTCGTAACCCCCTTTTTCAATTTGCTCAAGATTCATTTGTAATTCCTGGATCTTAAGATCAACAAATGAGTCATCATTGATCTTTCTAACTTTAACTTCCCTACCCATTTTAATGATAGCTAATTCTTCATCTTCCAGATAAACGGCATCTTTTGTATATTCAATAAAAGGTGAGGCATCAGAGGCAATAAAAAATTCTTTAAGATCTTTTCCAACACCAATAGCTATAGGGCTACCTAAACGGGCCACTACTATTTCATCAGGTTTAGTTTTATCAAAAACCGCAATAGCATAAGCACCAATAACTTGATTTAAAGCAATTTGAACGGCCTTACCAAGCTTAACTTTTTCCTGGCCTTTAATCTCTTCGATTAAATTGATCAAGACCTCTGTGTCTGTATCACTATGAAAAGTATAACCTCTACTTATTAATTCTTGCTTAATAGCATCATAATTTTCAATAATCCCATTATGAACTATTACTAAATTACCAGATTGTGATACATGAGGGTGAGAATTCACATCATTAGGAATACCATGTGTTGCCCAACGTGTATGGCCAATACCTAAAGTTCCTTTATCAGAAATTTCATGCTTTACGTTTTCTTGTAAATGTGAAACTTTCCCCTTGGTTTTTGAGAGATTGATATTATTTCCATCGTACAACATCACTCCCGCACTATCATATCCTCTATATTCGAGACGCTTAAGACCATTGATAATTATCGGATAAGCTTCACGATAACCAATGTAACCAGTTATTCCACACATTATTATTTGAGTTTTTAATTATTAATCTAAACGAAAATCCTGATAATCTAGTATATAGGTTGAGAATTCCTATAAATTATCAGGACATTAATACATGCGTAAGATAGTGATTTATTTAGAATAAAATATTTCCAATTTTATTCCTTTTTCATTTGATTTCGGTAAATTTCCTTGTAAAACCACACCTTTAGGTATCCAGTTATAATCCTTTACAATTGTATCTAAAAGTAATCCAGCTGTTGGCAAATCAGTTGACAGATAATTTCTCAGAGCTAATTTAGAAGGTGCTTTAGGGTCTGTAGCTCTCAAAATATCTGAAATATATTTAGTTATTCTAAATTTGTACTTTTCAGGATTCCCCTCACTGTCATATTCTAATAATCCACCAAAGACATCAACTCCAAAAAGCGGGTGATAAAAATCGCTTATAAGAGAATTATATTCTTCATTATATAAAAAAAGTTGTGATGGGACATCACTTTGTTCTCCATCAATATAGATAGTAAGATTGGCTTCATTGATCAGCCAGTTCTTATTTCTTAAAATTTCTAAACTCTCATCGGTAAATAAATCTAAAATTCCTTGAGATCCACTCGCGCCCTGAACAAACAATTTGGATTCACCATTCACTTTGTCCGGATTAAGCAAAGAATTTTCAACTAAGGAACCGCTATAATCATGAACATACGTTCCTGTTCTTACTCCGTCAAAATTAAAATTCATACTTTGTTTTGATTTAACAAGAACATCTTGTTCACCTTCAATTCCATTATAATTTAAATCTTCATCGTCTCCTTCATCTTTAATTTCTTCATTGGTGTAATAAATGGTCATTTTAGCATCCTTGGTAAACAAATTCATCAATGATCCATCTGTACCATTAGCCTCTATATAAAGGCCTCTAAAATAATGAATGAAATTATCAATGCTTTCAAAATCACTTGAATTTTGATGATCAACAAATCTCTCTTCAAAGAATTCATTATCTAAATTAAATTTCATAGAAGGATTTTGATCTTCAGCTATAATGGTATCAATATCATCAATGGTGTTTGGATCTCCATCTAAAAATCTTCTTTCAACATATAATATGGTATCATTTCTATTCGGTTTAAAATCATCAGAAAAAAGATTGTCTAATTTTTGATAGCTTCTATCCGAATAATAGGTCTTTTTTTTAGTCGGATCTATTGGATCTAAAACATTTAAGAATGTTCCCAATTCATAAACCGATATGTTAAATTCTTGTGAGCGATTTCCATAAACAGAATCCAATTGAAAATTTGGAGCCTGAATAGTATTATCGTCATCATCTTTAATTGGATCTCCGGTAATAGGATCAACCGCATCCTGATCACCATCTCTGGTAGCATAATAAGGAATATCGAGAACTACAAGATCTATTATGGCATTATCTCCAAAATCCACTCCAAGTAGTGGTAAAAATAATTGTGTAATAAGATCACTTTTTAAAAGTCCAAAATTTGCATCTCGGTCAACACCTAACAAATACAAAGGTTCATTACTTAGGTCATTGTTATCTGTCCTAGAGGAATCAATATTATCATTGTACACAATAATTTCAATTAAAGTATCTCCAACATTAAATGGTTTTTCTCCTGCCAGATCAACAGCAATATCTTCCAGATCCTTCTCGCAAGATATTATTCCAAAAAGAAATATTAGTCCAAGACCAATATTTTTAAAAATGGTTACATTTCTACTCGACATAAATGATTTTTGAATTTTTTTAGCAATGTATTTATAAAACTTTATTTAGATAAAAGTCTGAATAAGCTTCTGTAAAACCTTCAAGTGGTTGAAAATCTAGAACAGGAATATCAAGATTATCAATTAAAGATGAAATGTCCTCTGTTAAATGCTCACTTCCTTTAATAACCGCATCCGAATTTTCAATAGCAACTTTCATAAAACTATCATTACTTTCTTCCTTTAAAGAATCAAGTTTTTCAACAGGTATATGATCAAATTTGATCTTATTGATCAGATCTTCATTACTCAATACACCTTTAGTATTGTAGTTAAAGGCCGAGGTCACAATTTTACTGTCAGTGAACAAAGGATCATTTTTATAGTATTCTTTTAAATATAAAGGCAATAATGAGGCCATCCATCCATGAATATGAATAATATCTGGAGCCCATTTTAATTTTTTTACTGTTTCAACTACACCTTTAGCAAAGAAGATCGCTCTTTCATCATTATCATCAAATAATTTACCGTCTTCATCAGTAAAAACAGCTTTTCTTTTAAAGTATTCTTCATTATCAATGAAATATACTTGCATTCTCTCTTTAGGAACAGAAGCAACTTTGATTATTAATGGCATATCCATATCATTAATAATTAAATTCATTCCTGATAAACGGATCACTTCATGTAATTGATGTCTTCTCTCATTAATAACACCAAATCTCGGCATAAACATTCTAATTTGAGCTCCTTGATGGTGCATTTCTTTCGGTACTTCAAACGCCATTTTTGATACTTCAGTCTCGGGTAAATAAGGTGTTAATTCTGATGCGATATAAAGTATTCTCTTATCTTTCATATATCAATCTATTTTGGATTAGTGCAAAATTACGAAATTATATGTATAATTCGATTTAAAATATTAAGTTTGATAGCTTATTTAACAATCTTTAACGCCAAATGATAGTTTTTAAAACCATAAATTCAATCAAAAGTAAATTATCAATAATCGATAAAAAAAAAACTTTAGGTTTAGTGCCAACTATGGGAGCATTACATGAAGGCCATTTATCCATTGTTAACAGAGCAAAAAAAGAGAATGATTATGTAGTTGTTAGCATATTTGTAAATCCAACCCAGTTCGATAAAGAAGAAGATTTACTAAAATATCCAAATACTGTGGAAACCGATTTAAAACTATTGGAAGACCTACAGTGCGATTTCGTTTTTATGCCTAAAATAGAAGAAATTTATGCCGATAATGTCGTGTCAGATTCTTTTGATTTTGACAACCTGGATAAGGTTATGGAAGGAGCTTTTAGAAAAGGGCATTTTGACGGGGTTGCAACTATTGTTAAAAAACTTTTTAATATAACTCATCCAAACAATGCTTATTTTGGTGAGAAAGATTTTCAGCAACTACAGATCATAAAAAAAATGGTGGAAATCGAAAGTATACCAATTCAAATTATTGCCTGTGAAATTTATAGAGAAGATGATGGATTGGCGATGAGTTCTAGAAATTTGAGACTATCACCTAAACAACGTAATGCTGCTCCTTTAATTCATAAAACTCTATTGCAGAGTATAGAATTAATTCACCAAAAAAAGATAGATTTTATTAAAACTTTTGTTGAAAATAATATGAAAAGGAACGAATTTTTAGAATTAGAATATTTTGAAATAGCTGACATAGAAACGCTTATTCCTGCAACTGAAATTATACCTGATAAAAAGTATAGAGCATTTATTGCAGCCTTTGCAGGACCGATACGATTAATAGATAATATAGCTTTAAATTAATTAACTTTGCACCCTTAAAATTTATAGTTGCAAAATGAATATTGAAGTTGTAAAATCAAAGATTCACCGTGTAAGAATTACCGGTTCTGATCTTAATTATATTGGGAGTATTACTATTGATGAAGATTTATTGGAGGCATCAAATATAATCGAAGGCGAAAAAGTTCATATTGTCAATATAAACAATGGGGAACGCTTTGTTACATATGCTATAAAAGGTGAGAGAAAAAGTGGAGATATAGTTTTGAACGGTCCTGCAGCACGAAAAGTTGCAAAAGATGATATGATCATAATAATATCTTATGCATCTTTAGAATTTGAGGAGGCTAAAGGATTTAAACCCTCCATTATTTTCCCTAATGAAAATGATAACTCATTGACATAATTTTTGAAAAGAAGATTAAAAAAAATCATTTTTACAATACTACCAATTGCATTGGGAGTTTTTTTGATATGGTATTCCCTTTCAAAATTGAAACCTGATGATATTGAAGCGATCAAATTATCTTTTAAAACTGCTAATTATTGGTGGGTTTCCTTATCCCTGTTTTTAGGAATTTTAAGTCATTTATCTCGAGCCTATCGCTGGCAATTCATGCTTGATCCATTAGGGTATAAACCTGAATTTATGAATAATGTTATGGCAGTTTTGGTTGGCTATTTGGTAAATTTAATCGTGCCTAGAGCCGGTGAAATAGCGAGAGCTACTGCCATTTCAAAATATGAAGATATTCCTTTTGAAAAAGCATTCGGCACAATTGTATCGGAAAGAATCGCTGATGTTATTATGCTAATGAGTATCATCGCTACAGCATTTTTTCTTCAAACTGAATTGCTATCCTCTTATTTATTCTCTAAAGAATCGTCCGGTTCTAATTATTTATCCTACATCTTTATCGGCATTATCGTTCTTTTCTTTTTATTCTTCAGACTTGTTAAAAAATCAAACAACCCATTAATAGATAAGATCCAAATCTTTATTCATGGATTGATCCAAGGTGTTATCAGTATTTTTAAAATGAAGAAGAAATGGGCATTTATTTTTCATACGGTTTTTATTTGGACAATGTATGTCTTAATGTTCTATACCGTTACTTTTGCCCTGCCTGAAACTACACATCTACCCTTCGGAGCTCTTATTGTAGGCTTTGTTGTTGGTGGCTTAAGTATGGCCTTAACAAACGGAGGCCTGGGGACTTATCCTATATTTGTTGCAAGTGCTTTAACTTTATACGGAATTGCTGAAAATCCTGCATTGGCATTTGGTTGGATCATGTGGACTGCGCAAACCTTGATGGTACTTGTTTTTGGAGGCTTGTCTTTCTTTATATTACCTATTTATAATCGAGAAAAAGCATAATATACTTTCTTTTTAACAGCTGAAATTTATAATCAAATTTTGTATGAACCGTGTTTAGTAAAACTCCGGTTTGATTCTCAAGAAAAATTCGAAAAAACTTGACAGTTCAATGTCTTTATCTTCCAATATTATCCGGTAGGCCCTTGTAATACCTAAAACTCTCCACGGCTTTACCATCCATATATTCTATGTATTTACTGACCCTTTCAATTACTTTTTTTTGCTCTTCTTCGGATAATTCCGGACCAGTATATTTATTCCATCCTGAACTCCATTGGCTCACATAACTTGACATGGCCTTAATTTTTTTGTCTTTGAAAGCTGTAATATCTACTTGGGTATTTACATCATCCTTGTCAGAATCGTATAGAATATATTCGGGAATTGTGTGTGCTTCAAGACCCTCAACGGTAATCTGCCCCTGAAACAGTAAAGGCCACATGGCTGCCCTGGCGGCATCAGCTGCTAGATAGGCTGCCGCTCTGTGATCAGCTTTATGCCAACGTTGGCTACCCTTTCCCGGATCAAAAGCAAAAAGAACATCAGGTTTAATTTTTCGAATAAGACGAACAAGCTTTGCTACAACTTCTTTTTTGTTTTCATATTCCAGCAGACCGTCATCGTAGCCCAGATTTATATAATGATCCCCAGGAATTCCTAGCTCCTTCAAAGCTCCCAATTCTTCCTGTAATCTAATATTAGCCAGATCGATCATAGAAAGGTCAGGATCCTGAGTTCCAACATTACCGGTAGTTAATATGGCGATGAAAATTTCATTACCATTTTCTTGTAGCATGGCAAGAGTACCTTGAGAGTAAGTATCATCGTCAGGATGTGCTCCAATTAAAAGAATTGTTTTTTCTTTCCAATCCTTTATTGGGGTTTTTGGCTGGGCAATAATTATCTGATGAGTCAACATTAGAAAAGAAATAAAAAATAAGGTTTTCATCTTTTAAGTTTAATTTATTAATACTAATTTAGTTTATAATATGATGATCAAAGAAGATTTTTGTTGAACAATAATTCTATAAACATATTAATGCAAGATAACGATTATTTTTATGACCTTTGTACCCCATAAGTTGGTAGATGATCCTTTTTGTATTACCAATTTACAATCGCAAAAAAAAGTATAAAATATGTTGGGTAAAACATTTTATAGTAACGGTAAACTATTGCTTACAGCAGAATATTTGATTCTTGACGGAGCAAAAGGCCTTGCATTACCAACAAAATTCGGACAAGATCTAATTGTGGAAAAAATAGATTTTCCAATGCTTATTTGGGAAAGTTTTGATAAGAATAATAAAACATGGTTTACAAATAAATTTCGATTACCTGATTTAACCTTGGAAAGTCCTGATGAAGAAGATCAAGTCTCCATAACTTTACAGAGAATATTAAACGAAGCCAAAAATTTAAATCCTGAATTCCTGACTAAAAAGATTGGGTTTAACGTCAGAACCAATCTTTCTTTTCCAAGAAAATGGGGATTAGGCACTTCTTCAACCTTAATAAACAATATTGCACAATGGGCTAAAGTGAATGCTTTTGAATTATTGAATAAAAGTTTTGGGGGTAGTGGATATGATATAGCTTGTGCACAAAATAATAATCCCATAGTATATCAATTATTAAAAAAGGTCCCAAAAATTGAGTCTGTAGATTTTAATCCTGTTTTTAAAGATCACCTCTATTTTATATATCTCAATAAAAAACAAAATAGCAGAGATAGTATAGATCATTATCAGAAAATCAAAGGCATTAATTCAAATGTTTTAGAAGAGATCTCTCAAATTACAAATAACATATTAGGGTGCAGTTCAATAGCCGAATTTGAAAAATTAATAGCCGAGCATGAAACAATTATCGGATCTGTTATCCAACAAAAAAAAATAAAGCAACAATTGTTTTCTGATTATTTTGGTCAAATTAAGAGTTTAGGAGCCTGGGGTGGTGATTTTATATTGGCAACGGGTAATGAAGATACCCCTAAATATTTTAAGAATAAAGGCTTAGAGACAGTTATTAGTTATAAAGATATGATCTTGTAAATCAGACAACCATATGAAGCAAAAAGTAATTATTATTGGTGGTGGTGCAGCGGGCTTTTTTGCTGCGATCACAATTGCAGAATCAAATCCCGATCTGGAAGTGATCATTCTTGAAAAAGGAACTAAAGTATTACAAAAAGTAAAAGTTTCAGGTGGTGGAAGATGCAATCTGACTCATGCCTGTTTTATTCCAAAGGAACTCATTGAGTTTT
>Ga0209013_10001584_pt1 | contig 20832 bp, 18 predicted proteins | sample Cruoilmetagenom2_FD_187291 | JGI IMG/M metagenome (GOLD analysis project Ga0209013, IMG submission 187291) | Oil polluted marine microbial communities from Coal Oil Point, Santa Barbara, California, USA - Sample 2 (SPAdes) (version 2) | ecosystem: Environmental > Aquatic > Marine > Oil seeps ...
GCTGCCATACTACTTCTATTACGATTATAATCAACCAAGAACAAAACTAATTGCTGGGTTAAAATTTCATAATCCAAAGGGGGCTGTAAGATTATCTGCTGAATTTAGTTACAACAGCAGAAAATTCGACAATTCAGACAATAATGTAACCTCTTCCAGTTATAAGATATTGGAGGCTGGATTGAACGCCGGTTACGAATGGCATTCAACATTTAACCGGGTGAATATTTATTACGGATTTGATCTGTCATTTGCTCATGCGAATTATAAGTATATAAATACAATCAATAGTAACGAGGAATATACCACAACATCGAGGGAGATGGCATATGGGGTGAGTCCGCTTGTAGGAGTTAACTTCTTTATAACACCAAACTTGTCAATAGGAACTGAAATGAAATTTATTACAGAAGGATTTACTAGTAAAACTACTGATGAATATAATGGACAGGAGCAGAACGAAAATAAAACCAACGGTTTTAGAACCCAATTTGGCCCTTTAGGATTTCTATCTTTCAATATCCATTTTTAGACAGATTTATTTTCTTTTAATTAATGGTGATGTGCTCCATCCATTATAACCTCTTCCATAATCTTCGGAATATCTGTATTGTCGATATAGCTTGAAAAATGCTCAGCCCCAACACCTATGGCATACACAGGTACGTTCACTCCTGTATGTGCATGAGTTGTCCAGCCAACACCGGCTTTATCGCTCATCATTTTAATTACTGTGGAAGCCAACGGCTCGTATTTAGTATATGTCATATCGGCTCCTTCGCCTTCCGATGGATACATACTGGTAACGAAAGCTTCTTTCAACTTTTGAGTGTCTTCGTCTTTCAACGGTATTTTATCCGGATCTCCCAGGCCGAACTTCTCTTTGATAACATTCATCATTCTGTCAAAGTCTGCGTTGACATCACCCGAAAGATTTTGCCGGAATTCGCCAACCAGCTCTGTAAATTTTTCTTCGGAAATTTTCTGGTATTGCAATAATCTGAAATAGGTTTTATATTTTGTGGGGCCATTGCCAAGACTCAGCCCGCCGGTCTCGTGATCAGCTGTCACCACAATCAGCGTTTCGTCGGGATGTTCCTCATAAAAAGCAACGGCTTTATCAATAGCTCCGGCAAAATCTATGGTTTCATGGATCGAAGTAGCTGCATCATCAGAATGGCAGGCCCAGTCAATTTTCCCCCCTTCTACCATCATAAAAAAGCCGTTTTCATTGTCGAGCATTTCGATGGCTTTGGCTGTCAGGTCGCCAAGCCGGACTTCGTTTTGTTCCATATCGATCACATAATTCATAGCACCGCTTTCGGTTACCGGGTTGGGCACGGCAATCACCCTTCCTGTCTCCTTATTCAGGGCCAAGAAATCATCCATATTGTTCACATACCTGAAACCGTTTTCTTTGGCTTTTTCAATCAGATTGACCGGCTGTCCGTTAATCTCTCCCTCAGGAGATTTGAAACCTCCCCCACCGAAGAAGTCGAACGAGCTGTTGACCAAATCGTTTCCAATCTCAAAATACATACTGCGTAAAGGTCGGTGGGCATAGAACACAGCTGGTGTAGCATGATCGATGGACACGCTGGTAAGTATCCCGATTTTCATCCCGGATTCTTTAAATTTTTCAGCTATTGTTTTAAAAGGTTGTTTTCCTTCGGGATCCATAGATATCCGGTTAATGTTTGTTTTATGCCCTGTTGCCAGTGCCGTTCCTGAGGCCGCCGAACCGGTAATAAAACGGTTATTGGCATAGGTGCTGGCAAATCCTGCCGCCGGAAACTCGGTGAAACCAAAATGCTCGAACCCTTTTTTATGATCCACAGCCGCCTGATAGGCTTCAGCAAGATTTACCTGCGCCTGCCCCATACCATCACCGATAAACAGGAACACATATTTAGCTTTGTGGTGCGCATGGTTATCGGTACACGAAGAGATTAGAAATAAAGCGATAATACTTATAACGATGTAAAATGAGTGTTTTTTCATAGGTGTTTTTGGTTTTATAAAGCAAAAATATTGATTATAAAGATATGGCCCGGTTTGTTCTCAATTTATTATCACACGATGTACCCAATATCTTGCTATTTTTGCAGCCTATTTAAAAAGAAATGACCGCAAGAGACATAGAAATTATGGCACCGGTGGGTTCGTACGCTTCGCTGATGGCAGCCATACAAGGTGGTGCCGATTCAGTTTACTTTGGTATAGGTAAGCTGAATATGCGATCCAACTCATCGCAAAACTTTACGCTGGACGACCTGAAAGAGATCAGCCGCATTTGCCGGGAGCATAATATCCGTACTTATATCACGCTCAACACAATTATCTACGACCATGAACTGGAAGAGATGAAAAAGATCGTAGATGCCGCCAAAACGAACAGTATCAGTGCTATTATTGCTTCCGACTGGTCGGTGATTACCTATGCCCGGTCCAAAGGCGTGGAGGTGCACATGTCTACACAGACCAATATTACAAACATCGAAGCCGTTAGGTATTATGCGCAGTTTGCCGATGTGATGGTGACAGCAAGGGAGTTACGGCTGGAACAAGTAAAGACCATCACAGAAACCATAAGAGAGCAAAACATTACAGGTCCTTCCGGAAAGCCTGTTCAGGTTGAGATTTTTGCCCACGGGGCCTTGTGTATGGCTGTTTCGGGCAAATGTTACCTGAGTCTTGACAACCTGAATTCTTCGGCTAACCGGGGTGCCTGCCTGCAACCATGCCGCAGGAAATATATTGTTAAAGACAAAGATTCAGACCTGGAGCTCGAAATTGACGGTGAATATATTATGTCGCCCAAAGACCTGAACACGGTTTCATTTCTGGATAAAATTCTTGATGCCGGAGTTCGTGTGTTAAAACTGGAAGGTCGGGGCCGTTCGCCCGAATATGTGAAAACCGTAGCGGCTGTTTATAGCGAAGCAGTGAATGCGTGGTTCGACGGGAAATATACACAGGAACGCATTGATAAATGGAATGAACGGCTGGCTACAGTTTATAACCGTGGGTTCTGGGATGGCTATTATATGGGGCGTAAACTGGGCGAATGGACAGAAGAATATGGCAACCAGGCTACCCAACGAAAAATGTACATCGGTAAGGTAACCAACTATTTCAGCAGGATAGGTGTAGCAGAACTTAAGATCGAAACCCACACCCTGGCAGTGGAAGAAGAGATCAAAATTATCGGACCCACAACAGGTGTTTATGAAGACAAAGTACGTGAAATTCGGCTTGACTACGATCCCGTTAAAAAAGCAGTTAAGGGTGATGTGTGTTCTGTTCCTGTAAAAGAACTGGTACGCAGGGGCGATAAAGTTTTTAAAATGGTTCCGGCCGATAAAAGTATCCCCAACCTGGTGCAGCAATAATGATCATCTCACAAATAGTTGCCGTTTCGTTCAATCATGTTATCGGGGTAAACAGGGGCCTGCCCTGGCACATGCCAACGGACATGAATTATTTTAAAGAAAAAACATGGGGACATCACATCGTGATGGGCAGAAGAAATTATAAGGTAGAAGGTAGAGCGCTGCCCGGCCGGGTAAATATTGTGCTTACGCATAACCCCGATTATAAAATACCTGACGGCATCGTGGTTCACTCACTAAAAGACGCCATTAGTATTGCCGAAGATGCCGGCGAAACCGAACTGTTTATTGCAGGCGGTGAAGACATCTACAAACTGGCGATGCCCGTCACCGACAGGATTTACCTCACCCATATTCATACCGAGGTGGAAGGTGATACGTTTTATCCGGAATTAGACAGCGATGTATGGAAAGAAGTTTCCTGCATCAGCTATAAAAAAGATGACCAAAATCCTTTTGATTATGATTTTCTGGTGTATGAGCGGAGAAACAAATCAGCTTAAAATTTTAATTTCCGGTGTTCGGGATTTGAAATTCCAAACCACGTAACATCCGGATTTTAAATACGGATGAGCACAAAATGTTTTTAAGCATTTTCCTTAGCTTTGCCATCGTGATTAATTACAACCTACATCAGCACAGCCTGTTCTCCGATGGGAAAAGTGAACCGGTAAAATATGTAGAAAAAGCGCTGGAATTGGGCTTCACGGCCATAGGATTTTCCGAGCACTCGCCCCTGCCGTTTGCAACATCGTTTTCACTAAAGGAAGAGCAGATTGATGAATATATTCAAACCCTCAATGAATTAAAAGAAAAACACAAAGACCAACTGGCGATTTACCGTGCGCTTGAAATGGATTACATCCCCGAACTTTCAGATGATTTTGATCATTGGCGTGAGCGGTGCAAAACGGATTACCTCATCGGGTCTGTTCATCTGGTAAAACCCGAAGGATATAACGACCTCTGGTTTACCGATGGTCCCGATTATAAAATTTACGACAAAGGAATTGAGATGTATTTTGGCGGTAATATTCAAAAAGCTGTCAAATCCTTTTATCACCAAACTAACCAGATGATCGAAACGCAGCATTTTGACATCATCGGGCATTTTGACAAGATTACCATGCACAACCGCAACCGTTTTTTTACCGATTCGGAAAAATGGTACCGTGATCTTGTGAACGAAACTGTTGAACTGATCAAACAGAAAAATCTGATCGTTGAAATTAACACCCGTGGTTTATATAAAAAACGTTCTGATACTTTTTTCCCGGATGGATACGCTCTCCGGCAGGTGAAAGAAAATAACATACCGGTGCTGATCTCTTCCGATGCCCATCATCCCTCTGAAATCGCCATGCTTTTTGCCGCCGCCCGTCGCCGTTTAACAGAATTCGGTTTTAAACAGGTAATGTATTTTACGAATGGTCAGTGGTCAGGTGTTTCCTTAACATAAAGTTTGCCCGGAAAATTTGTTTATATGGCTGTCACTTTTGCAGCCCAACCAACTGACACCTCGCCTGTTAATGACTTTTTTTCAGTTTTCTCTATGATAAATCATTGATTATTCCATTGGCATAGCTTTTGAAAAAGGGATGTTGAAAAACACATTCAAAAAACAAATAAGAAAGGAGGATGTAATCATGACAATGAAATTAGCAAAAAGAAATGACGATTGGGGCTTCCCTTCTGTTTGGGAGGACTTTTTCAACAGCGATCTGTTTAACTTACCGGCCATAGCATCAAGAGGAATGACTGTGCCAGCCGTAAACATTACGGAAACGGATACTGAGTTTGTTCTTGAATTAGCTGCGCCGGGAATGAAAAAATCTGATTTTCATGTAAACATTGATCGTAACGTGCTGGCTGTTTCTTCGGAAAAAGAGGAAGAAAAAGAAGAAAAAGAGAAGAACTACACGAGAAAAGAATTTAGTTACAACTCATTTCAAAGGTCATTTACCTTGCCTGAGTCTGTTAATCAGGAGAAAATTGACGCTAAATACGTAAATGGCGTGCTAAAATTTATTTTACCAAAGAAAGAAGAAGTCATACGTAAAACTAAAGAAATTAATATTTCTTAAGGAGTGATTTTTCCGAGGCTGCTCAAAAGGAGCAGCCTCTTTCTTTTTTATATCGGGTTGTAATCCGGTTTTTCCCCACTGTTGGCAGGTTCAGGCTTATTTAGGATCATAGGCCCATTTCACATAGGCAGCCCCCCAGGTAAAGCCTCCGCCAAATGCTGCCAGTATCAGGTTATCTCCCTTTTTAAGTTTATGTTCCCATTCATGCAGACACATCGGTATGGTTCCGTTGGTGGTGTTTCCATATCGCTGAATGTTGATCATTACCTTTTTGGGGTCCAGACCCATTCGCCGTGCTGTTGCATCAATAATACGCAGGTTGGCCTGGTGTGGTACCAGATAAGCGATACTATCGCTGGTGAGGTTATTGCGTTCCATCATATCCACCGAAACGTCTGCCATGCCTTTTACGGCAAATTTAAAAACCTGCTGGCCTTCCTGATGTATAAAATGTTCATGTGCGTCTATGGTTTCATGCGAAGGAGGTTTTACCGAACCGCCCGCCGTCTGGTATAGATAAATACGGCCTGAACCGTCTGTGTAATTCTTTGTGTCCATCACACCGTAACCTTCCGTATCAGGCTCTAACAATACCGCGCCCCCGGCATCACCAAATAAGACGCATGTTGTACGGTCAGTATAATCTGTAATTGACGACATTTTATCTGCACCTACCAGCACGACTTTTTTGTATTGGCCCGATTCAATAAATTTAGATGCTGCATTTAAAGCGAACAGAAACCCGGAACAAGCTGCGTTGATATCAAAACTCCACGCATTTTTAATCCCCACTTTATCGCAAATGATATTGGATGAAGCCGGAAAAAGCATGTCCGGAGTTACCGTAGCCAATATCAGCAAATCTATTTCATCAGGAGATGTGTTTGTTTTTTTAAGCAATCCTTTAACTGCCTCAACTCCTATGTCTGACGTCCCCTTACCTTCCCCTTTTAATATGTGTCGTTCTTTGATGCCTGTGCGTGAAAGGATCCAGTCATCAGACGTATCCACCATTTTTTCCAATTCTTCATTGGTTAAAATGTATTCGGGTACCCATCCATGTATGCCTGTTATTGCGGCGCGAACCTTTGTCATGGTAATGTGATTATTTAATTGCGTGCAAAAGTAATAATTTTAAACAGTATCCGGCTTTTTGCTCTTTAGGTTTCCAAAATTCATACAACAAAAAACCCTCATCCTGTAAGAGGAATAAGGGTTTGTAAAATTGTAAAACCAGTTTACTGTACTGTATAACGAAGGTGTTTTACTCAGCTTTGGCATTCTCTGCAACCAGCTTTCCTTTATAGTATAGGTCACCATCTACGTAATAGGCACGATGATAAATATGAACCGTACCGGTAGTAGGACATGTAGCCAATTGAGGAGCTGTAGCCTTATAATGCGTTCTTCTTTTATCCCTCCTTGTTTTCGAAATTTTTCTCTTTGGATGTGCCATTTTTATATTAATTTTAATTATTTCAGTTTTAATTTTTTCAATGCATCCCACCTTGGGTCAACGTTTTGAGTTGCATGTGTCTCGATTTTTCCGATTATATCAGGATTGCAGTCTTCGATATGGGCATGCGCTTTTTTAATCGGTAACAGCAAGTTCACGTATTCATAAATATACTGTGTAAGATCAAGCTTGTTATCAGTTTGAGGTACCACAATCACCTCATCTGTCTCTTCTTCAAATGCTTCACCAAACTTCACCACCAATCGGAACCCACCTTCAAAATCCTGGTAGTAATTTTCCAGGCATCGTTCACAAACAAGTTCGAAACGGCCGTTAAGATGAAAATGCATATCCATTAAGGTTGTTTCCTTGATCAATTCAACGGAAACAGACGCTGCTCCCCGTTTTACATCGAGTAAATCATCACCATCAAAGAACTCTTTATCTATCCTGAATTCGAAAGAGTGTTTTCCTAAGCTTAACCCAATAAAAGGTATGATATAATCCTTTTCCATCTTTTTCCTCATTCAAAATCGGGCGGCAAAAGTACTTATTATTATTATGTTTTACAAATTTTTACGCCGGATGTACAAAAAAATGGCAAGGAGCATGCAAAGTTCCCCAAACCCATAAATCCACCAGTTAAAATACTGCGGAACAAAGTGTAATGAATAAGCTAGTGCCTGTTCGTTTGCCGCAAAAGAGAAAATATCACTGAAACAGAATTTTTGCAGTATATACCGGGTGTACTCTTCGGTATAAGAAATGATCACCACAACGGAGCCTGTGATGAGCAACAACCACTCCCATTTGTTCAGGGAAGCGTGATCATCTTTGCTGTCATTAAAAAGCAACAATACAGCCAGTAAGATCATTGTGAATGCATTGATAACAGGGCTAATTACCGGTCCTACCCAGGTAGTAGGTATCAGGAATAAAACATCCCACGTAAATAATGATTCGGGCCAGCCGAGGAAAAGTTTTAAAAACACATAATAAAATATGTCCCATACGGCAAAGGAAAAGATAAACCAGGCAAAACGGGCCGACGCTTTTTCCGTAGCTATAAACCCAATACTCAGTAACATAATCATGGTGGCCAACTCACGCAATAATTCGGCAACAATTAAATTGGGAGTGATCGGACGAAGCGGAAAGGCAAATCCGTCAGGATAATAAATTTCCCGCAGATAAATTACCACAACAGTTTCCAGAAGCCCCATGGCTATGGAAAACAAAGTAATCCATACAAATTTCATTGACAATGAATCTTTTTGGATCATTCTTTTTTTTTGATCCTCTAAAATTAAGCATAATTTAACCCGCCGGGCAATCTCATACCCGCAATAGTTAACATATTCCCTAATTGATGTACATTAGCAGTAAAGATTAATTACGACTTATGGAAAAGTTTACGATGTACAATCCTACACGACTACACTTTGGCGAAGGGGTGGTTAACAAGCTGGGAGAAAGTGTGCGCAAACAGGGGCAAAAAGTATTGCTTATTTACGGTAAAGGCTCGGTAAAGAAATATGGTTATTACGACCAGGTAGTGTCGCAACTGAAATCGAACGGCTTAGAGGTTGTAGAATACGGTGGTATCAAGCCCAATCCGGTTATAGAAGATGTGCGTAAAGCTTCCGAATTGGGACGGCAGGAAAAGATTGATGCAATTGTTGCCTTGGGCGGAGGAAGCGTGATTGATTCCGCCAAGATCATTTCCCTGTCAATAGCCTCAGGGTATGATGCCTGGGAAATTATGAAATACAAAGTCTTCCCCTCATCAGCCATTCCATTGATTTGTGTGTTGACACTGGCTGCTACGGGTACGGAAATGAACTTTGCTGCTGTTGTCCAGAATCACGAAACGGGTGAAAAGATTGGTTTTGTGAGCGATTTGATATATCCTTTGGAATCATTCCTCGATCCTGCATTTTCTGTAAGTGTACCACGTGATTATACTGCTTACGGAATTGTTGACCTTATTGCCCACGCCCTGGAAAGTTATTTCGGCCAAGGCGAGCCGCCGGTGATCGATCAAATCACATTCGATATCATTAAGGATGCCATGAAATGGGGGCCGATGCTGCTTGAGAAATTAGATGATGTAGCATTACGCGCCAACATCATGTTGGACGCCACACTGGCGCTGAACGGACTGACCAGATACGGTAAAGCCAACGGCGACTGGGGTGTACACGGGTTGGGGCATGAAATTTCGCTGCTATACGACACCCCTCATGGCGCCACTTTGAGTATAGCCTATATTGCCTGGCTGAACCTGCAGAAAGACCGAATTCCGGAACGCATCATCAAGCTGGGAAAAAATCTGTTTGGTGTGGAAACTGTAGATGCCACGATCTCCGGATTACGCCAGTTTTTTCAATCCGTTCATGCTCCCATCAAACTGAAGGAAGTGGGAATTGGAAAAGATCAGCGACAAAAGATCATAGGCCAAATGAATAAGAATAAGGTGTCGGGCATGCATCATGAATTATCGGGAGCCGACAGGAAAGCAATTATTGATTTAATGTTTTAATTTGCAAAGGCCCATGAATATCGTTAAACGTTTCAAAAATCATTACCGTAAAGGTTTTATGCCTTGGGTGCATAAAAACCCCGACTTTAACCTCGTTAAGGTGGTAGAAGAGTGGCCGATAAAACCGTGCAAAACGCTTGAAATGGGTTGCGGTACGGGTGTTGATGCTCTTTGGCTTGCTTCACAAAATTTTGACGTTACGGCCTGTGACGTTTCTGAAATTGCCATTCGTATGGCAGAAAACAATCAGCCGGAAAAGCTTAAGAGTTGTCATTTTCATATTCTGGACTGCCTGACAGATGTCATTCCCGGGTCACCATTTGAATTTATTTTTGACAGGGGCTATTTCCATTCATATAAAACGAAGAAAGGCCGTAGAGAAGTTGCTGAAAAAATAGCTGATTTATTAGAACCGCACGGATTATGGCTGTCTGTTTCAGGAAGTTTCGATGCGCCCGAACGTGATACGGGGCCTCCCCGCCTCAGGGCCAAAGACATTGTAGATGCCGTTGAAGAACATTTCAGAATCCTTTCACTAAAAGCCACGCATTTTGGAAATGAAGAAGAAGAACCGGCGCGGGCATGGGTGTGCTTGTTACGAAAGCGTCAGTGATGAGTATTTTTTCATACTTATATTTTATTTCTTGATATTTATCAAATTTTCTACAACGAATGCAACCTTTATTTGTAAGTATATGTCTTACAAAATGAAACCAAAGCAATATTTTTTATAGATGAGGAATCTTGAACATATTGATCAAATCTTCTCGGACAGCTTAAGAGATTATTCAAAAGCACCGCCAGCTAACCTATGGGCTTTGGTAAAAAACGAACTTGACAGAGCGTCCGGAAAGGATGAAAACTCCACCTCTGTTAACACGAAGAAGAACGGAAACCACCCTTCGGTTAACTAACTCATCATTATACGAACGACCATTCGGCGCCCTCTTTGCTGTCTTTTAGTCTGATGTTCAATTTTTCCAACTCTTCACGTATTTTATCAGCCGTTGCATAATCCTTGTTTTCTTTGGCCTGTTGCCGTATATCCAGAATGGTTTTCATCAGATATTCCACCAGTTTGCTGTCATCTTTTTCGTGGTCATCGCGTAAGCCAAGTATGTTGAACAATAAAGTTCCCATCAGGTTTTTGACAAAATCAATATCTTCTTTTGTGAGTGTTTCTTTTCCTGAATTTATCTGGTTGATAACCCTTGACAAGTCGAACAGATGAGCTAGTAAAATGGGCGTGTTAAAATCATCGTTCAGTGCATCATAACACAGTTGCTCGTATTTTCTGACATCCACCGAAGATTTAGCAGAAGCTTTCAGCCTGTCCAGAGAGTTATAAATTTCAAACAATTTGTTCATTCCTTTTTCGGCGGCTTTCAGGGCGTCGTTTGAAAAATCGAGCGTGCTGCGGTAATGGGCCTGCAGCATAAAAAACCGGATAGTCATCGGTGCATACGGACGGTCGAGGGCTTCGTGCTTACCGCTAAAAAATTCGTTGAGCGTGATAAAATTATTCAGCGATTTACCCATTTTCTGTCCACTGATGGTAATCATATTATTGTGCATCCAGTATTTCACGGCGTCTTGTCCTTTGGCCGCATTCGACTGGGCAATCTCCGACTCATGGTGCGGAAACAGCAGATCGAGGCCGCCACCATGAATATCAAAACGGTCTCCCAAATATTTGGAACTCATGGCCGAGCATTCCATATGCCAACCCGGATATCCTTCACTCCACGGCGAAGGCCAGCGCATAATGTGTTTCGGTTCGGCTTTTTTCCACAGGGCAAAGTCAAAACTGTTTCTTTTATCTTCCTGACCCGCTAGTTTCCGCGTATTTTCCAACAGGTCTTCCACTTTTCTTCCCGAGAGTTTTCCGTAATTATAATCTTTGTTATATTTCACCACATCGAAATAAACGGAACCTTCTTTTTCGTAGCCGTAACCGTTGCTAAGGATTTCTTTCACATAGGCAATTTGTTCAATGATATGTCCCGAAGCCGTTGGTTCAATACTCGGTGGCAACACGTTCAGCTGCTCCATATTCATATGGTAGCGGTTAGCATAATATTGCACCACTTCCATCGGCTCCAGTTTTTCCAGCCGGGCTTTTTTGGCAATTTTATCTTCGCCCAGCTCATCGGTATCATTTTCCAGGTGTCCTACATCGGTTATATTCCGAACATATCTTACTTTATACCCGAGGTGCAGCAGGTACCTAAATACAATATCAAACGTAATGGCTGCGCGGGCGTGCCCCAGATGTGCATCACCATAAACGGTAGGCCCACACACATACATGCCCACATGCGGCGGGTTTATCGGTTCGAATATTTCTTTCTTGCGCGTGAGCGTATTGTAAATCTGAAGCTGGTTTTCCATCGGAATGCATATTTTGACACAAAATTAACAATACTCGCCGAATAACAACACACCAAACAATTGCTTTTAACTAAAGGCCTCTGCTTTATTTTTCCCTTTCGTTGTTGCCTAACCAAATATATTTATTTTTGCTTTCTGCGTCCGTTTTGCTCCAGTGAATGGTATACCATTAATTCGCGAAGGTTCAGCCACATGATACAAAAGAAAAAATCTTCCGACTTTTCATCTATTTACCTGATCATCTTTCTGGCTGGCTTTACTTTTCTTATCTACGAAGTAAGCTGGAACCGGATGTTGTCGCTTTTACTGGGGGCTACCGTTATGGCCTCTACCCTGGTGCTGATGGCTTTTATGGCCGGGTTTGGCGCAGGAGCTTATTACTGGGGAAAGCGAGCTTCGGTTACAGAACATACCAGCCGCCTGCTGGCATTTCTGATTGGCGGGACAGGCATTATCAGTTTGCTGAACTATTTTATCATTCATTCGTTTCTGCCCAATTTGTATGGTGTTTTTCCCGCTACAGGTTTGTCTTTTTCTTTTTCCGACGGGCTGGTGTTTGCTCTGGCGCTATTGATTTTGTCTGGTTCGGCTTTTCTGATGGGTGGGGTTATTCCGCTGGTAAGTAAGATCGTTATTCGCAACAGTGACCTCTTTTCTTCTAATTTAGGAAGAATTTATGCTTTCGAGACCTTAGGAAGCACTCTGGGTGGTTTGTCAGCAGGATTTTTACTGCTGGGTAACCTGGGACAAAGAAATACGGTTTTTCTTGCCGTGACAATCAATATTGCGCTGGCGCTATGGCTACTGGTAAGCAAGCGATTTAATATTGCAAAAAACAAAGGTGCTACGGAAACTGTTCCTGAAGCCGGAGAGATATTTTCCTCCAAAGCCAACAGAAGAATTGCGATTGCAGCCACTTTTATCAGCGGCTTCTTCATATTGGGCCTACAGGTAATCTGGATCAGGTTTTTTAAAATCTATCTGACCAATACCAGCTATACGTTTGCACTCATCACATCACTGGTTATTTTCGGGCTTTTTATGGGGAGTTGGATTTATAAAAGGAAAGGAGACACAATTAAAAACCAGGCTAAGGTATTGTTTAAAGCATTGATGTGGATGGCTTTATTGGGACTGGTAGGTGTAATTATTCTTGTAAAGCTACCCGAACTTGTAATGTTTCCGCTGGGCCATCTGAATGAGATTCCCGCTGTACGAATATTGCTCATCCCGGCAATTGCCTCTTTACTGGTTGTATTGCCGCCATCCATTGTTTCAGGCTTCAGCTTTCCGCTGGCCTGCCGTGTTTATTCGCCCGAAAGTAAGGGAGTCAGCAAAAACGTGGGCCTTATTTTAATGTACAATACCATCGGTTCAGTGCTGGGGCCTTTTTTAGCAGCTTTTGTGTTTATTCCTTTGCTGGGCGTGGTCAAGGCTATTCTTATATCGGTAACCCTGCTTTTGCTGGCGCTGGTGGTCATCGTCAGAATGGAAGGAGGGGGCAAACGGAAACGGAAAGCCCTGGAAATTGCTCTGGGCTCCTTATTAGTTGTCATTTTTATTACCGGAGAGATCAAAATTTTGCCACCTTCTTTTAAAAAACTGGACAGAGAAATTTTGTTTTATAAGGAAACTGTGGAAGGGACGCTGGTGGTGGCCCAGGAAAAAAATCCCGGAGCATTTATCAGGGTGTCGTATGTGAACAACAGTGCGGTGATCGGCTCCACCTACGATGCGGTGAAAGCAGTAAAAATGATCGGCCATCTCCCGTTTTTTGCCGGGCTGGAAGGAAAAGACATACTGGTAGTGGGCTTTGGCATGGGGGTAACCACCTCGGCTATTGCCACACATTCTGAAGTGAAGCACATTGATTGTGTAGAGATTGTCCCCGGGCTGCGTGAGGCAGCCCCTTTCTACAAGGAATTGAATAATGATGTGATCAAAGATCCGCGCCTGAACCTGATGGCAGGTGACGGCAGGCATTTTTTGCAAAAGACCGCCAAAACCTATGACCTCATTTCGTGCGACCCGACCCACCCCGTATTGGGCTCAGGCAACCTGTACACCAAAGAATATTTCGAATTGTGTAAAAAACACCTGAACGATGGAGGCATGGTGAGTCAGTATCTTCCCTTACATAAATTGCGCCTGAAAGATTTTTTAGGGTTGATCAAAACATTTCAAACTGTGTTTCCTTATGCCACAGTGTGGTTGGGGCAATATCATGCCATTTTGCTTGGCTCTACAAATCCGCTAAAAATAAATTTCAGGGAGTGGAGCAGCAAAGTAGAAGAACTATCCCCTGAAAACTATTTTTATATCGACCCCTACCATTTTGCTGTATGCGTGATGATGGATGACAAGACTATCAAAGATTTTTCGCCGGAAATAAAAATAAACAGAGACAACCTTTCGTATACAGAATTCTTTTCAATGGATTGTTTCAATTCAGAAAACCTTCCCGATAACCTGGCCTACATGGCAGCCAGCAGATGCAATATTAACAATGTATTTTACAACATCGACAACCCGCAGCTGACGGACCGGTACCTGGCAGGAAACGAATATCTGGTGAAGAGCTTGTATTACCAACTGAAAGGTAACAGAAAAAAATCCCTAAACGAATTGAAAGAAGCTGCAAAAGTAAATCCCGAAGACGGGGAATATCCTTTCCTGATCAAGTTTAATTTTAATGGGGCGGACTAAAAAATCAGGATAATTCCTTCACAAAACACCTTCTACGCATGTGCTGGATATGCTCGTAGTTTTTCCAGGTGGTAATTCCTTTGGTGTTGGTTTCGAACATCCCGGTAGTTTCCACCCACTCCACCCCGTTGGCAATCATTTGTTTTTGCAGTTCGGTAATCAATATAGCCGGGAGTCCCAGTTTTTGATAATGAGGGTGAACACCCGTAAGCAGCAGATCCATCTCTTTCGGGTGTTTCATCGCTTTCATAAGATGAAAAATGCCCATAGGGAATAATTTTCCTTTAGCTTTTTGCATCGCTTTCGATAAGCTTGGCAATCCGACAATAAAGGCCACAATTTGTCCTTCTTTTTTTATCAGAATCACATATTTCGGCACAATGACATCCAGATATTTTTTAGCCGAATATTCGATCATCTTACCTGAAAACGGAGCCACATAAGGCAATTCTTCAAAGGCTTCATTTAAAAGACCGAACACTTCTTTCAGATACACTTTGAGTTCGCTCTTTTCACTCGGATGAATAATTTCAAGTTGATTTCTCTGGGCAATGATATCGGCCAGACGTAACGCTTTTTCCGGCACTTCCTCTATTTTCAGGCGGAATTCTATCCAATCATTTTCCTTCACATAGCCCCGTTTTTCAATATGATCCTTATAGTAGGGAAAATGCATCACCGAAGCAATAGAAGGCAGGTAATCAAATCCTTCAATCAGCAATCCCTGATTATCGAAATTGGTAAATCCCAGCGGCCCGTGAACAGCTTCAACGCCGTTTTCTTTACAAAAAATCTCCGCTGTTTCCAGTAGTTTTCCCGAAACTTCGTAATCATCAATAAATTCAATTCTGGAAAACCGTCCCATCTTGCGGCCAATCTTTTTATTGTAATCACGATTGATTATGGCAGCGATGCGCCCCACTATTTTTCCGTCTTTCAGCGCCAACCAGAATTTGGCATCGCAAAAATCGAAAGCAGGATTCACCTCCCTGTTCAATTGCTTGGCCTCCTCTGCTTTAATGGGCGGCACCCAGTTCGGGTTGTTTTTATAAAGTTTGAATGGAAAATCAACGAATTGCTTGATATCCTTTTTTGTGACAACTTCTTTAATCCGGATCATGGCGTGCTTTTGAATAATGCTGTAAAAATATAACATAAGTTGCATATATAATTTAAATCCTCTGATAAATAAATTTATCGCGTGTGTTTTAATACTTTTGCCCTGAATTTTAAACTAAAATAAATGGAACGAATACTCGTCATTGGCAGCTCCGGTCAGATTGGCTCGGAGTTGGTACTTGAGCTCCGTAAAATATTTGGCAACAGCAACGTGTTTGCCACAGATATTAAAAATCCTACCGATGAAGTAAGGAACGGCGGCCCGTTTCAGATACTGGACGTTCTTGATTATCAAAACCTACTGCATTTTCTGGTGCGGAATAAGATAACACAGGTTTATAATTTAGCGGCTGTTCTTTCGGGAAATGCCGAAAAAATTCCGCTTCAGGCCTGGGATATCAACATGAAGGCTCTGATGAATACGCTGATGGCAGCCCGTCAGTCGGATGCCAAAAAACTCTTCTGGCCCAGTTCCATTGCTGTGTTCGGACCGACAACACCACGATATAACACCCCTCAACTAACCGTGATGGAACCAAATACGGTTTACGGAATTTCGAAACTGGCAGGCGAGCGCTGGGGCGAATATTTCCACAAACGTTACGATGTTGATTTCAGAAGCGTACGGTATCCCGGATTAATAAGTTACAAAACAGAGCCTGGTGGCGGCACGACCGATTATGCCGTGGAAATTTTTTACGAGGCCGTGAAAAAGGGAAGCTATGAAAGCTTTTTGTCAGAAGGCACATCCCTGCCGATGATGTTTATGGAAGATGCTATAAAAAATACCATCAAACTGATGCAAACTGATGCTTCCAAACTTACCATTCGATCGAGTTACAATATGGCAGGCATTTCGTTCACACCCAAAGAACTTGCCGCCGAGATCAAGAAATACAAACCGGGCTTAAGTGTTACATACAATCCCGATTTCAGACAAGCCATTGCCGACAGTTGGCCCGCCAGTATTGATGACAGCGTAGCTAAAAAAGACTGGGGTCTGGAAACCGCTTACGGTATCCAAAAAATGACGCAAGTGATGCTGGAAGAGATTGAAAAGAAGCTGAACGCCAGTTAGTGTTTCTAATCGCTTATGGCATATTTCTTCCTGACGATCAGTTTAGCCGCCCTGGGTATTACTTCAAAATTGAGCGGCGAATGACCTAATGATTCTCCGTCCGTTTCCAGAAACAATTTATGCGGCGGTGTGGCCCTGATCGTAAACTTTTTACCCCTGAATGTTTCCACTTCTGGCATATTAATGAACGAACCGTCATAAAGGTTCTTGATGTTTTTAACGATTCTGAATTTGGACATTTTGCGGATCAGCGTTACATCAAACAGGCCGTCATCTGATACAGCATTCGGCAATTGCATCATGCCGGCACCGTTGTATTTACATATACCGATACTCAAACTGAAGACCTTACCCGAAAAAAGTTTCTTTCCGTCAACCTCAATGTCCAACTGCGTGTTTTTATATTGAAACAATCCGGAAATCAGATTTAAAAGATAAACAATGGCTCCGCCTTTTCCTTTTTGCTTCATGATATTGGTTTTCTTGGTAACAAGCGCATCATAACCCATACCTGCAATATTGGCAAAATATCTATTGTCCTCTTTCCGGGCTTCTTCGTATTTCACTACACCAACATCCTGCAAAATAAATTGTTCATTTTTTAAAATGTCCACTTGTTCTTCATACGATTCGGGTATCTCATACATCCTCCCCCAGTCGTTACCGGTACCCACCGTTATCATCCCCACCTTAATTTCCATTGTCCGGAAACGGTTTTGTTTGAAAACACTGTTGATTACTTCGTTAAAGGTGCCGTCACCGCCTACTACAATAATTTTTTTAAAGCCCTCTTTTTCAATCAGTTCTTTGGCCATCAGGAGGGCATGATTGCGGTATTCGGTAAATACGATGTGCATGTTGAAACCCGCTTTTTCCAGCAGCTTCTTTATTTCGGGCCAGTCGCGTTCACCCTTTTTACTACCCGCGTGCAGATTGACTACCACCAGGTATCTGTCTGATTTATTTTCCAAAATATTCCTCCAGTTTTTGAATTATATTCAAGGGTTTTATATCAAGCATGCACTGACACGTACCTCCATGCCTGCAATCGTTACATTTATTGGGCAGAACCAGGTAGTTTGCTTTAATGCCCAATGGCGCCCAGCGGCCCGGATGCATCGGCTTGATGGGCGGATAAATACCAATGGCTACTTTTCCAAGGGCTGCCGCGATATGCAACGGGCCGGTGCTTGCTGCCACCAAACTATCCGTACGGGCAATAAAAGCAATCAATTGCTCCAGGCTCATCTTTCCGGTAAGGTCAATACAATGAACATCATCAAATGACAAATACTCCCTGACGGACCGCCCTTCTTCTTTCGTACCCGTTACAAACAGTTTGTATTTCGACTTGTCTAGTGCTTTTACTAGCTGATCAAAATTAGCCAGTCCCCACTCACGCGCGCTTCCTTTTGATTTAGGATGTAGGGTCAGGTTTATTTTACCCGGATCGGGCAAAGCAGCAAACTCTTCATTCAAAACGGGGATGTTGTCTAGTCCGTAATACGGAATGATCTCCTCAGGTTTTAATTCCTTACTCCATCCTAAAGGCCGGAGTAATTTCAGATTTAATTGCGCCTCGTGTAAAGTGGAACGTTTTCGCGAAAACTTTACGAGTTTATTACAATAGAGGTAATGATAGAACCGTCCCGTTGTGCCGATACGTGTTTGTATTCCTGCTTTTTTACTTAACCGGGCTATATCCTTATCAGGAAAAATATGAAGAATTGTGTCGGCTCCGGTATTTTTCAAAAATGCTGTTTTATCCTCTGCTCCCTCCGGTTTTGAAACAGCATCCCAGCTAATGAATTCGTCAACATGCGCTGAAAGAGCCACGATGTCGCGTGTATAATCTCTGCCTAGAAATATGATCCGGCATCCTGGAAACATCTCTTTTAAAACACCTGCCACCGGCAACGTGAGAATAACATCACCAATGCTGTCCGTTCGGCTGAGCAGTATTCTTTTCATCGATTTTGCTCCTTGTATAAGTTTTTTAGTTTCCGGTATTTATCGTGTGTGGCTTTGGCCGAAATCGTGCAAATAGTCCATCCTTCTTTTCCATCGAGAATACCAAGATTAATAAAATAATCTTTGATGAACTTTACCATGGGCCCGCCCCAGATTTTGTAAAACGGCGCTTTTTTTCCTTTTTCGAAGTCGGCTTGTGCGCCGAGTGTAGTAAACTTTTCCGATTGCTTCCTGTGTTCCTCTACTGAATGAAAGGAATAATGCACCAAATCACCTTTCAGGTGCTTCACAATACCGCCTCCATGCAGCTCAAACTTCTCATGGATGAGCAAGCCTGTCCAGGCTCCTTTTCTGCGATCAAACAGGCGCAGTTTGACATCAGGATACCAACCCGAATGCCGTATCCATTTTCCGGCATAATTGGTCAGGCGATTCATAGTGTATCCATCGGCGTCAAAATTCTGTTTTACTTCTTTGATCGAACGGTGTAATTCATCCGACAACACTTCATCGGCATCCAGTGATAGAATATGGTCGTAAGCCGCCTGTCCCACAGCAAAGTTTTTCTGATTAACGTATCCTTCAAAGGAATGCTGGATTACCCGCGCACCGTATAAATTGCAAATAGCTTCTGTGCTATCGGTCGAGTTTGAGTCGATAACAACTATTTCATCCGCTAAATCTTTTACCGAGTCGAGGCACCGGGCAATGTTCTTTTCCTCATTTAATGTGATTATGACTACCGAAAGCTGTATCATCAGCACAAATCTATGTAAATATATGTTAAGAGACGGAAATTGCGGTACGTTATATAAGCAGGAATAAACATCAACTTCTCCAGAATGCTGGGGAAATCAAAATGAGTACGGTGAACAGTTCCAGCCTTCCGAGTAACATCAAGAAGGATAGAAACCATTTGGAAAAAGGTGTGAAGAATGCGTAATTATCTACAGGCCCCACACCACCGATACCCGGGCCAATATTGCCCAGTGATGCTACTACGGCACCAATGGATGTTTCGAAATCGGTACCGATAAAAGTCATCACGACAATACCCACGGCAAAGATCAGCATATAAAGCAGGAAAAATGCCATCACATTAAAGATAATTTGTTGCGATACAGACTTTCCATTAAATTTAACCGGGATAATGGCCTGTGGATGAATCGCTCTTTTGAGCTCGATCCATGAATTTTTGAATAGCAGTAAATGTCTGACCACTTTTATGCCGCCACCAGTTGATCCGGCACTGCCTCCAACAAACATCAGCATAAAAATGATCACCCACAGAAAGACCGGCCAGGTATAATAATCAGCTGTAACAAAACCTGTTGTTGTGAGAATAGAAACTACGGTAAACAAAGCATCCCTGAAAGCCAATTCTACAGTAGGAAATGCATCGAAAATCAGCAGCCCAATTGTGACGATCAATGTAACGATTACAATAATAGCTGTGTATGTTTTAAACTCCTGATTAGCCCAGACTCTGTCGAATTTCCGGTGCAACGCCAGATAATGAATTGTAAAGTTGGTTCCGGCAAATATCATAAACACAGCAATGACGTATTGTGTAAATGGAGAAAAACCTGTAATGCTGTCGTTTTTCGTAGAGAAACCTCCTGTTGCCATAGTAGCAAAAGAATGACAAATGGCATCAAAAAAGTTCATTTCACCAAGCCATAAGATTAATGTTTCGGCAAATGTCAGCAACACATAAATACCCCATAACCGCTTGGCGGTGGCCGTAATTCGCGGATGCAGTTTATCGGGTGTAATTCCAGGCATTTCAGCCACCAGTAACTGCATACCGCCAATACCCAGAAAAGGCAGGATGGCCACGGTAAGCACGATAATTCCCATGCCTCCGAGCCAGTGGGTCATAGCCCGCCAGAAAAGAATATTTTTAGGAAGAATTTCAATATCAGTTAAGATTGTGGCTCCGGTAGTTGTGAACCCGCTCATAGTTTCAAAAAAAGCATTGGTAAAGGAGGGTATGGCGCCACTAAAAAGGTAAGGCAACGTCCCAAAAACCGATACGATAACCCAGCTTAAGGTGACAATTAAGTAACCTTCCCGTTTCCCAATATTCTTAT
>Ga0209013_10001585_pt1 | contig 20830 bp, 19 predicted proteins | sample Cruoilmetagenom2_FD_187291 | JGI IMG/M metagenome (GOLD analysis project Ga0209013, IMG submission 187291) | Oil polluted marine microbial communities from Coal Oil Point, Santa Barbara, California, USA - Sample 2 (SPAdes) (version 2) | ecosystem: Environmental > Aquatic > Marine > Oil seeps ...
AGGACTCGGTCGTCCAGCGCATGAAGGAGCGGGGTTTCCCCTTTGACTTTGTGGTGACCGCCACGGACCGTCCTCCCCGGCACAACGAGGTCCACGGCCGCGACTACTATTTTTATTCCACGGCCGAGTTTGAGCGGATGATCGCCGAGGACGAGTTGGTGGAGCATGCTCTCGTTTACGGCCAGCACAAGGGCGTGCCCAAGGCCCACATCCGCCAGGCGCTGGCGTCAGGACAGGACGTCGTGATGCGTGTGGATGTGCAGGGCGCCAAGACAGTCAAGTCCATGCTCCCGGCGGCCATCACCGTCTTTCTCACCTGCGAATCGAAGGAAGAATTGGTGGCCCGCCTGCGCGAGCGACGGACCGAGTCGGCAGAGGCACTGGAACAGCGTCTGGAGACTGCCCAACAGGAGATGGCTCTCATCCCAGAGTTTGACTACGTGGTCGTCAATCGCCGCGACGCCCTGGACGCTGCTGTGGAAGATGTAGTGGCCATCATGCGCACCGAGCACTGCCGTGCTGTGCCCCGAAGGATCAGACTGTGACGGATCCCATCGACCCCCAACCGCGTCAGGTCTCTTTGGCTCTGCCGCTCAGCAAACCGGTCGTCACCTGGGTCCTGCTGGGCATCATCCTCGTCGTATTTGCCCTGGAAACCTTGGCCGGTGGCTCCACCGATAGCGAGGTCCTGGTCCGCCTGGGCGCCAAGGTCAACCCCCTCATCGCCCAAGGCGAGTACTGGCGGCTCTTTAGCGCCATGTTCCTGCACATCGGCATCATGCATTTGGCCTTCAATGGCTATGCCCTGGTCGCCATTGGCTCGGAGCTGGAGCGCATTCTGGGCTGGCGGCGGTTCCTGACCATCTATATCCTGTCCGGGCTTTTTGGCGGCCTGGCCAGCTACGCTATCAGCGACAGCCTGTCGGCCGGCGCCTCGGGCGCCATTTTTGGCATGATCGGCGCCCTGGCGGCCTTTTTCCTGCGCCATCGCCAGCAGTTGGGCTCCTGGGGACAGAGGCGCCTGGCCAACATCGCTTTCTTGATCGTCATCAACCTGGTCCTGGGCTTCACCCAGCCGGGCATCGACAACATGGCGCACCTGGGTGGCCTGGTGAGCGGCTTCTGTCTGGGCTGGGTGCTGGCCCCCCGCTACAAAGTCGATCCTGTAGCCTTGCGGCTGGTGGACGAGAACCGGTTGGGACGGTACTGGCTAGCCCTGGCCGTGGCGGTGCTCCTGCTGGTGGGTGGTGTTGCCCTTGTGTCTTCTGTCCAGCGCGACAGCCCCGCCAGCTATCTGCTTCGTGCAGAGGATGCCATTGACCGGGCGGACTGGGACGAGGCTGCGCTTCAGCTAGAACAGGCTGTAGCCCAGGATCCCGCCCTGAGCGACGCCCATTTTTACCTGGGGTTGGCCCGCAATCACCTGGACGAGCCCCAGTTGGCTGCCGAGGCTTACGAGTCGGCGCTGGCGCTGGAGCCCGGGTTCGCCTCGGCCCACTGGAACCTGGCGCTGACCTACCTGGAATTGGAGCTCTTTGCTGGGGCGCGGATCCATTTTGAGGCCTACTTGGAGCTGAATCCTGAGGCAGCGGGCGAGGTCGAGCCCTACCTGGAGGATCTGCGGGGGGTGCTGCCGTAACAGGGCATTTCGCTGCCCTGGGGGCGCACTTGGTCACGCTCTGCGATGATGATAAACTCTGTAATGATACGAGGACGGATCAAGAATCTGATAGGGCCGTTGGCACGCCCGATCTTTGGCCCGTTGGGGTGGCTTGAAGATAGGCTGCTGCCTGAGTATCAACTCCAATTTAGTCCAACCTTTATCGTTGGGCCCCCTCGATCCGGCACAACCTTGTTGAGCCAGATCGTGACCTGTGCGCTTGCCACTAGCTACTTTACTAATCTGGCGTCTCGGCTGCGAGTACAAGGTATTCGCAGACCCCCCGTGATTTTCTCGGCCCGGCTGGCGGAGCTATTCAGATTGACCGAGCGACACCAGGAAACCTTCCAAAGCCATTACGGACATACGAAAGGTTGGGGCGGTCCCGCCGGTGACGCAATGATTTTGAAGCACTGGTTCCCTAATCGCTTCATGGGACCTGGTGAAGTTACCTCTGAGACACGGCGCAGTGTTTACCAAGTTTTTGCCGGCACTGAACATGTGTTTGGTTACCCGTTTGTCAGCAAGACAGTGGAGAACAGCGTTCGGATTGGCGCGCTGTTTGAAATCTTTCCCACGGCTATTTTTCTGCGTTGTGTTAGGAATCCTCTGGCTGTTGCCCAATCCATCTATGTTGCCAGAACCCAAACTCGTTATCCACTCAACCGATGGTTTTCCACCTGGCCGAAAGAGGTTCACGAACTCCAGCAGAAAAGCTTGGAGGAGCAGGTATGTGGACAAGTCTATTACATTGAGCAGAATATGGCAGAAGGGCTAATAGACGTGGAGCCAGATCGCATTCTGTCCGTTGACTATGAACAGGTATGTTTGAATCCCAGGGGGCAAATCGACAGAATTGCCACTTTCTTGAGTCGAAACGGCGCGTCAACGAAGCAGATTCGAACGGTTCCCGCCAGCTTCCCATGTTCGAATGTTCGGCGGATTGACGCTGACACATATCGCATTCTGATACACCACTTGGAAGATCTGTACGGTTATCAAATGGAAAGACTGAATGCCCCCCCAAGCTAGTGAGTCAAAAACGGCGAGAGAATGGGGTTGACGCTTCACTTTCCCAGACCGGTGTCCGTATGAAGTTGACGAGCATTCCCGACACAACAGCAGAGAAATGGAACGCTTTTGTAGCCCGGTGGCCTGATTTCGGACTTTTGCAGAGCTACGAGTGGGGGAAGTTCAAACAGGCTTTGGGTTGGAAGGTGCTTCGCCTGGCGGTCGAGCAAGATGGGCAATTGGTGGCCGGCGCCCAGATGCTCATCAAGCCACTGCCGTTGGGCACTGTCAGCCTCGCATACATTCCTCGAGGTCCATTGCTGAACTGGGAAGACAAGCCAGTCGCTCATACATTGTTATCTGCCTTACACACCGCAGCCCGACACCACAGAGCTATTTCGCTCAAGATCGAACCGCCCGCCCGCTATTCACCCGGCATGCTGCAGCGGCTGCAATCCTATGGTTTTCGCCGCAGCGTCTTTAGTAACCAACCCCAGTGCAGTTTGTTGATTGACCTGATCCCCGACGACGACACCATTCTCGCCAACATGCGCAAGACCACACGTTACAACATTGGCTACAGCGCTGGCAAAGGGGTTGTCGTACGCGAGGGTACTGCTGCTGATCTGGATGCCTTTTATCGACTGCTCGAGTTTACAGCCCGACGTGCTGGCTTTGGTATCCGCTCTTGGGAGTACCACCGCCAGGAGTGGAACACTCTGGCCGGTCAAGGCTATGTCAAACTCCTACTGGCGCAGTTCGACGGCAGGATTCTGGCGATGCGTATGCCGGCCGTCTTTGGTGATCGGGCGGCGACGCTTCACAGCGGCTCTTCCGATGCTCATATGAAACTCAAGCCCAATGAACTGCTGATGTGGGAAAGCCTCAAATGGGCCAAAGCCCAAGGTTGTACAACCTATGACATGTGGGGCATTCCGGATGAAATCGGCGCCCACCTGTATCAAGAGCAGCCACTGCCTGAGGAGCAAGAGGGAGAACTGTGGGGCGTCTACCGCTTCAAACGTGGTTTTGGCGGGGAAGCTGTGTACTATGTGGGCGCATTCGATTTCGTCTATCTGCCAGTCTTGAACTGGCTGATGAACGTCGTTACGATCCAATTGGGCTCGCTGGACAGACTAGCCCAGTTGGGAGACCGTTTCAGTCGCAGATCCGACCAACCACTGGCGGCGGCGCTAAATCTGCCAAACCTGCGGGGCGGTCAGCGATGAGTGCCTTAATGCGCCGACAGGTACTAAAAGCCTACCAGTTGATCACAGGCCGCCACTTCCTGAATCATCTGGATGAATTAAACCGTACTCAATGGTGGAAACGTGATCGATTGTTGGCTCTGCAGTGTGATAAGCTCCACAGACTACTTGTCTATGCCCATCAATACGTCCCCTACTATCGACGCATCTTTGACCAAGTCGCTTTTCAGCCCGACGACGTCCTCACCACCCCGGCCAGCTTGAGCAAACTGCCATTGATGACCAAGGCTATCATTGCCGAGAATTTTGATGATCTCCTGACCACCGAGAGCCAACGGCGCGTCTGCATGAGTCGCCGCAGCACCGGCGGCTCCACCGGCCACCCCTTGGTCTTCATAGTGGACAGTGATTTTCGGGACTATTTTACGGCTGATGTGCACCGCCACCTGACGTGGGGAGGGTGGCAGTTTGGTCAGCCTCACGCCTACATTGGGGGTACTAGCTTTGAGGCAACTACAAGACAGTCGCTACGAACGCGATTGATGGACTGGACCCTCAACCGCTTTACCACCAACGCTTATGTGCTTACCGAGCAATCAATGCACACCTTTGTAGGGCGTATACGTCGCCGACGTCCTCGTCTTATCTATGGCTATGCATCCACGCTTTGCGCCTTGGCCAAGTTCATCCGGCGGCATGGCTTTGATGACATCAGGCTTGAGTCTGTTTCCTCTTCAGCGGAGGTGCTGTATCCTCAGCAGCGCCAATTCATAGAAGAAACTTTCGGTTGTAAGGTTCTTGACCGCTATGCAAGTCTGGAGCTAGGAGCACTTGCCTCGCAGTGTGAGTTTCAAACTGGCTTTCATGTCAGTGTGGAGAATGTCTATGTTGAGATTCTAGATGGCGATGGCCGACCTACCCTTCCGGGCAGGTCAGGTAACATCGTGGTCACTAATCTCAATAACTATGGCATGCCCTTCATCCGCTATTGCATCGAGGATATAGGTGCTTGGAGCGTGGATGACTCCTGCCCATGTGGACGAGCTTTGCCGATGCTGGATCTGATGCAAGGCCGGCGCATTGATATGTTCAAAACCAGAGATGGACGCATCGTTTGGGGCGGCTTTGTCAGCCCTCTGTTTGGCATGGAAGGAGTCAAACAGTTTCAGGTAGTGCAAAAGACCTTGGGCTTGATTATCGTCCGCATTGTGAGAGAGGACAGGCTGGAGCAGGCCCGGCTAGACACGATACTACGAACGATCAAGGTTGCTATGGGTGATGATGTTGAGGTTAGGTTTGAGTTTCCCGATGAGATCCCTGTCCTGGATTCGGGCAAGCATCGCTATGCTATTTCTGAAATCGATGAGTAGCCATCCCCCCAGTGGTTTGGGTTGACGATTGAGACATCGCCTCAAGGCCACACCAGAAATTTCCGTCGCTGTCCCAATGGTGTTCAGTAGACGATAAGTCGAAAGAGACACCGTGGTCCTGATCCTGGAATGAGCTCTGATTCCTGGAGATGCGCATTCCCGTTGACAGCCCGGTTGCGGCATGATATACTGGCATTGTAGCGCCATCCTCATGCGCGATGAAAGACGCTCTGGAGTTGTTGACCAAGCATGAGGATCAGAGAAAGGGTATGTCGTCCTACAGGAGGCAGGAGCATGACGGGCCCCCATGCAGAGATTGTCGTCGGAGTTTTGGGACAGTGGGCTTCAGGAAAGACTGAGGCAGCGAGAACACTGATCAGGCACCTGGGTGGTGAGGGCAACGTCGTGTTTCTGACAGACCGAGGGTTGTTTGCCAGCCAGGCGATCGAACACGTGCTCAAACTGGGGGACTCCGAGGTCGTGGTGCTTGTTGAGGATGATGGCGGGCAACGGCTGGACTGCGATCTGCTCACTGTCTGGCTGGCTCCAGGAGAGGACTTGAGGAGTGTGGAGCCGAGTAGTCTCAGGTTTGAGATGCATGATGATGACATGCTGGTTGCCTTTCGTCGGAGAGCCAAAATGGAGTTGGGGCACCAGATCCGCAAGAGAGCCGCTGGTGGGAAACCGGTCGTCATCGAAGCTGCTTTTGGTCCCAACCTGGTACAAGCAGGAGCAGATGAAGACTCTTATGGCCGCACGATCGCTGACCTGTTTGCGCGGCTGGAGGCGGCAGGAGTCGAACCCATGCAGGTGAATTGGGTTATCATTGAGGCCCGTTGCGAAACCAGGGCGGCAAGGAATGCAAAACGGGATGACAAGATCCCGGTCCGATACTTTGAGGAGTTCGCCGCTGATGGAGGCGACCTGGCTCCAGATCATGAGCGACGCTTGGTAGAGCAAGGTGTTTTGATAAGAAGAGTGCCCAACGATTACGATGATGTTGGCAAGTTCAGGGCTGATATCGTCGCGGTGTTTGAGGACATGTTGGGAGGCGATTCTCTGGATAGTTGAGCTCACATCTTTTTGGTTTCGGAATCTGCCATTGTTCGCGTATGCCCCTCCAACCCCCTGGGTCTACCTGTTCCCCCAGAACCTCGATTCGCCCCAGGAACCAAGCCATGCTACAATATGTAGCCCTGCTCCGAATAGGGGGCTCGCCAGGAGGCGCTGTGGAGGGAATCGCAGATTATTAGGGGATGTAGGACGGATTAGTCCTGCAAGTTACCCAAGATATGAGATGCAAATGCAGATGAATAGAACGTAGCAGATCCCATCCGGGAGGTTACCTTGGGCGGTCCTGCCGTGGCAAAGGCGCCGACAGCTCACCAAAACATGAGTTCAAAAACAGAAAAAGCCGGACTATCCTTCGTCGAGTTCGTCATCATCATATCCTTGATGATGTCGCTTACCGCCATGTCCATTGACGCCATGCTGCCGGCCCTGTCCCATATCGGCAGCGATCTGAATGTCCAGAATGCCAACGACCGGCAGCTGGTAGTTTCTGTGATCTTTGTGGGTATAGCCTTTGGGCAGTTGTTCTTTGGGCCGCTTTCAGACAAAACGGGGCGCAAACCCACTATCTATCTTGGCTACGCCTTTTTTGTTACGGGTGCCCTGGTGTCGGCTACTGCGGCCAGTTTCCCAATGATGCTCGGGGGACGGCTGCTGCAAGGTTTTGGAGCTTCGGCGCCGCGGGCCGTAACGTTGGCCCTGGTGCGCGATCGATACGAAGGCCGGGCGATGGCCAGGGTGATGTCGTTTGTTATGACCGTCTTCATCCTGGTGCCCATGATCGCGCCTACCTTGGGGCAGGGCATTCTGCTGTTCTCAGGTTGGCGCAGTATCTTTGGCGGCTTTGTGCTGATGGCGCTCATCACCTTGGTCTGGTTCGGCCTGCGCATGCCGGAGACACTGGCTCCAGAAGATCGAGCACCGTTTACCCTGCGGCGGATCCTGGACGCGACGCTGGAAATCGTGAGGAATCGAACGGCACTGGGTTATACGGTTTCGGCTGGCTTGGTCAGTGGGGCTTTTATCGGCTACCTGAATTCTTCCCAACAGATCTTTCAGGAACAGTATGCGCTAGGGGAGCTTTTTCCCCTCTTTTTTGGGGTGATTGCTTTCTCGATTGGGTTGGCGTCGCTGCTGAATACGCGCCTGGTGATGCGCTTTGGCATGCGTTTCCTGGTCCAGCAGTCGCTCGTCCTCATCGTCGTGCTTTCGATCCTGGCCCTTGGGGTCGCCCTATTGGCTACCGGGCAGCCGCCTCTATGGTTCCTGATGGCCTACATCATGATGACCTTCTTCTGCGTCGGGATTCTGTTTGGCAACCAGAATTCTCTGGCCATGGAGCCGCTGGGACACCTGGCCGGGATCGGGGCCGCGGTGGTCGGTTCGCTCTCGACCTTGATATCCATGCCTCTGGGTACCATTATTGGTCAAAGCTACAACGGTACGGTATTCCCACTGGTTATCGGACTGGGCACTCTTTCTGGACTATCGATTCTCGTCGTACGCTGGGCCGAATCGAAGGATGAGAATGAATACCGGCTCCCTATGCCCCCGTCGTAAGGGTCAGGGGCTCGCCAGGCTCATAGTGCTTGAAGCGGGGCCGGGTGGCTATCGAATCCGGAACGGAATGGTTCAAGATGGAATTCGTGGCCAGGAGCGACTAGTACAACAAGGACAGGGGGATAATCAAATGACCACGAACAGGTTGGTGCCTGCAGCTGACTTTCCCGCCAGCCAGAAATGGACCTATTTGAATGCTGCTTCTGTTGCACTGATGTCGGTCCCGGCGGCCGAAGCAACCATCGCCTGGCAGAGAGACCTGGCCGACAATGGGACACTGAACTTTGACGAGGTGGCCGAGGAAAGGGTGTTTGACGACCTGCGGGTAGCCTCGGCTTTGCTCCTGGGAGCTCGGGATGAGGACATCGCCGTCGGATCCAGCGCTACAGAGCTCTTGTCCTCCCTGGCCTGGGCCATGCTGCCGCGGCCGGATCAGGTGATCGTCGGTACGGAGACGGCCTTCCCCTCAACCATCTACCCCTGGCAGCGGATCGCCCGCCACGTGGGCTGTGAGGTGCGTCTGGCTCGAACCGGCAACCGGGGGCTCGTCGATCCAGAGGAACTGCTCCACCTCGTCGACGAACGGACGGCCATCGTGGCCCTGTCCCACGTCGAGTACCGGACGGGCCAGATGTACGATCTGGCAGCCCTGGCCAAGAAGGCTCATGAGCACGGTGCCCTCGTGGTCGTCGACGCCACGCAGTCGCTGGGCCAAGTCCCCATCGACGTGAGAAAGGAAGGGATCGATGCGCTGGTCTGCTCCGGGTACAAGTGGCTGTGCGGTCCTTTTGGCGCGGCGATCATGTACCTGGCACCGGCCTTGCAGCGGACCCTGGATCCGGGCATGGTTGGCTGGCGCAGTCACAAGCAGATCTGGGAGCTGCGGGCCGACCGGTACGAGTTCCCCAACAACGCCCGCAGGTTCGAGGCCAGCACCATGGCCTACGGGTGCGCTATTGGTTTGGCCAGAGCTGTTGAATACCTGAACGCGGTGGGTATCGAAAGGATCTATGCCCACAACCTGGCACTTGTCGACATGCTGGCGTCGGAACTCAGAGGCAGAGGCGGCCAGGTCCAGTTGCCGAAGGACGAGGCCGGCCGGTCTTCGATCCTGTCAGTGGCCTTTCCGGGACAGGATCCTGGGCAGATCGCTGCCAGGCTTGGCGAGGCCAACGTCATCGTCTCGGTGCGGGATAGCATCCGGATCTCGCCTCACCTCTACAATGACGAGGAGGACGTCGACGGGCTCGTCCAGGCCCTTGATAAAGTGATAGGTTAGCCTTCTCCTTTTTGCTGCAGTAATATGCCAATTGTGGCATATTACCGGCATGGAATTCACTCGACTGGTAGAGATTGCAGGCGACGAGCCCGTTTTTGAGACCGGTTTGCTCCTGGCCGGCGATGTAGACCCGGCTGACGTACGCCGGCAGTTGTCGCGCTGGACCACATCTGGACGCATCTACCAGTTGCGGCGCGGTTTCTATGCCTTGGCTCCGCCGTTTCAGAAGGTACAACCACACCCCTTCCTTGTTGCCAACCGCATGGTACGCGGTTCCTACGTTAGTCTACAATCAGCGCTCGCACATTATGGCCTGATCCCGGATATCGTGCCAGTGACAACCAGTGTCACCACGGCTCGGCCTGGTCGTTGGCAGACGCCCCTGGGGGCGTACGAGTACAGGCACATCAGGACTGAACTGCTATTCGGCTACCGGTTGGTTGACCTCAGGAGGAACCAGCGGGCGCTGGTGGCCACACCCGAAAAGGCGTTGCTAGATCTGGTTCACCTACAGCCCGGCGGTGATGCGCCAGAGTCCCTTCAAGGGCTGCGGTTGCAGAATCTGGAGCGGCTTGACCTTGACGAACTGGGGCGCCATGCTGCGCGGACCGGAAGCCCCAAGCTCCCACGGGCCGTTTTGCGAGTGATTGAATTGGCGCAAACCGAAGCGCTGGAATACGAGATGTTATGAAAGAGCATCTAGCTGAAATCGTTGACTCTGCCCCCTCGCCCGCCGACGGCCGGAATATCATTCGGGAGTATTTGCAGGCCAGAATTCTGGGCGCGCTCCAGCGCAGTGGAGCCATGATCCCCCTGGCTTTCCATGGCGCTACCGCACTACGCTTCCTGTTCGCTACGGCGCGCTACTCTGAAGACCTCGACTTTGCCCTCGAACAAGCCAGATCCCAGTACGACTTTCGCGCTTACCTGAGGACCATGCAGTCCATCTTCAGTGCCGAGGGCTATACTGTGACTTTGAAGGTCAGCGACCAAAAGGTCGTGCATAGTGCGTTTGCTCGCTTTCCCGGCCTGCTCTATGAGCTGGATCTGTCACCGCACCGGGATGAGGTGTTGGCGGTCAAGATCGAAGTAGATACGGATCCACCAGTTGGCGCGGGGCTAACTACGGGCGTTATTCGCCGGCATGTGACCCTGCAACTGCACCATCACGACCGGGCGTCGCTGCTGGCCGGCAAACTACGTGCCATTCTGCAGCGTCCCTACACCAAGGGACGCGACCTTTACGACCTATTGTGGTATCTCAGCGATCCGGACTGGCCGGCGCCCAACCTGACCCTGCTCAACAATGCATTGCGACAGACGGGCTGGGAGGGTGGGTTGCTGACAGAGAACAACTGGCGGGGATTCGTGCACCACCGACTACTATCCGTTGCCTGGCCCCAAGCCATCAGCGACGTGAGACCGTTTCTGGAACCGGGTGCCGACCCAAGCCTGTTGACGCTGGATAACCTGTTGCGTGTGCTTGACTAAAGACCGTCTCTTCCCCGCGAGGGATTGACCCAGGCATCGACCAAAGCACCCTACGAACTTGGGCTTCTCGCAGAAATCTGGGCAGCACGTACTCCATTAATCAGCTGAGCAATAGTGATTCTAGCCTTGTATCGCTCCGCCGTCTTGGCGGAGCACCGGATAGATCTTGAAGAAGGCCTGGCCCCAGCCGCCGCAGCGCACCCCGGCATCCAGGCAGCTGAGGCGGTCGAACATATGGGGCTCGGGGTCCAGGCCGCTGCACAGCCGTTCCTGGATGACGGCTACCGCTGTGGAGAGCGGGGGCAGGGCGTGGATGCAAATCGATATCCACGGTGCCCCTCCTGCCTGCATAGAAAGGAAAGGTCCACTTACTCAAACTGGACCTTGCTCTATCTTGCTTCTACCAGCGCGGGATACCCCGCTCACCGTCCAACACGACGAGCTAGGCGTTCGGGCGAGTTCCGCACTGAATACCAGCCGGGAACCATGGGATGGCGTGTGTTCTCCCGGCTGGGTCTGCCCTGCCTACCACCAACCCTCAACCTGGAGGGGTTGCTTCTGGCGCGGGAGGATGGTATAATCTGTCTATCGGGTTTGCTCGTCGGGGTGATCCCCTTTGCATGACGAATACAGTAGGCAGCGAGGAGGCTGATCTTGACACCACAGCATATCAAACTGATGATCCCTGGGCCAGTGGGCGTGGAGGACGAGGTCCTGGCAGCCATGGCCGAGCCGGTGCGCGCCCACTATGGCCCGGCCTGGATGGAGATCTATGATGAAACCCTGGAGCGGCTGAAGCGGATCTTTGGCACGCAGAACGACATGCTCCTTTTCACAGGGCCAGGATCTGCGGGTTTGGAGGCCGCCCTCGGCAGTCTGGCCGGGAGGGGCGACAAGGTGTTGGTCGCCTACAATGGCTTCTTCGGTGAGAGGATGGCCACCATCGGCCGGAGCCACGGCCTGGAGGTGCGGACCGTTGAGGCGCCGCCGGGTCAACCGGTCGATCCAGAGGCGATACGCAAACGATTGGCTGCCGAACGCGACATCCAGGCCATAGCCATCGTACACTTGGAAACCTCCACAGGGGTACTGAACCCCTTGCAAGAGATTGTGGCGATTGCTGGCGAGTTCGGGGTGCCCCTCATCCTGGATGCGGTCTCGACATTGGGTGGCATACCTCTGCCAGTGGACGGGTGGGGCATCGACGTGTGTGTCACGGTTGGCAACAAGTGCCTGGCCGGCCCCATCGGCCTTGTGCCCATATCGGTCAGCCAGCGCGCCTGGGACCAGATGGAGCGCAAGAGGGAGGGAGCCCATGGCTGGTACCTGAACCTGCGCACCTGGAGGGACTATGCGATCAAGTGGTCCCCCTGGCATCCCTATCCCACCACGCTGCCGTCGAACAACGTTGTGGGCCTGCTGGCCAGCTTGCGGCTCATTGAAGAACAGGGCATCGAGGCCTACTATGCCCACCACGAACAAGCGGCCCAGTTTGTCCGTGGCAGGTTGAGACAACTGGGTTTCGAGATGCTCATGCCCGAGGCCCACGCTTCACCCTTGATCACCACGGCGCGCCCTCTGCCGGGGATGGATGTCGAAGACTTTCGGCGCTACCTCCTGGAGGAGTGGCAGATCATGATCGGCGGTGGGTTGGAGGGACTGCGGGGCAAGATCTTTCGGGTGGGTCACATCGGCAAGGCCGCCTCCGCCGAGTACCGCGAACTCTTCCTCAATGGTGTGGAGGCGTACCTCAAGCTCCAGGGCTTTGACGTGCCTGCCGGGTGATGCTTAGCAGCACACCACAAGGGGGCGCTGCCGAGATCAGAAGCTGTAGACTGCAATTCCCAGCTCCACGCTGGTCGGTGACCTGTATTCGCCTCGAGCTCTCTGGAGCCCGTTCTTGTCTACTGAGGGACGGTTGTGGATGGGGGTAAGCAGGTGGCAGGGAAACCGCTGCAGCCGTTTGGGAGGATATCGATGGAACCGCATTCGATCCAGGAATCAGCGCTGAGGGGAACAATTCTGGCCGTGCAGCAGACGGCCCTGGCCGCTGTGGAGCCCGGCGCCGCCGTGCGTCGCTACGTCCGGCGCCAGGGAGATTTGCTGACCGTGGCCGGGCATACCCACGACCTGGCGGCGGTCGAGCGGGTGTGGGTCGTTGGCGGTGGTAAGGCGGCTACGGCAATGGTTGCGGCCCTGTACGGCCTCCTGGGCGAGCGGCTGACAGGCGGCCTGGCGATCACAAAGTACGGCCATGTCGATCCAAACCTGGATACGGGGCCTGTGGAAGTGGTGGAAGCCGGTCACCCCCTGCCCGATGAGGCGGGTGTGAGTGGGGCCCGCCGCATGGCCGGCCTGCTGACCGGGACGACGGAGCGCGATCTGGTCCTGGCCGTGATCTCGGGCGGTGGGTCGGCGCTGATGACGCTGCCGGTAGAGGGCCTGACCCTGGACGACCTCCAGACTACGACGGATCTGCTCCTGCGCTGTGGTGCAACCATCGTCGAGCTGAACAGCGTACGCAAGCACCTCTCCGGGATCAAGGGTGGGGGTCTGGCTCGCCTGGCTGCACCCGCGCCGGTGGCCAGCCTGGTTCTGTCGGACGTGGTAGGCGATCCGCTGGATGTGATAGCATCAGGCCCCCTATCCCCCGATACCAGTACCTTGGGCGACGCGTGGGCCGTGGTGGAGCGCTACGACCTGGTCCAGCGCTTGCCTCTGGCAGTACGAGCACGGCTTCAAGCTGGGCTTGAAGGTCGTCTGGCCGATACGCCCAAGCCCGGAGACCCGCTGTTTGAGCAGGTGCACAATGTGATCGTCGGCAGCAACCGTCAAGCCGCCCAGGCTGCCGCTGACGAGGCGGATGCCCGGGGACTGAATGCCCTGCTCCTTTCGACCTTTGTCGAAGGAGAGGCCCGCGAGGTGGCCCAGGTGGCAGCGGCGCTGGCCAAAGAGATGGTCAACTACGACCGGCCCGTGCCCCGGCCGGCGTGCCTGGTATGGGGTGGTGAAACCATTGTCCGGGTTCGCGGCGAGGGCAAGGGCGGCCGCAACCAGGAGCTGGCTCTGGCGGCGGCGCTGGCTATGGAGGGCCTGCCCGGCATTGTCCTTGTGGCCCTGGGCACCGACGGAACCGATGGCCCCACCGACGCGGCCGGCGCAGTGGCCACCGGGGAGACGATCACCCGTGCCCGATCTCTGGGCCTTGAGCCCGAAATCTATCTAGATCATAACAATTCTTATGTCTTCTTTGAGTTTCTGGATGACCTGATCCGTACCGGCCCGACGGGCACCAACGTCAACGATCTATTGATGATCTTTGCGACATAAGTCAGGTGTGGTCGAGTGGAGCCTGGGAGAGCCGCAGGGTTATAAGCCAAATAGGCTAGCGAAAAAGGACGGAAAAAACAGACTTCAGACCCTTTCAGTGCAAGAACCTTGAAAGAGGAGATTATTGGGACTCAAGAAGATCCGGAATTCTTTGATGAACATAAAGATGGCAAGAAGCCCATGCAAATACTGCATTGAGCATGTCAAGAGCGTAAACAGCTTAATGCAAGCAGAAAACAAACCCTCATTCAGCGGCAGTATGCGTTTATGTCGAGTACTGTAGGGGGCAACAGTGTCCTCGTTTCTGGTGGGAAAGAGACTAACAGCTTTGGGAGGGTAGCAATGCGCAAGATCGAGATCAGCGCCGGGGGTGTTACGGTCACGGCAATGCTGGAGGACAATGCAACTGGCGACGCCATCTGGGAAGCGCTGCCTGTAGCGGCACGAGCTAGCCGCTGGGGCGACGAGTTCTATTTTGAAATCCCGGCCCATCTGCCGCAGGCGGATGATGCGCGGGAGGTAGTGGAGCCCGGGGAGTTGGGCTACTGGCCGGTGGGTCATGCCTTCTGCATCTTTTGGGGGCCGACGCCGGTCAGCCGTGGAGACGAGCCCCGGGCCTACAGTCCGGTGAACGTCTTTGGCCGCTTGGAGGGTGATCCCCGTGCTTTTGATGCCATGCCCGGCGGGACGGAGATCAAAGTCGAAAGGGCGTGAGAAAGGCCGGGTGCCTCAGAGCAACCCACTTTCTGAAGCTGGCAGGTGCATGCTGGATAAACTCAAGGTTCTTGTTACCCGGGTCATTCCCAAGGCTGGATTGGATCTGGTGCGAGATGCCTGCGACGCGGACATTTGGTCCAACAGAAAGCCTCTGCCACGAGACGTGCTGTTGGAGAGGGTTCGGGGCGTGTCGGGCCTGCTCAGCCTGTTCACTGACACTGTGGACGCCGAACTCTTGGACGCAGCCGGACCAGGGCTAAAGGTCGTCAGCAACTTTGCCGTTGGCTATGACAATATCGATGTGGCGGCCACCACGGCCCGGGGTATCCCGGTTGGCAATACTCCCGGGGTGCTGACCGGTACCACTGCCGACTTGGCCTTTGCCCTGCTCATGGCTGTGGCGCGGCGCATTGTAGAGGGCGCTGAATATGTCAAAGCTGGCGAATGGGGCGCATGGAGAAAAAACATGCGCCTGGGCTACGATGTGCACGGCGCGACGCTGGGCATCATCGGTATGGGCCGCATCGGACAGGCGGTCGCGCGCCGGGCGACCGGCTTTGACATGCGGATCACTTTCTTTGACCCCTACTGCGATCCTGAGAAGGCGGCATTCGCCGGCGCAGGGCTGCGCTGCGGCCTGGATGAGCTGCTCGCCGGGGCAGATTTCGTCAGCCTGCACGTGCCCCTCAGTGAGGATACGCGTCACTTGATTGATGCCAGGGCGCTGGCCATCATGAAACCGACAGCCACTCTGGTCAACACTTCTCGCGGGCCGGTGGTGGATACGGATGCGCTGCACGACGCGTTGGCCGCGAAACAGATCGCCTACGCCGCCCTGGACGTCACCGACCCGGAGCCGCTGCCAGGCGACCACAAGCTGCTTTCCCTGTCCAACTGTCTGGTCGTGCCCCATATCGGCAGCGCCAGTGTGACCACGCGCAGCCGTATGGCTGTAATGGCCGCTGAGAACCTGCTGGCTGGCCTACGCGACGAGCGACTGCCGAACTGTGTGAATCCCGAGGTGTATGGCGCTGATGGCAAGTAGGTCGTAGCCGAGCACTTCACCCATAGAATCCTGAGCCTCTGTGAGGGTGCAAAATGACTGCTTCTACACTGATAAAGAAACTCAGAATGCAACCCGGGCAACGAGTGCTCATTCTGAACTCTCCTGCGGGCCATATCACATCCCTGGGCGAGCTACCGGAGGGTATTGTGCCCTCTGAGGAACCCAAGGGAAAGTTTGACTTTGTCCACCTTTTTGTTCGGGATAGCGGGCAACTGGATGAGCACCTGCTGGCGGCGATGGCCGTTGCCGAGTATGACGGCTTGTTCTGGATCTCCTATCCAAAAAAGAGCTCGGAGGTAGAGACGGATCTATCCCGGGATGCGCTATGGGAGTTGATGACCGATACGGGTCTCAGGCCGGTGACCCAGGTTTCGGTCGATAAGGTCTGGTCGGCTCTGCGCTTCCGGCCTGTTGAACGGGTTGGCAAATGAAGGGGGATGGCGAGCAGTTGCCTGGTAGCATGAAGCCTGCTTCTGTAGAAGTTACACTCAGAGAGATTACATCGGACACCGTGGATTCAATCCTGAGACTCCGGGTAGCCGAGGATCAGGAGCCCTTTTTTCCGTCTAATGCAGAGTCAATTGCCCAAGCACATTTCTCAGACCACGCCTGGTTCCGGGCCATATACGCGGGTGAAACGCCTGTCGGGTTTATAATGTTGTACCTCGACGAAGAGAAGCCTCTATACTATCTCTGGCGCTTCATGATCGACAAGAAGTACCAGCGGCAGGGCAGTGGCAGCCAGGCGATAGCCCATGTTCTCGAGCATATCAGGGGCTTGCCAAACGCGGAAGAGCTGTTTCTGACCTACCTGCCGGGCGAATGGGAGCCGTTGTCCTTCTACCAGAAATTCGGGTTCGAGGAGACCGGTGAGTGGAAGGACGACGAGAAGGTGATGAGGTTGTACCTGTAGGCGGGCGGATGGAGCACGAACTATTCGCTCTCATCGTCAGGACGGGGTCGCTGCAGTACGATGACCCGGTACTTTTCTGCATAGGCGAGCCCTTTGTCCTTGCCCGTACCGGCGTTCCATTCTTTGACCATGTCCGTGGGATCCCAATCCCCCATCTGGCTGGCATGCAGCTTGAGCGCTGAGATCTTTTGCTCTATAACTCGCGTGATGTCCACCCATACGTTGGCTTGGTCATTGCCGGACACGTACACACGGCGCACGCTATGCGGAGAGCCAAGCTCAGGCCATAATAGCCGCATCTCGCTGGCTGGAGCCACGGCATCGAGCGCAGCCTGTGCCGCCGCGCGATGGTCTGGATGGTTGATGTAATAGTCACCAGAGAACAGAGCGGTCGGATCCCCCGTGAGGACAACTTCTGGCCTGTACTTCCGGATCACGCGCACCAGGTCGCGCCTCAGTAACAGGGTGGGTTCCAACTGACCGTCATCATAGCCCAGAAAGACCACCTCGTCTACGCCCAGGATCGCGCAGGCGGCGCACTGTTCGGCACGGCGGATCTCGGCCAGCCTCTCGCGGGTCATATCCGGCTCGTGGGAGCCGGCGTTGCCATCGGTACAGACGACGTAGGTCACCTGGCAGCCGGCCTTGGTCCAGGTCGCCACGGTACCAGCGACGGTGAATTCAGCGTCATCCGGGTGGGCGACGATGACCATTGCTGATTCAGGTATGCCGTTCTCTTTCTCTTCCATCGTATGTTGCTCCTTATGATCAGGTTTTGACTTGCCGAGCGAGGAATTCACTCCCGGCTGATGCGGAGCAGTCTACCAGGGCCAAAATCCTCAACGATAGATGTCTGCCCGTCCGGCCAGTGGATCGCCAGCCAGTCCAATTGGGCCCCGTCGGGAAAACCAAAGTGGACGCCGGCTGGATCACCCGAGATACAGCCACTGGCGGCCTTAATCTGGCGGTAGTGGGTACGTTCAGCGGTTTGCAGCGTTGACGTGCTGCCCAGTGCGCGGGTGTTGCCGCCCTTGGGCAAAGAGAGGTCAACCTGCGGGCTGCCTATTTACATCGGAATCATAGCCACGACAGCGGCTGACACGAGCTTCTCCCATCGCACGGTAAACTGGATCTTGACCGCATTATGTCCCACAGGCACGGTACGCATCGCCCCAGGGCTGGTTCCAGATTTCGACGGTGATGTCGGGGTTCTCGGCCATGAAGGCTTCGGACACCTTTTCGTGGGTGGCTTTTTCCTCAGGGCTGCCCCAGAAACCCCACGTAATGGTCAGCGGTTCCGCTGCCTCCTCCTTTGGGACCTCGGTGGGCTCTGCTGGGGCGGATGCAGGGCCACATTAAGCGATCAACATCGCCACAACCACCATCAGTGCTAGCAGGAACCACAGAGGGTGCTTCGTTTCGTTCTTCCTTCTTCGGGTTGGGTTCCAGTGGTTACCACGTTGGTATGTCCAGCGTTCCGTCGATTGTGACTCACATCACCTCATTGCACTATGGCGGATTTGGAAAGGAATGGCTGAACGCCCCGGGCGAAGCCGTTTCCTGCCAAATCGCTTGTAGTACTCCGCAGTCGCGCCCATCTGTGTTGGGTCTTTACACCTGACCTGTGGCTCCGTCCGGTCCCCCGCCGGGGCGCAGGAAAAAGTCATCGACCTCGACGGCGACGGCCGCTTCTGGTTTGGCTGCCAACAGATCGTCGAACAGGGGTAGTTCCCCTGTCCTCACGGCGTGTTCGGCATAGAGGTACATGGCTGCTGACCAGGCTTGCTGGTCATAACCCATGGGGTGGCCGCTCTCTCCGTGCAGCCATTCGTTGAATTCCCAGGGTTGCTCCATCCCCTGGTGGTTGGCCTCGGCCAGGGCCCGCAGGAGCCGCTCAGCTTCCTGCTGCCAGCCATGGCGCACCAGGGCAGCGATGTGGAAGCCGCCGATCATGGGCCAGATGCCGCCATTGTGGTACTGGTGTGGCAGGTTCAGATTGCGGCTGCGGTAATAGTCGCGCCAGTCACTCTCGCCAGGGTAGATGGGTGGATGGATGGCCTTGGTTGGATAAGGCTCGGCAATGCCCACCTGGTACATGTAGCGCATGATATGCTCGCTACGATGCCGGTCCGCTATCCCGGCGAGGATGGCCAGGCAGTTGCCCAGGCTGTCGCACCAATCCCCATACTCCCGGAAGCCGACCCAGGGCAGGTAGTAGGGCCGGCTGGAGATTGTGCCGATGTTGTGGTAGAGCATGAACCATTCCAGCCGCATGGCCTGGAGTTTCTCCAGGTGCTCGGCGAAATGCTCGGCCACCCAGCAGCGGTCGATCCACATCAGCAGGTTGATGCGCTCGTGGATGCCCGCCGCACCCACGAGCATCTCGTGTGTGGGGCAGCTGGGCTGCAGTTCGGCGCACAACTGTTCATAGGCGAGGGTGGCTGCGTAGTAGAGCACATTGTCATACAGTGTGTTGTATCGGACCGAGATGAGGTCCATCCAGTTGCCCGCCTCCGGGGTCTCCAGCAGGCCGCACTCGTTCATATCCCGGTACTCCAGCCAGACGAGGGCCTTCTCGATGCGGTGCCAGTTTTGCCGCAAGAAGGCGACGTCACCCGTCACCTTATAGTGCAGGTAGTGGGCCAGAATGAACCACAGGTTGGAATCGACGGCCCCAGCGTTTTCGGTGCTGACATTTCCGTCGGCCGGATTCACGTTGAGGGGCATCAGGCCCCTGGACGATTGGTGATCGCCCAGCGTCGACAGGCTGGCGCGAGCAGCAGCGATCAACCGCTCGTCACCGGTGACCAGGGCGCCAAGCGAGGTGATGGCGCTGTCCCTGGCCCAGACCTGGGGGTAGCCGGCTTCCCGTCCTGAAGCCCGGAACCCCTGCGGCGTGGTGCAGCGATGGAGCATGTCCAGCGCGATCTCACGTGCTGCGGTGATCCGTATTTGGGTCATATCTTGCTCATCTCACCTCAAGGCCCGCCTGGTCCTCCACTGACAAACCGCTGGACACCGAAGCCGGGATGCTGGCGCTTGGGTCCAGGGCTGCCGGATCGGTCAAAGCCTGCACAGAAGCCATCAGGTCCCTGACCTCTGTCTCCGAGAGCTCGATGGGTGTGGCGGTCCGGGTATCGAGTGAGGCCTGCACCTGGTCGAGGGTGGCCGGCTCGTCGTGAACAGTCGATTGCAGGTCAGGAGGAAGCTGGATCGCGTCATAACTCACCGATGATGCCCTGGGGTCCAACATGAGGTGGAGGACGCCATCCAGGGCGGCGCAGGCGCCCTTGTGCAGCCAGGGGCCCGTCAGCTCGACGTTGCGCAGGGGCGGGGGGCGAAAGGCAAACATGTCGCCTGGATAGTGGGTACCTCGCGCCCGGCCGATGTCCAGCGGTGTGATTCCCGCTTCAGCCAAAAGCGACCGCAGTTGTCGATCCAATGAGCCAGCGCCTTCGCGGGCATGACAGCCGCTGAGCGACACGGCTATCTGCATCAGCGCCAGGCCGCCAGCAGCCGGACGCTTACGAGCAATGCGCTGCAAGCGCTTCTTCCTCCTTTGGCAGAAGTAGCCTACACGTTGACGATCAGCTTGCACCTCCAGATCAGAGGTCCTTCCACCACACCGCGTCTGGATACAGACAAGTCCCCTCCGGCCAGCAAAGACCGCCGGACGCTGTAACGCGAGCGACACGGACAATAAGATCCGGCATAATCCCCCTACGCTACCGCAAATATACCATACCCATTTTTGCTTGTCAATACTCTGTGAACTCTTGAGGTCCTGGATGCGACTGCCTGCGCCGGGTCCATGAATTGCTTGCTGGCCAGAGGCAAATGTGCTACAATTGCGTGGAACGTGGACACCGGGACGTGGACTGGGGCCGTAGTCCTGCTGGTGCTGTCGATGAGAGTCAGCATTCACACCAACGTGGATATCCTGGAGGCAACTATGAATCATCAATTTCGACAACGACTGAGGGATGGGGAGTTGCTGGTGGGAACACTGGCCACCCTGCCGGCGCCCGAGATTGCCGAGATCCTGGCTGACCTGCTGTTCGATTGGCTTTTTGTCGATACGGAGCATGGATCCTTCGGTGCCCTCAACGCGCAGGCACTGCTGCAGGCTGCCGGTTCCCGCTGTCCCTGCCTGG
>Ga0209013_10001586_pt1 | contig 20828 bp, 18 predicted proteins | sample Cruoilmetagenom2_FD_187291 | JGI IMG/M metagenome (GOLD analysis project Ga0209013, IMG submission 187291) | Oil polluted marine microbial communities from Coal Oil Point, Santa Barbara, California, USA - Sample 2 (SPAdes) (version 2) | ecosystem: Environmental > Aquatic > Marine > Oil seeps ...
TCCCAATCAGTCATGGCACCCACAAACCATCTGCTACCCGAGCGCCGGGCAATAAGAATATAGTCGCTCACTTTTGCATCCAGCACTTTGGTGTCGTCCCAAACCGTAGGAACCGCTTCCAGGAACTCCATACAAACCGGTTCACGGTAGTAGTTCGAAGGATTATCGGAAAGCATTTGCAACGGGCTTTCAAAGACCACATACATGCCCAGTTGATGGCAACGGGTTCCGGGGCTCATAGGTTGGGTGAAAACCGGGTTAAAATTTTCCTTAGTTGCATTGATCATTGCCCCAGGAGTGTAATCCATGGGACCGGCAACCATGCGGATAAACGGTAAAGTTACGTTTAGCTCCGGGTCGGGAAGGTTCGACCATTTGGTATTTTCAAGACCCTTTACACCTTCAAAGGAGATGACATTCGGATAGGCCCTGTCCAACCCGGATGGTTTGTATGCTCCATGATAATCAACCAGTAGTTGCCTTTTGGCACATTCCCTGGCAATTTTTTCGTAGAAATTAACCATCCACTGATCATCACGCTGCATAAAATCAACCTTGATCCCTTTTATTCCCCATTGTTCAAACTGGTCCAGGGCTTCGGTTAACTGATCATCCAAAGCTTTCCAGACCACCCAGAGAATAATACCAACATCTCTTTCCTCCCCATAAGAAACCAACTCTTCAATATCAATTTCATCCTGGACCTTCATAATATCTTCAAGGTGATACCACCCTTCGTCAAGGATGATATACTCAAGATTGTATTTTGAAGCAAAGTCGATGTAGTATTTGTAGGTTTCTGTATTTACCCCCGACTCAAAATCAACACCATATACATTGTTGGCATTCCACCAGTCCCATGCTACTTTTCCCGGCTTTATCCAATCTGTATTTTCTATTTTTTGGGTTGGAGCCAGCTTATAGATGATTTCTGACTGAACCAGATCGGCATCGTTGGTGGTAATCAGCATGACCCTCCAGGGGAAACTGCGAGATCCATCACATAAAGCAATATAATCGGCATATTTGGTGGGTATAACATTTCGGTCACCCCTTTGATGGGTTTCTAAAACAACGCCTGGGAACTTTCCGGCTAATCCGTTCGGATTATCTTTTGAGCCTTTCAGGAACATGCCCGGGTAATCCATTAAATCAGATTCGGAAATATAGACCTTGGTGTTGTTGCCACAATCAACCAGCATTCCGGTAGAACAAAAACGGTCTTCATTGATATCAGATAGTTTAAGACGAAGATAATCCCTTTCCTGATGCGATGCCATACTATCTTCCTCGGGAAACCAAATGTTGTGGTCAGAGGAAAAGTTAAAAGTTGCTTCTTCATTAACAACTTTATAGGACCCTTGCTTATCAATCATCCAACGATAGGCAGCGCCATCATCATATACCCTGAATAGCAAAGAATACCCTTTGAACATAAAGTGCAGCAGGTTATATTCATCTTTGATGGTTGCATATTTACGCTGCACAACCGGCCTGATTATTTCACTTACGGAACCTGTTTTTACTTTCCTGACTTTTGAGTTTCCACCTAAAATGGTTCCATCATCCAGGGTCATTGAAATGACAGAGGGTGAAATTATCTTAGCGCCATCCAACCATACCGAATAGCTGATTTTCTTTGAGACGGATACTTTTACCTCGATCTTCCCTGAGGGTGAAGAAACGGAATACTCCTTTGCCTGAAGAGTGATTACCAACAGAGATGCTAATAAGATAAGTAGTGCTTTTTGCATTGGGTTTATTTTATTAATGATTCATTTTCAGCAATCTACTAAAAAATTTTCTTGCTGAAAAGGAAGATTTCTCTTGTTGACAAACAAAACCTGAGTTTCTTGGTTATTATTAGCAGTATTTTGACAGATAATCTGTTACACATACTTGAAATATGTAAACTAACCTGTTTGATCTTGAAAGTTAAGTGAATATTAAAAAATACATTGCTGAACTAAAAAGGCGACATGTATTTAAGGCAGGGTTGGCATATTTAATTGCCGCATGGGTCTTTACTGAGGTGGCTGCACTTGTGCTTGATGCTTTCTCAGCACCGCCCTACTTTCTTAAAACGATCCTTATAAGAGCCTAGAATATTTTGCTTCGCAAAATATTTCAGCACTGTTTTAAATATGCTGGAGAGTATATGGCTTACGACAACGCCGCCAGCGCATCTTTCAGCCTCTGCATCGCCTTCTTCAGGTTCTCATCTGAATTGGCATAAGAGATCCTCACACAGCCGTCGGCTCCAAATGCTGATCCGGGTACTGTAGCAATGTGACCAACTTCCAGCAGATAGATGCAGAGGTCCATGTCAGTTTCGATCTTGTGTCCGTTCACCGATGTTCCAATGTACTTACTGAAATCGGGAAAAACATAGAACGCCCCCCCTGGGGTAGCACACTTTACACCATCGATCTGGGCCATATGTCCCAGGATCAGGTCGCGTCTGCGAAGGAATGCATCACGCATTTCAGTTACACACGCCTGGTCACCGGTCAAAGCAGCCAGAGCAGCCCGCATGGCAATGGAAGTGGCTCCGGAGGTCATCTGTCCCTGCAGCTTGCCACAGGCCTTTACCAGCCAATCGGGTCCGGCCATGTAACCAATCCTCCAACCGGTCATGGCATATCCTTTGGAGACACCATTGATGATCACCACCCGTTCGCGGATCTCTTCAAACTGAGCGATGGACTCATGTCCACCCACAAAATTAATATGCTCGTAAATCTCGTCGGCAATCACATACACATTGGGATGCTTTGCAAGTACATCAGCCAGAGCCTTCAACTCATCCCTGGTATACACACTTCCTGTGGGATTGGAAGGAGAGCAAAGCAACAATGCCTTTGTTTTTGGGGTGATGGCATCCTCAAGCTGCTGAGCCGACATTTTGAACTCGTTTTCCACTGTGGTGTCAACAAATACATTCACTCCTTCAGCGATCTTCACCTGCTCTGCATAACTCACCCAGTAGGGGGCCGGCAAGATCACCTCTTCACCCTTGTCGATCAGACACATCATTACATTGGCCAGGGAGTGCTTTGCTCCCACGCTCACCATAATGTTGGAAGGTTTATAGTCCAGGTTGTTTTCCCGTTTGAACTTATCCACAATTGCTTTCAGCAGATCAGGGTATCCAGCCACAGGTGCATAGTGGTCCCAGTTACCATCTATTGCTACTTTAGCTGCTTCATGAATGTGATCAGGGGTTGAAAAATCGGGTTCTCCTACACTTAGGTTAATCACGTCAACACCTTTTTCCTTCAATTCCCGGCCCTTTTGGTTCATGGCGATTGTAGCCGAAGGAGATAGTGATTTAATTCTTGCTGAAAGTTGTTCCATTGGTTTAAAATTTTAGATTGTGGACATTAGCATTTCAGAGGTCAAAAATACACTTTTCGTGATAAATTAATTAATATTGCATGGAACAAGTTTCAAAAAAAAATCAACATGGATGTTCTGCTTGAAATCCTTAAGTACACAGTACCTGCTTTCATTGTCTTTCTGACCGTATGGGTCATGCTCAGGACCTGGTCACAGAACGAAGATAAAAGGCGGAAGAAAGAGTTTAACATGCATATTACAGATGACATCCTGCCGGTTAGATTGCAGGCCTATGAGCGCAGCATTCTTTTACTTGAACGTATATCTCCCGATTCCATGATTATGCGCATCAGCCGGTCCGATTACACAGCCAGGCAGCTTCAAAAAGAACTGCTCAGCAGCATCACCTCGGAATATGAGCATAACCTGGCCCAGCAGACCTATATGAGTAATGAAGCATGGGAAAAGGTGAAAACGGCTAAAAACCAGGTGATCAACCTCATTAATGGAACAACATCAGAACTGAAACCCGATGCCACCGGTCCAACCCTGGGCAAACTGATCCTGGAACGCCTTACAGAATTGAAAAACCCCCCATCCCAGGTCGCCATCGACTTCCTGAAAGAGGAGGTTAAAACGTTGTTTCTTTAATCTATCCGGCGACTATTCAAATGAAACACAATTGAATCATTGGCTTCATACGAATCACTGCCTTTGCTAAAATGGTATTTGAAATCATACATATCCATGGTTTGAATTGGCTCCAACCCTCCTTTATCAGGATCATATACTTCCACAGTACATTCTGCCCCGGATATGGTATTGGTTTCCAGGTCGTGATAGGCTAGCGGTGACCTGATAATGGTATAGGCATTGCCTCCATTGCGCACCAGGAAAAAAGCATCGTTAAGGGTCACAACATTGTCATAACCTATTGAATTAGTTGAACCCATCTCAAACACATACTCAAAGTTGTTGTAGGCTCTGGGTGTGATGTCATGCTTCGACAGGATCGGTTTCCACCAATCATTGGCTATGTAAACCACGCTATCATCAGGTTTCACAACATCGGTCTTATCCTGCTCACAGAAAGTCAATGAAGCAGCCAGCAAGAGAAACAGGGGAATGGCGACAAGGCGTTTTATTGTCGCATAATCCCGGGCATTCTTTATGGTCATCATCATTAATCGCTTTTTTGTGAATGAATAATTAAAATCACTGGCCAGGTATGCAGAGTTATTTCGTAAGGCAAGATTTACAAGGATGTGTTGATATCTGTCCCGGTTGTTTGTGGTGACCACTGTGTGATCAGCCATGTATTCATGGTTGACCTGGATGGCCCTTTTGAACAGCCATACAAAGGGATTGAACCAAGCTATTGTCTTTAAAAGCTCAATCACCAAGATATCCACCGAGTGGCATTGCGAGCTGTGTGCCTGCTCATGGAGCAGGAGTTCGGTATCGATCAGGTCATTCTCAAATTCGACCCGGTTCACTACAATGCGGTTGAAAAAGGAGTAGGGCAATGTTTGCTCCTCCACCAGGCATAAACGGGCCTTCAAATCTGTTGCGGGAACAGAGGTCCTGGTCTTCCATAAGATCTTCACGATGTTCACCAGGAAGCGTATAAAGAAAATGGCCGTAATCACCCCATAAAGAATCTTCACCATTAACTCAACGCTGAACACCCGAGCCGTAGTTCCTGCGGTCGTCTCCCCCTGGATCAGTTCCCCGGTGGCAAACCCCAACCCATTTAGTCCCTGTCCCATCGGCGCCTTGAAACCCACCCGGATTTCCAGGAAAGGAATCACCATTGAAAAGAGGATAGAGAATAAAAGGTAATACCGGTTGAATGAAAAGGTTTTCAAATGCCGAAGAACTATATGATAGAACACATAGGTAACGAGCAGGCAGATGGTCGATTTGAGAATGAAGGCAATCATAACATGTCTATTTTTTCTGGTCCTTAATCCTGTTTTCAAGGATAGCTTTTAGCTCTTCTAATTCAGAAACACTCAGATCTGACTCATTGGTAAAGAATGAAGCAAATTGAGAGGCTGAATCATTGAAGAAATCCTTGACGATACTATTAATATGTGTAGAGAAGTATTGATTCTTCTTAACCAACGGGAAATATTCCCTGTTGCTACCATGCTGATTAAATCCGACAAACCCTTTGTCGATCATTCGCTTCAATAAAGTGGCTACAGTCGTCGATGCAGGTTTTGGTTCTGGAAATTCCTCAAGTATATTCTTCATGTAAGCTTTCTCCAGTTTCCAGAGATGCTTCATGATCCGTTCTTCCGCGTGAGTGAGTTGCATGATTCTACACTTTAAGAGTTATTTCTACAAATGTAGAACTTATTTTGGAAAAGTCAACCCCTCAACAAAAAATAATCAGCCCGGATCATTCTATTGTCTATGACTATTTATGCAGATTTAAGATTGTCATTATGTATTTTCAAGTTATTTTTTATGTATTTTCGATATTTATTTTATGTATTTTTATGTTTTTATTCATGCATATTTAATATTTTTTGTAGATTTGACAAGTAAAGACAAAGGAAATTTATGATTAACAGGTTGGTATCTGACAGTATAAGAAAAGATCTGGATTACTATCCAATCGTTGCCTTAACCGGACCTCGTCAATCTGGAAAAACAACACTACTTAAACACTTATTTCCAGACTTTTCTTATGTTTCCCTGGAAAATCCGGACCAACGCAAATTTGTTCTTGACGATCCGGGCAAATTCTTATTGAGATTCAGCTCAAAAGTAATCATTGATGAGGCACAACGCGTTCCGCCAATATTCTCATATTTACAGACTCATGTGGATAATCTGAACCTTTCAGGTCAATATATACTGTCAGGCTCACAAAACTTTCACTTGATGGAAAGTATTACTCAAAGCCTGGCTGGCAGAGTGTCTATTCAGAAACTATTTCCACTTGACATAGACGAACTTGACCAGGCTGGCTTCCTGCCTGTCGAATGGGAGTCTTTGATCCTGAAAGGGTCGTATCCAGCAATCTACAGTAAAAATATTGATTCGCGTAAGTTCTTTGTCAACTACTTGCAGACCTATATCAAACGAGATGTATCTAGTCTTCTCAATGTTCATAATACCAGGTTATTTGGAGATTTTATCTCATTATGTGCTTCCAGGACAGGACAGCTACTGAACTTAAACAACCTGGCAAATGAGTGCGGTATTACATTTCCCACGGCCAGATCGTGGCTATCAGTTCTGGAAACCAGCTACATTGTATTCCTGCTTCATCCTTACTATGAAAACTTCACCAAACGCATCGTGAAATCGCCTAAATTGTATTTCTATGATACAGGCCTCGTTTCCCATCTGCTAGGTATTAAGCGCACAGAAGAATTGATGAAAGAGACCCTTCGGGGTATGCTTTTTGAGAACCTGGTTGTCTCAGAAATTTACAAGAGGAATTATCACAAGAACCAGTTTAGAAACTTCTGGTTCTGGAGGGATTCCAACGGTCGCGAAGTAGACCTGTTAGAAAAATCGGTAAGGGGATTTGATATTTACGAGATCAAATCCACCAGCACTATTATGCCGAAATTAATAGAAGGCCTGGACTATTTCGACCGTATTACAAAGGGTAGGGTAAAAAGCAAAACCCTGATTTACGGTGGAGAAGAGGATCAAGACCGTACCAAATTCAAAGTAAAAAGCTGGAAATCAACGGATATTTAAAACCCCCGCCCCGGATCATCAGCGACTTCCCGGAACAGGGAATCTTAAATCCGATTTTCAATAGATGCCTGAAGCAACTAGATCCAGATTCCAATGGCCAGACAAACCATTTCTATTTAATCAAATCCACGCTCCTTTTCACAAAGGCAGCCAGCTCTTCACCCTTTAACTGGTTATTGGCAAGTAGTGCCAGGTCGATCAGCTGCTTTACGAGCTTCTGACCTTTCCCATGCTTCTTCAACATCTCCACACGCTTGTCTTCCAGTACACCCAGCTTTTTATTGACATCTTCCATCTGGTCCTTCTCGCTCTGCGGAACCTCCTCCTCTTTCTTTCCCTCTTTGGCCTTCTCCAACAACTGCTGCTCTTCAGAAAGCCCCTTCTTCTCACTGCGTAGCTCCTCTAACTTCTTGCCCAGCTTCTTCTCGGTCTGTTCGGCAATCTTGCTCACAAGTGGATGGTTTGCATTGACCACCAGGTTGTAAGAAACGGGCATGTTCCCGTACATAGAAGCCTGTCCACTCATCTCCTCCATATCCTTCATACGGCGCATGAATTCGCTTTGGGTGATCATCACCGGGTGGTCCTCCTCTCCAAGAGATTCATAGCTCACAAAGTAACTCATCTCATGTCCGGGTAGTTGTGACTGGAACACAGGAGTAAGGTCGGCTTGCTGCCCGGATGTCAGTTTTGACTCCCTTGCCTCCTCCTTGTCAATGAGCCTGTCAATGATGTCCGAATCCACCCTTGCAAACCTTGACTCTTTCAGTTTCGACTCCATGTGGTTCAGGAAATGTGTATCCAGCTGACCATCCATCAGTAATACATCATACCCTTTGGCTTTAGCAGCCTCTATGTAGCTATATTGCTCAGCCTTATCGGTGGCATATAAATAGATCACTGTTTTGTTCTTATCGGTCTGATCTTTTTTGATCAGCTCTTCATACTCTTCCAGGGTGAAATATTTGCCCTCCATATTCTTTAACAGGACAAACTTCGCAGCACGGTCGTGGAACTTCTCATCCGACATCATGCCGTACTCAATGAAAAGCTTCAGGTCGTCCCATTTCTGTTCAAACTGTTCCCGTTCGTTCTTAAATATTTCCTCAAGCCTATCGGCCACCTTTTTGGTGATGTGTGAAGAGATCTTCTTCACGTTTGAATCGCTCTGCAGGTAACTCCTTGAAACATTCAGGGGAATATCGGGCGAATCAAGCACCCCGTGCAGCAGGGTAAGGAATTCTGGTACGATCCCTTCCACAGAGTCAGTCACAAACACCTGGTTGCTGTAGAGTTGTATCTTGTTCTTCTGGATCTCGATGTTGTTCTTGATCTTCGGGAAATAGAGTATCCCTGTCAGGTTAAACGGGTAATCCACATTGAGGTGGATATTGAAAAGTGGCTCCTCGGCAACTGGATACAACCTCCTGTAAAACTCATTGTAATCCTCATCCTTCGCTTCTGAAGGAGGAAGGGTCCAAAGCGGTTTGGTATCGTTAATGATATTGTTCTTGCCTGTCTTCACCTCTTTGCCGTCTTTCCACTCCTTCTCTTTACCGAAGGCGATCTCCACCGGAAGGAACTTACAATACTTCTCCAACAGTTCACTGATCTTGCTCTCCTCCAGGAATTCCTTACTATCAGAATCGAGGTGAAGGGTGATCTCGGTACCCCTTGGACCTTTATCCAACTCCTCCAGGGTGAACTCCGGGCTACCATCACAGCTCCAGGCCACACCTTTGGCTTTCTCCTGCCAGGAGTGGGTATTGATTTCCACTTTGTCAGACACCATGAAAGAGGAATAGAATCCCAGGCCAAAATGACCGATGATGGCATTGCTCTCATTTTTATACTTTTCCAGGAAATCCTCCGCACTGGAGAAGGCGATCTGGTTGATATACTTATCGACCTCTTCGTTGGTCATTCCCAAACCCGCATCGGTAACGGTAAGGGTCTTTTTCTTCTTATTGACAGCGACCCGAATGGTCAGGTCGCCCAGTTCTCCTTTGTAATCACCAACCGAAGCGAGGGTTTTCAGCTTCTGAGTGGCATCAACTGCGTTCGATATCAACTCTCTCAGAAATATCTCATGGTCCGAATAGAGGAATTTTTTAATGATGGGGAAAATGTTCTCCGTGGTAACATTGATTTTACCTTTCTGCATTGTTCAACTATTTTATGTTTTACATTCGGTCACGAATGTGACAAATGATATGCCAATCGGGTAAATCTGACAATACGTCAGTCCAGATTGCGTGCATCGATGTCTCCCCGGAAAATCCAGGTACCGGCTTCGAACTCCAGTCCGTCAATAGAGCCATCCGGACCATAGAATTCATAATTGCCATTGTAGATGGGATGGAAAGGCACCAGGTGATCAAAAGTGATCATCTCCACCCCGGGGTCATACCTCACCGAACTGGCCACCTGAGATGAGTACTCCAAAATGATCCGGTCCACATTGTCGTGCCCAACGAAAAACAGTTCCCTGGAAAACAGTGGTTTGTTGCGTTGAATGGTCATGACCTCAATGGTCTTGATGGTGGAACGTGTATTGTTGAAATCCATCCCCAGCAGTGTATAGAAAGTTTTCCGTCTGTAATTCCGGGTGATGATCTTATAATAGAGCTTGCCATACCAATCCTCGGTTGACTGCTGTAGCTTCCTCACATTTCGTTGTTCTTTCTGGTTATCCATCATTTCATATAACCTGACCTTCCCCTTTTTCAACGACACCTGGATGTACCCAAAATACCGGTAATTGTCAATGTCATCCATCACATGCCAGGTAAAGATCCTCACATTTCCATTATCAGATGGAATCACCCCGATCCGATTCAGGCTGCTCCACGGATATTGCATGGCTCCATCTGATTCCAATGCCACGGGCATGATCTCCCGGATTCTGGTCAGAACAGCTTCGGATTCAGACAAAGTGTCTGAATAGAGCTGGCTAAAAAGATCCTGTAACTCTGCTTCTGCCTTTACCAGATCCAGGTATTCGGGTGTCTGTGCCTGCACCGAAAAGGAAAGAAGGATCAAAAGAAGTATGGAAACAGTTCTGGCCATATCAATATATGAACGAAGCAATCGCTATTTTCTTATTTCATGAGCCAATCCAAAGTGGCCAAAACCCGCTGGACGGATTCATCAACCTCATCACTGGAGATAACCAACGGTGGGGCAATACGGAACGAATCGTCAGAAAAGAGGAACTGATCAATCACCAATCCATTTTCGAAAGCCCGGTTTATAAAACGGCTCACATTGATCTCTTCATCTATCTCTACAGCCAGGAACAATCCCATCCCCCGCATACCCTTAATAAGAGGATGCTTCAGTCCGACCCGAAACCGCTTCTCCATTTGAAGGGCATGATCCATCAATCCCCGCTCCTCCACATAAGTCTGAGCTGCCAGTCCGGCTGCACAGCTCACCGGATGTCCTCCAAAGGTAGTAATGTGTCCCAGTGGCGGATCAAAGGTGAGCTTTCGCATCACCTCTTTGGAAGCAATAAAGGCACCCAGTGGCATTCCCCCACCAAAACTCTTGGCCAGACATAATATATCGGGAACCACTCCATAATGTTCGAATGAAAACAGCTTCCCGGTTCTTCCCATGCCTGTCTGGATCTCATCCAGTATCAGGAGCGCCCCGGATTCATCACAGCGTTTTCGCACCTTCAACAGAAAATCTCCGGCAGGTTCAATAATTCCCGCTTCCGCCTGGATAGGCTCCACCACCACTGCAGCCACATTCCCATCAATCAGGTCCAGTTCCTCCTCACAATTAAATCTCAAGTGTTTTATTCCGGGTAACAGAGGAAGGTATCCCGACCGCACCGTCTCATCCCCCAGGATGCTCATTGCACCATGGGTCCCTCCGTGATAAGCATTCCTGAAGGCGCGGAACTCGCCGCGACCTGTAAATCGTTTGGCCAGCTTCATGGCCCCGTCAATGGCTTCGCTACCTGAATTCACAAAGAAAACATTGTCCAGTGAAGAGGGTAGCCGATCTGTTAACCACTTCGCATACTGGACCTGTGGTGACTGCACAAACTCTCCGTATACCATGGTGTGGAGGTAGCGGTCGGTTTGATTCTTGATGGCTTCTACCACCACCGGATGTCCGTGCCCCAGGGCAGATACCGAAACCCCCGATACCAGGTCGATGTAGGCTTTACCTGAGCTATCATAAAAAAAGATCCCTTCGGCTCGCTCTATGACAAACTGAAGGGAAGAATCAGAAGTCTGCGCCACATGCCGCAGAAACAACTGTCGATTGGAAACCATGGGTTACTTGATGATCAGGTTGATGTCGCGCATCAGTTTCTCCTTATAGGATTTACCGATGGGTATGGATTTGTTACCATCCTCCACCTTAATAATCACAGAATTGTCTTCAATTATATTGATACAGCTGGTATTCACAATATACGACCTGTGCACCCTGGTAAACTTCGCACTGGGCAACTTTTGCTCAATGGCTTTCATGGTGAAATGGATGGTATACTTGTCGGTAAAGGTGTTGAAAATCACATAATTTTCAAGCGCCTCCACCCAGAGAATATCGTCATACTTGAGCTTCACCAGGGTAGCATTCTTCTTGATAAAGATTTCGTCCTTACCAAGCTGTTCGGCAGTCATCTGTTCAAACCTTTTGAATGCCTTTGCAACTGCCCTGTAAAAACGACCATAGTCCACTGGCTTCAACAGGTAATCGGTCACATCATGCTCATAGGAATCCACCGCGTATTTCCCCTTTGAGGAAACAATGATTATCTGGGGAGGATTCTTTAAAGTGTTGAGGATCTCAATCCCTGTCATCTCCGGCATCTCAATATCGAGAAAGATCAAATGGATCTCATCATGCTTTTTCAGAATATTGATCCCCTCTACCGGATCCCCGCTGGATGATATTAATTCCAGCCCGTCTGTCTTCTGGATAAATTCCTCGATAATCCGCCTGGACAGAGTATCATCATCAATGATCATGCAATTCATGCGATAGTAATTTATTTTCAATGGTCGCATGTAACTTACGGTTCATGCGCAAATCTATTTAGTCAGCCTCTAACAGATACTTATCTACTAAAAGCACCTGTTAATCAAAGGTAACGAATAATTGCTTAAGATGTTCATTCAGGAACTAAAAAGTGGGGTTATAATCTTTTCGAAACTGGTCTTCAATCTGCTCAGACATTTTAATGCTGGTCCGAAGCCAATCCAAAAGCAGATGGGATCTCTCCTTCTCTCCAATCTTCCAGTCCAATGATGAAGCATTCAGCCTTCCTCTCAGATGATATAAAAGGATGGCTGCAGAGACCGAAATGTTATAGCTCTCAGTAAAACCCACCATAGGGATCTGAATATGCTCATCGGCAAGCTCCAGCGCCCGGTCGGTAAGCCCATTTAGTTCCGTTCCAAACATAAATGCCGCCTTTCCGCTTTCAAGGTCAAATGTCTCAGGGGTTGTTCCATCGGCATGAGGTGATGTGGCCACAATGCGGTACCCTCTCTTTTTCAGTTCTCCCACTGCAGAGGTTATAGTGTCAGTTCCCTCATTATAACTGTCAGGTCCCTCATTATAATGATGTAAGGACAACCACTGGTCTGAACCCAGCGCCACATCCCCGTTTGTTTCATACTCGTTCCGTTGCTCCACGATATGCACATCCTGGATACCCGTGCAATCACAGGTTCGGAGCACGGCCGAGGCATTATGCGACTGATAGATATCCTCCAGCACCACCGTAATGTACCGGGTACGTTCGGACAGAACCTGTTTAAAGAGAGAAAGCCGGCTCTCTGTAACACACCCCGATAAATGCTCAATCAGATCCAATATATATGGGTCCATCCCTCAAAAATAGCCAAAAAAAAAGGGAGCTAACAGCCCCCTCTTTTTTGCAGTTCAAATATTTTTACTTGACAGCGTCTCCAAGCTCACTTCCAGCTTTGAACTTCACAACCTTCTTGGCAGCAATTTTAATCTCTGCACCAGTTTGTGGGTTCCTGCCAGTCCTAGCACCTCTTTCAGAAACTGAGAACGATCCAAATCCTACTAAGGCAACACGGTCTCCTTTTTTCAATGCACCAGTAGTTGTAGCAATGAAAGCATCAAGAGCCCTTTTGGCGTCTGCTTTAGTCAGATTGGCCTCAGCAGCAATAGCATCAATTAATTGTGCTTTGTTCATAATAAATGAAATTTAAGGGTTAGTAAATGTTTTTAATTCTAGCCAAATTCTATACAAATATAAATTTTTCTCTTACCCGCACAAGAAACAGCTTAAAAAAAAACGCTGAAAAGTTGATAAATGCTGACTTTTCGTAGATAACCGTCACCATTCCCATCTCAATACCACCCAAAATTCCACCCCAAAGCCCTTTTTCGACCAAATCGCCTGAATAGTCCGGTACGACACACTTTATTTATATTCCCATCCAACCAGCTCATTTTCCGGTACCACATTTCCGAATTTCCCATGCCACATTTCAAAATTTTACTACTTTTGCGCCCGGAGGAATGGCAGAGTGGTCGAATGCGGCGGTCTTGAAAACCGTTGTCCGTTCGCGCGGACCGGGGGTTCGAATCCCTCTTCCTCCGCACAGATTATCAAAGCCCGTTTGCGCAGCAAGCGGGTTTTTTATTTTGGGGAGATTCGAACCGAGCTTGCTCGAGTGAGAAGAACCCCGAAATAAAAGAGCATTGCGAACGTAGTGAGTAATGTCTTTGATCATCTGTGTTGGTTCCCCTCCAAGGGAAAAGGAGGCACTTGTGCCGACTAATCCCCTAAGCTTCCCAATAAGTTATTACACCTTCTTTGAGAACAGGGAATCGTAGGTTCGGATCTTCTCACCCCGACATAACAGGACATCTTTCATCATTCGAAGTGGTCAGATCCTGTCTGATATACGACAAGGCCTCAGCATCTTCGATACAGGTATTAAATGTGACACAGGGCAAATCAATAGCCCTTTTCCAGCATGCCTCCTAACGAAAATCGGGCATTAAAACTGCAATTCGGCTTTCATTTTCCTCAAAAGTAATAGTTTTTCAACCAGTGTTTGTAAACCGGGTCTAATATGGAAAATTCATTACCATGTGCATCAATGATCTCTTTTTTAATCAGGGCTTTTTTTATTCGTAAAACATTGGCAGAGGTGCCAAGCTGATACATCTCAATGGCCCGTTTTGAGCTCGGATGTTTTTCTCCTATAATTATTGCTTTTAAAAAATAAATGTGTGTTGTAGTAAGTTCATCGGTTAAGGTTTGAAAAAGTAAACTTAATTGAAGGGTCATATTTTCGTGCGCTGCTTTTACTATTTCCTGATTGCAGATGTTTTTTGTCCTGAACCAGGTTTGTTGGGCCAGTTGCTGGACATAATATGGATGGCATTCAACTAATATAGCAATTGTTCTGGCTTCGTTTGTTGTTATCGTTTTTCCTGTTTCTAAAAACTTTTTTTTAATGAATGGGATCCAGTCTTTCTCCTTAATTTTTTCAAGGAAAAGAATGTTGCCAAATTTGTAAAACGGCATGGAGGAAGAAGTAAAAACATCCATTAGCATATGTCTTCTACTACCATATAAACAGTAAGCTGTATTTTGATGCTTTTGCCAGTTCGAGCGTAATTTCTTCTGAAACGAAAGATGTTCTTTGAATTCTGAAATGTTTTGGAATTCGGCTATGCATACTATAAACTTAATTCCTTTTTCTTCTGCAATTTTCTCGCATAGGTTTAATATGTCGTCCGGATTCTTTTTTACCTCCTTCCAATCGAGGTCAACTGTTATTTCGCTATTTGAATCGGGACCAACAGAAATTCGCGGGATAAGCTGCCTCATAAATTTTCTGGTATTTTCCATTAGCTCTTCCAATTTTGAAGAAGAACTCCGAAGTACCTCCTGTGCAAGAAGTTGGTAGAATTGTTCTTCTGATCGTACGTTATACAAATCAATAAAACAAAACTTCAAATCTTTATCTTTTTTTTGGGCAAGCCCGGCGGCCCTTGTAACTAATGATGATTTGCCCCACCGGCGGGGCGAGAGAAGCACCGTATTAGTGAGTGCGGTAAAATTGAACACAAGTTGGTTAATTTCGTCAGAGCGGTTCGTAAAATTGTTTTCTAAAGCTAATTTGCCATAAACAAATGGAGTTGCCATGATCATTGTATTTACAATCAAATGTAAGGAACAATTTTATAACTTACTATTTTATAACTTACTATTTAGTAACATATATTTTTGTAACCTATAAAATAACACGATTTGACTCTGAAACCAGGGTCAATGTCTATCTCAATTGAGTAGGATGACAAGGATTAATTCCCTATCTGTCCTCTCACACCGTGCATACCGTTCGGTACACCGCGGTTCCTTAATTTTATACCATTGACTTGCCTGAAATAATCCAAAAAGAAAATATAACCAGCTTGCTTAAGACGGTTACTGGTGATGACTCACAACCTAAAAGTACGCTTTGTTCTCACCAGACCTTAATTAATAATATGTTTAATGTTTGAGGTAAGTTTTAGCATCAAATAAGCTTTAAGAGATTTGTATATTTTCTTCTATCATCAATATAAAAGTATGTTAATCGAAATGGGAAGATCAGAGAGGACTCCTAATATCTGAAGTAAAAGAAGTTTCTCCGCCCAAATTGCCCATTTCAAAAAGCACGCCCTTTCGGGCACTCTACTTTTTGAAAAGATCAAAGTCCGGTCCTTCGAAACTTTTGTCCGCGCGCAAGAAAACAAACGATCGCAGCGATATTCAGGATTTCGTAATGAACCAGGAAAGGTTATGGACAAAAAATCATTCTTTTTCACCGTTAAGCGAATCTGCTGAGATAGAATTAACTGTATTCTTCGATAAATCCACCGAAATTGAGAATCCGCCGGCTATTCTCTTTGAAAAAAAGCAGGTGTTCAAAGTCCTTTGACTTGTGTCTTAAGTCAATACTTGTCAATATATCTGAAATGGCATTTTTTAATTCATTTAAATCGTGAATGCCTAGTTTTATTGATAGGAAGGAATAGGAAGGTTTCGTTTGTGAGAGAAGAAACATAGCATCATAGAAATCTCTCCCTTTTTGCCTTGACAAAAGTGCTGACAGTTTCATTGAACATAACACATCGTCGGCTGGAACTGGAAAAGGGAAAAATAATCCGCATCCCTTAATGTTGATTATTTTACGAGGATATTCAATTTGTTGATCCTGGCTTTCAATCTTTATCAGGAACCGTTCCTCTTTATGGCCCGATAAACCCATATCAAAAAGCAACTCTGGGAAATAGAAGCTTCGTCTGAATGCTTCCAGTTTCACATTCTTTTTGTCACGAATCTCTACTTTCATGCCAAAATTCTTCAGAAAATGAAGAACAGAATCTGTCATTTCAATAAACTCTGGTTCCAGCATCTGTCTACAATCGAAATCCAGATCTTCTGAAAACCTGTCAATTCCTTTAACCAAACGAAGATTTGTCCCACCGATAAATGTAATTCTTCTTATGTATGAAGTTGTTGATAAATGATCAAGAATCTGTAGCTGCAAATATTCTTTCAGCAAATACTTATAATATAACGGGTTTTCCCGAAGATTGACGGGGAAGAAATTCTTTATGCTATCTATATTTATCATTGAAAGATCAATTTAATTCTCTTGTGAAGTGCCTTGGAATGAAATTGGCGGGAAAACTCATTTAATAATTTAATATTGAGTTCATTATGAATGTAATCCATATCGAGGCGAAGATCCTCAATATCAGAAACTGAATTATAAAATGGATAGAGATAAAGTAAATCAAGCAGAGCTTTTTCGGGTTTAGCCATCAGCAATGAACCTAATTCAGGAATTGGCTTTACGTCATAACCAAAAAAAATATGAGGACGAACAGACTTATATGAAAATTCTCCGATCACATTTGAAAATGTTGCAGTCTTCTTTGAAGTTACACTGGTAATTTGCACGACAGACTCCGGGATCATTCCATAAAAAGCAAGGGCAGTATGAAGACTGACATATGATGGACGGTAAATCCGATTCGCAGTGTAGATGGCGAAATCTGATTTAGCTTTGTATTCTGGAAATGCGTAATAGCCATTGCGTAGCTTTAGTAATAACCTTTTTTGAGTCCATCGTGTGAGGTTGTTCTTGTCAAAACCAGGTTTCCATGAATATATCTGATTTGAGTTGACAATCCCCTGATCATACCATTTATTTCTGAATTTCAGATAATTCATCACTTTGGTTCCATTATTCCGCAAATATAAGGAATTCTGGAAATAAAAGGAAATTTCTTTGTCCGATTTGCCCATTCAGATCTATAATCAAACAATAATATTGTCTCAAATCAAAATATAGGTTGAATTTTTCGTCGAAAACCCTCTTACCAGGGTAACAATTTCGTGCCCATTCTGATTAAACGTATGTAAATTGAATGATATGGTCCCAGCTAATTGGTAAAGTTAGCTGGCAGACTGTTTTGAAAGGATGATAGAAAAAGAATATTTGGAGAGATTTCCTTACTAATTTTTAGCCATGATTACAATAAAGAACATTAATGGAACAACTGATAATATCTGTAAATGCGGAAGCTGGCTAAAGCACTGGAAAAAATTCAGTGGTCAAAAAATCCTTTTTTGCATTGAATCATCGTGTACTGGCTATAATTTGGTTGGCGCCCATGTACAAAAAGCAAATTCAACAGACAATACATGGTATATCATTCCATTATGCAAGGAACATAGTAAGAGTAAAGGGGAATTAGAAGTATTAGACGACTATACCTTCGTACCCGCCAATAAACACGAGACTTGTGAGAAAGGCTGATTTCCCGGTCTCCTGCATATAGTTTCATCTTGAATTCGACAGGAACAAGGGAAGCTTCTTCCTGGGAATAGATCTGAACCGAAACAAATTAATATCCGATTTAACAATCGACTGTTTAATAAAAATGGGCAGACTGCAGGTGGGCACTATTCCCCACCAGCTCCCTTCAGCACCTCAATAATCTCCTTATAATCCCCCAATCCAGCTTCCTGAATCTCTTCTGCCCTCTGAAGCGGAGTTTCACCCTCATTGGTTTTACAATTTACATCTGCACCGGCCATAATAAGCATTTTAACACATTCCGTCGCACCTCCCATGGATGCAAACATGAGTGCACTCCAACCATTCCCCTCCTTTGCATTAACATCAGCACCCTTTTCAATGAGATAACCTGCAAGCTCATACTTCTTGTTGTAAACTGCATTTATAAATGGTGTTTTACCTTCATTATCAGCAGCTTCGATATCCGCCCCACTCTCCAGGAACATTGCACAAATCTCCACGTTTCCCATGGCAGCGGCCACATTCAACGCATCTCCTCCTTTCTCTGTACTCAGTGTCACATCCGCCCCCTTCGAGATGAGCAGCTCTACCATATCCATATTACTCCCATAGATGGCATACATTAAAGGAGTGGTACGATTATTTTGCGCCATATTCACATCCATCCCATCGTCAATGGCCTTCTCAACGGCAGCCAGATCCCCCTGCATGATAGATTCTACAAAATCTTCGGTTGGATTCTGGGAAAGAACATCCTGGTTATACAGCCCCAGGTAAATAATTGCTAAGATCAGACTTGCGAACTTAAAGGTTTTCATTTTTAGTGGCTTTATAAAGGATTTGATAATATATGGCCCAAGTTACCACATACCCCACAAAATGTCAATCAAATACCAGGATACCCCTTGTAAAATCATCCTTAAATAGCAAACTTGACAAAATTGAAATCGATAGCGCCTCTTCTGCAATCCAACCCGGTTTCTCATGTCTATGTATTCAATATGGAAAACTTACATTCCATAAATACATAAACATGTATCATACTTATTTGTGTATTACATTAATAATACATACTTTTGTATCATACATAACCGTGTACTATGAAACAGGCAGGTAAGCCCGTGACAGGATCAGACTTCATTGGAAGAGACAAAGAGCTTGCACTACTCATTGAATATCTAAAAATGGGCCAAAGTGTTGTGATCATAGCACCTCGCAGGTTTGGCAAGACATCCCTTGTACTGGAAGCACTACAACAACTGAAAAGTAAGGATTACTATACAGCATTTATCGATGTGTTTACCAATCCAACACTGGATCTGCTTTCCACAACCATAACCAAGGAAGTATTAAGAAACCATAGATTACATAAACAGTTCCTCTCAGCTAAAAACAGTGCAACAGCCTTGATGCAAAATATAAAGCTTAAGGCCATATTGGATGATTTTCAATTTATCATTGGATTTGCAGATAAAACCAAAGACGAATGGGAGCTTGTAGCCGAGAGTATAGATTTTGTCGATGCTTTCAGTAAAAAGCATCATAAACAAATGATCTGTGCATTTGACGAATTTGGTGACCTGAGCAAATTTGATTCCAGGGGAGATATTGTCAAATTATTTCGGGGTAAGATCCAGCAACAATCAAATAGTACTTATATATTCTCAGGCAGTTATGAGTCTGTAATGCAACAGATGTTCATAAATAACAAAGCTCCGTTCTACAGACTGGCCAGGATCATTCGACTTGATTATATTGAACAACAACCTCTGATTAAATCACTAAACAGGAGATTCGCTAAAGTTAAACTCAACCTGCCTGAAACATATTCGGAGACAATCGTTAAACTTACGAAAGGGCACCCATATTATACACAACTGGCATTCCAACAGGTGGTCCTCATCAAGATACTGAAAGGGCACCCACCTACCCAACGGGAATTACTGAATCAAATGCTGGTTGTTGAAAAAGACTATCTCGAAAAGGTATGGGAAGATATTTCCGGAAATAAGGAATACGTTTACACACTCCGCGCACTGTCTGAAGGAAGTAAAAACATATATCAAAGATTAAAACCAAAAAAAATCAACGTGGCTCGTGCCATCAAGAAATTGGAAGGGTTGGGTTTACTATTTAAAGATAAGGATGTTGGGTATTATATATCAGATCCCTTGTTAGAACAATGGATAATTAAGCATTTGTAAATCATGGAAGTGCAATATCTGGCACGGACATATCCACATTTTTATAAACATTGGCCGTAGTAGGAGAAATCACCCGCAATCCGGAAACATTATTAAAAATTCCGCTTTTGTACCCAACCATTAGTGCAAATTCTGCATCTTCCCATTGTATCTTAAATTATAACATCATGAAAAAATACATCTCATATATAATCGTCATTCTGATTTCAGTATGTTCCTTGCCTTCATGCGAGGAGACCGAGCCAATTCAGAAGGAAACACCTAAAATAACCCTTAACAAGAAGGCCGCGGAGATCATTGAGGCCGATAAAACATTTGGCTTTGAACTGTTCAGGGAAGTGCTCAACCTGAGTGAAGAAGATAATCTCATGATCTCTCCCCTGAGTGTATCCTATGCCCTGGGTATGACCTATAACGGTGCTGCCGGAACTACCCTGGAGGCATTTAACGATGTCCTGCATTTCGGTGATCTTACCACAGAGGAGGTCAATGAGAGTTACAAGGACCTGATGGATCAATTGATACATCTGGATGATAAGGTTGAATTCTCAATAGCCAACAGTATCTGGTACCGCCTGGGATTCCAGGTATTACCAGAATTTATCGATGCCAACAAGGAGTATTTTGATGCCGCAGTAAAGGAGATTGATTTTACCAATCCCCAAACCGTAGATATTATCAACGGGTGGATCGAGGATAAAACCAACGATAAGATCAAAGA
>Ga0209013_10001587_pt1 | contig 20819 bp, 23 predicted proteins | sample Cruoilmetagenom2_FD_187291 | JGI IMG/M metagenome (GOLD analysis project Ga0209013, IMG submission 187291) | Oil polluted marine microbial communities from Coal Oil Point, Santa Barbara, California, USA - Sample 2 (SPAdes) (version 2) | ecosystem: Environmental > Aquatic > Marine > Oil seeps ...
GGATTCGTCTACCTGACCATAGTTGTCTTTTAAAGAGCCCCGCCTCATTCTATGAGTACGACTTCACCTGACTTAATCCCTTTTGCTTATCAGAACATCACTGGATCCAGGAGGATTAGGCACTTGTTTTAAGACTGTTTAACAAGAATAGGTGTTTCACCTATTTATTGGAAGTTAACAGTTAGAAAAAACCTCATGTCTACTTACTAAAATCAAAGTTGATAAACAACTAGAATTAAAGAGTAAAGACATGAGGTCATTTTTTCCACTTATTTCATCGAATTAACGATTTATAAAGCAACGTTTCGTTTAGTTTTATTAAGGAGCTACTGTAATAGCTGTAATTTTAGTTGCATCAGCTGTTACATTAAATACTACAGTTTTATTAGTACCGCTAGCTTTAGAAATTGTTGCTGTAAGAGTTGTTGTACCAGTACCAGCGTATACACCAGCATCAGTAATAACTCCTGTTGCTCCTGAAGTCCAAGCGATAGCAGTGCCGTTTGCACCAGTTGCTGGTAAAGAACCTAAGCTCAATCCATCAGCTGCAATTGCTGGTGTTGCTAGAGCTGCTGCTGCTGCTGCGATATCAGCGTTTGCATTTACTGCTGCAATAGCTGAGTCTACTAGAGCCACTGTTGCTACATTAAATGAACCTTTTACTGCCCAGTATGCTGCATCATTAGCTGCATTATAACCAGTGAATGCTGCATCTTTAAGTGCTGCTACAAATTCTGCATAAGTTCCAGTAGTTGCTGCTGCTTTAACTAATTTCGTAGCTTCAAGACCGTTTACTGTTGCAATAGCACCTTCAATAGCTGCTTGAGTTGTAGTCAATGTTGCACCTGAGATAGTAGCATTTGCTAAGTAAGCTGCATTGTTTGCTGCTTTGTATCCAGCAAATGTAGATAAAGCTGTACCTAAAGCTGCTGCATCATTATTTGCTACAGCATTAATTATTGCTTGATTTGGTCCTGCAAGTTGTGCAATTTTATTTACTAAATTAGTTAATTTAGTAACATTTGCAGCAGAAACTAATGTTTTTTGGTTTGCATTTAATGCATCATAAGAAGCTTTAAGTGCATCAACATCACCTTTATCAGCAATTACTAGAGTAGCAGGTGTTTTAGCATAAGCTGTGATAGCATCATTTACTGCTTTAGCAGCTGTAACTTGTGCAGCTTTAAGAGTAATTGTAACTACATTTCCATTAACAGTTACAACATCATTAAGCGCAATATAGTCTTTAGCATCAGTACCAAGTGCTAAAGTAGTACCTGCTGCATTTTTAAGAATTGTTGAAGCATTGATAGTATAAGTTTGGCCAGTACCATATTGGAATGTTAACTTATCAGAGCTAACAACTGAAACTGTACCATTAGTTGTAGTTACAACACCAGAACCTAATGTAACTCCACCATTAGCTTTAGATACTGCTACATCATATACAAGTTGATCTTGGTTGATAAGACCAGTTGTAGAAAGCACTGTAATTGAACCTGAGTTATGTCCGAATAATGTATTGCTTTCTGTGATGTTAACAATTTTAAGAACGCCAGAATCCGCTTTGTCTTTAGCTTCTTCTACATGTAATTTTGCAGTGTAACCTTTACCATCATTTACAGTAATTGTACCTGTTAAACCATCTTTAAATCCGTTACCATATGTTGGATACAAGAATGAGAATGTTAAAGTATCACCAATAGATACTCCGTCATTATTGTTGTCAGTCAAAACAATACCATTTGAAGCAAATGCACCTTCGTTGATTACTGTTGTAGCTGTTCCAGCTTCAGCATTTTGTGTTTTAAAGCCATCTTTACCTGGTGCATATTGGTAAGCTACGAATGTGTTAGCTACACCTTGTGTTAAGTTTACTGCTCTAAGAGTCCAGTTACCGCTTGCATCAGCAGTTGTTGTACCCATTAATGTATCACCACGGTAAACTTTAACTGTGTTTCCAGCTTGAGCTGAACCACTTAAATCATAGTTGAAACCATCAAATGTTACAGGAGAATCAGCTGGGTTAGAGAATTCAAGGTCAGCAGCTTCTGTTACATCAACAGTGATGTTCCAAGTTGAAGTATTTTCAGCTTTTGTTTTATAGTCAACTGTTAAAGTATCACCTTTAGATAGTGCAGTTTCAAATGCAGCTTGTGATACTACTTGACCACGAATGAAGAATGAATCGTTAGCATCCCATTTGAATTTTAAGTTATTAGCATATACATAGTCATTTTCAGAAGCAATGTGGAATTTCTTAACGTCTAATGTATAGTTTGTGCTAACATCAGCTAATTTAAAGAAATGAGTTTTAGCTGTTTTCTTAGAAGTTTCAGTACTATCAGTTTTCTTGATAGTTGCTTCAACATCAGTTACAGATGCACTATTAGCTGGTACAGCTACTGTGAATACTAGGTTTCCAGCTGCGTCAGTTACACCAGTCCAAGTTGATTGAGAATTCAATCCACCATTAACTGTTGTAATAGTAGCAGGTCCGCCAACAGAAGCAAGTGAGATAGTCACACCGCCAACATAAGCAGTTCCGTCTGTATTTGTTAATTTAGCTGTATAAGTACGTGATTCTGTAGTTTCTTTGTACTGTACATCAGTTTCGTTAACTGCAAAAATAAAATTCCACAAATTCCCATTTTATAAATCTACGCAAACGCAGTCATACCAAGGGATTTGACTACTAGAAATTTTTGGAGAATAGGAAAAGAAAGCAAAAAAAAATAAGAAAAAAAGTAAGGTGTAGAAAAAGTGGAATGAAAAAAGAAATAAGAAAAAAATATTCTTTAACATTCCTAACCTCTTTCCCCTAACCTTTTCTGCTTGGTTACCCCCAACTAGAATAGTTAATATACATAAAAAAGAGTTTATTTTCCTAACGGATTAAACATTAACTTTTTTTCCTGGCCAAGTAACAAATTCATTCTTGGGACAACGAAACAGAACACTAACCCCATGAATATTCAAGATGATTCCTTCCTTTTCCAAAGCCTTTCCCACGATTGGAGCTAATTCTATTGCATAAGCATTTTTCCAGCTCCTAGTTTTGCGTTCTTGTGAAAATTCTTTCCTTGTCTTAAATCCCACCTGTACCGCTAACTCGTCTAATTCTTCATTGTTAGTATGACAAAGCCCACTTAAGTAAGACTTGCTTGGTTCTGCGCATCGTTTGTCACCATAATATTCATAAAATCCCGAAACTCCATCTTCTATATCAGGATGTATCTTACTTGGACTTCTTTCATGCACTAAACATCCTTTGTTTTAATTAGTTTAAATTATAAATGTTTTTGTTTTTGAATACCCATTCAACAACTAGACATATCTATTGACTTCATACCATATTTCTTTCGATACAGGTAAGCTAAACTTTAGTGCTGTTACACCAAAAGGTTTGGCAAAAGAAGGGTCTGCTTTTTGCAAAATGTTCCGAATTTTATTAAATGGAATAGCTTTAATATATTCATAGAATTCATTTAATGACATATAATATTCAGCATCTATTTCACCTAAATCCTCTTTCATCTTTACCTCTCCATCTGCTATTCCCCTTGCAACAATCCCAGAACGATTGCTATATAATAAAACTTTGTCACCCTTTTGAATGTACCCAATTTCTCCTTTAGTGGACCGATAAGCAGCACATTTTTGTTCTTCAATCATCTCCTGCTCATAGCGTTGATTGGCTTGTTTATTCGTGTTGATTATAAATAAATTCATTTAGATACACCTCATCGCATTATTGTTGAATCCAAAATCCCAATTATTTACCTCTTGACTCAATTCAATTTTAAAAAGTAAAAATAATCGTATACATGTCTACCAAGTTCTAAGCTTATAAAAGCAGTCAAAAATTTTAAGTTTCTTCTATTATAATAAATTTACATTCATATACCTTTTAAACCAGACAATCACGATTGGTATTGGTATTAACAGAAATACTTAATTATAATTTGCACATATCCTCCACAATTTCTAAGACGTCGTTATTTGATTGAATAGTTGTAAGAGGCTTGATAGAAAATATGAACTTATCTTTGGAATCTATGAAAGGAGTAGAAGTATATATATTTTTATTAAATACATCTATCTTCAAATCACCTTCAAAAATAGCATATTTCATAAACCAAGGCTTAAATTTATTTCGAATGTTATCAGTAGGATGCTCAAATGCTAATCTTCCTGCTGCTATGGAAGGAATGAGTTGCTCATGCAAAGGGTGTGTGAACTGAACATTAATGATAAGTAAATGATCTACTTTATTGCTTTCAAGTTGTAATTTAAATCCATAAGGTCTTGCAATGTATTGAGGGATAAGTGTCGTGTAACTATCAGGTGTTTGTAAAATACTTTTACTAGTTTCAGTAGCAAGTCCGTTCCCAATAATCGGAATATAACCTTTATCTGACAGTAAAGCATCAGTGTCTTTTAAAAGTTTGATTGAATTGTCTACAACTTTACGTACATTTTGAAATGATTGAATTAAAATATTATCCATTGATTAATCACCCCTTATTTTGATTATAATTCCATTCTGTCTCATTAAGTTCCTTTTGTGGCCATTTGATTGTTGACCGAGATGAGTAAAAACCGCTGTAAGGTAAGACATTTGACATTCTTCCCCATCCACTAAAACGAGTAAGATTTTTCCGTTCACATACGTCTCGTAGTTCGGAAAGAATAATTCGATCTTGTTCTGTCTTAGGTTCCATGCAAGCAGCCTCATAAAAGCGTGCCCATGACATCCAGTAGAGGTTACTTACTGAAGCTTGTGAATACTTAAGACCAGACTCAATATCCTTTTCCGGATAGACAGTATGATTAGTCAAATAGATTAATTGTATTGAGATGATGTCCTTACAGTCAATTCCAAGTTTCTTTAGTGTATCCGAATCATTTAAATCTTCAAGTTCTCTGGAAAGTTGGTCACGTTGCCAACTTTCTCTCTGCTCAACGTCTACAGATTCATCTTCTTCACTTGATTTAGGTGACATGTACTTTGCCTCAATCCCAACGATATGGATCTCATCATTTTCATCAGTTAATATCAATACAACATCAGGTTCACATTGTTTAAGAGATGGCCAGAATACATAGCGAACCTTTTTGATTGTAACTGGAAAAGAAAGCAAATTTCTATCAATATCTAAACTAGAACACAAGGCTTGCATAACGTACTCTGCATTGGACAAATACCGAAATCCTCCGAGTATTGAACTTGTTATCACATCCTCACTATTCCACACTGAAGAAGGGAGCTTTCCATGAATAATTGCATTAAGCATGCTAATACCTCCTTAGGGACAGTAATACATTTACAATATCTATTTCTATATTGCCATAAGTATTCTGACTAATAAACAATAATTCGGAAAACAAATACATTTGTCTTTTATCAGAAAAAAATATACATGTCCAATTGTATTATAAATGTAGACATATACGCTGTTTTACAATTATGTTAAAAAAATATTTAAGAATAGAGCTTCAGTATATAAAACGTAGCAAAGAATGAACTGAATCATCCAAAGTAAATATACTAATTCAAATAGAAGAAAATAAGAGAGGATTGATTAAATAATCCTCTCTTGTAGTCAGTTCTGTAATACCTGTATAAGTTGCTCCTCATACCCATACTTTTGAAAGAATTCCGCAAGTGCAATCTCCATGATCGCCCGCTGTGTAATATTAAACTCGTCGCTGAAATCCTTTAATAAGATAGGAACTGACGATGGAAGTCCTAATGTTTTGGTGACTTTTGCACCTCGGAAGGTGTAGCGAGGTAGCGTTCCAGTAGAGGTAGGTTCCAACAAATCTCGCAACCGGTCTTGCCTAGCAAGCAAGAACTGTAGCAATTCCTCATACTCCATAAGAGAAGTCGGAATGTCTCCAGAAGAGTTTGCTTTCGACTGAGAAGTAGCAGTAGCACTTTTTGTTAGACTTGCATCAACTTCATAGTTGTTCTCCTCATGATTCCATCGGTACCCGTGACCTTTCATATACTCGCCCATTGCACTCACATCCTCAAATCGATGTTGTTGCGCAAGTTGGCGAATGTTTGTATTCTTTTTGCTCAACTGACGAATGATCTTTGCTGCTTTAGTTTGAATTAGATGAACATCATCGAGAGAAGAAGTAGTTTGGTCTGGTTCTTTTATATAAGGAACAAAGGTTTCTTGTTCTTTATCCCATCGGAAACCATGTCGATTAAAATATAAATACACACTCTTCCAATTGGCATAACCAAAATGCTCTACTATTTCATCTTGTGAATGTCCATCCGCTAACATTGCTAAAACTGCTTTTATCTTCGGTTTCTCTAATACGGATTCATCAAATACTTGGCTCATATTACTTAACCTCCCTACCACTCAATTTTATTCACTGCATCATTCATCTGTTGGTTCGTAGAATGCATGTACACACTCGTTGTGCGAACATCCGCATGACCAAGTAATTTAGAGATTGTAGCAACATGAACATTTGCATTCACTAAATGACTCGCAAAGGAGTGACGCAAAATGTGGCTCGATACCTTCTTTTCAATACCTGCCTTCTTCACTGCTTCCTTAAGAACAACATTCACATATTGTGCACTGATTCGACCAGACTGCTCCGTGGCAAAGAAATTAAAAGAGCCAGTAGAAGGTCGATGGTTCGTTAGGTAATCCTGCATTTCTAACACAAGATGTTCATTCATAGGTACGACTCGGTTTTTCCCACCCTTCCCTTCAATGACACGCACTACTTTTTCTGTTAAATCCACGTTCTTTAGTGAAAGCTCGACACATTCTCGAATCCGTATACCTGTGTTTAACATCATGACCACCACATAATGCACAATTGGATGGTCAACTGCTTGTAAAAGTGCATCTACTTCGTCTTTTGTTAGATGCGTTCTTTCTTTTGTAGTAACCTTCAAACGATCAACGGTAGCTGCTGGGTTTTCCTGGACGATTTTCTTCCGTAGTAAATAGTTATACATAGAAGAAATCGCATTCACTTTCCGGTTAATGGACATAGCAACAATATGTTTCTCAAACTTTAGGTAACTCATATAATCATGAATATGTTGTTCGGATACAATGTCTACAAACATCGGTCCATTGATATCCATAGCTAGCCACTCTAAAAATTGCTTTAGGTCAATTCCATAACCACGTAATGTTTCGGAACTTTTGCTTGTTTTGATGGAGTGGATGAAAGTATCTTTCGCTTGTTGTACTGTAGGTATTGTGGGTGTAAATAATTCATTCATATTGTTTCTCCTCCTATGCTATTTCTAAAATATAATATATGGTTATAGAATGCTTTAGTTCGCTTCTAGTAATGTTACGGATAATAATTAACAGCCTTCTTCTGCAAACTGCTCCCTTTTTGCACGGAGTATAGAATATCTTAGTAAAAAATCAGAACTGAATAAAGAAAACGACTGTTTTGTAACCCTAGTCGCCCATATGCGCCCCAGATAGTTGCCCCAACGCAACCCCATGGCTCTGAAGGAAAACTGAGGATTGCCCCAGGTGCCCATCCATTTCTAATAAAAAAAGAAAAGATTAGAATCAAAATAATAATTTGTACACAAAAAGGTTGTACAAAGTCATGAACTTGTCCAACCAAAAAATAATGAAATAGGATGGATTGGTCCAGTTCAATAGTAGAAGAGATATTACTAATACAGGTTGTATTCTATTAATACAATCATCCTTAACACTTCAAACGTAAGGAATAAATAATATATTATTGGAAATATCATCTATTTATGAACTACATAGAAATAGTCACTATCCATCCATCCATCATCATTCGTTGTACGGATAAGTACACAACTCTTACCCAACTATTTTTCTTCCTATCTAATAGGACTTCTTTTGGTCGGGCTGCCGGGGCATTCCCATGAACCCATGTCCTGTATGGATTAGTAGCGGGGCGAAGAAACGGGGCACCCCAAGTCATGCGGGGCGTCCCCTTTCTAAGTCTCTTTACTTAAGCTACGAATCTAATTCCAATTCGTCCATGCTATCTGCGAGTCCCATATCTTCCGGCATATTATCCGGGTTAACTCTTCTTTTAGCTGATTTTACTTCACTAGTAGAAAGGATGGATTCCCCTTGATGTTGATTATTTTGTTCTTGTATTAAGCTCACATTATCTTTCGGTAACTGGATACAATAATAGTTTTGACGCTTTTTCGGTTCAATGACGGAACGTTTACGAGTATATTTGTTGGAGTCATGGTCTAAAAAACCTTTACCTTTCCAACCTTCTAGTATGACATCAAAGTTTTCGAAGCCTAATTCTCCCATCTTCTGTCGAAATACATTGGTCAAAATCTCTACTTCCACTTTGCCATTATTTTTTACATTTATTCGCCCCCAACATTCCGTTCCTTTTTCATCTCGGAATTTGGTGATAAATTTACTTCTATGCTGCTTTACCAATCCAATGAACTGGTTGTAGGCTTCGTCACCAACTGAACGCTGTCCTACACTTTTTTGGTCATGTTCAATTAGCATCCCTAGCACTTCGTCCAGCTGCATGTCCCACCCAAAACAATCTTGAACCATATCCCCAGCCATCATAATCAAGGCAAACTTATCCGCAATTCGATCCGAGAGATTATCCTTATCTGGCATACTTTCCATGCATTTTTTCTGCCATTTTCGCCAGAGATCAATCACTGTTTCTTTACCAAGTGTCAATGTATAGTCAATGAATCTACTTCCTGCATGTCCATAATTCGCAAGCAAATTTTCTTTCAAATTGTTCGCATGTTCACCGGAACTTGTCCATTTGACGTTTCCAATTTCCATCAATCGGACCTGTAATCCACTATTGAAATTGGTCTTTTCCATCAGTGGGTGTTCCGCAGTAGAAAAGAGGACTCCTGCCCATCTACGCCGTTCTCGATTGGTTAAGGTCTTTGTCATACGAGCCTTTTCTACCCCTTCTGCTAATGTGTATATCATTTCAGTAAAATCCTTCATTTTATTCATGGATGCTTCATCAATTGCAATGGGGACACCTAAGTTATTGACTAATTGTCCAATAATCCCATTAGCGGTTCCATTCCATTTAACTAATGTGCCACCTGTTTTCGTCGTAGGTGCACCGAATGGAGAAACAAACACACGGGCTGCAGTTGTTTTTCCCATGGTACTGTCTCCGTAAATATGGAACAAAATTACTTCTAGGTCAAAATCTTTAGCAATCCAAGCTACTACTGGTGATGCAAAACCTGCAATGAGGGCTAATGTTAAGGGAACAGATGGTAAGACCTCATTTATTATCGTCTTTTCCCATCCTTCAAAAGTTCCTTTCGGCTCTACCACGAACGGACCATTATATGTTGATTCAGTATCCGTTCCGTTCAAAGAATAATGCTTGAATACTTCCTTCTCTTCAAGAATTGCCCATCCTAGCTGTTTATGCGTATTTTTATATGCTGCAAAATCTTCTTGAAAACGAAGGAAGTTTTGAACCGCCACTACATTGCTCTCAATAATATCGCATCCTATATTAACCAATTGAGTAAGCTTATTCTTTTGCAGATTCTCTCTTGAAATCATCGCAGTCTTTATTTGATCATAGTTAAAGAATTCTAATTCCCATTCCACATCATTGGTTTCGATATCTTGATGAATCGCTTTTATACGAATCATCTTACCTATTCTCTTAACTTCTTCTTCTTCCGTTTTTTTATTAAACTCTTTTAGGAACAAAGCGTTATTTTGAATATAGTAGTTTCCGTATGGTATTCGTTCAGGGGAATTGACCTGTTTGTCCTTTACTGTATGATGCACGGTTGGTTTAATCGAGTTACTAGACTCTGGATTTTCTTTTACATTGGGCTCGATTACATTCTTATTAAAGGAGTCTTCCTCAATATTATTCTTTTGTTTCCTTTTTCTTGTGGGCAGATTCGCTGCATTGGATTGCATTGTGTCAATACTATCGACTTTTTGCTTTTGTTTTTCACTCTGTTCCATACCATTTCCACTCCCTTTTTCGTTGGTTAATGTCTGTTTTATACGTTCAACTGCTGATTAATTTCTCTATCTAATTCTAAATGTGCGTACACACCTGTCGAAGCTAAACTTTCATGTCCTAACCACCGTTGTATCTGGACAATGGGTACACCGGAATTCATTTGATGAGAAGCAAAGCTATGCCGCAATGTATGACAAGTGATATGCTGTTTCCAGCCAAGTGCTTGTACTGCTTTTTTTATCTCCCTATTTAAGTAAGCTGCCGATAGTTTACCAGTTCGTTTCGTTGCGAAAACATAAGAACCTTCCACTACAGGACGGTCATGTATTAAGTAATTTGCTAGTTTTCTCGAGAAGGTAGAATTCATTGGCACAAAACGATTCTTACCTCCTTTACCTTCTTTCACAAGGATTCTATTACAATCGAAACTAATATCATCTATTTTCAAGGCAAGGCATTCTGCTACTCGAAGACCTGTTTCAAACTGACAGAGAATCGCCATTGCGATGACTAGATTTGGTATCTGTTGGATTAACTCATGACACTCACGCTTCGTTATGAATACAGGTTTCTTTTTAACAAGTGTTTTCAATTCGACTCCGATTGTTGGTCGGAAAGAAATCCATTTTTTCTCCCATGCATATGTGAAAAAGGAAGATAAAGCGTAGTAATAGCGTTGACTAGTAGATGCTTTACACTGCTTTTCTGTTTCTAAGTGATTAAGGTAAGACTGGATATGTTCTTTCGTTACTTCAGTCAGTTTGAATGGTACTAGCATCCCTTCTGTAGCAAGGTATTGTTCAAATTGCATTAAATTCTGACTGTACCCTTTTCGTGTAGATGCAGCCGAGAGCTGTTCTAAAAATTGTTTTTTTGCTTCTAACCACATCATTTGATTTCCCACTCCCTGTTGTTAGGAATAATAGGTGCGGAACCTATTATTCTTCTTTCTTTATTGAATTAAGTTACCTTGGATTTACTTATCCCATTTCCCTATGCTTCTCTTCACTTAAGAGTTCCTCTAGCATTTGTTTATGTTTCTCATCTAAAACTTCTGCTTTTACTACATTAATGAACGTATTATTACCTCTCGTTATAAACTTCACTTGAACGAATAATCCAAGATTGCTTAACTCTTCTAACGAATAGTCCAATACGTTAGGTGGTAGTACTGCATTAATAATTTGGTCATCGATATAATCCGGTCCTTTTTGTTCCAATACAATTGATGTAAATTCTTCTTTGGACGCTATGTGTTGAAAAGTAAAGCGTAGTGTTTCCGTTCCATACTGCGTTGGCTTTCCTTCATTACAACTAAGAATTCGAACTGGTAGTTGGGTATCCTCGGTAATCATTCCACTTTGTTGGTTACGTTGTCTGATAGATAGCATTATTTATTCTCCTTTAGGTCTTGGTCTTTTTAGTTGTCTGACAGTGATTTATGCCAAGAAGTCCCTGTTGGAACTTCTTGGATAATTGCCTCATCACTTATTAATTAGTGCAATAGGAATAACTAAATAATTCATAAGGTATGATTACTTTTAGCTAGATTACTTATTCCATTCCAATGACCACCACGATATTACCGTTCATCTTTTTATAAATTGCTGTTGGAAACGTGATAGAGGTACGGTTAGTAAAATCAAGACCACAATGTTTTGTAATTTGGTCCACTAATTCTTTGTTGTAAATGATTTGCTTCGCTCCTTGCTTCTTCAATACATAGGTGGGATGTTCATCTCCTAGATGCTGTCCAATAACCATTTGAGATTCTAAGTATGCAACTTGTAAGGTAGTCGGTTGCTTTAGGCGGTCATATATCTCAGAAGAAAATGAAACACGTTTACCGTTGTTGGAATTAATAACCGACAAGATGCCTGGGTCTGCAATTCTACTTACCACAGTAGAAACGGAAGGAATCAGGTCAGAAATGACGAATTCTGCTTCTTCCATTTCTTCTTCCTCTTCATTTTGTTCTTGTTGTTGTTCTTCTTCTTCTTCTTTGTCTTCATAGTCTAGTTCATCTTCTTCGTAATCCCATTCATCGTCCAAATGTTCAATATCAATTTCATCCAATGATTCATAAGAATCCACTTTTAGATTCACTTCGAAGTCCTCGTTAGTGCCTTTTTCAATAACTACCTCTTTTTGTGATTTTTCTTTGTTCGTAATCATAATTCATTCTCCTTTAGGCTTAGCCAAATTTTTCATGGTAAAACAAGTAACCTTACTAGTAATCTTTGTCTTAGTTTGGATGAAGTAATTTCACTTGAAATAATGCAACTACTCTTTATTAAAACCATAATTTTTAATATTCGGATATATCCAAGCAAATCACCTCAATATTTCCTTCGTTTCCAAAACATTCTGGAATAAAAGTAGGAGAAAAGTTAATGTCTTCGTTCGAAATTCCATGGATGCTCTCCAAGGGATCATCTCCAAGAGATCCTAATTGAATTTGAATATTTAGGTTGCAGAAGTAATCTTCATCTAGAAATTTCGCGAAATTTAGGAGTAATTGAGCATATTGTGCTCGGCTACTCAAGACTTGACAACCTACCGGAGCCCAATCTATTTCATAACAATCTTTATGAATGAATAATCGATATGGTCTTACAGGAAGTTCGGATAAGATATCTTTTAAAAAATGACTATATTCTACTAACTTATCCATTGATTCGTTGGAGTCTCTTGGAATATAAGCTGCTAAACGGTAAAGCGTATTCTCCCCATCAAAGTGGTCCTCTCTTTCCAACTTAATTTCTCCTGTTTCCATACCTTTTTGGAATATATAGGCTGTTTTCATTTTTTAATCTCCTCTTTTATTATTTATTGATTAGTTTTATTGTTATTTCAACCTTCTGTAGTAATAATAAATCGGAATTCATATTCTACCTTTTCATGCAGGTCCCCTATTGCCTGTTCAAAGTGGTTCCTCAAAGCATCCATCTCCAGCACATTGTGTACTACCACTGAATAGTTCCAGATAAAGTACATAGCTGAATCCCCAGTAAATCTATCCCCACAAAAATCAATAGAGTGAAAACAGTGCTCCTGGAATTGCTCAATGGTAAACCCTTTTAACTTGGGATATTCAGGTAACAGCATCACTCCAATTATGGTAGTGGGTGATGGATGTTCCTCTAACTCAGCCATTAGCTGATTACTTGTCATTTCGATAACTTGAGCCATTATAAACACTCTCCTATTCTTTAAAATCATTTGATACAAAAGCCTTACCACTTACTGATATTTTCGGGGGCAAGCGCTATCCAGTTTTCAACGAACTATTTTCTACTAAACAACTACTTCGCAATAAAAAAGTTTTCAGCCAATAAAAAAACACCATTCCTCACAAACATCACTCCCTAAAGATGAGCAGGAATTACCTGTTCATTTTAGAAAAGTGTGTTTGCAAAAAATGGTGTCGAGTGTCTGATTTTTTCCCCAAAAGGGTACAGTCTTCATGACATGAACGTCTTCGCTTACGAGTCAATGACTAAGCGTACGTAAAACATCGCTACAAAAAAAGCTGTTAATGCGCTGCTCCAGTGCACCCTGCGGATGCGCATGTAGTTGTTGTCATTTATATTAATCTATCAACTGAAGTAAGTCAACACTCCTAGTTTATTCACTTCTTCTATTACTAGCTTGTGTTATTCTTTGTTTCTTCACTACTTTTACGACTCGGCAGTCATCGCTCCCCTTTAGCTCTTTTACCTGTTATTTGTATGTAATAATGTGATTAATGACGTTTTAAAAATGATTATTTTGACCTATCCTTCCAATGAAAGATAGGTCAGTTTTTTTGTAACAGTATTGGATTGAATTAAGAATAATTAATACTGATTAATATCATATTCGATTAATTGTCCTTATGATAATTATTCAATAAGTTCTCTTTGATACTATCATTGACGAATTTCGTAATCGATTCAATTTGTCCCTGTTTTTGCAACATACGTATTATCTGATTGAGATTCTTCTCGACATATGTGGTCAGTTTGACATGCGTATCAGCGAATGTTAGTTTTTTCATCCCTGTTTTTGGAATAAATTGCTTTCCATCGATAAGGAAATCCGAATGTGATTCCTCTGACTCCTCTGTTTCTAGGACATCTTCATAATCATAGTCTTCTTCCTCTACTTCGTACTCTTCCTCATCCTCTTCAAGTTCTTTTGCGTAAGACTCACTCTTTTCATGATTCCACCCTCGAATTGTATGTACTGCAGTATCTTTACTATTCATGTTACTTGAATCAAAAGCTCTTTTTCTTCTTTCATAATACCCAGTCATTTGAACATCCTCTTTTCAATTTTTATTGAAGAACAACTATTTATATAACTACCGTTACTGCATCTACCTCTACGTCGACTTTCATCCCGCCCCATTATTTTATTGTTTTTATATCTCTGTATATAAAAAAGGGAAAAAAAAGAACACACTAATCTCTTAAAAACAGAACATTGCCTACCTGTTTAGGCTATTAATCCAAAACAGGCAGGCAATACTGTTTAATAATCCTCTGGAAACAACATCATTTCTGTTTCCCCACTGTCGATGCACCAGATAGTTCTAGTAATCGGAAGAGCTTGTTTTAAAGGAAGTAGATGAAATGATTTCTCTTCCGGTACTTCCTGTCGATGAATAATCGCTTGCTTTCCATTACACTCCTTAAGCTCAAATACTTGTAGATAATCCAACGCTATATTTCGATGCTTTTTGGAATCGATTAGTCGCCATATCAGTTGGGCGATTTCTACATGTACTTCTTCCGCAATTGCACTAGTAATGTAACGGTTATTTGGGTTAGCAAACATTTATTCCCCCCTCAATTTTGGAGCCAATGCTCTATCTTTGGTTGCAGCGTTCCTTCTAGGAAATACATCAGATTTAATTCATTATTCATTCGAACGCCACACCTAAAGTACATAAATTCATAGATTCGCTCCGTTTCTACGAACTCCAACTCACTGTGTGGATTAAACAGATATGCCACATCCTCTTGCGTTTCCAGATGATACAAGCACGCTTCCTTAGGTAGCAGAACAAGCTTATTTCTACCTCTATTCCTTTTACTTCGTGCCATTCCCTAAACTGTTGTTCTATCACTTTAATGTAGGGACGTGAGAGTTTGTTTGTTGCTTTTAATCCTTCCATATCGATCAGTGTTTGAATCATTTTCATACCGAACTACTCCCTCTATTATTTAACCTTGCTTCACCTGCTTGTTTGCTTTGGAACACACGAAAATTTGCCTCCATTTTCTTTCTGATACCTTTTGCACTCGCTTTGGATTCGTCACTCGATTTCGAAGATCTCTTTCGGAAACCGCAAGCAATGACTGCCGATTCCATTATTCTCTTTTGTCTATTAGTCCACCGCTCTACAATAAATCCAAAGCATCCTGTTTGTCTTTTCGTGAAGTTTGGATGTACATTTGGGAAGTCATATCCACCGAATGATGTCCAAGGATTTTACTGACAGTGACAATCGGTACTCCCCTTCTTAAAAGTAGTGTCGCACAAGTTCTTCTAAACAAATGTGGATGTAACTTGATACCTACATCATCCGATATGTTAACTAGCCAATCTCGAACTGCATCCCGATGCATCTTCTTACTTCGCTGGCTGAGTAGCAGATATTCACTGTCAGAAAACCGGGATTCTTTTCTTTCGCCTACTAAGTACACTTGGATCAATTTCATTACATCTCTTCGTATTCCAATCTCTCGAACCTTTCCTCCCTTTCCTCTTACCGTTAATGTTCGATTTATCGCATCAATATCACTTAGTTTGATATGAACAAGTTCTGATACTCGTACAGCTGTATATAACAGAAGGTAAACAATTAATCTATTTCGTATGCTTACTTTTGATGGTTCATTGACATAAAACAACACCTTTTCTATTTCTTCCTCTGAAAGAGCTTCTACTACACGCTCACTTCCAGTTGCGACTGGTACACGATCCCTTCTTAATTGAATGAAACTTTCCGATACAATTTCTTTTTCTTGCAAGAAATCATTAAATACCTTTAAGCTATTCACCTTCTTATTAATAGTCGATATTTTAAATGCTTGGTCGAGCAGATATTGTTTGTAACGCACAAATGAAAAACGAGAAAGTAACTGGTTCTCATCCGTTACTTTCTCCGCAAGATATTCTTGGAATTTTTGCACATCATTACAGTATGATTCGATGGTTTTGGGGCTCTTACCATCCTCAATAAGCCATTGTTGAAACTCTAGGATATAGTCCATCTATTTCACCTCTACCAGACAAAAAATCGTTGATGCAAGAATGCACCAACGACTCCTAGTTATTACTTATTTCTTTTACTACCTTTATTACAACCTGTAAATGAAAGTGACTATTGTTTAATAAACTCAGAATTTGAGTAAATATATTCTTCGAATAGCCCTTGTGAGCCATATGGAACAGTAAGTGTATTGTCTTCTATAATTAAATCTGACTGACCCTCACCATAGAATATTGGCATAAGAGGGTTGTCCCCATATTCAAGTGCAATAAAGTCATAAGAGAAAATCCAGAAGTAAGTCTCGACTAAACCATCACTAACTGCAATGATGACCTCTTCTGTGTCATCAGAATCAAAATCATAACCAAGTGCGTATATATCAAATCCTGGTAGTAATTCTCCAAATTCATCAAAAGGTGTAAATTCACTCTCTGATTCCAGCGGTAAATTGAACACGGAATTAATACTATTTATTTGTACTTGCGTTTTTATCCCATTAGGTGAATCGAGACCCAAAATGATGGATTCTTGTTCACCATCAAGAGAAACTGGAATTATCTTATCTGTATCACCATAAGACCATTTTTCGAAACTTTGAAGGTTTAGGAAAGATTCAGCGGAAGTACTTTCGATCATTTCTTCCTCTTCCACGATATTCTCCTCAACTAATGATTCATCCTCATAGATTGCAGCTATTAAAGCTAACTTATTAAATTCATTTTGAGGTACTTCATTAAATTCTAACGCACCAATTTCAAAGTTTCCCTTACCTTCCTCTACAAGAAATTGTAACTTTGCCTTAACCTCTTTTTCCACGTAAGTACAATATCCTGTAAATTCAACTACATGTTCACCTGTTTCTGCTTGGAAATACTTCCACGTAGGAGATGTGAAGAATTTAGTAAATGCATCGTCAATTTTTATATTGGGATAATCAGTCAATGTACCATTTTTTACAGAAAGAAGAATTTCATTATCCTTCGTCATCTCTGACTTAACCTTCTCCTCTACATCCGCAACTACCTTATCTGCTGTCTCAGTATCCACCTCACAACCAACTACCATCAATATAATTCCCACTATCAAACTAGTTTTCAAGAATTTCCTGATTTTTCTCACCCTGTTTACCCCTTACACAATTTATTATTCTCACTAGTAGAGAACAAATATATTTTATTAGTAAAATATAACACAACACATTTTATTATACGGTAAATTAAACCTCATGTTAAACATTATTTTTCCATTAAATAAGGATTATTTTACTACTTTAATAACTACACTATTTGAATTATTTCCACCCCCGTCTGAAAGTGAGGTATTAACGTCCAGTTTATAACAACTCTTAGTATTCATTCATTTCTTTTACTACATGTCTTATTACTTCTGTAGCCACTGTTACAAGAACAAGTGTAATCACTTTTCCCCACATTTCTTCTTCACCTCTTTCATTGAATTTTCTTTACTCATGACATTCTTTAGAAAATGTCGTGTGTATTTAAAGCGTATTTATAGCCATCTACCATATAGGGCATACCTATTTCTGTGTCAGTTTATTTCTTGGCTAGTAATGTCGTGAGTTTCCAAACAGATTGTCTTAGTTTTGTCGTGTGCTTTACTGAGAGTTCGGCAGCACTCTTCGATGAACCTTTTCACCATTTTTCATTATTACCTGTAAACACCAATTCGAACTATCCGGTTGAAAGGCAATAGCGCCAACCCATTCATTGTTTTGTTCATCATCCACAATCATAATCTCGTATACAAGTGTTTCCGGTAACTCATCCAAAAGCTCGCTCGGAACAAAGAAATCCTCAACTTCATCAGTCCCAAGTTCTGTTGCTTCTATCCCAATGTCATTTGAATCTATTTCTACTCCAAATTCATTTTGTAATGTGTCCTTAAACCACTGAAGCTCCCTTGATTGATTATTTTCCATTATAGGTACCCTTTTTCTTTCAGCGAAATAAATGTATCTTCTCCAATAATCAGATGGTCCATTAACTCAATCCCAAGAATTTTACCTGCTTCCGCTAATCGTTTAGTAACATCAATATCTTCCTGGCTTGGTTCAGGTTTACCAGATGGGTGATTATGCGCCACTATAATAGAAGCGGAATTGGACATGATGGCTGTTTTCATGACTTCTCTTGGGTGTACGATGCTGGCATTCAAACTTCCTATATGGCATACATTAATGGCTGTCGGTTGATTTTTCACATCCAAACACATCACTACGAAATATTCTCGGTCCAACTCTCCTAGAAACTGTTTGAATAGCTTGTAGCCATCTTGTGGACTTCTTACATTACGATCCTTGTATAGTAGACTTGATTCCTTTACCATTCTAAGTGAGACAATGTCCACTCTTTTAGCAGGTACATGATTCTGTTCTTCTTTCACCAAGAGTAATTCCAACTGTTCAACCTCGACTACTTGATAGTTTTTCATCCGTAATTCCTCCAATTAAAATAGCCCTACTTCCATACGTGGAAGTAGGACTGCTATTGTTTATTCATGATAATAATATAAGTATATCTTTTGGTTAGATTCGGTTTTCTTTTATATTCTTTTAGTGTTCTTCAGTTACTCAGAGCATAGAATTGTGATAATTCTTATACTATCTCCATACTTAAAATGGCGGCACCATTTAATAAATATAAGGAAGCAACCTAGCCAACTTTTAGACTACCTCGTTTCTATATAATTAATTAGTAAATAATGCTAATTGAACTTCTATTTGATACGGTATATTCAATTCTTTTAATGCATCCTTAAACTCAAGAGCAATCTCAACAATTCCCCCTTCTAGTTCATTTAGATACTGAAATTCAGCACCCTTACTAGAATTACATAAAAATATATGTTGTTTTTCCAACTCAAAATTTTCTTTCACCTCAGAACAAGTCTCTATGGCTTCCATAATCAAATTTTGTACAGAATGTTTCATCTGTTCGTTAATTGCATCTAGTTCAAATGTAACTTTCACATCTTCTACAAATCCACCTATGCCAAAGAATTCATGTGCTTCAAATTGGTCAAACGTTACATTAATTACTTGTTCCTCATGATAAATTAGAAGAGTTGTCATCTTTTCAATCCACTCCTTTTTAATAAATTACATCTAGTACCATTTCAACTTGAATATCAAAGTTTTCTATATCTAACGTTTTGGTTAAGTGTTCAATCAGAACGTTGTATTGAACACCAATAGCAACCACAAAGAATCCCAAACAATGAAATCCGTTTAATTCTTTCATGCGTAGTGTCCAAGTCCATTCTTCCGTTGGATATACAGGAATAACTTCACGAAATAGATTACCATTTAAAGCGGTAGTTATTGTTCTTCTAAGTTGTTGTGCAAAGTCTGTCTCATTAGGTATTACTTTAAGTTTCACTTCTCGTACATAATAACAAATTATATTTTTTCCACTTCCTGAAATATCAAAGGTTACTTTCACCTGCTTATTTTCGCTTACGTTTATTGCTAACATTTTCTTTTCCTCCTCATTTTTTTTGATAGCATTAAATTCCTTGTAACAATTACTACTTTAAAACACCTAATTAAATTAAAATACATGATAAAAAAATTTGCTTTTTTCATGCAGAACATTTTCTATATAAAAGCAAAAAAGCAAGCATCCATGATTTGCGTATTTCTTTTTTATCTAATAGATCTTTCACATTTAATTAGATTCGTCTTCTACCTTAAGTAGCTTTTTTTCCATCTTGTTGATTTTAAGTTGCTTTACTAACTCATGACTATTAGAAGAATTTTGAAGTAATTCTAACAAGTCCTGAAGACTATTTTTATAAGTTAGTAGTTCTTTTATATACGATTTTCTTCTTGTACTTATCGAAACCCTATCAATAGTTTGAACAACACCAGAATGAATAGCAGGAAATTTTTTTATGAACAACCATGCTTTAGGTGTTATTTCAATTGCTCGAAGTGCGTTTTTCTTATTCGGTTCAAAAAGAAACAGTTCGCATGCTTTCCTTTGTCTTTTGGTAAGCCTATTATCAACGTATATTCGACATATTACATCCAGTCTATTGTCTTTTTCATTCGTGTTATCAATGGCAAAGTCTATTAACTTCAAATTTTTATCCATTTCATTACTTCCTTTTCTATATTTCGCTAACTACTTCTTTAACTTGTATCTCCTCTTTTCTCTCCGTAAGGTTATTTCTGTCAATCCACGTTTCAAAAAAAATTGTCCTCAGTTTTCATGAACCTGAGGACAATTTTGTTTAACCTTACTTTTATACTGGCTTATGTTCATATTGAGTAAATCCTAATTCCAACTCATACTGTATTTTTATATGCTCAAGTTTTTTCTTGATAGAATCCATGATTTTTACTAGGGTCGGCATCACCTCTTCGTTATTTCTCACCTTATGATTTATCTGCCCAATAAGAAGAAACTGATCTTTTCTAAAACCAGAAACACACTTAGCTTGGTTATTCAACGCCCCAAGGAAATCAACCATGATTTTCTCAATATTAGGGTTTGCTTGCTTACTAGTAGATAAATCTACTTTTACACTGTAA
>Ga0209013_10001588_pt1 | contig 20813 bp, 17 predicted proteins | sample Cruoilmetagenom2_FD_187291 | JGI IMG/M metagenome (GOLD analysis project Ga0209013, IMG submission 187291) | Oil polluted marine microbial communities from Coal Oil Point, Santa Barbara, California, USA - Sample 2 (SPAdes) (version 2) | ecosystem: Environmental > Aquatic > Marine > Oil seeps ...
TGCATCAAGGTATCGGTTGCCGTCACCATCATATAACCAGACACCTTCGCCGCGCACAATATGCAGTGGGCGTTCGTAGAACAGGTAAGCGCAAGGACCTAGCAGACGAGCCCTGCGCAGCAGGTGAGATTGAAGTGTTTCATCTGCCTCTTTTGGCATCGAATTCACTTCCTCTACCTCCCATAAACCACAGACCCGGAAGAATTTCCTTGTGACATATGCCGGATCCTGGGCGCGCCATGCCTCTAGTGTGGACCATATCTGTTCGATGTTCCCAATAATGTACTCCTTATTATACGGGTGGATAGTCACTCGCCAGGATGCGATTACGATCAGCATTGCCAAACGCGCCGCTATCAGGTCGTAAAGTATACGCAGCTCTGCATCTTCAAGCGGAATCATTTCGTGGTAACCAGCGATGATTTCCGTGGCCGCTCCTACAGGATCGGCATGCCCACAAAGCATTCGTGCGGTGGTGGTAGCCAAATCAATGATCAGGAGTGTATGAATCATATCCCCAAAGTCAATAATACCAACAATGTGTGCAGGATCATTCTCTGCCACGAGGATATTGTCAGGCACGAAGTCATTGTGAACAATCTGCGCCCGTAGTTTTGGTATCAGGGGGAGTACATTCCGATCGAAGCGGTCCAGGAAGTAGCTGATCAATTCGTGATGGTTTGCATCTGTAATATGGGGCAAATACTGTCTGAGCTTTGAAGTATGCTTCAAGTCCCATAGCAGTTCATAGTTCGCAAAAGGATGAAAGAAACCTCGCAAATTCAGGACGAGCCGTGCCAGGCACGCTCCCATCGGACGGAGCAGTGCATGTTCGGTAGGGTCGTCCTTCGGAGGGGCACCCGGCAAGTAGGTTAGTATTCGTACACAGTGTTTTGTGCCATTCTCAGCTTGAATCTGCTCGATAGCCAACCCATTTCGAGACAGTAAGACTCTAGGCACAGGTAATTCAGGGTCTACAATAGCGATATGTTCCAGGGCCTTGATCTGCATATCAATGACCGCCTGGTCCTCGGCGCTGTTGGCTATTTTAATTACAAATTGGTCCCCGGACTCAGTTCTGATACGAAAGTTCTGGTCTCGCTCACTGCCGAGCGGATACAGGCTGCCAGTTAGCCCAAAGAGTTTGTTGGTGAATTCTTTTACTTGTTCGGTGGTAAAGCCTGGAGATTGGGTCTCCAAAAGATGATCTTGATTACGGCCATGCTTCGCGGTAGACATACCATATCTCCATTTGGCAAAGGGATTAGTAAGCAAATTCTAGTACAATCGTCAAACAGCTGGTGATACTCCCTATCTTCCATCGTTTTGTTCACCTGCACGGCTTTTTTATACCCGACAACTCGATTTTCTCCAACCGAATTGTTAAAAATTGCGCCGCTTTGCTCTCGTTACAGCCGAGCAGGTGTGCCTGGGGTTGGGCCGTTTTGATATGGCGGCGAGTTATTTGTTTATATCCTTCTGGCATTGCAACCACTCCGGGTCGCGGGCATAACCCAGCTTATTGAAAAGTGCCTGCATCGGAAAATTGTGGATAGCGGTACAGGTCTTCAGGACCGGATAGCCCTGTTCTCTGGCATAAGCAATTCCACGCAACTGCATCGCTAGACCAATGCCTTGCCTCCGATAAGCCCGTCGGACACCAAGCAACCCGCCCAGTAGCACATCACTATCGGGGTCTTTGCCCAATTCTCTCAAACCAACGTACTCATCGCCAAGCACAGCGATGAAGTAGGCATCGTGCAGGATGGTGGGATCGTTCAATCCCCATTTCACCCATTCATCGAAGTCCTGTTTTTCAATCTGGAAATCTTCCTGTGGCACGTCTTTGAATGCTTCCCAGTACAGAGCATGAATTTTTCTGTCGCGGTCAGGGTCGGATTCCATTTCATGCAGGGTTTTGATGACGAACCCCTTACCCTGCAGTTTCGCTTCGAGGTCCGCGTATGGGCTGGGGTCGAAGGATGTAATATCAAGATGGACGGGGGTCTCACGAAATGCTTCGTAGAAACCGCGCTTCTGCAGAAAGGGGAAACCCTGTGGCGGGTTTGTGAAAGCATCGGCACGAAGGACACGCGGATCGAAGGTCTGCAACTCAGCCATGATTTGATCATAAAGTGTTGTTCCAAACCCCTGCCGCTGATAGCTTGGGCTGACTTCGACATTAATATTGAATCTCTGCGGGTGATATTCAAAGATATTCTGCCCATAGGAACCAAAGCCGACCACGTCTCCATCTATGACGGCCACCCAGCGCTTGTACTTGCACTTGGGGTTGCGGTTTCGATCAGCTTCCGCCCAACCTTCCGGCGTTCGAGGTCGTTCCGGCCAAACAATGTTCAAGCTGTTGTGAATGTTTACTATAGCCGGGTAGTCGTCTGCTGTGAAAATGCGGATATTCATCTTATCCATTCTCCTCAATACTCACACAAGTTAATTACTGATCCTTGCATTGAAGGCTAAACCCAATCAGCGATCAAAAAACGCAAGAGACGTTTAGTAACTTATGCAACGATCAGTAGTTAGCGGCCCAACCTGGTAATATGCTCATCCCCTCCATCCGCCCAATTTTTCAAGTGCTAGTGACTAATTGTGACGCCTCAATAGATCGAATCGAGGTTAGCGAATAAAAACTCAATAATACTTCTTTATTTTAACAAGAAAAACCTCTTTCCCTATCGATCCCTTCTTGTGTCACACGGGTAGCAGAATGCGTCTCGATCAGCTTATCGAGCAGACGTTTTTTATCTTCAACGGCCATTACATACACACCTCATTCACTCAGATCACAACTTTGCGCTCAATACCAGGCTCCTCAAGGAGGTCGGTAAGCGCTGCGCCTTCGTCCAACTGCAAGATCGTGCGCCCTTTCGCTTCAGGGGGGAGCTTCTCTCTTAGGATTGAGTAGAGCTGCAGGTGAACTTCCAATGTTTTCCTATGTGCCGATATTTTAAGAGCGGACTTTGATGCCATCCGGGTCATACATAGGGCGCAGGGAAGCCCTGGCGGGATAGCGCACACCGGCAATGTCTATCTCGTAGATACCACTGTTGATGAAATCCGCGGTAGCGCCATCTTCGTTCTCAACGAAGCCCATCCCCATAGCGCCGCCAAGCGTAAAGCCATAAGCACCGGTTTGTAAATAACCAACGATCTTCCCATCCCGGTAAATTATTTCGTTCCCGAACAGGAGTGGTTCCGGATTATCCAGAAGGAACTGCACTATCCGATATTTGAGGGGACCGCTTTCCATGTGGCGTAAGAGTGCGTCTCTGCCAATGAAACCCCCTGGTTTGTCAAATTTTACGGCAAAGCCAAGACCTGCCTCGAGGGGGGTGTCCAAATTATCCATATCATGACCGTATTCGCGATAAGCCTTCTCGATCCTGAGGGAATTCAGGGCCTGGAATCCCGCATGTCTCAGGCCCAGGTCATGCCCGGCTTCAACCACCGCCTTGTAAACATGGGCAGAAAACTCAGCTGGGACATAGAGTTCGAAACCCAATTCGCCTTCATAGGTGACCCGCATTACGAGTGCAAGCGCATAGTTGATATCGATCTCTTGTGCAGTCATGTACGGAAATGTTTTTTTCGATACGTCAGCTGTCGAAACCCGCCGTATAAGTTCACGTGATTTGGGACCCTGGATATTCAGTAGCGTGTACCCTGAAGTCACGTCGGTGACAAAGGCGTGAGCATCATAGGGGATGTACTTTTCCAACCACATGAGGTCATGGGTATAGAAATCACCTGCGCTGACAATGAAGTATTTGTCCTCTGCCAGGCGGGTGACGGTTAAGTCCGCCTCCATCCCGCCACGCTCATTCAACCATTGTGTGTAAACAACTTTGCCAACGGGAACGGCGACATCGTTGGCGCAAATATTATTTAACACTTTTTCTGCATCCCGCCCCTGGACGAGGAATTTCGACATTGAAGTGACATCCATGAGGATCACATCTTCACGGCAGGCTTTATGTTCCGCGGCCAGGTATTCGAACCAGTTCTGACGACCCCATGAGTACTCTTCAATCTTTGCTTCCACCCCAGGAGGAGCATACCAGTCGGGGATTTCCCAGCCCATCCCTTCCGCAAAGAACGCCCCCGCGTTCGCCAATTGATCATGGACGGCAGTTTTTCGGACGTTGCGGGCAGTCTGATTCGAAAAGTTGGGGTAGATGAGCTGATACTGCAAACCCAGGGTTTCCACCGTGCGGTCGGTCAGGAATTTCTGATTGCCCTGGAAGGGGAGGCATCGAGCAATGTCGATATGGGCGGATTCAACAGGACAATATCCATCTACAATCCACTGGGCCATAATTTTTCCAACCCCACCGCCTTGTAGAATGCCCAAAGAGTTCAACCCGGCTGCAACGTAGAAGTTTTTCAGTTCCGGCGACTCGCCAAGCAAGGGACCGCCATCGGGTGTAAAGCTTTCGGGTCCGCAGAAAAATTTATGAATGCCCGCATTTTTGAGTATTGGGACGCGCTCAGCGGCTATTTCAATGTACGGCAACATACGGTCCCAATCAGGTTTTATTTCACCAAAGGAGAAATCCTTTGGAATGCCATCCATTCCCCAGGGGGCAGCAACTGGTTCAAAGAAGCCGACCAATAGACCCCCCACCTCTTCTCTGAAGTATGAGTAGCGGCCAAAATCTTCGATGATTGGTAAATCAGGGTGGACGCCTTCGATGGGTTCAGTGATTAAATAGTAGTGCTCTGCTGCCTGAAGCGGCACGTTTACCCCGGCCATCTTTCCCAACTCCCGACCCCATAACCCGGCACAATTTACCACGATCTCTGCTTCAATTTCTCCTTTACCGGTGACCACCCCGCTTACGCACCCATTTTTTTTATTAATCCCGTTAACTTCTGTACCTTCGAAGATCTTTGCCCCTCCCATCCGAGCGCCCTTAGCTAACGCCATCGTAAAGTCGACGGGATTGGCGCGTCCATCTTCAGGTGTATAAAACCCACATAAAATATCGCTGGTGTCGGCGAGCGGCCACATCTGCTTAACTTCTGAAGGGGAGATTTCTTGATAATTAATCCCAAGCCTCCGAGCGGCAGCAGCCATCCGGCGCCTCTCTTCCAGCCAATCTGGGGTGCATGCCAGCTGCAGGTAGCCAATCGGGTTGAATCCCGTTGACTGGCCGGTTTCCGCCTCAAGGGTCTTCAATAACTCAATTGTGTAGGTTGACATTTCGACGCTTAGCTCATCCCCGCTTGGCGTCACGACCAGCCCGGCCGCGTGCCATGTGGTGCCTGCCGTCAATTGGCTGCGTTCCAGCAGCACCACATCCCGCCAGCCAAGTTTAGTCAGGTGATAAGCGATGCTGCATCCAATCACACCACCTCCAATAATTACCACCTGGGCATGCGTTGGTATTGAAACGTCCTCAACTCTTTGTCCTTGGTCTTTGGTCATGTCATTCTCCATCGTTGACTGGATTTGGTAATTGAATACGCTCAATCAGTTTGAATAAGTGGGGGGTCTTTCGAATCGCTGCCAATTCTATCGTCAAGTGAATATGGTGGTAGCCAGGTCATATTATCAATTATTTTGAAAGGTAGGAGATAGGACTGCGTGCGGCGTACGCCCGGTATTTTGCCCAACGTTTCATTGACGAAGTTGAACAGCTTTTCAATATCGCGCGCTCGTAGGGAGATGATGACATCCGTGTCCCTAGTGGCGCAGGCCACATAGCTGATCTGTGGGAATTCGGCGACTCTTTCAGCCACTTCACGCAACCGTCCTGGTTCAGTTTCGATGAACACATCGGCCAGCACGCTGTAGCCAACCGTTTCCGGGTTGACGATGGCACGGATATTAATGATGCCCTCCCTGGTCAGCGCCTCGATGCGAGAAGTGATGGTGCGCGCCGAGACGCTGCCCAACCGCCGCGCAATCTCGGCGCTGGGTATGCGCCCGTCTTCATTGAGCAAGGCGATAATCTCCCAGTCTGTGTGATCAGGTTTATACACAGATCCCAATTCACGCCCTCTATAGTAAGCGTTTCAGGCTATCCTGCACTGGCCTCAGGATAACTTATTTTTTCCGAAATGTCAATACGATAGCATGGTTGTTTCAGATTCGGATGTGTTACCTGTTAATATTGGCAAAAAACGAAACAATTATGTTATAATTCGCCTGAATAGTGTCCTGTCAAGTTGCAATTTAATCCATATCTAAGCAAGTTACCTGAAGCGTCGACAATCGAGGGGCGTGTAGGGCAGCAAAAGAGCCATCGACCGGAGATTGCTGACTACCGAAGGAGGAGTAAAAGAGATGACCGCTGGAGATAAAAAACACCTGCTTGAATTACTGACCGAATCGTTTTCCGCTACGCGTGCGACGATCGAGGGAATTGATCCAGAATGGCGCGTTCATACGGACACAGGCTGGCGGGTCAGGGATATTATCGGGCACATCGCCACATGGGATCGCCAGGTGGCTAAATCCTTACGCGCCTTCCGTGCAGGAACTGAATACTCCATCACCAACCTGGATGAGAATGCTTTCAATGAACAGACGGTCAAGGAGCAGCGAGCGTTGACCGCTGAGCAGGTTTACGTGGAATGGGAGCAAGCACGCCAGGATTTTAAAGATGCCCTCAGTGATATATCGCTTGAATTATTTCCTGGTGATCTGCTCTATCCCTGGGGAGATGAGCGCGGCAGTATTGCGCAGTTGGTTGAATATATGACCGATCATGAAGCAGAACATCGTGATGAAATCGCGAAGGCTAAACAGGCGTCGAACGAGGTTTGAATTGCTCGGTCACTCCCTGTTGATGCACATCTCTGCTAAAATTTTGTAAAGGTTATGAGAGAAATGGTGAATATTAAGCCCATTCAACCCAAGCTGCGCGTGGATGTACTCAGCGCCGACCAGGTAGCCGAGATCAGAGCGGCCACCCTGCACGTCCTGGAGGTGGTCGGTGTACACTTCCCTTCGGAAATTGCCTTGAGCGTCTTTACCGAACATGGCGCACAGGTGGACCCAAAGAGTCAGATTGTGCGGTTATCCCCCGACCTAGTTCTGGAGGCGATGAGCAACGCACCGCGCACATACACCCTTTCCGGTCGGGCTGAGGGAACTGATCTGGTCCTCGACGGTACGTCTAGCTACTTCTCAACCGATGGCTGCGGAACAGAGACCGTCGATTTAGAAACCGGCGAGCAGCGCAGCTCACGGAAAGATGATGTGGCGATGATGGCCCGCGTGGCGGACCACCTCTCATCGATTTCTTTCTATTGGCCGATCGTCAGCGCCCAGGATTACGGGCGGGCTGCGCCCTTACACGAACTGGATGCCAGTTTCAACAACACGGTCAAGCACGTCCAGAGCGCGACGATCATAGGCAAAAAAATGGCTCACAATTCCTTGCGCATGGCTGAGGTGATTGCCGGTGGAGGCGTGGAGATGCGTGCCCACCCTCCGCTCTCTAGCCTGGTCTGTACCATTGCGCCCCTGAGCCAGGATAAAGAAGGCATCGAAGGGGCGATGGTCTTTGCGGAGGCGGGGGTCCCCGTTGGTTTTATGGCGATGCCTAATATTGGCTCTACCTCACCAGCAACTACGGGCGGTGCTCTGGTGATCGGTAATGCCGAGGTAGTCAGCGCGATGGTGCTGATGCAGTTGGTCGCTCCCGGCTCACCGGTCTTCCACTCACTGCTGGCCTCGGTGATGGATCCGCGTTCGGGGAATTACATTGCCAGCTTAGCGGAGAAATATCTATGCAACGCCGCGGCGGTTCAGTTGGCGCACGATTGGGGTGTCCCGGCCTTGGCCGGTGCTTTTAGTGTGGATTGCCCCGAGCCAGCCTCGTGGCAGCTAGGCCGGGATAGTGTGTATACATCGCTGCTGACCCCTTTGGCAGGCGCGGATATGGTCGAGGGTCTTGGCTTGCTTCGGGCCGCGACTTTGCTGCTTCCGGAGCAGATTATTTACGATGATGAGATTTATCACACCCAGCGTGTTTTGATGGAAGGGATAGACACCAGCGCCGATAAACTGGCGTTGGATGTGATCGAGACGGTCGGGCCGGGAGGGAATTTCCTGGGCCAGAAACATACCCGGAGTACTATGCGGGATATTTGGATACCCGAACTCACACACCCGGCCCCTGCAATGGATTACCAGCCTAAACCAGATATCCGCGAACGAGCCAGAGAAAGTTTCGAGAAAATTTTGATAGAACATCAACCTGATCCACTGCCAAAGGATGTGCAGGTCGAATTACAAAGCATAATGGAGGCGGCTGAAAGGCAGGAGGTTAATATATGAGCGAGAATTTTCGTGAACTGGGCCGAGTTAAGCTGGTGCAGGTGCAGCCCGACGGTCTGATAATCGAGACTCCGTCGGGCTACTTTTACGATGAGTCCCGACTGGTTAAAGTGGACCGTTTGCACATCACCTCGTTGGGCATCGAGGCCACTACACCCAAAGGTGAGCATGTGCTCGATATCCATCACATTAACCACCCTAAAAAGGCGTACGACAACAACGATCTTGTCAGCATCGGCTTCACGTCCCACTACCAGGCAATGCGCGCCAATTTCGGAGAACACCTGCTGGATGGCATGGCGGGCGAAAACATCATCATTGAATATGAGCTGGATGTCTGGATGGAGGATCTCGGCCGGCAAATCGCCATCGAGAACGGGGACACTGGGCGCATGGCACGATTAGACGTGGTAAGCTTTGCTGCACCCTGCGAGGAGTTCAGCCATTTCGCGGCAAGCAGCCAGCACAAGCGGCTGCCGGCGGCTGAGTTGAAAAGCACACTTCAATTTCTGGGTAATGGACGTCGTGGCTTTTTATTGGTATTAAGCGATGATCAGGAACCGGTCACTGTCCGATCGGGGGATAGGGTATTTGTGGTTGGTATGGGATAGACTCCCGGAGCAGGAACGAAACATACTGGTAGGAAATTATGACCGGGCAATTTAGAAGAATTACATTATCTGGCTCTCCAGAAGAAATAGGTTTTTTGCATGGCAGATTACTGTCAGAACAAATTCACTGAAATATTGAATTTTATAAACCCATTTTCCTCGCTAACCTGGGTGATGAAGCACAGGTATTACAATCAGCTGAACGTTTCAAAGAACACATTTAAGCGTTTAATCCCGACTATATAACAGAAATCGACCATCTCGCACTGGGAGCAGAGGTTTCAGAGTCATTGTGGCTATATGCGTTGAATGCCAGGACTGAACTGGCCTTAACGAACCAGTCTGGCGAATGTACAGCCATGGTTTTTCCTCAACACAAAATAATTGGTCAAACATGGGATTGGGCACAAGCTCTTGAAGATAACTCTGTTGTGATGGAAATTCAATTTCCGTCCGGCCATAAAATACTCCAGTTAACCGAAGCCGGGATTATTGGGAAGATTGGCCTCAACAATCGTGGATTGGGCCTGACACTCAATATCCTGTGGCTCCTGGACAGCGTCCTAATTGGGGTCCCAATTCATATTGTGCTGCGTGCGGTCCTTGAATCGCAAACGCTTGATGGTGCAAGAAACGCTATCAACCGCTCTGGAGGCGGGAAGGCCAGCAACATCATCGTTGCCCAAGCCGGACGAGCATTTGATGTAGAGTTTGATGGCATTGGCTCCATTTACCATGTAATACAAGATGAAGTGTACACACATACAAACCACTATATTCATTCTGCAAAGATTCAATTGGATGAAACTGAACGTGCAAACTCAATTGCCCGCTATAAAAATGCAGTTGAAGAATTAAGCAAAGTGCAGGATTTCACTGCTCAAGAGATGATCTCGATCCTCTCGGACCAGTCGAATGGGGAGGACTCTATTTTAGCCGCCTATAAACTTGATACTCAAATAGGGATGGGTTCCTGTGGGACATTAGCAACGGTAGTGATGGATTTAGAAAAAAGATCCATGAAAGTAAGGAAAGGGAACCCTTATTCGCCATTATTTTCTGTCGACAGCTTTTCTGAGTTCCTGATTGTTTAACCTTGAGTGAGATAGCAATATCGGGGGAATTCGATATTAACGATATCCTTACACCATCAACATTGACGATTGTATGGGTTCATTTCCGCACCCCTTGAACCTGCCCATGTTTTGGTTATGCTTCCCGCTCGATTGGTTTTCCTTTAGAAAAGGATGACTTTACGAGATTCTTGATGGTTCTACTTCAGGGGAATTAACAGTCCGGATTCTACGGCCAAAAAGACTATCCACACATACAGCAGTAACTTTCCAGACGACTAAAGTGAATGTACAGCTCGGGAATAGCATGGATCATCCGTAGCACACCGGTCCGGTGAAATATTACACCTCCGGCTAGAAGACGATCGGGGACACCAGCTTGGTCAGATGGCTTGAGCGGGATGCTACGAGGTCGCAATTTTCCCCAGCACCTCCCCCAACCGCTCAATCTCCTCTACGGTGTTGTAATGCACCGCTCCCACTCGCAGCATACCGCCGCTGTCCTCAAACCCCAACCTTTCCGTGACAGCCAGACCCAGAAGGTCGTCTCGCACGCGCCCTGCCCGGTGCTGCTGGTGAGATAAAACTTAAACATCCTGAGCATAATTTTGCGCAATATTACGCACTGGATGTTAGTTTAAGGCAATCTGCAGCGCAGTCTGCAGGTCTTCAGGGGTATTGATGTTAAAGAAGCACAGCATTTCTGGATCGAAATTTTTGATTTGCTGGGGACTTAACTGGTAGAGTTTCACATGACTAAACCAGGCGTCTACGCGCCATTTGTCTTCTTCCAACGCGGCTTCTATGGCGGGCAGGCAGGTGGACCTCCGATAAAGAGTGTGGAATGGTTCCAGCCCACCTCCTGTGTGTGGGATGACCACGTCTGAGTGCGTCGAGATGAGCAGCTCGCGCTGGTAGTTGAGCAGGTCGGCATTGACGAAAGGCATATCGCAGGCCACGACCGCCACCAGGGGGTGCGCTGCAGCATTGATCGCGGTATACAAACCTCCCAGCGCGCCTCTGCCCAGATAGACGTCCGGGATCAGGGGAACCTTTAAGAAACGATAACTTTCCGGATTGTTTGTTGTAACGAGTACCTCGTCTGCAATCGGTCTCACGCGTTCCAGTACGCGTTCAATCAGCGTGCCTCCAAAGAGAGGCAGCAGCCCTTTATCCTGCCCCATGCGTCGTGATTCTCCCCCGGCCTGAACGACAACACTCAGTTTATCTGCTACCATACACCAGGACAACGAAAGATATACTTGTTATTCTTCACGGATCAGTTCATTCGAAACAGGTTCTTTTTTATTTCCTGCTCACCGTCGCTCGAACCACAAATCGATCCACGGCGCCAAAACGGTACTTATAAGCTTCATCGCCGCGCATGAAGTCAAAATTTGTGCGTCCGTTTTCGTTGCCCCATTTTAATAAATGGCCTAACAACACCCATCCGGGGGAGTATTCACGATAATCGAAGTTTATTCCCGAGTTGTACACCCAGATATGCCCAGCGTAATCGAAATTCAGATACCCGGCAGCTTTCTGGTCGCCAACTTCCAGGAACGCCAGCTGCAACCAGCCGGCTTCATAAGCCGCATGAACCGCAGACCGCATTTGCGAGCGCATGATCTTGGAAAGGAATTGATCCTTCTCCGGGTCCTGGGCCATCAGGTTTAAGAATTCTTCGATTTCATTGTCGAGTGTAATCTTGTCTTCCACGATGTACCAGTGCACGGGTAAAGCAAGCTCCTGGGCGCGGCGCATTTTCCTGCGTATCTCGTGGCGTTGTTTTTTTCTGAGGCCAGCCAGGTAGGCGTCCCAGTCACCGGGGAGTTGGATGTACGGGCAGTGCTGTAAGGGCTGTTGATCGAAACCCCAGCCGCGCAGCTCAGCGGCAGACTTGAGGGCAGGTAGGGTAGGGGAGTCTTCAAGGATGTTGTAGAAGTCAAGTGCTTGCCACTCAGGCGCGTGTTCCTCTGCTAAGAGCTGAAAGAGAGCCTCGATGAAAGAGGTGATCTCCGGGGGGCGGATGATCAGATCTAGGTAGTCTGATATTTCGATACTACCCAGGAGCAAAAGTGCAGGAACCCCATCACGGTTGCTGCTGAAGAATAGAGGCGCAATACCGACAAGGTCGCCATTTGCCTCACGGGCGGTAACGATATGCAGTTCTCCATGATCCCACTCGCCTCCACCCATGGTCTTCCACCAGGTGCTCAGGTATTCATGGCGCAGGAATGGCACATGACTTGCACTACAACAGGTTAGCAGCTCGTTCCATTCATCTGCCAGACCCTCGAATTCATCGAGTTGAGAGATAACATTTAATTGCATTTAATCCTCATCATGTTTAGGTTAATGTATTAAGTAATTCGTAATTTGTTAATTTAAGTGTATTCGTCAGGCTGGTTCCTTGTGAACTTTCAGTCAAAGACAGACAGGTACAAGACTATTTACTGCATCCCTCAGGTGAAGCCTGGCGGAGTTCTGGTATACGATAAAAATTTCCTGTGCGGCCCAGGCAACGTTACTATTTGAGCTGCCTGGTAATAGGACTTGATCGTGATCGGGTGTCTCGAGGAATATTCCCATACAGCATATAGAGCACTTGTTGGCTTTCATTTTACCAGTATAATAGTAAACTCAAGAAAGTTACTTGAGATACAGCGCTTAATCGTGGGTTTACTTTAAAGCAATTGCAGGATGCAAAATGACTATTTGTACGGATATTATGTTCGACATGAGTAACATTATTAATAAACATAGTTGCAATTGCTAATGTGCGTGCAAGCGACAAAATTGTTCTGCAAGATAACATAACCAGATGTTCGCTCATTTGTTGGATTTATGAACTTTTCGTTGGATCTCAATCTCTTACCTATCTATCGCCGCTCCGGACAGGATCTGGCAGAATTACCCGGTCTATACCTTGCCGATCGACCGCGCCGTGCGGCACGTAGTCGCAGCGCCGACCAGCTCATCCTGTTTCTTAGCTTCTCAGGCGGTGCATCTCTTCCGCGAGAGGCGTTGGATAAGCTGCTAAGTGATCTGGCGAAAACGTATTATAAAGTTCCAGGTTCGGTGACTTCTGCTCTGCGTGAGGTTGCTGAGTCGCTCAATGGTTATCTGTTCAATGTTAACAAACAAAATGCGGGCAGCGGCCAACCGGTAGCGGGATTACTTTCTCAGGTGGTCAGGCGTGGAGATCAAATATATTTGGCCCAGTCAGGCCCGCTGCACGCCTACCTGATTACCGCTGAAGGAACGGTTCATGATTACGAACCAGGCCAGTCTGGACGAGGTCTGGGTTTAAGTAATAGCGCCCAGGTTCGATATTTTCACGCCAGTTTGACAGCTAACGACACCCTGCTGCTCGCAGACCGACCTTCGCCTGGATGGGATGAAGACGTCCTGGCAACTCTGTACGGTCAAGGACCGGAGGGGATGCGTCGACGTCTATTGGCTGGAGCACCACCTGAGCTGAAGGCTTTCATCCTTCAAGCAAAACAGGGTAAGGGTAAGATCTTCCTGCTTCGCTCGGGCGTAACAACCCCAGCTGCTGAGAGCCTGGCTGACAGCCAGCCTATGGAACAGCCTCGCGCATCGGTTCCGGCGGGGACCGCTGCCGTTGGGCAAGAAGAGCTCCTCTTGGCCAAAGATGTGGGTGCGGTCCCGGAAATGGAACCCGCAGCGCTCGCGTCAACATCGCAGATGCCTGCCGCAGAAGTGATGGAATATCCAACGCCAGAACGAGGCGCTGGCTGCAATCCCCTGTATCTACTGCTGCGTCCGGTAGCGATCGTTTTCCAGGCCTTCGCCTCCTTACTGAACCGCGTTATTCCTGGTGAAACAATAGCGGCGATACCGAATTCTACGATGGCGTTCCTTGCGCTGCTTGTACCGATAGTCGTTGTGGCGATTGCGACGGCGGTTTATATTCAGCGTGGAACGGCGGCTCAGTCCCAGGTTGTTTACGCTCAAGCCCTGGAATTAGTCCGGCAGGCCGAGAACGAGACGGACGTGTTGGCTCAGCGGGCGACCTGGAAGGATCTTCTTGAGCATTTAGACAAGACCGATATCGTTTATTCGATTCCCGAGGCAAGCGAATTGCGCAGCAAGGCTCAGCGCAACCTGGATGAAATTGACAAAATTAGGCGTTTGGATTTTCAACCGGCCATATTTGGCGGCTTACCTGCTTCGGTGGATGTCTCCCGCATTGTTCTTGGTGAGGATGAGATTTTTTTGCTGGACGAAAATAGTGGTGACGTGTACCATGCAACACTCTCCAATCAAGGTTATCTGATCGATGAAAACTTCCAGTGTGGACCAAGTGCTGCGGGTGTTGAAGAACCTCTCATAGACATTGTCGCCTGGCCGACCGGATTTGAACCCCAAGCGAGCTTGCTGGGACTCAATGCGAATGGCGGTGTCGTTTATTGTATGCCTGGGCAGGCACCAATCACCGGGCAGCTAGCAAAACCACTCTCGAGCGAGTTGACTGGCCTGGTTGGGTTTGCGATGGAATTGGGAAATTTATACGTTCTTGATCCGGATGCCCACTCGGTGTGGATTTATTGGGACAGTGACATCACCCAGCTGCCGCAGTTCTTCTTTGGCGACCAGGTGCCCCCAATGAAAAATGTCGCTGATCTGGTGGTCAACCACGACGAGCTGTATCTGCTGCACGCAGATGGGCACTTAACATTGTGTGAGTTCAGTTGGTTAGAAGTAGCTCAGACCCGCTGCACAGAACCGGTGATATATTTTGATACCAGACCTGCCCGGGAGAACAGTCCCCTGATACCGGAGCATCCGTTTTCTCAAATCCTATATAACCCACCTCCAGACCCTTCACTATATCTCTTGGAACCGAGCAGCCGCTCAATTTATCATTTCAGTCTGCGCAGTCCCACCTTTCAGCAGCAGTACATGCCTGTTGAACTACCGTCGGATGCAAACGCCACTGCTTTTGCTCTGGACTCTTTCGAGCGTATCTTCTTCTTTGCGACTGGAAACGACGTATACTACGGACGCATCCCCTAATAATTCCAATTACATATTTCCCCCGGGGCTTGTTGGGGCGGTTGCTGATTAAGCATCCTCTCCGGGTTCTTTGAGGGTGACGACCGGTTTGCGGACACTTGCCGGTTTACGTAATGTGAAACGAAACCCGACCTGTCCGATATGAACCAGGTCTCCATGTTCTAGTTTTGTCCCCTCTTGTGAGACTGGTGTGTAGTTGATGTATGTACCGGCAACAGAACCTTTGTCTGCCAAACGGAAGGATCCATCTGGTTTCCGATCCAATTGGGCGTGGTTTGCTTCAACTGACGGATCATTGAGCACCAGAGTTGATTCGGTGGGGTCACTACCCAGGATGGTTTTATCCGCAGTGAGTGGAATTGGTGTGGCGGTGGAGGCGGTATCGGATTCCGAGACGCGGCTGAGAAATGCGAGCGTCTTCGTATCTTCAGAGCGTTGAGACCAGTGTAAGCGGTTCACCCATTTCGGCAAACGGCGTACGGCGGGTTCGTCGGTTACTTGAACGGGTTGGGTTACCGGATCGACTTTGCGTCGCGAGCGTCTGAGGCGTCCCAAAGCACGCGGTTTAAGTCTGCCTCCCAATATGAGTACAAGGAGCAAAACAGCACCGGCAAGAAAAACTGCCAGGCCAGACAGAATAGGGATATTATTGTATATCCAAGACCAGGGGCTTCTTTCGGGCACTTCTATTGAAACATGTACGAGGGTCTCCATACTGGATCCCACCAACCCCAGAGTGTCCTCTGCTTCCACTTGCAGAAGATGTGAATTACTCGATGAATAGTCCTGCAAGTTCCATGTCAAGCTCTCGAAGGGCGGTGTTGTGTTTTCATCCATCACTTCCCCGTCAACATAGAGTGTAATGCGAGCCAGCGGACGGACGCGTTCGTCAGGGAAACTAACCAGCACCTGGATTTCTTGCACGGTGGGGGAGTAGTCCTCTATTGGCAGGTCATCTTTGGCTGGTTTTCCATCCTGTGATGGAAGTTCTCTGATAATTTCTAGAGGGGGTGCGATGAAGGCCGGATTTGGGGGTTGAACAACGATCTCAAAGTTTTGAACGTTGGAGGTAATGCTTCCGAACGGTGTGATCACATCAGCCATAACCTGGTGTTCACCGCTCTGCCTGATCTTTGAGTTGTACTCAAGCTGGTATGTGTTGCGTGATGACTCGAGATAATTTTCCACGTCGGGGATCGGATTCTCACCGGTGTAGATGTAAAACTCACCGCCGGTTTGCTCCGCCAGGGTCATGAGCTGCTCTGCTGCCTGCTGCGGATAGGCTCCTTCTGAGGAGACCATCCAGACATAAATGTGCACATCTTGTTGGTTGGCGCGGGAAGTGAGGTCTTGCAGCGGAAGACCGTATTCACCCTCCAGCGGAGGTGTGATGAACAGGACTGTACGCCCCATACCGGGTCGCGGGGTGATGTCGGACGCCAGGTCTATGGCCTGGGAAAGAATATCTATATTCGGAGCCTGGTCCCGCGCCGTCTCAGTATCAACCCTGTTGAGAGCTGCGAGCCAGTCGTTTGGGTCAGCTACGTGACTGACCTGCAGCCCATCGGTTACCATAAGGCTCAGGTCATCAATTGTCGATCCCGAGCGGCGTTGTGCCCAGTCGGATAAGGCGCCGATCAAAAAATCGTAGCGCGATATTCCTTGACCGTTCCGCAAGGCAAAAGACCGCCCCGGATTGAGAGCGGTAACGAATTGTACCCCTGTATGAATATGAGTTAAGGTGTTCGGTATGATGGGAAAATCATCTTCGAGGATGCGCACATCCGTCGTTCGTAAACCGTGGACGAAACCGCCCCGACTGTCTTGAACATGAAGATGTGCTTCGATCAGTGGAAAAGACCCTGTGTTTGGGCTCGAAAGTCTGGCACTACCTTCCTGCTCTTCTTGAGCGCTGGTTGGCATCGATATCAGGAGAATAAAAAAAAGCAGGAGGATTAAGCCGCGATTGCGGATACGCATGTTTGAATTTTAGCACATCTTTCCTTAAAAACTGCACACGGGAGATGAACGTGCTCCCGTGTGCAGCTTATATGTGGCTAATTTTATGTTTATTAGCTCGGACTTGGTAGTGCTTCGTCCAGTTCGACATCCAGATCGGCTTTCGGGGGTACCAACCGGATATAGTTCAGGGTCCAGGCGGATTCGATGTAAGCGCGGACAAGACCGTTCAACACCAGGAATATCGGCAGGTAGCAAATCCCGGTGACGATGGCGACCAGGACACCCGTCCTGAGCGCTTGAGATGTACCGCTGAAGATACCAATGAGGAACGGGAAGATGACAGCCATGGTGGGTAAGATGAGTACAAACGTTACGACCAGGCTGATGATCAGCAGTATGAGTCCCATGATGAACATGTCTCCAAAGTTACCTTTGAACACCTGCCAACCACGCCTCAGACCGTCCATCACACCCAGGTCTTCGAGTACGATGGCGATGATCGCTTGTTCGACGTATACACTTAGCAGCCAGATGACCGGCACCAGCAGGCACAAGATCGGAATCAGGCACAGCAGAAATATACCCAGCGTAACGACCACACCCAGTATCCCCAGGAAAAGCAGCCCCACAATGGCCACAAATGTCAGCAAACCAACCAGCAGGTTTAGGCCAAATACGCGCCAAAAATAGGGTGTGCTGCCGCTGAAGATTTCACCGAAGGTCAGGCGGGTCGCTCCGTTGTAGTTCTGGTAAGTACCGCGTATCAGGCCGATGCGACCGATAGTGCTGAAGAAGATCACCAGGACGATGATCACCAGTGCAATCAGGATGAGCAGCCCTATTGAGAGGGCGGCTAATGCAGGGTCTATTTGATCAATATAGTACTGCACATCGTTGGGGGCATCGAATTGATAGGTTACTCCCCCGTTGCCAGCGCCTGCTCCTGCGCTGCCACAACCAGCCAGTATACCGAAAATCCACAATACCTTGTGTTTCCAGATGGTCTTCCAGGCTTGCGAAAGTACATCACCAATGTTCATAAAACACTCTCCTTATTGAAGTAAGTTGTAATCTAGTGTTCCGTCAATCACCATTCTTACGATTAATGAGATTGTTCACGGAACACATTAACTTTTTCAGGTAGCTTGTCACCGGATTATCAAATAATCCGTTCATGCAAAACAAAGCATTGCTATGTTAATGCAAAGATCGCTACCTGACTCATTATATGTACGTTTATTCCCATTCAATGGTTGCAGGAGGTTTACTGGTGATGTCATATACGACCCGGTTTATCCCCTCTACTTCGTTGACGATGCGGCTGGCGATGCGTTCGAGGGTGGCATGTGGCAGCCGGGCCCAATCAGCGGTCATAAAGTCTTCGGTAGTGACGGCGCGTAAAACGACGGTTTCCTGGTAAGTGCGTTGGTCGCCCATCACGCCTACCGAACGCACGGGGAGCAGAACGGTAAAAGCCTGGGCTGTGCCGGTATGTTCGGCGCCGGAGGGCTTCTGCATGCGCAATAATCCCTCGGATGCCAGTATTTCGGTGAATATCGCGTCCGCTAAGCGCAGCCGGTGCAGCCGCTCGGGTGTTACTTCGCCCAGGCAGCGCACTGCCAACCCCGGTCCGGGGAAAGGTTGTCGCCATACAAGCCCGGATGGAAGCCCGAGCGCCTCTCCCACGATGCGTACTTCGTCCTTGAACAGATAACGCAGTGGTTCAACCAGTTCGAAATCCATCTGGTGAGGGAGTCCACCAACGTTGTGATGAGTCTTGATGCGCTGTGCCAACGAGCGGTCGGGAGCGCTCGATTCGACGACATCCGGGTAGATGGTGCCTTGCACCAGGAATTTTGGTCTCCCAAGCTGCCGTGCCTGACCTTCGAAGACACGGATGAAGGACTCGCCGATGATGCGCCGCTTCTCTTCGGGGTCCGTGATCCCGTGCAGAGCGCTCATGAACTGGTCGACGGCGTCAACGATGATCAGCTCTATGCCGAGGCCTTGGTGTAAAGCAGACTTTACCTGTTCGACTTCTCCCTGGCGCAGCAGCCCATTGTTGACGAACACAGCCATGAGCTGGTCGCCGATGGCCTGCTGCACCAATGCGGTCGCCACGCTTGAATCAACTCCACCGCTAACCGCGGCGAGTACACGTTCATTTTGAACCTGTTGTCGGATGCGATGGACACTCTCGCTGATGATCGAAGCAGGCGTCCAGTCTGCTTGTGCATGGCAGATGCGCAGCACGAAGTTCCGTAATATCTCGGTCCCACCTGGCGTATGATGCACTTCAGGATGGAACTGCAGCCCGAAGTAATTGCGATCCTTTTCCCCGAGCGCGGCAACTGGCGAGTTTTCGCTGCTGCCGAGGGTGATGAAATTTCCCGGAAGCGTCTCGATACGGTCGCCGTGAGACATCCAAACGCGGTGTGTACCTGTGGGAATCAATGGGTTCTCCACTGGTACATCTATCTGGGCCGAGCCGTATTCCCGATCTCGGGAAGGCGCCACACGACCATTCATGGCATGTATGAGCGCCTGCATACCGTAGCAGATACCCAGCACAGGTCGTCCGCTCTTTAGGACGTAGCCTGGGATCTGGGGAGCATCACTTTCATATACGGACGCCGGTCCGCCAGATAAGATGAACCCTTTGGGTTTTAAGGAGATCACACGTTCAGGAGGGGTATCCCAGGGGAAAAGTTCACTATAGACTTGGATTTCCCGCACCCGGCGGGCAATCAGTTGGGAGTACTGTGAACCGAAATCAAGAACAGCAATTGAATCCATCAGCATACCTCAGAGGGCTCGGGAAAGGGAGAAAGGATACAGTTTTATACACCCCATAGTGAATCCGCCAAACATCATTATTTAGATTAAGTAGATTGTTCACGGAACACAAAGTAGGATCACAAATATTCTGTGGCGTCATCCTGAGCCCTTCTACAAGCTCAGGATAAACTTAGCGAATGATCTCCTTCATGATAGGCTGAGATCCTTCGTCGCACAGAACGCTCCTCAGGATGACATTCATCAGAACTTTCGTGTCTGTACTTAGTGTTCAGTCACTGTGGCTCTGATGGAAGTAGCTTAGAGCCTTGTGCCTGTTGTTTGGTCGCAAGAACGCGCTCAAATTGTTATGCTATCATCAAAATTTGAGTGACTGACCACTAGTGCTCTAGTCCTCAAACAAAATCTGGTCTCCTTCCATTACCTTGATGCGTGCCAGTGCTTCAATCGGCACGCCCAGAAATTCGAGCGCCTGACGTCCGCCTTCGAATGTCTTTTCGATCAATGCGCCAATGCCCACGATAAAAGCGCCGGCTGCCTGGGCCAACTGGACCAATCCCAATATGGTGGCTCCGCTTGCCAGGAAGTCATCGATGATCAATACGCGCTCGCCTCCGGATAGGTACTCAGGTGAGACGATCAGCTCGACCGTGCGCCCTTTGGTATGTGATGGCGTCAATGTGAGAAAAACCTGGTCGGGCATGGTGATCGGCTTATGTTTGCGGGCGTATACAATCGGTAACCCGAGATGAATTCCGGTGGTCACCGCGGGTGCGATGCCGGATATCTCAGCGGTGAGGATCTTGGTCGCCCCGATGTTTCGAAATATTTTGGCGAATTCCTTTCCACAAGCGTCCATCAGGTTTGGATCTACCTGGTGGTTGATGAAACCATCCACTTTTAAGATTCCCCCGCCCAGATTTTTTCCTTCCTTTTGTATTCTTTCCTTTAATAACTGCACCGAACCCTCCTCCCGCTGTTATGGCGGTCTTTGTCTTGCAACGTTAGAGAGCAAGC
>Ga0209013_10001589_pt1 | contig 20804 bp, 16 predicted proteins | sample Cruoilmetagenom2_FD_187291 | JGI IMG/M metagenome (GOLD analysis project Ga0209013, IMG submission 187291) | Oil polluted marine microbial communities from Coal Oil Point, Santa Barbara, California, USA - Sample 2 (SPAdes) (version 2) | ecosystem: Environmental > Aquatic > Marine > Oil seeps ...
TACAACCGATTCAATCACAAGTTTATGCTAATCGAATGATTGGCACCGATCATAATTTTGCTTATATTGATAATATTCAACCTGTAAAATTTAAATCTGATTTTGATAATCACTTAGAAGAGCAGGAACAACATTATGAAGAGGAAGAAGAACAGTTAACGGAAAAAGAAAGACCATCAATCCAGCCATTATTTAAAGGCTTTATTCATCCTAATCCAGTAAATTTATCTCCAAAAATTGCAGAAATCAGTGGCAAAGGAAACAGTGTTAATTTGTATGTGTAGTTCATTGTAACAGAAAATCGCTTATCGGCTCTATATCGATAAGCGATTTTTTATTGCCCCTATTTATCTTTCATAATAGAAAGGCTCAGTTATTTCCTTTGCGGAAATTAACTGAGCCTTTCTATTATCTATTTCTTATGTCCTTTTTTCTTGTCATTGGAGTCTTTCTTATGTTCTGACTCTTTTTTATTTGATTTGTCGGATTCTGTTTTATCTTCCTCTAAATTTTCAAAACTACTGGACTCTTTTTTATCCTTTTTTTCTTTTTTGTTCTTATTATTCTCTTCTTTCTGCTCCGAATCCTTGGAGTTTTTTTTCTCTCTTTTTTCTTTGTCTTCTGAGTTACCTTCTTCTTCTTTTTTATGTCCCTTTTCTTTTTTGTCTTTAGAACCTTCTATTTGATCTACTATATCTTCCTTCTCTTCGCCAACATTCGTTTCGGATTGTTCTTTTGATGTATCTTCCGATTTGTGATGTGGCATTTTCTTCTTTTTATGGTCTTTCACAATTACTCACTACTTTCTTTAATTTAATGTCACTATTACAGAATATGTGGAAAAGTGTAGTTTTGTTCGGGAAAATTATACGTGAGCTTGTATAATTATTGGGAAATGGGCATTTAACCATTACTCAAGTATACCAAGATACATATAGATACTAGGATACTAAAAAAGGAGGTTAGAAAGATGAATAAGCAATTGATACTCTCTCTAATAGACAAAGTAATAAAGATAGATAGAGGTGGTCCAGAATCGCGGGTTGGTATACTTTTATCAGCAGCGGATGATCACATTACTTTACTAACAAAAGAAGATGGAATTATATATTATAATGCACAACATATTAAAAGTATAACCAATAATTCAAAACATCAGGCTGAATTCAATCTTGATATACCAAAGGATTTTGAGTATATACAAGCAGATGATTTTAAAGGTGTTTTGGATTGTTTAACTTTACAGTGGGTGAGAATAAATCGTGGTGGACCTGAAACTCTTGAAGGAGTTCTGGAAGGAGTTACAGATGATTTTGTAACAATTGTGGCGAACGAAGAAATAATCCGAGTTGCTCTATTCCATATTCGTAATGTCAGCTATGGAGTAAAGGTTGAAAAAACTAAAGAAGACAAAGGTAATAAGGATAAAGAAGAGAATAAAAACGATTCCAAAGATCAAGAAGAAAAGTAAAGTTAGGAAGTAAATAGGGGATGCATTCGTCGTTTTTATATTTAAAAGCGACGAATATTCTATAAGGAAGGCGACCTCCAAATGCAGAATAATAACTTTGAAAACGTATTATATGCAAATGAAAAAAAGAATATAGGGTTGTATTTAACAAAAGGTGAATTAGTTGAAGGAATCTTATTAGATATACAAAAAAGTCATATTGCTTTGAGAGTGAACGATAAAGTAATATATATCGCCATTAACCAAATACAAGCAATTTCTAAGAATACGAAGGACCTACTTACCGCAAAAGAAATCACTCCGTACCTTGTTAGAAATGATTTGACAGATGTATTGATTGCACTAAGATACCACTGGATTTCATTAAATATGTTTGGAATTCCTCCTCTTTTTGGCGTATTAAGCAGTATCTTCGAGGATCATATTATTTTGATAAATAACAAAGAGTTACTTTATGCACCAATTTCACATATTACGGATGTTTCCAGTGAAATATCTGAAATTGATTATAACTTTTTAAATAAAAAGGAACAACTTACTATTCAAAGGATGTACAGATTGGGTTTAAGCAAAGGCTCTTTTGAGGAGAGAGAGGAGAGTTTATTTGTAGATTCAGACAGAACAATCCTAGCAGATGATGGGATTATTGCAGATGTGATAAACCCAATAAAAAATCGCCAAGTAGATAAAAATATATTTACTTCCCAATTAACAAAGAAATTTAATAGTCTTTTGAGTGAACAAGATGTTGAGACAGTTTCAATTGGTATTCCGGATGAAATAACAGAAACGATAAATATGGCAGCGATAGAGGATCATACATTTTCTCTTCAAGTGGAAGAGGAGCAAGAAAGTATAAGCGCAGATATAGCAATAGTAGAGGTCGGTATTTTAGAAAGTGAAGAGAATATATCCGTAATAGATGGTATTTATATGGAAGAAAATGAAATCATAGATAAAGATACATTAGAGGAAAAAATTATTTCCCCTCAATCGGACGAGAAACTCGAAATTTTCTCAGATGAATTAGAAAGTCAAGCAACAGCAAAAGAAGAAGAAGAAGAAAAAGAAGAAGAAAAAGAAGAAGAAAAAGAAAATAGTGTGTATACCAATGAGTATCTACCTCCCCTTGAAAATCGTTCGACAGGGAAAGGGAAAGAAGTACTTCTAACGGCTTGGAGTACTATGAACAGTGATCAATCCACAGTAGCATTACCAATAAAAAATGAAAAAAACAAAAACACGCGGTTAAATGAACAAAAATCTCCTCCCAAACAATTAAATGTAGAACCGGATCGGCAAGTGAAATTAGATGTCTCAGATAAAGTGTCGGAGACATCTGAAAAAAAAAAACCTCTTGTAAATGCAACTGTGACGAGTAAAAAAGAAGTAAATAAAATGTTGGAGCAGCAATATTTTGCTTTAATGAATTACGCCGCAGTTCAAATTTCAAACGCGATAAATTCTAAACAAGAAGATAACAAATTATACTTCCGCCCGAGAGTCCATGGCAGTTCTGAAAAAAATAGACGGCGTGAAATGAATAATGAGTATACAGTTTATGATTCTAAGCACGACACAGCTGCACTAGAAAAGCAGTTTATATCATTAATGAGACACGCAACAACCATGTACCGCAAGTTGAGACGTTAGTATATTAAGTACGAGTAATGCTAAAAGGAGTTGAGGCCTTGAATACTCTTATTCAAAGTCTAATCAAGGAAGTTGTCCAAATTGAGGTGTCAGGAAAAAAGATATTAAAAGGTACACTAATCGATGTGGGAACAGACATAATGGTTATTTTTAATGGAACAGATTATATGTATATTCCTGTCGATCATATCCAAAATTTCTATGTTTTAAAGAACAATGAGTTAGATCCATTTGTCCCAGAAGAGTCTTTTAGTGATAATACTGGTGGGAGTATCGATGGACTATCTTTGCGAGTAACTTTACAACAAGCTAAAGGTAAGAATACTGAAATATACTTAATAGATGATCAGCCTCTAAATGGTTATATTACTCAAATACTGGAGGACTATTTTGAATTTTATTCTCCCATCTATAAAACTATGTATATTTCTACCAAGCATTTAAAGTGGCTAATTCCTAATGTTTCTAATGAAGGACCTTATGGATTAGATCTTAATTACACCGAAAGATTTGTGAATAGAAATCTTGAAAATACTTTTAATAATCAAATAGAAAAATTTAAAGACAAATTGATTGTATTTAATATTGGTGGAAGTAAAAGTCATATAGGAACAATAGAAAATGTAGAAGAACAAGTAGTTGAGTTGAAGAAAGCAAGAACAGATAAGGATTATCTAAATATTAATCATATAAAAACATTCCATGAAGTATAAAAAATAGAAATAATTAAGAATTTAACATAAATATACAAAATTAGAAGCATGAAATCTTTCATGCTTCTTGAAGTTGGAATACATAGAATGTGTTGGAAAATATAGAAATCTAGAAGAATATTTTTAGGAGTATGGACATACACCACGTTTCTTTAAAGGAAAACAGAATATACATACAAGGAAGGGGACAATCATAAAAAGGAGAGGAAATGGTATATGTATGAGTTTGCAAATTGGAATCGCCGTTTTGGTGTTCCTATCCACTATGTTAGTCATTTTTGTAAGACCTAGAGAATTAAATGAGGCATGGCCTGCAACAATTGGTGCTATGATTCTTTTATTAGCAGGAATTGTGTCATTTGAAGATGTTATAGATATTATCAATAAAATTGGTGGTGCATCCATAACTATTATATCGACAGTAGTCATGGCTGTCATATTAGAAAGCTTCGGTTTTTTTAACTGGGCGGCTACTCGGATTGTTAGTTTATCCAAAGGGTCGGGTTATCGATTGTATTGGTATATACAGTTATTATGTTTTGGAATGACATTATTATTTAATAATGATGGTAGTATTTTAATCACTACCCCCATTTTGATACTACTACTTAAGAACATGCGACTAAAACCTCCTCAACAGATCCCCTATTTAATCAGTGGGGCATTAATTGCTACCGCCTCCAGCGCACCGATAGGAGTAAGTAATCTAGTGAACTTAATTGCATTAAAGATTGTGGATATGTCTTTATGGATGCATACTTTGATGATGTTTGTTCCAGCAACTTTAGGGTTAATATTTATGTCATATTTGATGTTTGTCATTGTGAAGAAAAAATTGCCAGTAACTTTACCAAACTCTCTCATTAATATCGAAGAATCCTTTTTTACTAAAAACTTCCATCCATTGAGAGCAAGTATTTCCCTAGAAACAAAACAAAAGCGTACAAAATTTATGTTAAAGATCCTATTTTTTGTGTTAGTTGTAAGAGGTATGCTCTTTGTCGCATCTTATATTAATATACCTATTGAAATTGTCGCAGCAATTAGTTCGCTCATTCTCTTGCTTTGGAGAGGCTACCATTTAAAATCGAATCCATTAGATATTCTGAAAAAAACTCCATGGCATATTCTAATTTTTGCCTTCTCTATGTACGTTATTATTTATGGCTTACACAATGTCGGATTAACTGCATTATTAGTCCAGTGGTGTGAACCGATCGTTCAGCAAGGATTGTTTCAAGCCAGTTTCATCATGGGTGGATTAGTGTCCATACTATCTAACCTTTTTAACAACCACCCTGCCTTAATGATTGGGACAATCACATTAACCGAAATGGGCTTAGACCCGATCACATTAAAAACAATTTATCTGGCCAATATTATTGGAAGTGATATGGGATCACTGTTATTGCCAATTGGAACACTTGCTTCTCTTATTTGGATGGATATTTTAAGAAAAAATAAAATTAAAATTACATGGAAAGATTATTTAAGCATTACGATAAAGGTAATTCCAATAACAACGATTGTAACGCTTACCCTCTTATATTTTTGGGTGCAAATTGTTTTTAATTAACTTAACTAATCTTAATAAGGTGGTTATGAGTTAGCGGGAACTTTCTAAAATAGAGATTTCCTGCTTTTCTATTCAAATTAATCTTTTTTAAAAATAATAAGAATCCATCATAAAAAATCTTATCGCAAACTAGAAGATACTTGGAATGCTAAGATTTTTACTATAGTTCATATGTTGTTTGATATCATTCGTTAATAGTATGTATATGATGCGGAAGGAAATAATGTCACCAAATATTAGAAGTGTTGAATACATTTGCAATTAGTCCACACTTGAATTTTAAACAATAAAATGGAGAGTTTGACGTTAGTCATAACCCTCCATAAAAATTTACTATTAAATTTGTTTTTCCATTGCTCGGTGAGGAATTCCAGCTTCCAAAAACTCAGGGGAAGTAATTGTATAATTTCTTTTTTCATAAAAGAGTATAGCCTGGCTTTGTGCATTTAGCTTCAGCTTATTAATGCCGGCAGAATTGGAGTAGTCTTCCATGCATTGCATCATGAGATTACCTAACTTTCTTCCACGATAACTCGGAAGAATACATACTCTTTCTACTTTTCCTATTCCTGGTTCAATAACTCTAATTCGACCTGCACCGAATGGAGTGTCTTCGTCATATGCGACAAAATGTACTGCTTGCGCGTCATACTCATCCAGTTCAAGATGAAGTGGAACATCTTGTTCTTCTACAAATACTTTTCTTCTAATTTTAATAGCATCTTCATATTCTTTTTCAGTTTCTACTTTCTTAGCGTACACCAATACTTACTCAGCTCCAGACAATCTAAATGTTTCGTATACAGTCCAAGATCCATCTTCTAGTTGATATAATAGATGAAGACGATCAATTTCTTCTTCAAACTGTGCACCAATCATTTTTAGTTGAGGAAGGATATCATCATGTTCACTTGCATTCATCTTTTGAGCAATTGTAATATGAGGAACAAAAGAATAGCTTTCCTCCTCATTATATTGAATAGCATTTAAATCCTCATGTAGTTTAACTAGTTCCTCTGTTGGCTCCACATGAAAGTATATCGCATTCGTAACAGGGGCAAATGAACTAACCTTTGTAGTTTTTAATGTAAATGGTTTGTGATTTCCCACTACTTTTGTAACTTTTTCAGCAATAGACTTAATCTCATTTTCATCTGCTTCAAACACACCTTTAACCGTCATATGTGGAGTGATTAAAGCGTAGTGAGGGTCATAACGCTTTCTATAGGAGTTAGCGAAGTCCTGTACCTTTTTAGATGGAAAAGCAACAATTCCGTATTTCATTTTCATTACCTCCTCAAATTATTAAACAAGTTATATATCCTATTATAACAAATCTTTCTCTATAGGCTAAAATTTTGCGACAGCGCTCTTTTTACATCCGGTTGCCAAAGCTTCCAAGTATGGTCTCCATTTAATTCGTCATAAAAGGTCAAAAATCCTTTATTTTTAAATAATTGATGTAATTCTCTATTAGGAGTGATGAAATCTGTTAATAAACCATCACCCGTTTTTACTGCTTTTTCTTCTGTTCCAATGACATGGTAAAGAGAAAATGCATGAACGTCTTTGTGTTTTTGCACTGATTCTAATACTGTGTCATTAACGAGCGGAGAGTGCATTATTACTCTTCCAAATGTATTCGGATAAGCTAAAGCTGTCATAAGTGACACGGTTGCGGCCAAAGAATCGCCTATAAGTGACCTCCCCATGCCAACCTGATAAGTTGGATATTTTTCATCTATATATGGTACTAGTTCCTGTGCCAAAAATCGTTTATAGGCGGTATGTTGGGAACCATCTGGATGGTATTTATCTCTTCGATCTTTTACGCTTTTATAAGGTACACCAACAATAATTATGTTCTCAATAGCTTCTTCTTCGTACAACTCATCAGCCATGCGAGAAATTCTACCTAGTTGAAAATAGTCTTTTCCGTCAGATGCTATTAGTACAGAGTATTTATATAGAGGTGAGTAATTTGGAGGCAAGTAAATTAGTAGTTGCATCTCTTCCTGTAAAGCCTCACTAAAAAAAGATATATCTTGTATAGTACCCTTGTTCATAATTTCCTCCTAATATCATTCATGTAGTACAGAAATTGTATCATATACTATCAAAGAGGTATAATAAACGAAATGATGAAACAACAAAGGGGATAACAATATGGATAGACAAACATCTAGAGTCCATTCTCGTGAAGTGGAGCAGGCTACTAAAGATGCGTTAAAAAGACGCGGAGTAACTCTTGAAGAGATTGCGGAGATTGTATTTGAAATGCAGTTTCCATACAATCAAGGGCTAACAATTGAACATTGTATAGAGTCTGTTAAAAGTGTATTGAAAAAAAGAGAAATGCAACATGCAATATTAGTTGGTATTGAACTAGACGAGTTAGCGGAGAAAAAAATGTTATCTGCCCCTTTACAACAAATAGTGGAAGCAGATGAAGGATTGTTTGGAGTAGACGAAACGATTGCATTGGGAGCTGTATTTACTTACGGAAGTATAGCAGTAACAACTTTTGGTCACTTAGATAAAAATAAAATTGGACTTATTTCTAAATTAGATACAAAGGTCGGCGGAGCAGTTCATACTTTTTTAGATGATTTAGTGGCGAGCATCGCTTCAAGTGCAGCTTCGCGTTTAGCACATCGTACAAGAGATCTAGAAGAAGCAGATGAAACATTTGCAGATATTTCACCTGAAGAAACAGTACCGGAAGCAAAAGTAAAAGGTGCTAGAACATAAGGTAAAATACAATCAGCGGGGTCTTTATTTCCCTCTGATTGTGCTTTTACTCAACAGACTTTTTTAATCCTGCTTGTAGTGCTTCTTTATACTTAAACTGCAACTTTGTTGGTGCTTCCATCCGTTCGAATAACGCCATTACTGTACTCTTCGTTACATCCATATAAAAAAATCACGAAAAGACTTATATATTATATAAAATATTTTTCATTTATTATCACCAATTATATTTGAGCATATAAAGACGAGAGCATAAATTCCTGAAGTAATTAGAGGGAATTGAAAAATCAGCTTTTCCTTAAAAAGTGAAGGGAAAAGCTGAATCCTATATAAACTCTTCAATTAGTTTTTCTCCATTTCACCTTGGTCCTCTTGGAAGTATAAAAATGTTTCCTCTTCTAATTCATTCATTCGTTCTTTATTAAGCCCTAATGCGAAAGCTCCTGTAAAAATAGGCTCCCACCAAGTTTCTGTTTCAGTCATTATTAATTTCCTCCCTCTAGTAATTTTTTATGTTTTTATATACGATTTTTATACCCTGCTGCGTTTCGTATATAAACCATTTACCTAAAAAATGAATCATTTAGCACAGGGGATTTGAAGTCTTATAGACTTATAGTTGTAGTCTGTTGGTGGAAAAGACTTCTTGATTTTAGTATTCCACGAAAGGCTGGCTTCATGTATTCCATATTAAATGTTTATTCTTTCTTCTATTAGAAATAAATAGTATGATTCCTTTAAGATTAAATGAATAAAAAAGGGGCGGGTATAAATGAAATTTTCAGAGCAACAATTAACTCATATGTTGGACGAGCATCAGGCGTATTTTTACGCTGGCATGACTAGACCTGTAGAATTTCGAATCGAACAATTGGAAATACTTAAAAAGACGATTAAAAAGTATGAAGCAGAAGTAATGGAAGCATTATTCAAAGATTTACGTAAGAGTGAATTCGAGGCTTATGTCACAGAAATAGGATTAGTTTATGACAATATTTCATATATGATTAAACATATTGAACAATGGATGGAACCAAAGTATGTAAAAACGCCTGTTGCTTTGATGCCATCTAAAAGTTTTATCGTGAATGATCCTTATGGAACTGTGTTAATAATTGCACCATTCAACTATCCATTCCAACTAGTTATGGAGCCGTTAATTGGGGCAATTATTGGAGGAAATTGTGCAGTTGTTAAACCTTCAGAAGCAACACCCCACACGGCTAATATCGTGAAAAAAATTATTTCTGAAGCATTTGACCCAAGGTATATTAGAGTTTTAGAGGGAGAAAAGGAAGAAACTTCTTTATTAATACATGCTCCTTTTGATTTTATATTTTTTACGGGAAGTGTTCAAGTAGGGAAAATAGTTATGAAAGCAGCTGCAGAAAGATTAACTCCTATCGCTTTAGAATTAGGTGGGAAAAGTCCGGCGATTGTTGACCATACAGCAAATTTAGCTATAGCAGCAAAGCGTATTGTATGGGGGAAATTTGTGAATGCAGGACAAACATGTATAGCTCCTGATTATGTATTAGTAGAAGAAGATGTAAAAGATGAATTTATCAAACAGATGAAAAAAGCTATTGCACAGTTTTACGGAAAAGATTTGCAACAAAGTCCAGACCTTGGAAGAATAGTGAGTGGCAATCATTTTGATCGTCTTAAGAGCATTTTAGAGAAGGAAAGTAACCACATTATCTTTGGAGGCAAAACCGATCGAGATGATTTGTATATTGAACCAACTTTGTTAAATGGAGTTAATTTCAATAGCCCTTCAATGGAGGATGAATTATTTGGTCCAATACTCCCAATAATTGGATACAGTGATTTACGGAATATAATCCAGCAAATTCGCAAACTACCAAAACCTTTGGCGGCTTATATGTTTAGCGAGCATGAAAAAGCGCAGGAATTCTTTCTCCAGGAGCTCCCATTTGGAGGAGGCTGTATAAATGACACAATCACGCATGCTGGAAGTGCTCATCTACCGTTTGGAGGAGTAGGTAATTCAGGTGTGCAATCTTACCACGGAGAAGCAAGTTTTACTTTATTTACTCATCAAAAATCTATTGTGAAAAAGAATACAAGCTTACCCATCAATATCGTCTTTCCACCATACAAAAATAAAGTGAAGTTAGTAAGAGGCTTACTAAAGTAATGTGAGGTTAATATTTAACTAGAAATTAAAACGGTAGCTAAATAAAATAATGAAAGTCATTCTAATTATTTACATTAGGATGGCTTTTTAAATGATAAGTAGATAAAAACATAGAGGGAACACCGAATAACATGTTGGGGCTCAATTGTATAGCATATTTTATCTTGTTATCCAAAAACGATTAAACCTGTTTCTAAGAGTTGTAGGAGGACGAAGGACAGTCAAAAGCCATAAGATTACCGAGAAAAAGAGGCTGTTCGTGACGTCGGTCACGAACAGCCTTTTTAAAAATCAAACGGTAATCATATAGTAAAACGTCTGTCCAAAGCCCTTTGATAACGATGGAAACAAGTTTTGTCTCAAGGACCGAGCGTTTTTGCCCAGTTTTTAAATCCAACTATTCTTATAGAATTTTAAAACGTCACAATTCATAAGAAAACGATAAATAATTATTGTAATTGAATTGACAAACAGTGACTATATTACTAAAATTAAGTTGAAATATTAATGCTAAATAATCATTTTTTAGGCAGGGGAAGCAATATGGAGTCTGTATTTAATACGAACACCGATGAATTATTATATAAAGTTAAAACTGCCATTTTCAATGATTCATTGGGGAGCGATATTGCACTTCAGGAAAAATTAGATGATGCCTTTTTTAAGATGGAACTTATGGATTATGCAGTAAACGAAACGATGATAATTGCGGTTACCAATAAGGTTGGCCAAATATTATTCGTGAATGATCGATTTTGCAATATTACAGGATATTCTAAAGAAGAACTAATTGGAAATACACATAGAATTATTAATTCGAAAACACATCCGGAATCTTTCTTTAAAGAAATGTGGTCTACCATTCTAAAAGGGAATACTTGGACGGGAGAAATATGCAATCGACGCAAGAATGGGGAATTATATTGGGTAAAAACGTATATAATACCTGTTGAAACAGATGGTAATCCCAACTATTACCTAAGTATCCGTACTGATGTCACCATAGAAAAAGAAAAAGAAATATTATTACAATCCAAACTACTTTCTTCTTTTGAAACTGTAGTACATCACATCAACAATCTAGTCTTCAAAGTGGAAAAAGATAAGGACAATAATTATGGCTTTTCATTACTGACAGGGAAATTAGCTTCAGAATATTTGGCAAATAAAGGCCTACAAACGATTCAGCCGAGCGCCAATTCTTTTAAGCCCCAAATATTAAACCCTATCTATAGTATGAATACATACTTCTCAGAGGAGATGACGGTTCGTTTATTATTTTATCTAAATAAAGTTAATACTGGTGAAGAGGTTTCTTATAAGGAATGGGTAGGTGAGAGATGTGTTCATATTACAATCTCCCCTATTGAAACAAACGGAACAATTAGTGGCGCCATTGGAATTGGCAATGATATAACCGAACTCGAATCGGCTAGAAGTAAACTTACTGAGCTTGCGTACCGTGATCATTTAACAAATACGTATAACACTGCTGCTTTAGAACGAGATATTGTACAAAAGATAAACGAAAACTCGCCTTTTAGTTTTCTCTATATTGATTTGGACCGATTTAAAAATATAAATGATTCTTTAGGGCATGTAACCGGCGACTTGCTCTTGAAGCTAGTAACTACTAGGATTAAGAATTATTATAAAAATACAGGGGAGTTATATCGCATCGGCGGAGATGAATTTGTAGTATTGATTGAGGATCAGGCAGAAGGAACAAAAACGGTAGAAACTGCAAAACTACTAATTCAAAAGCTAGAAAATCCTTTTTGTATAGAGGAAATGGAAATACATATATCCTGTTCGATAGGTATTGCTTACTTTCCACTACACGGATCTAGCTATATGGAAATACACCGAGCTGCGGACTTAGCGTTAAACATTTCAAAGGAGAATGGCAAACGAAATGCTGTGTTATTCGATTTGAAGCATATGGAAGGATACGTCAACAAAGTAGGTTTAGAAAGTGATATACGTTCTGGGTTGGATAATCATGAGTTTTACCTCATCTATCAGCCTAAAGTCAATTTAAAAAGTGGATCTATTAATGGCTACGAAGCATTAATACGTTGGAATAGAAAGGGGATAGAAATTATTCCTCCAAATGATTTCATCCCTTTCGCAGAAGAAACGGGTCTGATCATTTCAATTGGAAAATATGTTTTAGAAGAAGCATGTAGACAAGCTGCATCGTGGATTAAACAAGGTGTCTCTTTTCAAACTATTTCTGTGAATATAAGTCCAGTAGAGCTAGAACAAAATGACTTCTTAGCAAACTTAAAAGCAGTTTTGGATAAAACAGGCCTACCTCCACACTATTTAGAAATTGAGCTTACTGAAAATGTTTTGATGAAAAATATGGATAGACTATTGAAACTACTACATGAGATAAAGGATATCGGGATAAAACTTGCAATGGATGACTTTGGTTCGGGTTTTTCTAATTTTCGATATTTAAGTGAGTTACCGATTCATACGTTAAAGATTGACAGAAGTTTACTGAGTCAAGAGTTAATAGGTAAAGATGCAGTGATTGTTTCCTCGATCATTAGAATTGGGCATAGCCTGGGCCTAGAAGTAGTTGCAGAGGGAGTAGAGACGGCAGAGGTCGTGGAGTTTTTACAAAAATGTTCCTGTCATACTGGCCAAGGATATTATTTTTCGAAACCTTTAGAGGCATGTCAAGTACCAGACTTCGTACTAATAAACAAAATTCATTAAAAAAGTGGATTTCCTTTTATACTCGTGTTGGGCAAAAGATTAGTAGTAATTACTTTATCCATTGCTGAATTTGAGAGTAAAGTGAATCCACTTTTTTAAAATTGAAAATAGTAACCTAATTAGGTGTATCTGTATATATAAGATTTTGATAAGATAATAATAAGGTAATGAAAGGGGATAAGAAAGTGGCATATACATTTCAAGCAAAAGATACGGTCGCATTGTTAAAGAAGTTAGTAGAAATTCCAAGTCCGTCTGGTTACACGAAAGAAATCATGGACTTTATGGAAGGTATTCTGAAGCAAATGCAAGTAAATTATATTCGGACAAATAAAGGTGCTTTAATCGCTACTATTAAAGGAACAGATGATACAAAGCATCGTCTTTTGACTGCGCATACAGACACATTAGGTGCGATGGTAAAAGAAGTGAAAAGTAGTGGAAGATTAAAGCTAACGATGGTAGGTGGCTTTAATTGGAATGCCGTGGAAGGTGAGTACTGTACTATTCACACAGCAGATGGCCAAAGAATTAGAGGTACTATATTAATGCACCAAACAACTGTGCATGTATATAAGAATGCCAGTGGTCTATCTCGGGATGAGCAAAATATGGAAGTCCGTATAGATGAAAAACTATTATCGGCAGAAGATACACGTAAATTGGGTGTAGAAGTTGGCGATTTTGTTTCATTTGACCCTCGATTTGAAGAAACAGATACAGGTTTTATCAAATCTCGTCATCTTGATGATAAAGCGAGTACAGCATTACTACTGCAATTAATCAAAACAATTCAAGATACTAACATGACATTACCTCATACAACACATTTCTATATTTCCAATAATGAAGAGATAGGATATGGTGGTAACTCTAATGTGCCTGCTGAAACGGTAGAGTATCTAGCTGTAGATATGGGTGCTATTGGGGATGGACAATCTTCGGATGAGTATACAGTATCTATTTGTGCAAAAGACTCTTCTGGCCCTTATCATTATGAGTTAACACGACAATTAGTTGAACTAGCGAAGAAAGAAAATATTGATTATAAATTAGATATTTATCCTTACTATGGATCGGATGCATCAGCAGCTATCCGTGCAGGATATGACGTAAAGCATGCGCTATTGGGACCTGGTATTGAAGCATCTCATGCATACGAGCGTACGCATATGGATTCCTTAGAAAACACAGCTAAACTTTTATATAGTTATGTATTATCAAAAATGTCTTAAGAATACGGTTAAAACGATTCTTTATTATCAAGCTCCAGCGCCTATCTCACCTGAGTTGAATTAGAATAACGAGTAAAGATATATACCTTTACCGTCATTCTTGCAACGATTTTCATGGCTGAAATTGGCGCTTGCGCTTTTTTTACTTGTTTTTTGCTGCCTAAATCCATATGATAAGAAAGTGAAATAAGAAGGAGATATAACAGAATGGATATAAAATTACAAGATGAAATATTGAAAAGAAGAACTTTTGCAATTATTTCCCATCCGGATGCTGGTAAAACAACTATTACAGAAAAGCTTTTATACTTTGGTGGAGCTATTCGTGATGCAGGTACAGTTAAAGGGAAAAAATCAGGGAAATTTGCAACTTCTGACTGGATGGAAATCGAAAAGCAACGTGGGATTTCGGTAACATCATCCGTGATGCAATTTGACTATAATAATTGTCGTATAAATATATTAGATACTCCTGGGCATCAGGATTTTAGTGAAGATACGTACCGGACACTAATGGCAGTTGATAGTGCAGTGATGATTGTAGATGCTGCAAAAGGTATTGAAGCTCAAACGTTGAAACTATTTAAAGTTTGTCGGATGAGAGGAATTCCAATTTTTACGTTTATAAACAAACTTGACCGTCAAGGGAAAGAACCACTGGAACTCATGGAAGAATTGGAAGAGGTTCTAGGCATTCAATCGTACGCTATGAACTGGCCAATAGGAATGGGGAAAGAATTTTTGGGGATTTATGATCGTTTTAACGGACGAATTGAACAGTTCCGTACAGACGAATCAGAAAGATTTCTTCCTATTGATGAAGAAGGCGAGCTTGCGGTTGATCATTCGATGAAAGCGACGTCATACTACACTCAAGCGATGGAAGACATTATGCTGCTAAATGAAGCAGGGAATGATTTTGATGAGAAAAAAGTACTGTCAGGTGATTTAACACCAGTGTTTTTTGGGAGTGCCTTAACTAATTTTGGAGTCCAAACATTTTTAGAAACTTATTTACAGTTTGCACCGACCCCTCAACCACGCATGACAGAAAAAGAAGAAGTAGTAAATCCACTTAACGAGGATTTTTCTGGTTTTATCTTTAAAATTCAAGCGAATATGAATCCAGCTCATCGCGACCGTATTGCGTTTGTCCGAATTGTCTCTGGTAAATTTGAACGTGGAATGACCGTTACTTTAGCTAGAACGGGGAAAACATTCAAAGTGACACAATCTACCCAATTTTTAGCAGATGATCGTGAAACCGTTGAAACCGCTGTTGCGGGTGATATAATCGGACTTTATGATGTAGGGAATTATCAAATAGGTGACACTGTTGTTGGAGGGAAAAAAGCATTTACGTATGAAAAACTACCTCAATTTACACCGGAGTTATTTGTTAAAGTAACTGCTAAAAACGTACTGAAGTCGAAGCATTTCCACAAAGGAATTCAACAGTTAGTTCAAGAAGGAGCAATCCAATACTACAAGACACTTCATACAGAAGAAGTTATTTTAGGGGCTGTTGGACAGCTTCAATTTGAAGTTTTCGAGCACCGTATGAATAACGAATACAATGTGGATGTTCGAATAGAATCAATCGGCTCAAAAGTTGCGAGATGGATTGAAAATGAGGAAGATGTGAAGGAATCAATGACTGGCCCACGTTCGATGCTTGTGAGAGATCGATATGATAATTATGTATTCTTATTTGAAAATGAGTTCGCCACTCGTTGGTTCCAAGACAAATATGAGCATATAAAACTTTTTAATTTACTTTAATATCCTAAGGGGTTGCCTTCGAGGTGACCTCTTTTTTTGTAATGGTGGATGGAAAGTTTTTACTAGCGATCGAGAGTGCCGAATACTAGCCGTTTCAATGGATATACTCTCGGAGTTCTGTATATTAACTCGCTTCTCGAGGTAAATTTATTCTCGAAGTGAAATTTTTAATTACACAAAGAGTGTAATAGAGATTATCCTTATCGGGTCTTTTATGTATATAGAACAAAAATTTGAACTCTTCTTCTGTAGAGCATATGATAGAAAGAGCAAATAAAAAGGTGGTCCCCCGAAAATGAAAATTAGTGACTTTTCCATAAAAAGACCCGTATTTACAATTGTTATTATGTTCTTAATCATTATTCTGGGAGGGGTTTCATTTTTTAAAATACCTGTTACCTTAATACCAGATTTAAATCCACCTATCGCAGTAGTTGTCACAAATTATCAAGGGGCAAGTCCTGTTGAGGTAGATGAGAAAATTACGAAGCCTTTAGAAGCTTCCCTTAGTACTTTGCCAGGAATTAAGTCTGTCAATAGTACTTCCCAAGAAGGGGCCAATTTCATCTTGCTAGAATTTGATTGGTCTACCGATATGGATGCCATCCAATTAGATGTTATGCAGCGTATCGATATTACTCCACTTCCTGATGGAGCAGATAAACCAAGATTCCTAAAGTTTGATCCTGCCCAATTCCCCGTTATCCAACTTGCGTTGAATGCGGAGGATTCTGAAACTGATATTCAGCTGATAGCTGAGCAATTAGAGAAAGAATTATTAAGAACAGAGGGAGTCGCAAGTGTAAATATATCTGGTTCTTTAGTAGAAGAAGTACAAATTTTACTGGATCAAGAGAAGTTAAAAAACAAAGGACTAACACAATCGGATATTGTACAAGTCATTCAAGCAAATAATATTTCTCTTCCAGGTAATCCTATTGAAACAAATGAAGAGAAATCACTAACTACTAGAATTATTAGTACATTAACGTCTGTAGATGATATTAAAAACTTAGTAGTCACGGTTAACCCGTTAGATGGAACGTCTGTATCTATTTCAGATGTAGCAACTGTTAGCTTAACAAAGCAAGATCAATTTTCGGAAACTAGAGCGAATGATAAACCGGCTGTCTTACTATCCGTTTTCCAAGAATCTAGTGCTAATACAGCAAATGTCTCAACATCTTTTCAAGAAGCATTAGATAAGCAATTGGAAAAAGAAGAGTATCATGATATAAATGCAAATATACTTTTTGATCAAGGTGACTATGTAAAAATTGCCATCAGCAATATTGGAACTACCCTAATAACGGGTGGAATATTAGCAATGGTTATATTGTTTATCTTCTTAAAGGGTATTAGAAGTCCAATTATTGTTGGAGTAGCAATTCCTTACTCTGTTATTGTAACGTTCGTACTTATGTATTTCGCTGGCTTTTCACTAAATATTATGACTTTAGGTGCCCTAGCTCTCGGCATAGGGATGCTTGTGGATAACTCCATCGTTGTTATTGAGAATATAGAGCGACATTTAGGGTTAGGGGAGACACCAAAAGAAGCTGCAAGAATTGGAACAAGAGAGGTAGCCGGTGCAATTACCGCTTCCACTTTGACTACCGTAGCTGTTTTTGTCCCTGTTTTGTTCTTGTCGGGGTTAATAGGACAAATATTTACAGAATTTGCGCTAACAATTTCTTTTAGTTTATTTGCCTCTTTGATAGTAGCAATTACAGTTATTCCGATGATGGCAAGTAAGTTATTGAAAAAGCCAAAAGGAAATATTGAAGCTAAAAGAAGAAGGTCAAAAGCATATAATAATTTTGAACGATCGATTAAGTGGACACTAGGTCATCGTACAATGATTTTAATGATTACCGTTATTCTCCTTATCATATCGAGCATTGGTTTGTTCCGTGTTGGTACAGAATTCTTACCGGCCACAGATGAAGGGTTTGTAACTATTGCAGTAGATCTTGAAAAAGGCTCTTCTTTTACAGCCACTGATAAAGTGGTCAATAAGGTGGAAAATATTCTACAAAAAGAAGAGGATATAGAGGTTTATGTGAGTTTTGTAGGTGGCAGTCAAGAGGGGCAGTCTCGAGGTAGTGCAAGCTCCAATACAGCTGAAATTTCGGTGAAACTCAAAGCATTAGAAGATAGAGAGCGTTCCATTTTTACATTTGTAGATGAAGTACAACCCAAGATAATAAAAGCTGTAGGAGACGATGCAGAAATAAATTTCAACGTTCAGACTGCTTCTGGTTCTTCTCCCAATGTTGTGTCATTTACTGTTTTATCTAACGATAAGACAAAATTGGACACCGCAGTAGTTAAATTAAACGAAGACTTGATAAGTTTAAAGGGAGTTGTCAAAGTTACAAATGACTTAACAAACAAAGTAGATGAAGTTCAAATCAATGTCATTCGTGATAAAGCTCTTGATTATGGAATTGCTCCTGCTCAAATCGCACAGACCGTAAACAATATGACTAGAGGGGTATTAACTTCTCAAATTATTGATGAAAAAGAACAAGTTTTAGGAGTTTATGTGAAATTTGACGAAGTATATAGAAGCAATTTGGAACAATTAAAGCAATTACAATTACGTTCTCCATCCGGTCAGTATATTGCACTACAAGAGGTTGCGACAATAGAAATAGCAGAAGGACCTGTTGCGATTCGAAGTGTTGATCAAGCTAATGCAATATCATTTTCAGTAAAATATGAGTCCTCTTATTCACTCGGTGAAATGTCTGATAAAGTTGACGAGATTATCCAGGATCAGAAATTTACAGAGGATATTACAGTATCTTTTGGTGGAGATCGTGAATTACTAGATAACTCCAAGAATGATATGATATTAGCTGTTATACTTGCAATCGTATTAGTATTTATAGTGATGGCAGCGCAGTTTGAATCGTTTAAATATCCGTTTGTTATTATGTTTACTGTTCCACTTGTGGTTATAGGTATCTTTATAGGACTATTTACAACCAATTTACCAATCAGTATTTCAGCCATAATAGGAATTTTAATATTAGTTGGAATTGTCGTAAATAATGGTATCGTACTAGTTGATTATATTAATCAGCGGAAAAGGGATGGTATGCCTTCATATGAAGCGATTATTACTTCTGTCCGCGACCGTGTCCGTCCAATACTTATGACAGCGTTGACGACAATATTAGGGCTAGTACCATTAGCTTTAGGTATTGGTGAAGGAACCGAGATCAATCAGCCGATGGCAATAACTGTTATTGGGGGATTAATAAGTTCTACTTTCCTAACATTATATGTGGTTCCGGTAATTTATAGTTTGTTTGATAAAGAAACAAGAAAAAATAATCGTAATATTCTGTAAATTTAAAGAAGAGTCTTCAATTGAAGACTCTTCTTTTGTATACTGAAAAAAAGGGGTGTTTTTATTGGCGTCAGCATTAATAACTGGGTTTCCTGGTTTTTTAGCAAAGAATATTATTAAGGAGTTAAAGCAACAGAAAGTTTATACGAAAATTTATGTACTTGTACTACCTTTACAAACTGGTTTAGCAGAAAAAATGATTGCTGAAATTTATCAAGATCAACATCAATCTATTGAAATAGTAGAAGGAGACATAACGCTCCCTGATGCAGGGATTGATAAAGTGACACTTGAACAGTTATTTGACGAAGTCGAATATATTTGGCATCTTGCCGCTATTTATGATTTAGCTGTCCCAAAGGAAATTGCTTGGAGAGTGAATGTTCATGGTACAGAAATGTTTAATAGAGTGGTTACGCAGTTCTCCAAACTAAAGCGATATACATATTTTAGTACGGCTTATGTTGCAGGTTTGAGAGAAGGGAAATTATTGGAGACCGAATTAATTCGTCCAGATGGATTTAAGAACCATTATGAAGAAACAAAATTTGAAGCTGAAATACTTGTTGAAAAGTTGAAGGAAACAATACCAGTTACCATTATTCGACCTGGAATTGTAAGAGGTCACTCTGAAACTGGAGTAACAATTAAGTTTGATGGTCCATATTTCTTTGTAAATATGATTTCAAATTCAAGGAAACTTCCTTTCCTACCGTATTTAGGGAAATCCACTGCATGTATAAATGTAGTTCCAAGTGATTACATAACGAAGGCTGCTATCTACTGTTCACATAGCAAAGAGGCTATTGGTAAAACGCTTCATTTGACTGATCCAAACCCTTATCCTGTTGAAGAGGTATATAGAGCATTTGTAAAAGAAGTTACTGGAAAGTATCCAAAAGGAAGGCTGCCTTTAGCAATTGCGAAATCTGCAGTTGCTTTGTATCCAATAAGGAAATACCTTCAGGTAGAAAAAGAAACATTGGATTATTTAACATGGAATGCCACATTTGATACAACTACTGCTGAGACCATCCTTTCCAAAGGTAATATTACATGTCCAGATTTCATCCAAACGGTACCTACGATGATAGCATTCTATAACAATCATAAGAACGACCCCTCTTTTCATATTCCGATTAAGTAGTTATTTGTTTACAAAGGCATGAATTATGCTATAATTATAAACATAATTAAATAAACTTTTGACTAACGTCAAAGGGGAGTAGCTATAGGGAAACCTATTTCATAGTCGTCATTACGTGGTTTACGCCACCGGTTATGATAGCAATTATAATATTTTTGCTTAGCAAGACCTTTGCCTTTTTAAGGCATGGGTCTTTTTATATGCAAAAAAGGAGGAATTTTATG